>Ga0256404_1002160_pt1 | contig 44476 bp, 38 predicted proteins | sample RumenRJG_01DNA_FD_185990 | JGI IMG/M metagenome (GOLD analysis project Ga0256404, IMG submission 185990) | Bovine rumen microbial communities from Lethbridge, Alberta, Canada - RJG_01 | ecosystem: Host-associated > Mammals > Digestive system > Stomach > Rumen | place: Canada: Alberta | collected... | reverse complement strand
TACTGCTGAGATTTTGTTCTCAATAAAATTCATAAAGGATTTTCGAGTTAGTATGTGTTTCACTGTTCAGTTATCAAAGAACTGCCGTATTTTCGCGCTCCGGGAAGGTTGCCTCCCTGCGAGTGCATTCGCTATCTTACCTCAGCTTTGACGCCTTGTCAAGAGCGAATTTGTTTTTATTCGTCCGGCGTGCCTCCCGGCCTCCCGGCCGTCGGAGCCGTCCGCTCGGAGCGAACGGTTGCTATACTACCATGACGGCCGGGTCGCGTCAAGTGCATTTTTCAAAAAATGTCCGCCGTCCTTGTTCGCCTCAGGCGTTCAGACCGTCCTGATTTCCCGCCCGCATATTTCAAAAGACTGAGATTTGCGCAAGCCGGCGTGGTATCATACAATCAGAAAACAGCCGGGGAAATCCGCGGCCAGGAGAACATATATGGAGAAGGACACAGGCAGAACCGGCGGCATGACGATCGAGGAATGGGCCGCACGGAACCAGAAAGAATATGAGGATATGATGGAGCTTTACGAGGACGCGATGGAGCTGGTCACGCAGAAGCTGGAGCAGCTCGGCCGCCGGCTTCAGGACCGCAGCGGTCAAAACCCGATCCGCCGGATCTCATCCCGCCTCAAATCACCGGAAAGCATCGCCGACAAGGCGGCCGAAAAGGGGATCCCATACGAGCCGGACAGCATCATGAAGCATATGCACGATATCGCGGGCGTCCGCGTCATCTGCCCCCTGCTGGAGGACGTCTACGAGGTCGCGAAGGCCGTGATCGCGGACCCGGATCTCACGATTCTCGAAAAGCGCGACTACATCCAGCAGCCCAAGAACAACGGCTACAGGAGCCTTCATCTGATCATGCAGGTTCCCGTCCGGACAGCGGACGGCCCGCGCCCGGTCACGCTGGAGCTGCAGCTCAGGACCATCGCGATGGACTGGTGGGCGAGTCTCGATCACCAGCTCCGCTACAAGACATGGAAACACGGCGTCAGCAATCTCGGGCAGGAGCTGGACGCCTGCGCCGAGCTCGCCCAGGAGCTGGACGAAAGGATGGAAAACTGACCCCTGCGCCTCCTCCGCGGAGACTCAGGGGTCCGAAATCCGTTCCGACGGGAACACGTCAGTCTGCATTCTTTGTCGCGACGACCGCGACGCCCGTTCCGGCCGCGTCCTCCAGAATCACGTCGCCGATCTTCACAGGGCAGCGGACCGCCACGCCGCGCAGCGCCCGCACCACATCCATCACGCTTTCTTTCGGCACATCTCCGGCCGTCCGGACCGAAACCGTCCGCGCCCCTTCCCGGCTACCCGTGACCGCTACGGACGTCGTCACGACCCGCCGCGGATCCGTCACTTCCTTCCGCGCGTATTTCCCGCCTCTCGGACAGGAGTTTCCCGTAACCGCCGTCACCGCACCGTCCTCCAGCGTCACCTCGATCTGGCAGCCGAGAGGACAATTGATGCATGTCAGATTCCGCTTTTCCGTACTCATATCAGGCCTCCTCCACCCGGATCTCGACAGAGCGCAGGTCCGGATGCGCCGCCAGCTGCTTCTTCGTGAGGAGCACTTCCTCCATCTCGCCCGGCGCCATCACCTTCCGGGGCTGCGTAAGCACAGCCTCTCCGTTAAGATACAGACAGATCTTCCGCTTCTGCATCGGCGCTCCGACGCGGAAACGGATCGTAAGGTCCTCGTCCACGCGGGACGGATCAATCGACATCGGGACGGTATAGCGAATCCCGCCGGCAAACGTCACCGGAATCTCTCCGTTCCCGTTCTCCGGACCTTTTTCTTCTTTCTCTCTGAGAAATGCAGCCGCCGCCCGGCCCGCCCTGGCCGCCTCCTCGCTGACGTAGTCCACCAGGTCGTGCACATGCAGCACGTTGCCCGCCGCAAAAATCCCAGGCACGGAGGTTTCAAGGCGCTCGTTGACCACCGGTCCCCGCGTCACCGGGCTGAGCGTGACGCCTGCCTCCTTCGTAAGCTCGTTCTCCGGAATCAGTCCGACCGAGAGAAGCAGCGTATCGCAGTCAAAGTGCTCCTCTGTCCCCGGAACCGGCTTTCTGTCCGGCCCCACTTTCGCGATCGTAACGCCGGAGACACGCTCCTTTCCCTCGATGTCCACCACCGTGTGGCTCAGCCTGAGCGGGATTCCGAAATCGTCGAGGCACTGCACGATATTGCGCTTGAGGCCGCCCGAGTACGGGAGCAGCTCCGCGACGCAGAGTACCTTTGCGCCCTCGAGCGTCATCCTGCGGGCCATAATCAATCCGATATCACCCGATCCGAGAATCACCACGCGCCGGCCCGGAAGCATCCCGTCGATGTTGACAAGCCGCTGCGCCGTTCCGGCCGAGAAGATGCCCGCCGGACGAAAACCGGGAATCTGCAGCGCGCCGCGGCTCCGTTCCCGGCATCCCATCGCGAGGATCACCGCGCCGGCCCGGACCCGGGTGAGACCTGTCTCCCGGCTGACATACGTCACAGTCCGGTCTTTCGTGAGATGCAGCGCCATCGCGCCCTTGCGGCACTCGATCCGGCGCGCGGAAAGCCCGTCGATGAACCGCTGCGCGTACTCCGGTCCGGTCAGCTCCTCCCTGAACGTATGAAGGCCGAAGCCGTTGTGAATGCACTGGTTGAGGATGCCGCCCAGACGATCGTCCCGCTCCAGCACAAGAATCCGTTCCGCCCCGGCATCGCGGGCCGCCTCCGCCGCCGCCAGACCGGCCGGACCGCCCCCGATGACCACAATCTGATATTCTTCCATATTCCGCTCCGTCATGCCAGACTGTCCTTGCACTTTCCCACGATGATACGCGACGCGCCTCCGGATTTCGTGATTTCGGAGAGCGGAACGCCGAGTTCCTCCGCGAGGATCTCCATCACCCGCGGCGAACAGAATCCGCCCTGGCACCGGCCCATGCCGGCCCGCACACGCCGCTTCACGCCGTCAAGGCTGCGCGCTCCGGGCGAGCGGCGGATCGCCTCGCGGATCTCGCCTTCCGTTATGGATTCACAGCGGCAGACAATCCGCCCGTAGGCCGGATCCTCCCGGATCAGCCGGTTCCACTCTTCCGCGGAGAGCGATTTCGTGTCCGTGATCCCCTTGCGGCGTCCGTCAAATTCCGGGTTCTCCGGAAGGCCGAGCCGCTCCGCCGCCATGTCCGATACCGCTTTCCCGATCGCCGGCGAGGAAGCAAGTCCCGGCGACTCGATTCCCGCGCAGTCGAAAAAGCCCGGCGCGTCCGGCGCTTCGCCGATGACGAACTCATGTCCGTCCTCATGCGCCCTGAGTCCCGCGAAGCTGGTGATCGTCTCCCGGATCGGCAGCCCGTCCACCGACAGCGCCGCCCTTTCCGCCACCGACGCCAGCCCCCCGGCCGTCGTCCCGACGCCTTCCCGGTCGTCGATATCCTCCGCCGTCGGCCCCACGAGCAGGTTGCCGTGCACCGTCGGCGTCACCAGAACGCCTTTCCCGAACCGTCCCGGGAGCTGAAAGACCGTGTGGGTCACATACCCGCCCGCCTCATGATCCAGCAGGTCGTACTCACCCCGGCGCGGCGTGATATGAAGCTTCCGCGGCGACACCATATTATGAAAGACGTCCGCGTACAGCCCGGCCGCGTTCACCACGGCCCGGGTTCTCAGCGCGCCGTCGGGCGTCTGCACGATCCACTCCTCCCCGCGCCGGGACACCGCGGTCACCTCGGCGCCGAACCGGAACGTAACACCGTTGCGGACCGCGTTTTCAGCGAATGCAGCCGTCACGCCGAAGGGACAGGTGATGCCGCCCGTCGGGGCCCAGAGAGCCGCGACGGCCCGGCTGCTGACATGCGGTTCCAGACGGCGCAGTTCCTCCTGCCCGATAATCCGGAGTCCTTCCACGCCGTTGGCGATGCCGTTTTCGTACAGCGCCTCCAGTCTCGGGCGGTCCGACTCGTCCAGCAGCAGAACCAGCGAGCCGTTCATCCGGTACGGAAAGTCCAGTTCCTTCGCCAGTTCCGGATACATCCGGCTTCCTCTCACATTGTACAGAGCCATCTTCGATCCGCGCGGCGCGTCGAATCCTGCGTGGACGATGGCGCTGTTGGCCTTCGAGGTCCCTGTGCAGACATCCTCGCCGCGTTCCAGAACCAGAAACCGGCCGCGGTAACGGGACAGATAGCGGGCAGCCGAGCATCCCGTGACGCCGGCCCCGATCACGATCACATCGTAAAGAGACATATATCCTCCTTCGCCCTTTGCGCGGGCGCAGCTGTTCAAACCTGCCTTCATTCTAGTTTCGAGCGGAAGCGAATGCAACAAAATAGCCTGATTTTACTCAATCCTTACATGCGGCGAACCGGGAACGCTCTCCATCGGAATGACACGCCTCTCCCCGAAACGGCGCGTCCTGTGCCCCCGGTACACGCGCCTCACGATCACTGCCATCGGCTTGCTCAAGCTGCACCCCCCTGTGCGCCCCGGGCACACCGCATCCGGAGGACAGCATCCGGGGACTTGCGCCATGCGTCCGAAACGCGCATTCACTCCCGGCGGACGCACAAAGACCCCGGACGACGCGCTTCCGCGTCGTCCGGGGTCCGTCCGTGCCTTCCGATCCATCCGGGCTTCTTCGCCCGGGCCATCCGGTTCTCAGGCGAAGTAGCCTCCCTTGATGTATCCCGTCGTGCCATTGTAGCTCACCTTGAACCAGTTGTTCGCCTCTTTTGTCTTCATCGTGACGGTTCCATTCTTCGGAATGACCAGAATCACGTTGTCCGCCGAGGTCGACATGGAGCTCCGGAGATTCAGATTGACCCGGACCTTCTTCCGCTCCGGATCGATGGAGCCGATGCCGAGCCGGGACTTGTCGTCCGTGAAATGCCCGCCGCGGATGTAGCCTGTATCGCCCTTGTAGGATACCTTGTACCAGTTATCGCTCTCCTCGCTCAGAATCGTCACGGTTCTCCCGCCGGGAATCGTGCGGATCACATTGCGATCATCCGCCCGGCTCATCGAGCTCCTCATGAAGAGATTCTCGGCGACGGTCCTGGTCCAGCTCCCGCTGTCGGAGGAGCCGCCTGCACTCAGATACTTTGAGTAGATATACCCTGTCGTGCCCTTATAGGTCGCCTTGTACCAGTTCGTGCCGCCGGACTTCCCCGAAACGCTCACCGACGCTCCGGACGGCACCACCAGAAGCACCTCCGAGCGGGAGCTGGCCGCCGCCCTCATATTCACCCAGCAGGTCGCCTGCATCGACGTATCCGCCTGCGCGGCCGCAGCCGGTCCGATCAGACAGGTCAGAACCAGCAGCAGCGCCGCTGCCGCCGCCAGAGTCCGTCTCCAGTTTCTCATCTTCATAGCGTGCCTCCTTTCGCCTCTTATTTCACGTCTTCCGCTCCGTGCCTCCGGCCGCTCCGCCGCCTTCCGCATACCGCATACCGCCGGCTTCTGTCTCCCGGCCCCCGTTCCTGTCCGCGCCTGCGGTCCTCCGGCATCCGTTTTCCGCTCTCCACGCTCTTCGTCCGGCAGGATCACGAAGCAGAAAGTTTCATCTATCTATATCATAGGACGCCGAAGACAGAATGCAACTTAATATTTCTAAATTTTCCAATAAATTTCTCTTTCGTTTTTCAGTATTCTGTTACATTCTCTGTTCCGCGACCGCAGAAAAGCCGCCGGAAACCGGTGAATGAATCACCGGTTTCCGGCGGCTTTGCGCGCGGAGAAGGAGGGATTTGAACCCTCGCGCCGCTGTTAACGACCTGCACCCTTTCCAGGGGTGTCCCTTCGGCCAGCTTGGGTACTTCTCCAAGATGCTCGAATCATGAGCGATATGAATGCAGCCGCATCCGCGACAGCAATAGTGATTGTAGCAGAGGGGCGAAGAAAAAGCAAGTATTTTCCCAATAAACAATCGGCATGCATTGTATATTCACAGAACAATTTTGGTTGACGGAAGCAAACCTGTCCCGTTATACTTGAAATTGTGCAAAAGTTCCAGAAAAAAGGGAGCTATATTCCGCATTCTGCTCATATGCGCAGACAATCGGAACAGATACGGAAGGAGGGTACAATGGGCTACAACGAAGATATGAAGGAATACGCCGCCTCGCTCAGAGATCAGGTGATCCGCATGGACACGATCCCCGACGAGCTTTACAAAAAATATGACGTCAAGCGCGGGCTGCGGGACATCAACGGCCGCGGCGTCGTCGCCGGCCTCACCAGCATCTCCCGGATCTCATCATTCCGCGAGGAAAACGGCGAACGGATTCCCTGTGACGGGGAACTCTGGTACCGCGGCTACAACATCCGGGATCTCGTCAGCAGGTATTCGGCGCACCGGTTCGGTTACGAGGCGCTCGCCTATCTGCTGCTCTTCGGCTCCCTGCCGGACGAGACGCAGCGCGCCGATTTCATCCGGATGCTGAGCGAGGCAAGGGATCTCCCCACGAATTTCACCCGCGACGTCATCATGAAGGCGCCGACAAAGGACATCATGAACTCCATGACGAGGAGTATCCTGACGCTGGCGTCTTACGACAGCAACGCGGCGCCCACCGATGTCGACAACGTGATCCGGCAGAGCATGAACCTCATCGCCGTCTTCCCGATGCTGGCGATCTACGGCTTCCACGCCTACAATCATTACGAAAACCTCGAGAGCATGTACATTCACCGTCCCGATCCGAACTGTTCGACAGCCGAGAACATTCTGATGATGCTTCGTCCTGACAGGAAGTACAGCGCCAACGAAGCCCGTGTGCTCGACGCCGCGCTCATGCTCCATATGGAGCACGGCGGCGGCAACAACTCCACCTTCACGACCCGTGTCGTCACATCCTCCGGCTCCGACACCTACGCGACGATCGCCGCGGCAATGTCCTCTCTCAAGGGACCGAAGCACGGCGGCGCCAATATCAAGGTGATGGAGATGATGGACAACATCCGGGAAAATGTCCGGGACTGGAAGGACGACGACGAGATCCGGGAGTATCTCTCGCGGATGCTGATGGGCTCCGTCTTCGATCACAAGGGTCTGATCTACGGGATGGGCCACGCGGTCTACTCCGTCTCCGATCCAAGAGAGCGGATCTTCAAATCCTTTGTCTCCTCTCTCGCCGAGGAAAAGGGACGCGAGGCGGATCTTGATCTCTACAACCGGATCGAACGCATCGCGCCGGAAGTCATCGCCGAGCGGCGCCACATCTACAAGGGCGTCTCTCCGAACGTGGACTTCTACAGTGGCTTCGTCTACAACATGCTCGGGATTCCGGTGGAACTCTACACGCCGATCTTCGCCATCGCCCGGATCAGCGGCTGGAGCGCCCACCGGCTTGAGGAAATCGTCGGGATGGGCAAGATCATCCGTCCGGCCTACCAGTCCGTGATGAAGGTCGCATCTCCCGCAGAAGAGGCATGAACCCAAAAAGCGGCGCCCGCCGTCCCTCTCCGGACGCGGGCGCCGCTTTTCACTGATGATGACGCTGTTTTTCATGATACATCACCCGGTCGGCCGCCGCGATCCGATCCTCCGGATCCGCGCCTCCGGCCCCGCCTTCCTCCATCCCGACCGATACATTCACCGGGAACGGGAACGCTCCGGATTCGTTCACGGAATGGATCCGCGTCTTCAGCCCGCCGACAAACCGCCGGGCGTGTTCCTCCTCAAGGAACAGCGCGATGAACTCGTCGCCTCCCCACCGGCCGTAGCAGTCCGCCGGTCCGCCGTTTTCCTCAAAGGCCTCCCGGATCGACTCCGCGACAGCCCGGATCAGACGGTCGCCCATCTCGTGGCCGTACCGGTCGTTCGCCCGCTTCAGATAATCGATATCCATAAAGACGACCGTTCCCTCGCCCGCGGCGACAGTCATTTTCTCCGTCACCGAGGCCCTGTTCGGGATCCCCGTAAGCGGATCAAGATACGCCAGACGGAGCAGCTCCGTCTGACGGATCCGCATTTTCAGGTCCTCCTGACGCTGAAGCAGGGCGCTCACGCCGATCGCAAGAAAATAAAAGAGCAGTCCGACGCCCGCGAAATCGAACCGGGCTGCGGCTGCCATCCAGTCCGGAAGGTCGATGACAGCCCGGAGCCGGAACATCAGAATCTCGGCGAAGCCGAAACCGGCCAGCACCCCGATGCCAAGGATCTTCAGTCTTTCCTCCATCTGCACCTTTTTTCTGTAAGAAACCGCCCTGACGAAAGCAACCTCGAGCGTCACGGCCATCAGAATCCGGTACAGATGAAGCATATCCGCCAGATCCAGCTTGATCGATGAGAAGGACATCGCGAAACCGACAAGCATATCAACGGCGAGTACCATCGTCATTGACTGGCAGAAGCTTCTGAACCAGCTGCGCCTGACGGTCAGCAGAAGGTAAGTCATAAACGGCAGCCAGGCCAGATAGAGGACGACATACTCGATATTGGAGCAGAGCGCGGGGGCCAGATGAAACAGGTAAAAGACCTGATGATAGCCGAGATACCACAGAGACAGAAGAAGTACGAAGGCGGACAGCGCAATCGATTTCCGCAGTTCCTTATCCCGGCGATGGAGGGCCGTCAGGCTCTGGTAAATCAGAACAAAGGCGGCCACGACGGCCGTCACCAGAAACAGCAGCAGGATCACAGGATGCGTAACCAGCGGATACAGATTCACCTCATCCGTCGGCATGATGCAGAGACGCGTGTGAAACGACCCTCTGTTCAGCCCGTACGAACGGATCGAGATCTCGACGGAAGAGCCCCACGCATCCTCCGGGATTTCGCAGTGCACGAACAGGGTGCCGATCGTCTGATGGGCGGACGCCGCGTCCATACCGGCGCTGTACAAAAGCCTTCCGCTGCAGACGATCTGAACGGTGGCGCTGTCAGCATGAAGCGCCAGCGAGCAGGAGCGGCCGTAACAGGGCGACGCAGGCATCGGTGCGCTGATCACCAGCGTCTCACCCGGACCGATCACCCAGTCCTTCGGCTTCAGCTGTGTGCGGCTGAGCACGCCGTTCTGCGAATAAATATCCGCACGGGCGCTTCCGGTCAGCTCCGTGCGGTCAATGCTCTGGCGGAAGACGCCGTCAAGACAGATCAGAAAGAGAACAACCGTCAGAACGGCACGGGTAAGAGCATGAAAAAGCTCTCTCCGCTTCACCTTCACATCCCGTCAGCTCCCTTCCTTTCTGTCTTATCTTTCATCTCACTCAATCGGAATCCGCACGACCTTTCCGTCTCCGTCATTCTTCTCGTGCAGCTTCCCGTCGAGGGAAGCAAGGATCATATCCCGAAGAACGATCCCCTTCTTTTTAAGATAGGTGCTGCTCGCCAGCCCCGCGTCCAGCGCGGCGACCCCGATGGTGACGCCAAGAAGAATCTTATCCCGTTTCAGCATGGCCTCTGCCTCCCTTCGTGCTCTGGATCCGATACGTGATCCGCGTCATCAGACGGTCTCCCGGAAAACGGGAGAGGACAACGCCGAGCTTCATCATCGCGCCCGGCACCACCAGCATCTGCCCGGCGAGCGCGCCGTCGACGCCTTTTTTCGCGGCAAATGCAGCCGCCTGCCCCGGCAGCGGACGGTCAATACCCGCCGTCCTGTTGAACGGGGTATCCACAGGTCCCGGGCAAAGAACCGATATTTTCACCGGACTGCCCGCGCGGCGCAGCTCCTCATGGATCGCTTCCGTGAGCCGGACCACATAATTTTTCGACGCGTAGTAGCCCGCGAACAGCGGGCCCGCCATAAAACCGGCCGAGGACCCGACGTTCAGGATCACGCCCCGGCCCCGTCCCATCATATCACGGAGAAAGAGTTTTGTCAGGATATGGACCGCCGTCACGTTGACATCGATCATCCGCAGCTCTTTTTCAAGATCGGTCTCCGCGAAGGGTCCGTATACGCCCAGCCCCGCGCAGTTCACGAGAAAGTCAACCGGCAGATCCTTCATCTCGTCATGAAGGGATACGCACGCCTTTCTGTCCGCCAGATCATACCGCGCCGTCCGCACCGAGACGCCCGCCGCGGCGAGCTCCTTTCCCGCGTGTTCGAGCCTCCCGGCGTCTCTTGCGGTCAGTATCAGGTCATAACGAAGCGACGCGAGATAGCGGGCGATCGCAAGGCCGATCCCCGAACTCGCGCCGGTCACAAGTGCCAGCATATTTTGATTCTCCCTTATCCGGTGTCCGGCCCGCCGCTTCACTCCAGATACAGCACCGGGCGTCCTTCGGCCAGCGTCTTCTTCATATCGAGAACCCGCTGGTTCTCCGAACCGCGGAAGGTCAGTGCAAGATTCCGCCGCTCCAGAATAAACGGGCCGTCCACCAGCACGTCGATCAGCGAAAGAAACTCGTCCGTCACCCCGGTGTGCTTCCGCTGCCCCGGAAGCAGGTCGCGGTCATAGACAAAGCCCGTGAAGCACCAGATCGTCTTGTCCGGATGCTCCTTCTTCAGCCGTCTCGCCAGCCCCGCCAGCACCTGCTGGTTCTCCGGCTCCATCGGCTCGCCGCCGAGCAGCGTCAGCCCGTCCGTCAGCGGCTGATCCAGCCAGCGCAGAATATGCTCCTCCACCTCCGGCGTGTATTCTTTTCCGTAGCTGAAGTCCCAGGTATCCGGCTGAAAGCAGCCCTTGCAGTGATTGGTGCACCCCGAGACGAAGAGCGTGATCCGGATGCCTTCTCCATTCGCGATATCGTATTCCTTGATCATCCCGTAATGCATGGCCGCTTCCTCAGTCCGCGAAATGCACTTCGCCGCTCACCGGCTCCGGTCTGCGCTCCGACGCTTTCTCCGCTTTCTCTCTCCCGATGTTGCAGCCGGGGTGACCCAGATCACAGTTGTTGAGGCATCCGCCGCAGCGCGGTTTCTTCTTTCTCAGCTTTCCGGCGATAAACGGCATCGTGAAAGGCGCCGTCACCACGGCCGCCACCACGGAAAGCACAACGACCGCCCGTTTCCTGATTCTTTTCATAAATAAAGACCTCCGTCAGACTGATTCCTATCCGTATCATAACAGCTTTCCGGAGATGTGGACACATCTGTTTTACATTCCGTTTACATTTGTCTTCGATTGTCTTTGCCCTGCCTCAGCTGATCAGCACCATCATCAGGAAGATCATCGCGAATCCGGCCGCGTCCCAGAGCGTAAACACGCTCCCCAGAAGCGTCGCCGAGATCACCGCAGCCGTGACCGGTTCCGCGAATCCGTAGAGCACCGCCTTCTGCGGACCCGCCAGCTTCACGCCGGTGGCGTAACAGTTAAAGGCAAGCACATTGCCGATGAGGACGACGAACGCGATCCCCGCCCAGCCCGCGGCGGTCGGCACATAGTGCCGGGTCCACGGACGGAAAACCAGCGAAAGAGACAGCCCGCCCCCGAGGAAGGCCCATGCCTGCAGGACGGAGACCGGATAGCGCCGCAGCAGTCGGACCGGAGCCACATTGTAGATCATGACACAGACCGCGCTCAGAACGCCGGTCAGAAGCGCGGTCGGCGGAACCGCCAGATGGGCCGGATCTCCGTGCGTCACGATCAGCGTCACGCCGCCGATCGCCAGCGCGATGCAGAGCACCTCGCGCCGGCGCGGCCCCCGCCGTCCGATGAGACAGGTCCAGAGCAGCACCATGATCGGAGCCAGATCCTGAAGGATCGTCCCGATTCCCGCCGAGGAGAGCTGGATCGTAAGGAAATAGAGAAACTGACATCCGCTGACACCGGCCAGACCGTAGAGGAGCAGATCCCGCCGGAGAGTCTGATTCCGCCAGGGTCCGAACAGCCGCCGTCCGTACCGGAACAGACAGTAGACGAAGAGGATCACCCCCGCGGAACCCAGCCGGATCGGAACCAGCCACCGGCTGTCCATTCCCTCGTGGCGAAACAGGTACTGGCCCACGCTCCCCGAGCAGCCCCAGCAGACGCCTCCGAAGACGGAGAGCAGAGCGCCGGCGAGACGGCTTCCCTTCGAGCTCTGCCTTCCCTTCCCCGACCCGGCTCCTTCTCTTCTCTTTTCCCCGTCCGCCTGCCTCTCTCCCTCCGCCGGGCAGGCTCCGGCCGATGAAGTCCGTACGCGGACGGCTGCCGGCTGCATGTCCATCCGATCCTGTTGTTCTGACACCCTCAAGTCTTCCCCCTTCGGCGCGTCCTCACCGGACGCCGCACGCTGATCATTCTGATACAGATCATAGCCGCGCACAGAGCGGCTGGCAACCGTGAAACTTTGACACCGGCCGTTTTTCTGCTATACTCGTAACGAAATCCGATGAGAAAGACAGACGGGGCGGAATCCAATGATCATCAAGACGAAAAGCAGGGAAGAGACCTTTGCGCTCGGACGCGCGATGGGACGGACGGCAGAACCGGGAGAGGTCATCGCGCTGACCGGTGATCTCGGCGCCGGAAAGACGACCTTCACGCAGGGCTTCGCCGCCGGGCTCGGCATCACCGAACCGGTGACGTCGCCGACCTTCACGATTCTCGCTGTCTATGAGGGAGGCCGTCTGCCGCTCTGTCATTTTGATATCTACCGCATCGAGGAACCGGAGGAGATGGACGAGATCGGCTACGAGGACGCCTTCTACGGAGACGGCGTGAGCATCGTCGAATGGGCCGACGTCGTCCCGGAAATCTTCCCGGAGAACACTGTCCGCATCGAGATCCGCCGCTGCGCGGAGGGCGATGACGTACGGCTGATCCGGATCAGTCCCGATTCCGCCCTTCCTCCGGAAGCGGCTCCTTCCCTCACCTGAAAGGAATTCCATGAAACTGATCGCGCTCGACTCCTCCGGCCTTGTGGCAAGCGTCGCCATACTGGAGGATGATCTGCTTCGCGCAGAATATACCGTCGATTACAAAAAAACGCACAGCCAGACGCTGCTTCCGATGCTGGACGCCATCGCGCGGATGGTGGAGCTGGATCTTTCCACGGTCGACGCCATCGCGGTGGCCGCCGGTCCCGGCTCCTTCACCGGGCTCCGGATCGGATCCGCCACCGCCAAGGGGCTCGGACTCGCGCTCCGAAAGCCCATCGTCGAGGTGCCGACGCTGGCCGCACTCGCCTGCAACCTCCCGGAAGCGGGCGGCCTGATCTGTCCCGTGATGGACGCGAGACGCCAGCAGTTTTACAACGGGCTCTATCGTTTCCGCGATCACCGGCTCGTGACCCTGAAGGACCAGCGCGCCCTCTCCGTCCCGGATCTTGCCGCGGAGCTGAACAGGATGAACCCGGAGGGAGGCGTTATCCTGCTCGGCGACGGCGTCGCGGCCTACCGGCCACTGCTCGATTCCCTCATCAAAGTGCCGCACTGCTATGCGCCGGCCAACGCAGGACGTCAGCGTGCCGCCTCCGTGGCGGTGCTGGGCGCGCGGCTCTTCCGCGAGGGGCGCGCCGTCCCGGCCGAGAAGCACGCGCCCGTCTATCTCCGTCAGTCTCAGGCCGAACGGGAGCGTGCTCTCCATGACGGCGGAGCCGCCGCGGGCCGCGATCCGTTTTCCGCCGCGGCCGCTACACCGAGAGTTCACCTCCATCTGAGTCCTCAGGCGCTGGCCGCCACCGGCAAGGTGACGATCCCCTCCGGCGACGCGGAAGGCGAATATGTGAAGATCCCGGAACAGGCAGTCGTCCGCGAGATGACCGTGGATGACATCGAAGCCGTCGCGGCGATGGAAGAGACGGACTCCCAGACGCCCTGGAGCGCCAACGCGCTGCTCACCTACTTCATGCGCGACGACACGGTGCTCCTTGTCGCGGAGGAGGACGGTTCTCCCGTAGGATTCTGCGGCATTCTGCTGATCCCGCCCGAATCCGAGGTACTCGACATCACAGTCAGCCACGCGAAGCGCCGCCGGGGCATCGGCCGGAGGCTGCTTCTGGCCGCGATGGACGCGGCCGCCTCGCGGGGCGCTGACATTACCTATCTTGAGGTGCGCGAAGGGAATACACCCGCCCGCCGCCTCTATGAATCGCTCGGCTTCTCAGCCTACGGCCGGCGCGAACGGTACTACACCGATCCCGTCGAGGACGCCATCGTGATGAAGCGGGCACGGAAGGAGACATAACATCCCATGTTAGACGTTGCATTGCTCGGAACCGGAGGCATGATGCCGCTGCCGCGCCGCTGGCTCACGTCCTGCATGATGCGGTACAACGGGAGCAGCCTGCTGATCGACTGCGGCGAAGGAACACAGATCGCCCTCCGGAAGCTGGGCTGGTCCTGCAAGCAGATCGACACGATTCTGATCACCCATCTGCACGCGGACCATATCGCCGGACTTCCCGGTCTTCTGCTCACCATGGGCAACAGCGACCGCACGGAACCCGTGACCGTCTACGGTCCGAAGGGGATCGACCGTGTCCTTCAGGCCGCCCGTGTCTTCGCGCCGGAACTTCCCTTCCGCATCCGCACAGTGGAATTCCGCGACCCGGAGGAAACCTTCTCCGCGAGCGGACTGCGCATCACGGCGTTCCGCGTCAATCACAGAGTGATCTGCTACTCCTACTGCGTCGAGGTGCTCCGGGGCGGACGCTTCGACGTGGAGAAGGCGAAGGCCAACGGGATTCCCCTGAAGCTCTGGAACCCTCTTCAGAAGGGCGCCACGGTGGAATACGAAGGACGGACGCTGACTCCGGATCTGGTTCTCGGCGAAAAACGCCGCGGCATCCGGGTCGTCTACTCGACGGATACGCGCCCGACACCGGATATCGCCCGGTTCGCATCGGACGCCGATCTTCTGATCATCGAGGGAATGTACGGCGATCACGAGAAAGACGCGGACGCGCGCCAGAAGAAGCATATGACGATGCCGGAGGCCGCGGCGATCGCATGCAAGGCGCAGCCGCGGGCGATGTGGTACACCCACTACAGCCCCTCCCTGCTCCGCCCGGACGATTACATGGAGGAGATCCGGAAGATCTTCCCGCGCGCGCTCGCGCCGCGGGACGGCGTCAGCGTATCGATTCCCTTTGACGATGATGAGACGGAGTGAAAACGGCAGACAGATGAACGGACATACGGATATCCTCGCGATCGAGACCTCCTGCGACGAGACGGCCGCCGCCGTCGTCCGGGACGGCCGCGAGGTACTCTCCAACATAATCTACACACAGATCAAGATGCATACCCTCTACGGGGGCGTCGTACCCGAACTCGCCTCCCGGAGCCACATCGAGAAAATCAACTATGTCATCGAGAAGGCTCTCTTGGACGCGGGCCGCCCGCTTTCGGACATCGACGCGGTGGCCGTCACCTACGGGCCCGGCCTCGTCGGCGCGCTGCTGGTCGGCGTCGCGGAAGCCAAGGCGATCGCCTGGGCCTCCGGAAAGCCCCTTATCGGTGTCAACCACATCGAGGGCCACATCTCGGCCAACTACATCGAGCACCCGGAGCTTAAGCCTCCGTATCTCGGACTGGTTGTCTCCGGCGGCCACACGCATCTGATCATCGTGAAGGACTGGGCCTCCTTCGATATCCTCGGCCGGACGGTGGACGACGCCGCCGGAGAAGCCTTCGACAAGGTCGCCCGCGCCATCGGACTCGGGTATCCCGGCGGTCCCAAGATCGACGCGGTCTCAAAGGAAGGCAATCCGGACGCCATCCGTTTCCCGAAGGCGCATGTCAACGGCTCAGCCTTCGACTTCAGCTTCAGCGGTCTGAAGAGCGCCGTGCTCAACTATCTCAACCGCGCGGAGATGCGTCATGAGCCTGTCAACGCGGCCGATCTGGCGGCCAGCTTCCAGAAATCCGTGGTAGATGTGCTCACGGAGCATACCGTCGAGGCCGCAAAGGCGTACGGAATCAGCCGGGTGGCCGTCGCGGGCGGAGTCTCCGCCAACAGCGCGCTCCGGGAGGCCATGCGCAGGGCCTGCGCGAGAGAAAACCTTTCGCTGTACATCCCCTCGCCGGTCTACTGCACGGACAACGCGGCGATGATCGGCGTCGCGGCCTACCATGAGTTTGAATCCGGCGCGAGGAGCGGCTGGGATCTCAACGCGGTCCCCGGACTGCGGCTCGGAGAACGGTAAACAGTCCGCCCGACGCGGCGTACCGGCGTATCCACGCGTCCCGTCTTAAGCCGAATGACGGAACCGATCCGCCGGATGCGCGGGAAGCGAAAGAAAATCAGGAAAAGGAAGGACAACCGTCATGACGACAGCCATCATACTGGCAGCCGGACACGGCCGCCGGATGGGCGGCAGCACACCGAAGCAGTTTCTCGAGATCGGCGGCGTACCGGTCATCGTCCGCTCTCTCAGCGTCTTTGACCAGAGCCCGGAGATCGATGAAATTCTTCTGGTCACCTCCCACGAATACGTGAATTACTGCTGCGACCGGATCGTCAGCGGCTACGGTCTCCGCAAGGTCCGGGCTGTCATCCTCGGCGGAAGGGAACGCTATGACTCGGTGTACAACGCCCTGCTCGCCTGCAGCAACAGCGATTATGTCATGATTCACGACGGGGCGAGACCCTTCATCACGGAGGACGTCATCCGCCGGGTGGACGCGGCGGTGCGCCGGTACGGCGCCGCCGCCGCAGGCGTACCCTCCAAGGATACGATCAAGCTCATCGATGAGGACGGCTTCGCCGCCGCCACGCCCCCGAGGGACCGGGTCTGGCAGATCCAGACGCCCCAGGCCTTCACCTACGATCTGATCCGCAGGGCAAACGACCTGCTGCGGACGCGCGGTGATCTCGACGGCGTCACCGACGACGCGATGATCGTCGAGAAGTCGGGACTCGCCCGCGTCCGGCTCGTGGAGGGTTCCTACGGCAACATCAAGATCACGACACCGGAGGATCTCCGCCGGTTCGAGGTCCGGTCGTAACCGTTCCGTTCACAAAGGCGGGGATGCCGCACGCAGCGCGTGCGGCATCCCCGCCTTTTTTGCCTGATTGCTTTCGTTCCGCCGGATCAGAGATCCGCCGCGATGTCCGGATTGACGCCGGTCAGCCCGACCCAGGCGCCCTGAGAAGCCTCCGGGGCGTCCGGATGGGCGATCAGCCATTTGTTCGTCGCGAACAGCATCCGGTCCTCCGCGGAACGGCCGGACGGTTCCGCCTTGCCGTCGTTCGTCCCCTTCGGGAGCGCGATCAGCACGCGGAAGCCCTTCGCCGAATCCGTGTGGCAGGGAGCGTAATGCAGCGAGGTTCCATAGACCTCCACCAGCACGCCGGCCGGCACGCGGAACGCGCGGCAGAGCGAGGTATCCAGTCTCCCGTCCTTCACCTGACTTTCCTTCGCAAGGATCAGGACGATGTCCTCCGTCGGGAGGTTAAACTCGCTGTTTCTGTGATATTCCAGACAGTTCAGCTTTGTATTGTGTCCATTACACCAGCCGAACTGCACCGGGAGCCCGCCGAACAGCGTCGGTGCCAGCTCCTTCGACGCATCCAGATTCTGCAGCGCCGGCTCCTCCGGCACATAGCCTGTGCCGTTTTCGGGAAGCGGCGTATACCGGTTCAGCGCATCGACGAAGGGCTTCGTATCCCATCCGTCGACGACCCGGCCGTAGTCCGCAAATTCCGGATCATACACGCTCAGTATCTTCATGATCAGTTCATCTCCTCTCCCGCTCCGGTTTCCCGGCGCAGATCCTTGTCAGATCCATCTCTTACGCCCAGGGATTCTCATCCGGATACCGGACGCCGGCCGGCTGGTTGTAGCCGATCTCGTCAACCGGAACACCGATATACTTGAAGACCTCAAAGAGATACTTCGCCTGCTTTCCGAACGCCACGGCGCCGTGATGCGGGAAGCCCTTCTCAATCAGCACATGGCGGTAGAAGCGGCCCATCTCCGGGATCGCGAAGATTCCGATGGAACCGAAGCTCCGGGTCGCCACCGGAAGCACCTCGCCCTCGGCGATGTATGCGCGGATCTTTCCGTCCGCGGTCGACTGCAGGCGGTAGAACGTCACATCGCCCGGCACGATGTCGCCTTCCAGCGTGCCGTTGGTCACTTCGATCGGAAGGCTTCTCGCCATAATCTTCTGATACTTCATCTCATGGAACTTCAGCTTGGACGTGCAGGTATTGCCGCAGTGGAAGCCCATGAACGTATCCGTCAGCTTGTAATCGAATTTTCCTCTGATGTCCTGCTCGAAGATCTCCTTCGGCACGGTGTTGTTGATGTCGAGGAGCGTGACGGCGTCGCCCGAGACGACCTCGCCGATGAACTCGGACAGTGTCCCGTAGATATCGACCTCGCAGGAGACCGGGATGCCCTGGCCCGTCAGACGGCTGTTGACGTAGCAGGGAACGAATTTGAACATCGTCTGGAAAGCGGGCCAGCACTTCGTCGTCAGCGCGACGTACTTTCGATAGCCCTTGTGCGCCTCGATCCAGTCCTTCAGCGTCAGCTCATACTGGGCCAGCCGCGGCAGGATCTCCGGCTTCTTGTTGCCGCATCCGAGATCCTCCTCCATATCCTTCACCACATCCGGGATCCGCTTGTCGCCCTCATGGTGCAGGAAGGACTCATACAGATCGAGCTCGGAGTTCTCCTCGATCTCTACGCCCAGATTGTAAAGCTGCTTGATCGGCGCATTGCACGCGAGGAAATTCTGCGGGCGCGGACCGAAGGAAATGATCTTCAGATTCTGAAGTGCATAGACCGCCCTCGCCACCGGAAGGAAGTCGTGGATCATGTCCGCGCACTCCTCCGCGTCGCCCACCGGGTTCTCCGGAATATACGCCTTCACGTTGCGGAGCTGCAGGTTGTAGCTCGCGTTCAGCATGCCGCAGTAGGCGTCGCCGCGGTCGCTCGAAAGGACGGCGATGTTCTCCTCCGCCGCCGCGCAGAACATCTTCGGTCCGTCGAAGTGCTTCGCAAGCAGCGTCTCGGAGATCTCCGGCCCGAAGTTGCCGAGGTAGACGCAGAGCGCGTTGCAGTCATGAGCCTTGATGTCGGCCAGCGCGTTGACCATGTCGATCTCGCTCTCGATGATGGTGATCGGACACTCGTAGATATCCTTCGCGTCATACTTTTCCGCATAGGCCTTCACGAGCGCCTCTCTTCTCGTCTTCGTAAGAGAAGCCGGGAAGCAGTCGCGGCTCACGCCGACGATGCCGATTTTGATTTCCGGTGCATTATTCATCTGATTCTCTCCTTTGAACGCATTACTTTTATAAATATGTTTTATATAACTTGAAATATAAACGCATTGACCGTCCTTGTCAATCGCTGCGGCGCGTCGGACGCAAGTCCTGATTTCCCTGATCGCGGTGCGTTTCGCGCGTTCCGGTCATGACTTTCCGGTCTTGTGATTCGACACGACGTCAAACACGACGGCAGCAAGAAGCACCGCGCCCTTGACCACGTACTGCCAGGAATCCGAGAGACCGTAGATCGACATGCCCTGATTGATGACGCCGAGCAGAATCGCGCCGACCATAATTCCTGGAACCGTTCCCGAACCGCCGTAGGCGGACGCGCCTCCGATAAAGCAGGAGGCGATGGCGTCCATCTCAAATGAGTTGCCCATCTGTCCGTCGACCGAGCCGATGCGGGCGCCCATCAGAAGGCCGGAGAGGCCGGCGAGACAGCTCATCAGAAAATAGGCCCAGAAATACACCCGGCGCGGATCGATGCCGGAGAGCTTCGTCGCCTTCTCGTTGCCGCCCACGGCATAGAAGTAGCGGCCGAATACCGTTGAGCTCGTCAGGAAGGCGAAGATGAAGACCACCGCCAGAATCCAGATCAGCATGATCGGGATGCCCTTGTACTGGCGGAGCTTGTTGCTGTAGACCACGATCAGCACGTCGATCAGGACCAGCCGGACAACAAGACCCGCGAACGATCCGGACGCCGTTCCGTTTTTCTTCTGGCGCGCTCTGCCGCGAAGCGCGAAGAACGTCACCAGCACCGCGACGATGATGCCGACAATCAGCGCCGACATATAGTTCTGCTTCTTCTCGCCGGGCAGCTGGATGTAGGATGTGAACAGGTTCAGAAACGCCTTGTTCTGGATGCTGATGGTCTTCGAGTCAAGAATGACCCGGGCCACGCCTCTCCAGAGGAACATGCCCGCCAGCGTGCAGATGAACGGCGGGATATGGACATAGCCGACCAGATAGCCCTGCCAGATGCCGATCAGAGCACCCACTGCCAATGAGGCGATAATGGCGGCGGCCGCGCTCGCGCCTCCCTGCATCAGCTTGGCGGACAGGGCCGCCGAGAGACACAGCGTCGAGCCGACGGAGAGGTCGACGTTGCCGCCGGTCAGGATGCAGAGGAGCATACCGCAGGCCATCACGAGGACGTACGCGTTCTGAAGAAGCAGATTCGAGATGTTCTGCGCGTAGGTCAGCCGCCCGCCCGTCAGGAACGAGAAGAAGATGAACACCACGACCAGCGCGAGGATCATCGTATATTTTTTGATAAAGGTTGATACTTTCATGCCATTTTCTCCTTCCTGCCGGCGTTCAGGATCGCACTCATGATCTTCTCCTGCGTCGCTTCCTCCGCTGTAAATTCAGCCGCCATCCGTCCCTCGTTCATCACGTAGATCCGGTCGCACATCCCGAGCAGCTCGGGGAGCTCCGATGAAATCATGACGACAGCCTTGCCCTCGGCAACCATCCTGTTCATGATGCAGTAGATCTCGTACTTCGCGCCCACATCGATGCCGCGCGTCGGCTCATCGAGAATCAGGACGTCCGGCTCCGCGAACATCCACTTGGACAGCAGGACCTTCTGCTGGTTCCCGCCGGAGAGATGTCCGGCCTGCTGGTGTATACTCGGCGTCTTCGTGTCCATCGCCTTCACATATTCCTGCGCCGCCCGGTTCTCGGCGGCGACGTCAAGAATCCCTCTGTGACTGACCCTGGAGAGCTTCGCCATCGTCGTGTTCCACGCGATGGAGTCCTCAAGCACCAGCCCGTTGACCTTCCTGTCCTCAGTGGCGTAGGCGAGTCCGTGCTCAATGGCGTCATGCTCGTTCTTCAGATGGACCTCCTTGCCGTTGATCAGCTCCTGGCCGGAGATCCGGCTTCCGTAGCTTTTCCCGAACAGCGACATCGCCAGCTCGGTCCGTCCCGCTCCCTGCAGTCCGGAAAAGCCGACGATCTCGCCGCGGTGCACCTTGAAGCTGATGTGGCTGTCCACGCACTTCTCCGTGTAGACCGGATGGTAAACCGTCCAGTCCCTCGCCTCGAAGATCACCTCATCGCTTACGTTATGCTCCCTTGCGGGGAAGCGGTTCGTCAGCTCCCGTCCGACCATTCCCCGGATGATCCGCTCCTCGTCGATGTTGTGCTCCGGGTTGTCCATCGTCTCGATGGTCGCGCCGTCGCGGAGAACGGTGATCCGGTCCGCGCAGTAGGCGACCTCGTTCAGCTTATGCGTGATGATGATGGAGGTCAGTCCCTCCTTCTTAAATCCCAGCAGCATATCCAGCAGCATCTTCGAGTCCTCCTCGTTGAGGGAGGAGGTGGGCTCGTCGAGAATCAGCAGCTTCACATTCTTCGACAGTGCCTTGGCGATCTCCACCAGCTGCTGTTTTCCGGTTCCGATATCCTTGATCAGAACCGAGGACTTCTCCTTCAGACCGACCCGGTTCATCTGCTCCTGCGCCTGCCGGAACGTCTCGCCCCAGTCGATCCGGCCGAAACGGCCGGCCCGCTCGTTCCCGAGGAACATGTTCTCGGCGATCGTCAGCTCCGGAATCAGAGCCAGTTCCTGATGAATGATGACGATGCCGAGCTTTTCCGAATCGTGAATATTGCTGAACACGCATTCTTTCCCGTCGTAAATGATCTGTCCGGTGTATTCCCCGTGAGGGATCGTGCCGGAGAGCACGTTCATCAGCGTCGATTTGCCCGCGCCGTTTTCGCCGACCAGCGCGTGAATTTCGCCCCTCTCCACCTGCAGATTCACGTTATCCAAAGCCTTGACTCCGGGGTAAAGCTTTGTGATGTTCTTCATCTCCAATATATAGTCTGGCAAAATAACACCCCCTGTGGAGACGGGCCCTCCGCCTCCCCGTTTCAGCCTGAAAATGGGCGGGGCAAGCGAGTGCCCCGCCCATCCGGGTAAGTCCTGACAGGAACCGGATCAGCCGACCGGATGCAGATATCCGTCAGAATCCTGTGTGTAGTAGCCTGTGTCAACCAGTTCCTTGACCATGTTGTCCTTCGTGACGACAACCGGAACCAGCAGGTAGGACGGGATTACGCCCGTGCCGTTGTCATACGTTTCCGTATCATAGGTGCAGTCGAAGGACCACTTGGAATCGGAGATCAGCTTGTCGTCCGGCTTCTCACCGGAGAGAATCGCCTCGGCCAGATCCAGCGTGACCACCGCTTCGTTGGCCACTGCCTTGTAGACCGTCATCGTCTGCTTGCCGTCCACGATATTGGCGAGGTTCGCCTCGTCGCCGTCCTGACCGGTCACGAGCACCGTGTTGTCGCCGGCATAGTCGGAATCGATGGCCTGCGCGACGCCGAGGGCCGTGGAGTCATTGGAGCAAAGCGCCACGTCGAGCTTCGTGCCGTCCGCGTAGTAGGAAGCGAGAATGTTCTGGAAGCGCTCCATCGCGGTCTGCGTATCCCACTGGGCCGTGGCGACCTGATCGAATTTGGTCTGGCCGGACGGAACCACCAGCTTGCCGGCATCGATGTACGGCTTCAGCGTATCCATCGCGCCGTTGAAGAAATAGGTCGCGTTGTTGTCCGCCGGATCACCGGCCGTAAACTCGATGTTGAACGGTCCGTCCTGGTTCTCCAGATCCAGCTGATCCGCGACGAATTTTCCCTGCAGCGTGCCGACCGTGTAGTTATCGAAGGAGACATAATAGCTGATCGCGTCGGTGTTCATGATCAGACGGTCATAGGCGATCACCGGAATGCCGGCGTCCTTGGCGTCCGCCAGAACCGTCGAAAGCGACTCTCCGTCGATGGCTGCCACCACCAGAAGGTCGACCTTGTCGGCGATCATGTTCTCGATATCGGAAACCTGAGTCTTGATATCGTTGTTGGAGAATTTCAGCTCCGTCTTGTAGCCCGCCGCCTGGAACTGCTTGTCAAGGAAGGAACCGTCCCGGTTCCACCGCTCCAGGGACTGGGTCGGCATCGCGATGCCGATCGTCTGGCCGCCGCGGTCTGCCGCCGCCTCCGCCACCGACGAATCCGCGAACGCCGGAGCCGCGACAGACGCCGCCATCACTCCGCAGAGCGCCATTGCCAAAAGCTTTCTCGATCTCATTTTGTCATCCTCCTTTTGTGAGATGAATGATGATTTAAAAGAGTGTCTCCACTCTCTCTGACCCTTTTTACCGCCTCCGGATCTTTGTTTTTCTTTATTTTCCCGAGCTTATGCCGTACGCAGCTTACTTTCGTAAACATCTTTTATATAACTTAGAATATAAACTGTTTTTCATACTATGTCAATTACATGTGTTTATTTTGTCAAATGTCTCTCATTGCAAGTCTTATTTATTGTGTATTATCACAACGATACAGCTTTCCCCGGGTACATTCCGCTGACAGGCAGAAGAAAGCCGCTTCCGGCTGCATTCCCCTGACGGCCGGAAGACGGCCGCTTTGCGCAAAAAAACGCGCCCGGCCTGCCTTCACAGGACCCGGACGCGCATCAGCGCACAGGGGACGGTTCCGCCTCCTGAAATCGGTTCACTTCACTTTTGTCAGAAACGTCATCCTGCTCTCATCACCCTCCGTCAGCATCTCATGGAAATCGGTAATCAGCTGCGCCGTGATGTCGGTCGCCTGATAGAGGTAGCGGTCGGCGCACCAGACATTGCCGTTTTGGCATGCCTTGAACTTCCGGAAGAGACTGTTCTTCTGGTAAAGGTCGTCAAGGCTGTGAAGCGGCTGCTCGATGGACGCGTTGTAAATCAGATAATCGGCGTCCGCCGCCGCGGCGTAAAATTCCTCCATCGTCATCGGGACCGAGGAAAGCTTCGAGCCCTTAAGAGAGCCGACCCCGTCCAGCGCATAGTGTCCGCCGGCCATCGCGATCATCTTCGGCACCGTATCCCCCGGTCTGCGGACGACGACCGCCCCGTTGGAATCGACGTAGAAGAAAGCAGCCGTCTTCCCGGTATCGCTGACCTTTCCCATAGACCGGATCGCGTCCGTCTGTGTTTTGAAAAATGCATCCGCCTGCTTCTCGCATCCCAGCAGCGCGCCGTAGACCTTCACCCATTCCGGGCGGCCCAGCGGGTCGGATTCATAGCTCGACCTGTCCACAAAGACGGGGATGCCCAGCTTCTCGAGCATCTCCTTCACCTTGGGCGTATGCAGGATCATCGTCGACTCGACCGCGAGATCACAGCCTCCGTTCACCAGCTGCTCGTAATCCGGCTTGCTGTAATTGCCCGCATAGGCGATACGCCCTTCTTCCATCGCCTTTTTCGCGGCGTCCACATACCAGCCGTCCGCCTTCAGCCCGGAGAAGGCGACATCGTCCAGCCCGCCGATGGCGTTGATCAGCGCCATCGCGGCGGACGCGGCGAGATAGACATGGGACGGCGCGGCCGGCAGGATCTGCACGCTGTCATCCAGACCGGAAGGCACCTGGCCGCCCTCCGGGATCTGAAGATACTGCGCGCTGTCATGCACGTCATAGAACTTGTATCCGCCCTGGTAGTAATAGATATCGATGCCCGTCGCGTAGGAGAACGACGTCTTCTTCTCAAAAGCAAGACCGCTGAGCTGCGGCGGCTGCCCCTCTCCGGATACGCTCTCCGCGGAGGAGGTGTTCCGGTCCGAAGAGGCGGTGCCGTCCTCCGCCTTCTCCGGTGAGGAGAGCGCCGGCTCCGCGCTCCCGCCGCTCTCCGTCCCGGACAGCGCGGATTCCGCCCCGCTCCCGGTGTCCTGACCGTAGCTCAGATGCAGCGTGTACTCAATTTCATGGGGCGCGGACATCGCGGTCGTGCAGGCTGTGATCGCCGTATCCGCGTTGACCTGAATCGGGATCAGAAACGCCGTGCCGCTGCCGTCCTGCCTTACGGGCTGATACTTCGTGCCGTCCTCCTTCACATAGCTGATATAGCGGCTGGAGAAGACGACCTCCGCCTTTGCCTCACCCTTCTCCACCGTGAAGGAATCGCAGGCAATCGTCAGCTTTCCGGTTCCGCCCTCGAAGCGGAAGCCGGATGGCCTGTATGTGCCATCCGCCAGCACGGGCGGGTCCGTGATCGTCGTCTCCGCCCATGACGCGCCCGAATCCGCTCCCGTCTTCTCCGTTCTCCCCGGAGCCGCAAGGGCTGCCGGCACGCTGACCGGCGAAGCGGCCAGTATGCCGCAGAGCAGCCAGACGGCCGCTCTTCCACATTGTTTCATTCTGAATCATCCTTTCCGCCGTCCCCAGCACCGGACGGCTGAACTGTGCATTCCTCAGGTCTTTGTTATATCGGATATCCGCCGCCCAGGTCAAGTATCCGGTCACGCCGTGTGACATTCATCTTTCCCTGTGATACACTCTTGTCACGGGTCACACGGCGCGGTCTTTCTCCGCCCTGTGATCCGGTCAGCGGCATCGCCGCATACGCAGTACAGACAGGGAGTGAAGACATGATACCAGTATCCATTGAGGACGCGGACCGCATTCTGCGCGGAAAACTGATCGAAATCTGCGGCTTCGGAAGAGGCGTTCAGATCGGAAATGCCGTTGTGCCCGGTATCCTCCGGGATTTCGCGCACATGCTGCGCGCTGCGGACGGAGGCGGCGCGCAGGAGACTTACCGCACGGATGACGGACGTGCCGTGATCCGTCTCGCCGGGCGGATGGAAGAACGGCGTCCGCGGATCACGTCCATCGAAGTCTCCGGAAAGGAGCGTGAGGAGAGATGAGACCGGTTGATCTGATCACCGGGTTCCTCGGATCCGGCAAAACCACCTTCATCACCGCCTACGGGAAATACCTGATCCGTCAGGGCATTCGTCCCGGTTTCATCGAGAATGACTACGGTGCGGTGAACGTCGATATGCTGCTGCTCGAAAACGCCTTCGGGTCCGATGCGGACACGGAAATGATCATCGCGGAGGACCCGGAATGCCACCGGCGGCGCTTCAAGGCCAAGCTGATCACCTACGGCATGACCGGCGTCGGCCATGTGGTCGTGGAGCCGTCCGGTATCTACGACGCGGACGAATTCTTTGATGTGCTGCACGACGATCCGCTTGAGAGATGGTTTCAGCCGGGCAGCGTGCTCGCCATCGTCGACGCGCGCCTCAGCGCCCCTCTCTCAAAAGAGACCCGGTATCTGCTCGTCTCTCAGATCGCCGACGCCGGCGCGGTCATCCTCAGCCGGACGCAGGACGCCTCGGACGAAGAGATCCGCGGAACCGTCGACTGTCTGAACCGCGTCTGCGATGAATTTCAGTGCGGCCGGCATTTCGAACTCGGCAAAGATGTCGTCGCGAAGGACTGGCGTACGTTCACCGACGACGATTTCGAGGCCTTCCGGAGAGCGGGCTGCCGCATGACGGAGCATCTCCGGCTTCAGACAGCGAAGGACAATGACTTTTCCTCCGTCTACTGCATGAATCTGACACTCCTTCCCTCCGACCTCGCGCCGCTCGCCTCCTCCCTCTTCTCCGATCCGCTCTGCGGAACGGTCCTGCGGATCAAGGGCTTCACGAAGGGAACCGACGGGAGCTGGACCGAGCTCAACGCGACCCCGCGGGAGATCCGGACTTCCCCGTCCGCAGCCGGCCAGCAGGTGCTGATCATCATCGGCGAGCATCTGGACAGGACGCGGATCGAATCTCACCTGCGTCCGTTCCGCCCGTAACCCGGGGGACGGCACTTCGCCCCGAGCCGTTCCGTGCGGCCGCAGGAGTTCCGCCCGTGACCCGGAAGCGGCCCGGACTGCCTTTCCCGATCAGAGGATTCCTCCGGATTCAAAAGCCGCGGCCGTGATCGCGGTCCCGTCTGAAAAGAGGGCGGGGCCGGCTGTCCGGCCGGCTCCGCCCTCTTCCGATTCTGTTTATCCTGTCCTGTTCCCGTTCAGCACGTCAGCTCGCCGATCATGCCGCGGAGCACCTCGCAGGAAGCGTGGAACTTCGCCAGCTCCTGATCCGTCAGCGTAAGCGGCAGCGTGCGGACGACACCGTCCGCGCCGATGATGGACGGATTCCCCACATACAGCCCCGACTCTCCGTACTGGCCCGTCAGCCACGTGGATACGGTGTGAACGGAATCCTCGTTGCCCAGAATCGCCTTCGACAGCCGGGCCAGCGACATGCCGATCCCGTAGTAAGTCGCCCGCTTTGCCTTGATGATCTTGTACGCGGCCGTCCTCACCTCCGTCTCGATGTCCTCGAAGCGGTCGATCGGATACTTTCCGTTTGATTCGTCGCAGTACTCCAGCACCGGCTTGGTCGCCACATTGGCCTGGCTCCAAGGCACAAACTCGGAGTCCCCGTGTTCGCCGATCACATAGGCATGGATGTTCCGCGGGTCGACGTCGAGGAAATCGCCCAGCATATAGCGGAGCCGCGCGCTGTCCAGCGTCGTGCCGGAGCCGACCACGCGGTTCGGGTCGATGGGGCTTCCGCCGTGGGCCGTCAGATAATTCGTCGCCAGCCGGCGTACGATCTCGGTCATGATGTCCACCGGGTTCGTCGCGATCAGGAACACGCCGCTGAACCCGGACTCGAGCACCGGCTCGACGATGGACTGGAAAACCTTCGTGTTGGTCGCCAGCAGATCGCGTCTCGACTGACCCGGCTTCTGGGCGACGCCAGCGCAGATCGTCACGATGTCCGCATCCCGGCAGTCGCTGTAGTCGCCGTGCCAGATCTTCATGTGCCCGTTGGAGAAGGCAAGCGAATGATTGAGGTCCATCGCCTCGCCCTCCGCCTTCTCCTGCACATAGTCAATCAGCGCCAGCTCATCGCAGGTATTCTGATTCAGCATCGCGTAGGCATAGCTCATGCCCACCATACCGCAGCCGACCAGCACCACTCTCTTCTGCTCTTCGCTCATGATAACCGTCCTTTCTGAAACCTGAAACAACTGTGGCTGTCACAGCAGATATTCCGCCAGACATCTGAACAGCGTCTCCTGATCCACCGGCTTAGAAAGGTGCGCGTTCATGCCGGCGGCAAGAGATTTCTCGATATCCTCGGCGAACGCGTTGGCTGACATGGCGATGATCGGAATATCCTTCGCGTCCGCGTGTTCCGAAGCCCGGATCCGGCGCACGGCGTCGAGCCCGTTCATGCGCGGCATCCGGATATCCATCAGAATCGCGTCATAGAAGCCGGAGCCCGCCGACTCGAACAGCGTGACCGCCTCCTCGCCGTTGACGGCATGCTCCACCCGGAAGCCGTGCGCCGCCAGCATATCCGCCGTCACCTCAGCGTTGATCTGGTTGTCCTCCACCAGAAGGATCCGGCGGCCCTGGAAATCGATGTCGATCGCCGACGGCTCCTCATTCTCCTTCGGCCCGCCCGTCTGTCCGTCCGGCAGCGCCAGACTGATCTCCACCGTGATCCGCGTGCCGACATGGACCTTTGAGTCCACCGTCATCGTGCCGCCCATCAGCTGGACGAGGTCAGACGTGATCGTCAGTCCGAGGGTATGCTCCACATCCGCGTTTTCGTCCGTCTGATACACATCGGTCAGATGCTGAAGCGCCTCCGGTTCATAACCCTCGCCGTTGTCGATCACCGCAAAGGTCAGATCCGCCGAATGATGTCCTTCCCGGGTCTGTCGGACATCCAGAATGATCTCCCCTCCCCGGCTGGTGTGGCTCAGCGCGCTTCCCAGCAGATTGGTCACGATCTGCCGGATGCGGCCCGCATCCCCCACATAGGCTTCACGCACCTTCGGGCTGACCCGGCATGTGAACGAGACACCGGCGGCCTTGCACCGGACGGAAAACAGATCCGCCGTCTCGCGGATCAGCGGGTCAAGCTGAAATTCCTTCGGGGAGAGCGCCAGACGTCCCGTCTCGAACATGGACAGATCCAGCAGGTCCGACATGATGTCGGAAATATAGCGGGTCGCCTCCCCGATCCGGCGAAGCTGCCCTCTCGTCGAGGCCGGAAGGCTGCCGCGCAGCGCAAGCTCCGTAAGCTCCGTGATCGCGTTCAGAGGCTCGCGAACCTCATGGCTGACCGTCATCAGAAGGCCCATCGCCCGTTTGGCGGCCGTGTCGTTCTCTCCGTTCATGATCCGTGTGTTGTCCGTTTCCATTTCACACTCCCTGCCTTTCCATGAATTCAGACGCCGTCTGCGGCTCGCCGTCCGCACGCGCATGCGTAAAAAACAAGACAAGAGACGGACGGCAGCTGCGGAGCGCGCGGGAACTGCCAGTTTCCGGCACGCTCAGGCCGTACTGTCCCGTAACTATATCATCCGGCCGGGCGGTTCTCCGGCGCCGTTCCCCTTTTTCTGGTTTTCCCCCGGGACAATCCGGTCCGGATCCATTTTCTTCGGATTTCTTTTAATTCCCGTGAGCAAGAAGAATCAGCAGTTCCGCGGTCTTTTCCATCTCCTGCACGGATGCGTATTCGTAAGGTCCGTGATAGTTGTAGCCGCCCGTACAGAGATTCGGGCAGGGGATGCCGCGGAAGCAGAGCGCCGCACCGTCCGTACCGCCCCGGATCGGCTCCGTGCGCGGCGTGACACCCAGAGAGGCAAGAGCCCGCTCCGCCTTCTCCACCAGATCCATATGATCTTTCATGATATCGAGCATGTTGTAATACTGGTCCCGGATCGTCAGCTCCACGACAGGCTGATGCCACATCTCGTTCATATAGGCGGCGATCCGGCGGAGCACTTCCTTTCTCTCCTCGAACCGGATCCGGTCATGGTCGCGGATGATGTACCTGAGCACGGCGTGATCCACACGGCCTTCCATCTCGTCGAGATGATAGAAGCCTTCGTATCCCTCTGTGTGCTCCGGCACCTCCGCCGGAGGCAGCATGGACGCGAACTGCATCGCCAGCGACGAGGCGTTGATCATCGTGTTCTTCGCGTCCCCGGTATGAACCGATTTGCCGTAGAAATCCGCTCTTGCGCCGGCGGCGTTGAAGCACTCGTACTCAATGACGCCCAGCTTACCGCCGTCCACCGTATAGGCTTCCTTCGCCGCGAACCGTTCCGGGTGAAAGAACTTCGTCCCGTCCCCGGTCTCCTCGTCGGGCGTGAAAGCGATCGCCACCGTGCGGTGCTTCTCCTTCGGGTGGGAAAGAAGGTACTCCGCGAGATTCATGATCTCCGCGATGCCCGCCTTGTCGTCCGCGCCGAGAAGCGTCGTCCCGTCGGTCGCGATCAGATCCTCGCCGATATGGTTCAGCAGCTCAGGGAACATCTTCTCGTCGAGCAGCCGGTCATGGCCGCTGTAATTCATGATGAATCGCGGCTTCACGTCCGCGCCGCCGGCTGCCGGCGACGTATCCATATGGGCGATGAAGCCGATCGCCGGCTCCTCTCCCGGAATCACCGCGTAGACATAGCAGTGCTCGTCGTCGAAATCGACCTGTGCGCCCATCGCCTCAAGCTCCCGCACCAGCAGGCGGGCGAGGTCGAACTGAGCGGCTGTGGACGGGGAAAGCCCCGTATCCTCGGCCGACTGTGTGTTGATCCGCACATAGCGCAGAAAACGCTCGATCAGCTTCTGATTCTGTATCATTCCGTCACCTCTGTCTTATAAAAAACACCCGTACAGGCTGATTATAGAAGGGGCGGATAAGCCTGTCAACGCGCCGCCGGTCCGGCCGTTTCCGCCTCCTGTCCGTCCCCGCCACTCAGGCAGGCCGGATCCCGGACCGCCGTTCCCGCCTTCTCCGCCGATCCGGCCAGTCCGAGCAGCACATCACGCCGGTTTCTGCGCGGGTCCTCCAGCACGGCATCGAGACAAAGTCCGAGAATCCGGCCGATCTCCGGCCCTCTGAACCCGGCCGCCTTCAGATCGTCGCCGCTGACCTCGAGCTCCCGGATCCGAAGGCAGTCCCCGTCGGCCAGAACCCGCCGGTAAATCTGATAGACAGCATCCAGCCGTTTCATCTTCCGGTCCAGATGGTAGCGGCTCTTCGCCATATTGTCAGCCCACTGAACCGCCAGATAATCCTCAAAATGCTCCGGTCCCACCGTCACCATCGCGCGGCGGACCGCCTGCGGCGTCGGCTCCGGCCTCATGTCATGCCAGCGGACCAGATTCACCACCTGCTTCCGGGTATCGTTGTCGAACCGGAGTCGGCGCAGGATGGCGTCTGCCATCTTCGCGCTGATGGCGGCATGTCCCTTGAAATGATCCCGTCCGGAGGCGTCCGTGGTTCTCGCCGCCGGCTTTCCCAGATCGTGCAGCAGCATGGTGAGTCGCAGCACCGGCTCCGCCGGCACCTCGCACATGGATCGGATGATATGGTCCCCCACGTTGTAGGCGTGATGCGGCGTATGCTGGGGCGTCCTCATGCAGACATCGAATTCGGGAAGGATCACCGCCGTGATCCCGAGTTCGTAGAAATCCCGGAACAGCTCCGGATGGAGAGCCGTGATCGTCTTCACCAGCTCTTCCCGGATCCGCTCCGCGCTGACAAGCCGCAGATGCTCCGCGTGGCGTCCGATCGCGTCCCGCGTCCGGGGCTCGAGCGCAAAGCCGAACCGTGCGGCGAAGCGCACCGCCCGCATGATGCGGAGCGCGTCCTCGTCGAAGCGCGCGTCCGGATCGCCGACGCAGCGGACGACGCGGCGCTGGATATCCTGCATGCCGCCGTAGAGATCCACGAGGCCCCGCTCATCGTTGTAGGCCATCGCATTGATCGTGAAATCCCGGCGCATCAGGTCGTCCCTCAGATTCGGGGTGAACGTCACCTGATCCGGATGGCGCCCGTCGGTGTAGCGGCCATCGATCCGGTAGGTCGTGACCTCGAAGCCTTCGTCGTCCAGCATGACCGTCACCGTGCCGTGCCGGATCCCCGTGTCGACGGTTCTTCGAAAGCAGGCCTTCACCTCCTCCGGCTTCGCGGACGTGGTGATGTCCCAGTCCTCCGGGGTGAGGGCCAGCACGGAATCTCTCACACAGCCGCCAACGGCATAGGCTTCAAACCCATGCCGCTGCAGAATGTCGATGATATATTCCACTTTCGGAGGCAATTTCAGACGCATCAATAAGCCCTGCCCCAGTATACGAGCTTCTTCGCCTTCCGGCCGCAGCAGACGCAGGCAGCTCCCTCCGGAGCGTCCCCGCCCTCCAGCGGAATGCAGCGGGAAGTCGCCCGCGTATCATCCTTGATTTTGTCCTCACAGGCGCGGTCGCCGCACCAGTACGCTTTCACGAAGCCCGGCTTCGTCTCAATCGTGTCGCAGAACTCCCCGTAGCTGCCGGCCTCAGCCGTATGCGCGTCGCGGAAGGCCTTTGCGCGGCTGAACATCGTCTGGTGAATGTCCTCGAGAAGACGCGCCGCCTGCGCCGGCACATCGCGGATCGCGGTCTCGATCTTCTCCCGCGTGTCGCGGCGGACGAGGACGCAGGTTCCCTTCTCCACATCCTTCGGGCCGATCTCCACACGGATCGGGAAGCCGCGCATCTCCTGATCCGCAAACTTGTAGCCCGGCGAGCGGTCGGAGTCATCAAGCTTCACGCGGATCTCCGCCTTCTTAAGCGCCTCGGCAACGCCGCGGGCCGCTTCGAGCACGCCCTCCGCCTGCTGGCGGATCGGAATCACGACGACCTGCGTCGGCGCCACCTTCGGCGGAAGAACGAGCCCGTCGTCGTCACCGTGGACCATGATGATCGCACCGATCATCCGGGTCGTCATTCCCCATGAGGTCTGATAGACATACTTCAGTGTGTTGTCCTTATCCGTGTACTGGATGCCGAAGGCCCGGGCGAAGCCGTCGCCGAAGTTATGACTCGTGCCGCACTGCAGCGCCTGACCGTCATGCATCAGCGCCTCGATCGTGTAGGTGCGGATGGCGCCGGCGAACTTCTCCTTGTCGGTCTTCCGGCCGCGGACCACCGGAATCGCCAGATACTGCTCCGCGAAATCCGCGTACAGATTCAGCATCTGACGGGTGCGGGCCTCCGCCTCCTCCGCGGTCGCGTGGGCCGTATGGCCTTCCTGCCAGAGGAACTCACGGGAACGGAGGAAGGGACGGGTCGTCTTCTCCCAGCGGAGAACGGAGCACCACTGGTTGTACACCTTCGGAAGATCCCGGTAGGACTGGATATCCTTCGCGTAGAGATCACAGAACAGCGTCTCCGACGTCGGGCGGACGCACATCCGCTCCGGCAGTCTGTTGAGGCCGCCCTCCGTGACCCATGCCACCTCGGGCGCGAAGCCCTCCACATGTTCCTTCTCCTTGTCAAGCAGGGATTCCGGGATCAGCATCGGCAGATAGACGTTCTGGACGCCGGTCTCCTTGAAGCGCCGGTCCAGCTCCTTCTGAATATTTTCCCAGATGGCATAGCCGGCGGGCTTGAAGACCATGCAGCCCTTCACGGACGTGTAGCCGGTCAGCTCCGCCTTGCTCACCACGTCGGTATACCACTGTGCGAAATTCACATCGCGTGCCGTGATTGATTCTACGAGTTTTTTGTCCTTAGCCATTTGCGTTCTTACCCTTCTTCTGCCTGATTTCCTTACGGCCTTGCGGCCGCCGATTGCATTTACAGCGTGATGCGGATCTCTCTTCCGCTGCGGTGGTACTGGACCACGCGCACGCCCGCCGCCGCGAACATCCGCTTCGATGCCTGTACCGACGGGGTGTCGGCGTACTTGTCGCAGTCATAGACCACGGTCCGGATCCCCGCCTGAATGATCGCCTTCGCGCATTCGTTGCACGGGAAAAGCGTCACGTAAAGCTTCGCGCCCTCGAGACTCCCGCCTCTGTAGTTGAGAATCGCGTTCAGCTCGCTGTGCGTCGAATAGAAGTACTTGCTCTCGAGGTCCTCTCCCTCCCGGCTCCAGGGGAACTCGTCGTCCGAGACGCCGTTGGGGAAGCCGTTGTAGCCCATGCTCAGAATGCGGTTGCTCCTGCTTACGATGCAGGCGCCGACCTGCGTGTTCGGGTCCTTCGACCGCATGCTGCTCAGGTACGCGACGCCCATGAAATATTCATCCCAGCTGAGATAATCCTCTCTCTTCCCGCTCATGCCGCCTTCCGCCTCCGGTTTCTTACTTTGTCCCGAAAATACGGTCGCCCGCGTCGCCGAGACCCGGCACGATATAGCCGATCTCGTTCAGATGGTCGTCCAGCTCGCCGACCGTGATGTCCACGTCCGGATGCTCCTTCTGCAGCCGCTCAAGGCCCTGGGGCGCCGCGATGATGCAGAGGAAGCGGATATGCTGGCATCCGTGCTTCTTGAGCTGGGCGATCGCGTCGCAGGCCGATCCGCCCGTCGCCAGCATTGGATCCACGACGAAGACATCGCGCTTCTCGATGTCCGCCGGCAGCTTGCAGTAGTATTCCACCGGATTCAGCGTATCCGGATCCCGGTACATACCGATATGGCCGACCTTCGCGGAGGGAATCATCGCCTCCATGCCGGGCACCATGCCGAGGCCCGCGCGGAGAATCGGCACGATCGCGAGCTTTTTGCCCGCGAGACGCTTCACCGTCGTGTTCGAGATCGGCGTCGTGATCTCCACGTTCTCGAGCTGCAGATCCCGCGTCGATTCGTAGCACTCCAGCATCGCGATCTCGGAAATCATCTCGCGGAACTCCTTCGTCCCGGTCCGCTTATCCCGGATGATGCCGATTTTATGCTTGATCAGCGGATGATCCATGATGATCAGTTTACCCATAAGAAGCCTCCTTCGTCTGTCTTTGTCTGCTGCCGTTGCCGGACGGCCGCTGCGCCCGGCAGATACGCCGTCTCACCCGTTTTCGTCCGCCCGGATCACCTGATGTCCGGCGGATTTCAGAAGACGGTTCATGATCGCCATCCCCATACGGGGCGTGTCGAACGATTCCGTGTACAGCACGTCCATCCCTTCGTCGTCAAAGGTGCGGAGCACCCGGAACAGATGACGGGCGATCGCCTCGTCGTCGCTCCGGCTCCCGATATCCAGCACGCTGTCCGCGTGGTAGCGGTTCTTCGTCTCGTCGGTGGCGATCACCCCGACGCGGCGGCCGGCCGCCATCTGCTCCAGCGAAAGCTCGTTGATCCTCCGGATCACGGCCTCCGTCGGGCCTTCAACGATTGTGAGCGGCGCTTTCGGCGCGTAGTGCCTGTAGCGCATGCCGGGCGCCTTCGGGCGCACATTCCGCTCCTCGCCTTCGCTGGTGATGCCGGGGTCAACCCGGACGTCGCCCAGAAGGTCCCGGAGCATCTCAAGACTGATGTAGCCGGGTCTTAAGATCACCGGAACATCCTCCGTGAAATCCACAATCGTCGATTCAAGGCCGATATTGACCTCCCCGCCGTCGAGGATCATGTCGATCCTGCCGTCAAGATCGTCGATCACATGCTGCGCGACGGTCGGCGACGGCCGGCCGCTGGTGTTGGCGCTGGGCGCCGCGATATAGCCGCCCGCGGCGCGGATCAGCGCGGCGGCCACCGGGTGGACCGGCATCCTCACCGCCACCGTATCGAGTCCGCCGCTCGTTTCATAAGGCACGAGATCCGTCTTGCCGAAGATCATCGTCAGCGGCCCCGGCCACCAGGCTTCCGCCAGCTTCTCCGCCAGCGGCGGCACTGACGTGACGATCGGCTCCAGATGGGCCATATCCGCGATATGGACGATCAGCGGATTGTCCGAAGGCCGCCCCTTCGCCGCGTAGATTTTTCTCGACGCCTCCGGGTTGAGCGCGTCTCCGCCCAGCCCGTAAACGGTTTCGGTGGGAAACGCGACCAGCCCGCCTCTCTTCAGAATCGCGCCGGCGCGCTCGATCGCCGCGCCGTCGATGGCCTCAGGAGCCACCCTGACAATTTCCGTTTTCATCAGGACAGCCGCTCCTTCTCATCCGCGCCGCCGTCCTCCGGTCCGGATGAAGCCGTTTCCGCGCCGGTGAGCGCTTCGTCTTCCGGGGTCTTTCCGTCCGCAGCCGTCCCGCCGGGGGCCGTTTCGCCCGATACGGCCGGCTCTTCCGTCTCCGGCGCAAGGGAGGCGGCTGTTTCCTCCGCCGCCCCGGATCCCGACGTCTCCTCCGCGTTCCCGGAAGGTCCGCCGTCCGCAGCCGCTCCCGCTTCTTTGTCCGAAGGCGCCTTGTCCGAAAACGCAGTAAAATCCTCCGGATCGTCGTCATCGTCGAGATCGCTCGCATTGATCGAGAAATGAAGCAGCTCGTCGAGATCGCTGTCGTCAAAGTCGTCGGCATCCAGCGCGTCGTCCAGCAGCAGCTCCCGGTCCAGCCCGTCGTCCGTCTCCTCGTCGCCGTCCGTCAGATCGATGTCGTCAAGAGAAGCCGGCATGCTCTGGATGATCTCATGCACCTCCTTGTAGGACTGCATGAATTTTCTCTGCATCTGATTGAAGAGATCAACGATCTCGTTCATCTCGTCCTGCACTCTGAGATACTTTTTCTTCCCGTCCTGCAGCTTCGCATCGATCTCGCCCTGCACACCGGCGATCCGCCTTCTCGCTCTGGCGTCCGCGTCCGCCAGCACCTGATCCGCTTTCTCGTGAGCGTCCGCGACGATCTTGTCGCCCCGGACGCGTGATTCGTAGATCAGCTCCCCGATCTGGTTGTAGTTGTCGATATATTTCTGGTACTTTGTCCGGATCTCGTTCTCCAGACGGTCCAGCTGCTCATCCTTGAGGACGATGCGGCTCTTCAGCTCCGAGATCACCTTGTCCCGCTTCCGGATGTCCCGCTCCATCTGCAGGATCTGCTGGCCGTGCCGGCTCTGCTGATCGCGGATGTAAGCCAGCACCTCCTCCTTGTCGAATCCTCTGATGGCCTGCTTGAACATCATATCGTCCATCGTTTTACCGCTCCTTTCCCTGCACTCCGGGTTTTCCGGAAATCCGTCAGATGAATGACTGAATGACGGCCCACACATCGCGGCTCTCAAGCCCGAGCTTCCATTCCGCGACGCCCGCGCAGTCCGCCTCCTGAATCGCTTCCATCTTCTTTTTGACGGAAGAGATGTCCTCGAGCCAGACCTGCGTCTTTGTGCCGCCCTCCGTCTTCTCCGCGTAGTACTGGCCGTCTTCCTCGTCCCATGTTTTTGTGAGGCCGTTTTCCTCCACATACGACGCGGCGGCATCCATGCCGTATGCCTTGCCGGACGGCGTATTCCCGTCCTCCGTCGTCCACACCCGCGTATAGAAGGGGATCGCCGCGATCAGCTTCGCCTTCGGGACATACGCCAGCGTGTCCTCAATGCCCTTCTTCACGAACGGCAGAGACGCGACGGATCCCGCCTCCTCCGAGCCGGCCGTATGCTCATCGTAGCACATCGCCACGACAAAGTCCGCAACGGCGGCATACTCCTTACGGTCGAGATATTTCGTGTAGGTCGGAACATACGCGTCAATTGAGAGCACCAGTCCCTTCTCCCTGCACCGGATGGAAAGCTCCCTGATGAATTCGGAAAATGCAGCCGAGCTGCTCTCCCGTACCAGCTCGAAGTCCACATTGATTCCGTCCGCGCCCGCCTTCGTGACGCGCTCCACCACCCGGTCGATGACCGCGGTGCGGGCCTCAAAGGAAGCAAGCACCGAGGCGGTTTCATCCGCGGAGGAAATCCCGCCGTCAAAATCGTTGAGCACGGCCCAGACCCTGACGCCCAGACGATGCGCCTTGGCCACATACGCACGGCTCGCGATGTCGGTCAGCCCGCCCTCCGTGTCATCGAGGGAAAACCAGGTCGGCGCCACCACGTTCACGCCCTCCGCCTTCTTCAGCGCGCCGAGCATCGTCCGGTTGCTGGAGCGGCTCGTCGTCTGGTGAAAGACCATGTTGATTTTCCCGCTGATTCCGGTATCCGCCGTCGTGTACTCTCCGCCCGGATTCTCGAGGTTCAGTGTCTCCGCAGCGGCTTCTCCGAGCGCATTTTCATCCACATAGCCTCTGTATCCGTTGTACGTCATCACGTACGTCCAGCCCTTCACCTTGCTGCCGCTGGTTCTTCCGTCCGCGTCCGTATCCAGCACATAGGCCCTGTCGCCCTTCTTCATATCCCGGATGATCGGGCTCTTGATCCCCGCCCGGTAGCGCACCGCGGCGTTTTTGCTGAAGGAAGCGGCCAGAAGGGTCCCGTTGGTGCGGATCACCTCCCGGCCGGGCGACTCATAGTAGTGAGCCTCCATCGCGGTGACCGATTCGACATAGGACAGTGCGAGATACAGCTTTCCTTCCTGCAGCACGGCCTCCCGGTTCTCCGTGCTGCCGGAGCCCAGGTCCAGGGTTTCCATTTCGGTCGGCGTCGTCCGGATCAGCAGCGAGGCCGGCTCGTCGTAATAGAGCGCGGGGTTGATTTTCTCCGCGACAATCGAATAAGGAAGATACGGCAGACCGTCGATCAGCACGCCCGGCTCCTCCGAAATCGTGTCGTCCACAATCACGGCGAGATCGCGGCTGCCGGAAAAACCGTAGTAATCCGCCGCCGTCATATGCTTTCGGGAAGGCATATAATGAAACAGCGCAAGGGCCGCGGCGGCGAGCGCCGCCAGCAGCGCCGCTGCCAGCACGGCGCGCCTCCTCAGCTCCTGTTTCCGGTTCTGTCTGTCCATCTGTACTCCCGACCGCCTCCCGGCAAAAGAGGATCCTCTTCTGCTGTCCGGCTTCGCTCCGGCAGCTGCAAAACACCGCCCCTCTCAGGATCCATCCGCGTATATTCAGGGAATATTATGGCACAAACCGCCGTAAAACTCCACATGCATTTGCCCTCGGCGCACAGCAAGACCGGGGACGCGTGCACAGCCGATGTACGATGTCCCCGGTTCGATTCTCTTCATCCTGAAAACGGACCGGCCGGCAGTCCCTCCTCCCGCAAGCAGTCTGTCGCTGCCGGCCGTGCGTATTCACTTCCTTTATCTTATTTCAGTCTTTCATCCCATCGGCGTTTTCCGCCGGTCTGAAGGCGCCTCCTTTCCGCGGTCCGGTCCGGACAGACCGGACGCGCCGCGTGACCCGGGCGGCTCCGGGACCGCGTCCGCGCAAACCTGCGCGGACGCCGGTCCGGCGGCCGCCCGGAAATCAGCCGCACCGGCCGCCCGCCTGAGCGGGGGCGCGGCCGTACCGTCAGCATATTCCGTGATCGCTTTAACAGCGGACGCGTACGGACGCGCCCGGAGGAAGGGGGCCCTCTCTACGTTCCCGATTCTATCACGCTCCCTTTCCGGGTCAAGCGGTTTGCACGAACCCGGTTGAATCCTGACAGAATCCGGATGCATTCTTTTATCAGCGCTCCGGAGGAGACGGGTATCCGGAGTCCCCGCCCTCGAACGGGAAAGCGCCAGCCGCCGGCGGACGCCGGCGTGCTCCTCCGGGATTCCCGTCCCCCGCACGGGCCGGCGTGTGGCAGGCTTTCGTGTTTCTCCAATCCCGTACGCCGTTTACAGTCTTGACAGCGTACGATATAATGGCCTTAATTATCACAGGGAGATCAGAATGAAGGTAGAAAAAATCAGTGAGAACCAGATTCGCTGCACTCTGACCCGCGAGGATCTTGAGCAGCGCCATATCGTACTCAGCGAGCTGGCCTACGGATCCGAGAAGGCGCGCGCGCTGTTCCGTGACATGCTGACCGAGGCGTTCCGTTCCTGCGGCTTCTCGAATGATGCCAATATGCCGCTGATGATCGAGGCGATCCCCCAGCGGGAAAACGCGCTGGTCGTCATGATCACCAAGGTCGAGGATCCGGAGGAGCTGGATACCCGCTTCGCGAAGTTCTCGGCAAGCAATGTGCTGCCCGACGACGAAACGCCGGCGATCGGCGGCGCGGACGACATTCTGGATACGTTCCGCAAATACGTTGACAAGAAGAGCCAGAAGCCGTCCCGTTCCGACGAGGCAGCCTCCCACCCGTCCGGCGCGGCCAAGACACCGGCGGCGGGCGGAAACGGGAAGAAACGTACCGCGTCCGACGCCTCCGACGCCCGCGCCGCCGGCGGACCGGCGCCGGTCATGACCCGGCTCTACTCGTTTCTTTCGCTTGATGACGTCATCGGTGCCGCCGCCGCGCTGCGCGGATTCTACCGCGGCAAGAACACACTCTTCCATCTCGAGAAGGAGAAGCGCTATCTGCTGGTGATTCATCAGTCCGCTCACACGCCGGAGGAGTACAACAAGATCTGCAACATCCTTTCTGAGTACGGCGCGCCGGTCCGCTACGCGGCGGCCACGGAAGCCTACTACACGGAGCACGGACACGCCGTCATCGCGCATTCCGCTCTGCAGGAGCTCGCCGCGCTGAAAGGCTGAACCCGCAGGCGCGATTCATCCTCCCCAGCATAGCCGGGGATTAACCTTTTCATTAAGAGTGAATCGGATATGGCAGTCCCCAGCCGGACTCGCATAGAGAGCGGAATCTCCGGGCGCTTTTTCAGAGCCGATCGGCAAAACAGAGCCGGATCCCCGACTGGGAATCCGGCTCTGTTTTTCTGTACTGCGCTCCCGCTTCGGAAACGCTCAGGCTTCAGCGCTCTTCGCTTCCTCCGCCGCGTCCTCCGCGGCCAGCGTCTCCTGAATCTTCGCATCCGTCTTTGCCTTGTCCGCGAGGAATTCGTTCACGGCCTTCTCCACCACGTCAGCGTCCAGTCCGTGAACCATCGCCGCTTCCTCCAGCGTCTCGCCCTGAGACGCCGGGCAGCCGAGGCAGTGCATGCCCATGCTCATCAGTACCGGTGCTGTATCCCAATCGACCATCAGGATCTCCCCGATCGTCATATCCTTTGAAATCTGTGCCATATGCAAACCTCCGCAAAAAACACTTCACTGCTGCTTCCCCGCATCATGCGGGCAGCGCCATTATAAGCCCAAACGCGGCGCACTGGCAAGGAGAAGATTCCGCCGCGTCTCCCATCCGCGGAAGAAATCCCGCCATATCGTGCCGCCCTTTTCTTCAGAGGTCTTCGCTGTTCCTGCTGTTGAGGATGATCCCCGGCAGTCCGCGAGAAAAAAAGTTTTTGTCTATGCTGGAAGGATCTGTGAAGGAAGCCCTGATCACGACGCTGCAGTTTCCGCTCCACTGCCCGGCCTTTCTCACGGACTCTATGGCCGACCGGATCTTTTTCGCGATGTTTCTCACTTCCTCCCTGCCGCGGAACTTCATCAGCAGGTAGAAATAGCTTTCCTCCGCCCTTCCGATCACGCAGTTCTTTCTGCCGCAGTCTCTCAGGATCCCGCCGATTTCCCGCAGCAGACAGTCTCCCGAGCTGTCCCCGTAAAGCTTTATGATCTCACTGTACTCGGGAACAAATACCTCGATCATCGTAAACTCTTCGCCCGTACGCCAGTATTCGACCAGATAGTGATAGACGCTGTCCGAAATACCGCGGGCATTGGAAAGTCCGGTAACCGAGTCAACGCATGAAAGTCTTCTCTCTTCTCCAATGAACCTCCGCGCCTCCTCCGCGTCGGTCACAGTACCCAGAAGCCCTATGATCCGGCCATCTCGGTAGACCGGGATCTTGCTTGCGATGATTTCCCGGTTTGTGCCGTTCACAATGCAATACCCTCTTTGCCGGAAGAACTTCTTTCCGACGCTTAATACCTGCTCCTCGTCCTTTTTGAAAGGTTCCGGGTCGATGTGCCACCCGATATCCTCATCCGTTTTTCCGATGATCTCCTTTTCTGAATGGAAGCCGAAATATCGGAGAAAGCTCTCGCTTGCGCCGGCAAATCTCCTGCCCGCATCCTTCCAGAAATACATGCGTTCTGCATTCAGAACCATGTTTTTCCAGAGGACTTCCCCTGCGATCCCCCGGCTTTCCTTTCTGTATCGGACGTCGCCCAGCGAAGATACGATCTTGGTGATTCTTGCTTCATCGAGTTCCGTCCGGACCGTAACATGCAGCGCCTTGTTGAAATCAGACCGCTGCATCGGAATGATGATATGGAGGAACCATCGGTATTCTCCCGAGGCCGTCAGGCTCCGGAAAATCCCCATAAGATCATGGTTCCGCTCCAGACGGGATTTCATGGCAGCAGCATCAATGAATTCCAGAAACCTCTCCCGATCCGGCGGATAGCAGTACTTCTCCGTCCAGGCCCCGACAACCGAGGAGATGCCCTTTTTCTCTGCTCCCACTCCCATCGGCTGATCAGACAGAGAAGATTTTACGCCTTCCACCGTGTCGTTTTTCAGGTCGAAGACGGCGATGTCATGGCACATATAATACAGGTCGCTCATGGCCGCCATCGTCGCCTGCTGAAAGTTCTGAACATTGACTTTCACATACTGGATATGGACCGTATAAAGATAATGGTTCTCCTGTACCGCCTCCACGGATCCCGTGAGCTGCATGTAGTGATCGCCGGAAGGATAGGACGTCGTCTGAGGGCCTTTCTGTTTCCTGAGCTGCTGATCGGCATACTGCCTGTGGAAAATATGGATCGGGTCGCCGGGCGTGTTCATTTTATGTTCCCAGCCTTTCAGATCCCGCACATTGTCCTTTGCTAAACTCTCTCTGTAAGCCTCATTGACAAAGAGAATCTTCAGATTCACGCCGTCGTCATCCAAAACACAGAGGGGCTTGTCCGTGAGGTAGTCGATGCGGCTGAGCTTCGTCAGATAGGATCGCCACATCGCCGGCTCCAGATCAAATCCCCGTTCTTCCAGATAAGGGGCCAGTTTTTCTATCGGCATGGGCCGCGCGACATAATACCCCTGTATTTTTTCACATCCGATTTTTCTCAAAAAGAGAAACTGCTCCTCCGTTTCCACGCCTTCGGCCAGCGTCGAAACGTTCAGCTGCTTCGCCATCCGCACCACAGCCGTGATGACCTGTCTTGACTTTTCATCAAAGTCCCGCAGGAACGACATATCGAGCTTCAGCTCATCGAAGGAATACTTTTTCAAAACACCCAGCGACGAATAGCCCGCTCCGAAATCATCCATCCACACCTTGTAGCCCATCTGATGGAACCGGCGGATAAAATGGTCCACCTTGTCGATATTTTTGACAAAAAAGCTCTCCGTAATCTCCAGATTGGTGAACTCTCTCGGCACGCCATATTTCCGTGAGATTCCGTCAATCGAATCCGGAAGATCGTCATGCAGAAAGTCCTTCCTCGAGAGGTTCACCGATACCGGGACCGGATTGCTCCCGTTTTTCTTAATCTGTGCGTATTTGCGGCAAACCTGTTCGAACATGTAGAGATCCAGTCTGTAGATCTGACCGGTTTCCTCCAGGATGGGGATAAAACGTCCCGGGGGAATCATGCCGTACCCGGGGTCCAGCCATCTCACCAGTGCCTCAAAGCTGCACACTGTTTTTGTCATCGTACGGATAATGGGCTGATAGTAAACATGGATCCATCCGCTCTCCAGCGCTTTGTCGAAATTCCGCATGATATGAAATTTCAGAGCGTTATCTTCCCGGATGGCGTCGTTAAACCAGGCGTACTCCGATGCTGTGGTCTGTAAAACGGATTCGCAGGCCAGTCTGGCCTTGTCGCATGCGTCTGCCAGTCTGGTGCCGTTGTTTTCAAATTTGAAAATGCCGGTCTTTACGGCCAGATTGTTCCCATCGCCCAGTTTTTTCATCTGCGAAAAAAGCGCGTTCAGCCTTGATTCGATCTGATCGTTTTCCGCGTATACGACAAAGTGGTCGCTTTCAAAACGGGAAGCCCTGTCTCTCCCGAAACAGGTCCCGATCAGCTCCGCAAGAGCCTTGATCTGTCTGTCTCCGACCTTGAGTCCGTATCGGTTGTTATACTCCTTCAGTCCGCGCAGGTCGAAGTACATGACGACAGGCACCTGACCTTTCTCCCGGATCTTCTCAATGTCCGCCGCAGCGTAATCGAAAAAATGCGTCATATTCTGCAGTCCCGTCAGGTCGTCGTAATGCTTTGTAAATTCAGCGCTTTCCGATGAGGAATACCTGCCGGACAGCGTCGTCAGCACCGCCTTGACCATCTGGTCATGGCCCGCGTCCGCCGTCTCATCCGTGTATGTGATGAAGGCGAGATTTGCGCCGTCCACCGTGATATGCCTGCCTGTTCCGTGAATCAGGCGGTACTCCGTCTGGTCTTCCCTCTTGTTCCGGAAAACAATATCGTACGCTCCATCCCCCGCGGCGAAACGATAGGAATGCTGCTCCATCCTGGCGATATCGTCGGGATGAACATTCCTGTACAGATCTCTGCCAAGACCGTAAATCGCTTCCTCACAGCTGCCGTATCCGAAAAGCTCAAGATAGGCCTTGGAAACCAGAAGCGGCCTGATCTGATCTTCGATATACTGGTACACCGCGATCGGGATGGGTATATTTTCTATGAATGCCCGCGTGTCAGCTGAAAACTCATATATCTTCATACAAACTGCGGCTCCTTCTCGTGATCCGCTCAGCAAAGCCGGCGAGATAGCCTTCCGTTTCTGTCCCGGAAACTACAGCTTTCTTTTCGGTCGAATCCTTTTCTCTCATAAAAAAGCCGCTTCTGTTCATACATCTGCTGATCGGCA
>Ga0256404_1002159_pt1 | contig 44503 bp, 25 predicted proteins | sample RumenRJG_01DNA_FD_185990 | JGI IMG/M metagenome (GOLD analysis project Ga0256404, IMG submission 185990) | Bovine rumen microbial communities from Lethbridge, Alberta, Canada - RJG_01 | ecosystem: Host-associated > Mammals > Digestive system > Stomach > Rumen | place: Canada: Alberta | collected... | reverse complement strand
TTGAAGTCGGTCGATGTGGCACGCATCACCACCTCGCGGTTTTTGCAGTTTCCGTTGTGGCCGGTGTAATAGACGTAGTACGTGCCGTCCTTCTCGTAGGCACATCCCGTACCGATGGCTGCGTCCTGCTGGTAGTCGTTGGCAGCGTAAGGTATGATTTCGCCCAGTGACGTGTAGTTGGCACCGTCCTTGGTCTGCACGCCCCAGATGGGGTGGAAGCGGAACGTCATGTTGTTGATATACTCCTGCAGGTAGAGCACCTTGAAGTCGCCGGTACGCTGGTCGTAGAAGGGCATGGGGTCGCCCACACGTCCCACAGAGGGCGTGTAGTAAGTCTGGAACCCCTGTTCGTCGGTAGGTTCGAAGTACGATGATGTGCCGTTCCAGTCGCGTGCCGGGTCACCGGCGAAGTTGTCGTCAGAACAGGAGGCGAGGGTTGCCGGTGCTGCGGCGATTCCGCAGCACACCAGACAACCAAGTAGGCTATGCATTATTTTATTTGTTTTCATAACTTCAGCTTTTCAATTATTCAGTTCTACAAATTTATTTGGTCAGATAGTCGAACGCGTTAAGCATGATACGTCCCATGTTGTCGTGATAGTTTGACGTGTAGGGTGTAGCCGAGTTCCAGTCGAAGAGACCTGAACCGAAGCAGATGATGCCACCCTTGCCGAAGTTGCCGTCGGCGGCGCGTGTCTCCCAAGCTACGATGGCACCATCGCCACCATGAGCCAGTGCACGTGCACCGGTGATGCTTTCGAAGGCTTCATGTCCGGTATAGGGGCTCCAAAGCGCGAATTGCGACGTGGTGTTACAGATGGTGTAACCGTTGTCGAGCGTATAGACGGCGTCGGGAGCAGCTCCGGGATAGGTCTTCAGGTTCTGCCACAGCGGGTAGTTGACGTCGTAGGCAAAGAAGTGCCAGGGGTCGTCGCCCATCAGGTCAGAGCCTTCGCCACCGCCGCCGCCCCAGCAGTTGTTGGGATAGGCATCAGCAGGCATGGCTCCCAGGGCAATCGCGTAGTTGACAGCCGAGCGGCTCAGCACGAATGCACCGCCGCGTTTCCAGAACTCCTTCATCTTGGGCAGTGCCGTCATGGCACCCGTGGCAGCCTCGGCAAAACCGTTGTAGGTGCCGTAGGCAGGGCTGTGGCGGTGGAAGAAAATCAGTTTGCACTCATCGAGCGAGATGCTTCCGCTGGCCACCATGTCCCACGATGCGTAGGCTGCACCCTCGATGTTGCCGGTGAGCCACTTGGCAGCTGCTTTCTCTTCGTCGTTGAGCAGTTCCACATTCTCTGCGTCGCCGACGAAGATGGCCACGGGGTTCTCAATGAGCGTCACATAGACGGTATAGGTGTTCGTGGCGGTATTGTCGGTCAGTGTCAGCTGGAAGGGTTCTTTGAAGTTCGCCTTCGTGCCGCTGGCAGGGCTGCAGGTGGCATCGTCGCTGCACTCCACCTCGAAGGTGGCATTCTCCAGGTCGATGCCGCTGTTGGCCATTACCGATACGGTGACGGTCTTGTCGTCCTGGTTGATGGCACCCTTCACGCCTTCCAGCATGAAGAGCTTGAGCAGTGCCTCGTCGTTGCGTACGCTGATATGGTAGTCCATCTCGAGGTCGCCATTGGTGATGTGCAGGGTACGGTCGGCATCGAAGTTGACGCGGTCGCCTACCTTCATGTTCGTCTTAGCACCAGCCGATACGGTCAGGCTGGTAATCTCCATCGAATTTTTCTGGTCGAAATCTACGGGAACCTTCACCTTAATCTGCTGTTTCTCGGTACTGATGGTGCCTTCATATTTTCCGTCGAGCACGAAGCCTTCAACCAGACACGAGCCGCTCAGGTCCATGCTGCCGGTATTGTCATCGCTGCAGGAAATGAAGAATGAAGAATGAAGAATGAAGAATGCTGCGCAGAGCAACTTCATCATCATGTCCATGCTTCTTTCCTTATTACAATTTTTAGCCTGATTATTCATAATTCTATTGTTTTTTAGCCCCGCCAAAGCGGTAGCAAATTCTTCATTTTTCATTCTTCACTCTAAATTTACAATTACCACTGTCCGCAGTTCTGCCTGTAGTGTCCGTTGGCAGCCTTCATCTGGTCGTCAGGAATAGGCAGATACTCGTTCTTGTTGGCCGTGAACAGCGAGCCGCTCAGGAAGTTCATCTTCTCACTCTCAGTGGTGTAGAAACGGTTGATGACCGTGGCAGCATCGCCCCAGCGCACGAGGTCGAAGAAACGCTCACTCTCCATAGCCAGCTCCAGGCGGCGTTCCATCTTGACAATCTTCATGGCCTCATCCTTGGAGTAGGTGCCGTTGTACTTGCCAATGGCATAGTGAACACCATATTTGTTAGGATAGTTGGCCACTACGCTGCTTGTGGTCATGGCCATGGCGCGGCTGCGCACCTGGTTGACCAGTGCAATAGCTTCGGTGGTCTGTCCCAGTTGTGCGAGAGCCTCGGCACGCATCAGCAGCACGTCAGCATAGCGGAAGACGATGCGGTTCATGGAGCTGGCCCACTGGTTGTCGCACACGAAGAGGTAGCTGTCGGTCAGTGCGGGGTCAACATTCTGCTTCAGCGACACGTAGTATCCGTACATGCCGCCGGAACGGCTCCATGTGTTGGTCTTGGCCATCATGAAGTTGGGGTTGAACATGTATGGCGTGCCAGGAACGCCGACAGTCTCGAAGAGTCGCGGGTCAACGGTCTGGGCCGAGCCCACCTCGTAGTCAGTCACCGTAGCGGGCACGTTGTCCAGATAGGGCAGTCCGTCGCTGTTCGTGCGGTAGGCATTCACCAGGTTGATGGACGGCTTGTAGAAGTCGCAGCCTGCATCGTGTACCTTAGGAATACAAGGCACAATCAGGCGGTAGGAGAAGTTCAGGTTACCATAGACGGTACCGTCGTTCTTCGAGTACTGAATGGCCCAGATGCTCTCCTTGCCATTCTCGTACTGCTCTTCCGGACGGAAGTTGTTGTGCAGGTCGTTCTCCAGCCCGTAGCCGGCATAGAGGGCGGGAGCCGTGTATTCCACCACCTTCTGCAGGTCGGCATCATTGATAGACGTCACCTGGTTGGTATTGGCATCGTCCTGCCGATAAGCCTTATAGAGATACACCTTTGCCAGGAAGGCAGCGCAGGCAGCCTTCGTGGGTCGTCCCTTCTCGGCCTGTGTCATGGGCAGCACGGCATAGGCATCCTCCAGGTCGTTGATGATCTGTTGCCAGCCCTCGTCGTTGTTGTATTCCGTATTGGTGAGGTTGTTGTAGTCGTCCTCCTGCATGTTCAGCTTGTTGACGAATGGAATCTTCTTGAACAGCCGCTTCAGCTGGAAGTGTCCGTAGGCACGCAGGAACTTCATTTCGGCCGTACGCTGCTGGATGACGGCATTGTCCTGGTCGGCAACGGCCAGCATGTCGAGCGACAGGCTGATGCGCGACAAATATTTGTAGAAACGGTTCCAGATGTCGTTGTAGGGCCAGTCGGTGGTCATCACCGTGGCATGCTTCTCCAGAATGTGGAAGGGCTCACCGTCTGATGGGTTCGAACCTCCTACGTAGGCATCGTCCGAACGGGTATCGTAGTTCCAAAGTGAGAACGAGGAGTTCATGTCCTCTATACTGAGCAGTCCGGCATATGCCGAAATCAGCACATTGTCAATGTATTCAGGCTTCTTCACCTCGTCCTGAGTCAGCGTGGCCTGCGGCACCTGCTCGTCCAAAAAACCACTACAAGCACAGAAAGCACAGAGAAGACAGAGGACACAGAGGTTTACAACGTTATTGATGATCTGTTTCATATTTGTTTTGATTTGAGATTTATTTTTTTTGTCTAAGGTCTAAGGGAACCAGTCTAAGGCTTTTGGGGAAGTGGCCTTTGACCTTTGACTTTTGACCTTTGACCTTCATTCTTCACTCTTCACTCTTCATTCTTAACTTAAAACGCCACATTCAGTCCGAAGGTCAGATTGAGAGGTATGGGATAGTTGAATCCGGGGTTCTCGGGGTCTGCTCCTGTAAACTTGCTGCTCTTGATAGTCAGCAGGTTCTGGGCCGAAGCGTAGATGCGTATGCGGTCCAGTCGCAGCTTGTCGGTCAGGCTCTTGGGCAGGTTGTAGCCCAGCTGAATGGTACGCAGCTTGACGTACGAGCCGTTTTCAATGTAATAGGTCGATATGCGTCCCTCGCGGTTCGTGTCTGACGTAGTCAGCGCGGGAATGTTACTGCCCATGTTGTCAGGAGTCCATGCATCGAGCACGCGCACGCCCTTGTTCAGGTAAGGCACGTTGATGTTCGAGTTGGCCCAGAAGTCAGTCTGTGACTTAAAGCCGCGGCAATCCACATCCACGCCCTGCACGCCCTGCCAGAACATGGTCAGGTCGAAGTCCTTATACTGCAGGTAGATGTTCAGACCCCACGTGAAGTCGGGTGTCGGGTCGTATATCCAGTCCTGGTCGTCCTCGGTGATGACCCCGTCGCCGTTCAGGTCCTTATAGCGGATGCGGCCCAGGCCGGCCCCTTCCTGAATAGCGTGGTTGTCAATCTCCTCCTGACTCTTGAAGATGCCGTCAGCAATGAAGCCCACCTGCGAGTACATGGGGTGTCCGATGACGGTCAGCTTGCTGTTGCCGCCGTAGCGTCCGCTGGCAGCCACCGTTTCAGGCAGTTTGGCTACCTCGTTGCTGTAGCGGCTGATATTACCGTTGATGTCCCACGAGAAACCGTTGTTCAGGTGGTGACGGTAGCCCAGTGAGAACTCCCAGCCGTTGTTCTTCACTTCACCGGCATTGATCCACTGTCCGTTACCCTCACCCATAGCGGCGATGCCGTCCATGAAAAGCAGAATGTCGGTGGTCTTCTTGTTGAACCAGTCGAAGCTACCGTAAATATCGCCTCTCAGCAGCGAGAAATCGACACCTATGTTGTGCTGGGTGCTGGTTTCCCACTTAATATCCTCGTTGCCGCGCTGGTTGCGCACATAGCCGTTAGCCAGGTCGTAACCGCCGTTTCTGCCGGCAATGTCGTAAGAGGAACCTGCCTGACTACTGTCCCAAAGACCTGTTGATACCACCGACTTATAGAGTGTGTAGCGGGCAGTGTTCGAAATTTCCTGGTTACCGGTCTGTCCCCAAGAGTAACGCAGTTTCAGGTTGTCGAGCCAACCCTTGGTCTTCTCCATGAACTTCTCTTCGCTGATGCGCCAACCGGCACTGAACGAGGGGAAGGTACCATATTGGTTGTTGGAACCGAAGCGGCTGGAACCGTCATAACGCAGGGTAAATGAAGCCAGATATTTGTCATTGTAAGTGTAATTGGCCTTGCCAAAGAAAGACACGAGCGAGAAACCTTCGCCAAAGCCTTCGGCCAGCTGACGCCCTGCACCGGCACTGGGCCACATGTAGTCCGTATTCAGGATGGCCAGCTCATAACGCTTGGCACTGCTCATTTTGTAGTCCATGCGGTTTATCTCGGTGCCCACCATCACGTCGGCACGGTGCTTGCCAATGGCTAGGTTGTAAGTGGCAATGGCGTTCCACATCCAGCGCATGGTGTGCTCCTGCTTCGACTCCACGGCACTCTCCGTGCGCATCACCTTACCGTTGGCAATGGGGTAGGTGAAGAATCGTTGCTCCTTCTGGGTGTAGTCCATGCCCAGCGTGGTGCGCACCATGAAGTTCTTGAAGGGCGTGACGCTCAGGTGTACGTCGCCGAACGTGCGCCACTGGGTATATTCGTTATCCCTTGAGTTTTCAATCATACTTAGCGGGTTCTCACGCTCCGAGTAGGCTCCCAGTGCCTGGGCATACTTGCCGTTCTCAGCATAGATGGGGAAGTTGGGGTTGAACTCCAGTGCATGCTCCAGCACGCCCCCCGGGGCATCTACACCCTTGGTGCGGTTGACGGTGAAGTTCTCACCAATGACGATGATGCCGTCCATCAGTTTGTAGTCAGCATTGGCACGTGCCGAGAGACGGTTGAAGTAGCTGTCCTTGATGGTGCCCTGGTTGTCATAGTATCCCAGGCTGAGGAATGCGTTGCCCCGTTCGTTTCCGTTGCTCACCGAGAGGTTGTACTGCTGTACCACACCCGTACGGGTAATCTCCTTGAACCAGTCAGTATCGCCGGCACGTACGGAAGCATTCTCGTCCAGATACATGTCCATCGTCATCTTGTTCAGCACAGGGTGACCCTGAGCGTTGTAGCTCCAGTCGTAGTTGTAGCCCAGGTTGTTGTTGTTGGGGTTCAGCCCGTCGTTTATGTTGGCCTGCCAGAAAGCGCGTCCCCACTGGCTGGCATTCATGGTCTCAATCTTGTTCGTGTAGAAAGAGGTGGCCACGCTACCGTCGAAGTTCACCTTCACCTTGCCGTCCTTGCCCTTCTTGGTGGTGATGATAATCACACCGTTGGCAGCACGGCTACCGTAGATTGAAGCCGAGGCGGCATCCTTGAGCACCTGAATGCTCTCAATGTCGTTGCCGTTCAGTTCGTGCATGCCTGCCTTGGTGGGCACGCCGTCAATTATGTAAAGTGGGTCGTTGTCGTTCAGTGTGCCGATACCGCGAATTCGTACGGTAGCAGCTCCCGAGGGGTTACCGTCGGCTTGAATGTTCATGCCTGGCACGCGGCCTTGCAGAGCCTTCATGGGGTTGTTTTCGTTCTGCTTGGCGATTTCATCAATGCTCACGGTCGAAATAGCACCCGTAAGGTCGGCCTTGCGCTGGGTAGTGTAGCCAACGACGACAACTTCGGCCAGCTCGGTAGCATCTTCTTTCAGCTGAACCTGCATGCCGTTTTGGGCAGGAAGTTCCTGCGTGTTGAAGCCGATGTAGGAGAATACCAGCGTGGTGCCGGCAGCTACCTTCATCTTGAAATTACCATCGATGTCGGTAATGACACCATTCGATGTCCCCTTCTCCATGACGGTGGCACCGATAATCGGTTCTCCTTCAGGGTCCACCACGTTACCTGTAATTTCCTGTTGCGCGTACATTATTGTAGATAGCAACGTAACAAGGAAACTCAGAATCAGTCTTTTCGATTGTTTCATTTCTTACAGTTTTTTGGTTAGTACATATTGTTTTTATTTAAATATCTGCTGCAAAAGTAACGATACCCTCAAAAAAAAGGTAAAAAACATCGTTCCTTGATTAATAATAATGTTTCAGGAAACATTTATTGACTATTTTGTCAACTTTGTAAACTCTAAATATAAAGGCGGTCACCATGGGGGAACCGCCTTTTAGTGTAACTATTTCAACAAGACCTTCTTACCGTTAATAATATACAGACCCTTTGTTGGCTGGCTGACACGCTGACCCTCGAGTGTGTAAACGTGGGCAGTGGCGGTTGACTGACGGACGATGGGAGCAATGGCAGTGATGGCTCCGTCGGCAGTAACGATGGTGATATCAGGACATTTTGTCAGAATCTGGTCCCAGTCCTCTTCCCAATGTCCGGCAGCTGTCACGTCGAGCTTCGTAGCTGAAGGAGCCAGCTTGGCAGCCAGCAGGGCATAGTCGTCGTAAGTCTCGGGGTGCCAGTCACCGTCCCAGGTGTTTTGATAGCTTCCCTTGCCAATGACACCCGTGACCACCACCTCGCCTGTCAGAGAATTGTCGGCTACGGTACGCACAGCCATGCCGTCGGTCATGGGGCCTTCCAACTTGATATCGTCAACATAGACTGTCTGCCCTACATTACTCAGGGCATCACCTTCTTCGAACGGCCAGATTTCCAGCACCGTATTGCCAGTATCGGTTATCTTCTCATTATCAGGACCGGCAGCAAACTCAAAGGTTAGGATATTCCATTCGTCGGCATTGCCACACCAGAACAGACGTCCCGAAGAATAGCCACCGTCACCGTCTTTGACCAGTCTTACCAGTACGTTGTGGTTGACGCTCATCTTGATTCTCAGCGTCAGGCGGCGCAAGCCCTTGAAGTCAACATCGCCCAAAGGCAACGCAAAGTTGCAGTGTTCCTTGTCCCAACCTTCAGGATTCGCTTTGGTGGTGAACTTCATCACCTTGTTGCCTGCTTCATCCACTACCGTAGGTTCTGCCCGATTCCAGAATCCTCCGTCAGAGCCTGGTTCCTTGTCTTCGCCGTCCCACAGTACGACCTGTGCGTTACTCACTGTTGCAGCAAACAGTGCTGCCAAAAGTAAAAATTTTTTCATCTTTATATCTCATTTTTAGGGTTAGTAATTTGGAAAATCCGTTGCAAAGATATAAAGACAAGAGTCAACGAACTATCAATTATCGTTCGTTGACTCGCAAAAATGTTTCAAGAAACAATTGTTGACTATTATGTCAACTTTGTTCGTTGCGCAGTTCCATGGGGTATTTTCCGTACTGCTGACGGAAGCACTTGGAGAAATAGCCTGGTGTACCGAAGCCCACCTCGTAGGCTATTTCCTGTACGGTCTTGTTGGTGGTGGCTAACAGCACGTAACCTTGCTGTAGGCGCATCTGGCGGAGCAACTCAACGGGCGATAGACCGGTGATTGCCTTCACTTTGCGGTATAGCTGCACACGGCTTAGCCCTACGGCGTTGCCCAGGTCATCCATCTTCAGGTTGGGGTTCGACATGGTTTGGCGTATAGCCTCGTTGAGCGTCTCTGCAAAGATGGAGTCCTGCGAGCGTGGCGTGGGCAACGTTTCTTTATCGCTCTCAAAGACCTGTAGAAGTGTGCGGCTGTCGGGGTTGGTGTAGAAGAGCGTCTGCTCTTCGTGCATGGTCTGGCGCTGGCGCACCACGCGGCGCATCTGGATGAAGGCTCGCCAGGTGAGCAGACAGCCAACAGCCAGAGCCAGACACCCTGCGGCCAGCGCCCAGAGCAACTTGCGCTGCAAGTTGTAGAGTCCAAGATAGTCTTCGAGCTTATCCTGAATGGTGACAAGGTCTTTATTTTGTCGCATCAGTTCGCTGCTGGTCTGGGCTATGGACCATGCGTTTTCGCGCACCACCAGGATGCCTGGCAGGATGTTCTCGCGCTTATATGGCCGGCCCGTGAGGATGTCGAGGGCAAGACGGATGATTTTGCTGCCTCCCGTAGGATAAACGTAACTGGCCGTTTGGTGGCCGAACTGCACGTAGTCAAGCCCTTCACCCGGCATGCCGTCGATGCCGAAAATCTGTATGTGGTCTGCGGTCTGCGTCTCCACTACGGCTTTATAAGCTCCTGTGGCCATGCCGTCGTTATGACAGAAGACAATGTCCGGTTGGCAGCCCTCGAGGATGAGTTGTTTAACGATGCGGTAGGTCTCCTCAGAACTCCAGTCGCCCTGACGGCAGAGGTACTCCAACTCGTCGTGCCCTCTCAAGGCTTGGGCAAAACCCTGATGGCGCTCTCTTGCGGGTGAGCTGCTCATGAGTGCCGTCACTTCCAGTATGCGGGGCTTCCGACCGAGACGGGTGAGTCCGTGGGCGACGTCAACGACATTCACGCCCACGGCATGGCCTGCCTCTACATTGCTGCCGCCGATGAAAGCGGTGCAGTTCTGGTCGGCCACTCTGCGGTCGAAGCAGACGACGGGGATGCCGCGCTGCCTGACGCGCTGGAGTGCCGCCGAAAGGGGTGCCGACTCGTTGGGGGCTATGACCAGCAGGTCGATGCCGCTGTCGGCCAGTGAGTCAATCTGCTGAATCTGCCGCTCGGTGTCGTCGTAGGCACAGGCTATGCTGACTTTCACGGCGTGCTCATAGAGGTGCTGGGCGGCAAGCATCTCGTTGTTTACTTTTTCGCGCCATGCGCCTCCTGAGCACTGTGACACGCCAATGCGGTAGTTGCTGCTATCTGAACAGCTGGTAATAACGGCCGTTAAGGCCAGCATGCATAGGGCTAAACTTTTTTTCATTCTCAAAAAATAATAAAGAACGGGCGGCCTATGGCGACACCCGTTCTCTCTTTATTGCTGGTCTCATCAGATGGACATGAGGTAGTCAACGCTGTTCTTGGCCATGCGCAGAATGTTCTGCTGGCAGGAGTTGTTACGGGGCGTGGCACTCTTGTCGGGTGTGCCGTCCTCGTTCTTCATGGAGAACTCGCAGCCGCCATTGCCTATGCAGAGCACGGTGCCGGCACCCTTCTGGAACCCGTCGGGGGCCTTGTCGGCTCCCTTGGCCTCCCAGACGTTGAGCTGGCTAACCCACGACACCTGTGAGTCCCATGTGCCGAGCGGATAGATGCCGTACTCGTTGGTCAGCGTGTTATAGCACTCCTCGGTGTTGTTGTCGAGCCCGGTGAGCTTGGTGGGTATGTCGAAGAACAGGCAGTTGTGGTCTTCGGTCCAGCCGGCTCCCTTCATGGCTACAGCGGCGAAGCAGTTGTCGTTGAGCTTCTCGGTGGGGATGCCTGCGTAGATGGGGTGCGTGCTGTAGTCCTTGGAGAAGGAGCCGGTGTTGATGCATACGCCCATCTTCCACACATCGGGATTCCAGCCGCCCGCACCGCAGCCGAAGGCATTGCTCACGCCGCGCAGCAGCGAGGTGGGCAGACGGTTGATGGCTCCGATGTAGGGCACGGCGTGCGACCACAGCAGCAGGTTGCCGCCGTTCTTGACGTACTGCTCAATGCAGGGGGCTGCATTACGGGCCACGTCAGAGAAGTTCCAGATGTCGTCGGGGTTGCCCGTCTCAATGTCGCGCAGCCAGAAGAGCATGCGGTAGTCGGCAATGTCCTCTACGGTATTGATGTTGCCGAAGTAGATGTACTCGCCCTTGGGGTAGTTGGCCTGGAACCAGAGCCATGCTGAGGCCTCGTCGTCGTCGCCGTTGGCAATGAGCTCCTCAGGAGTGGCATACTCAGAGAGGAAGCCGGGAATCTTTCCGCCAATCTTGGCAGAGGCCAGTACGGGCAGTGCCTTGCCGTCGTTGTTCTGGGCAATGACGGTAGCCTCGAAGCGGTCCTTCATCTTCACGTTCTTCAACACGTATGAGGTGCCGTTCACGGTGGTGTTGACCACTTCCTCGGTGCTGTTCTTCACCACCTTCAGGATGTAGGAGGTAGCATCGGCACTTTCTGCCCACGAAATGTTCAGGTCGTGCTCGTCGTCAGAGATGTCAACCTGGTCCATCTTCACCTCGGCAGGCGTTGTGGCGCCGGGACGTGTGAAGGTGGTGATGACGCCGTTCGACGTGGCGTCGCCGTTGGCATACTTGAAGAGGAACTCGTAGAGCTGGTTGGTCTCCAGGTTGCGGAGTGTGAACGAGTTGCCCTGGCAGGGTGTGAGTGCCTGCTGCTGTGTCCCGTTCTTATAGACGGCCACCTGCATGACGCTGCCCGACGGTCCCTGCGGCCATGTGAGTGTGTAGTCATAGTTGTTCTCGCCGTTAGACACGCCGTTTATCTGTGTGACGTCAGGACTGGGCAGTTGCATGGTGCCCGAACCGGGCAGGTCGCGGTCCTGACAGGATGTTAAAGATAAAAGGGTAAAAAGGTAAAAGGGTAAAACCGCCTTCGCCAGAGTCCTTACCTTATTAAATATATTTGTCTTCATAATTTTTTTACTTTTTTAATTTTTTACTTTTTTACCTTTACTTTAGTACCCCTTGTTCTGGTGGTAGAGACCCTGAACGTAGTTCATCTGGTTAGACGCAATGGGGAAGTACTCGTTCTTGCCGGCGGTGAAGAAGGCGTCCTTGTAGTAGAGGGCATAGGTCTGACCATCGTACTCGTCGGTCTTCTCCGTCTCGAAGTACTTGTTGAGCGTGGTAGAGAGCAGGCCCCAACGACGCAGGTCGAAGAAGCGGTGACCCTCCATGGCCAGTTCCACACGGCGCTCCCAGCGCAGAGCCTTGCGGGCGTCGTCTTTGCTGGCGAAGGAGCCGTAGAGGCTAATTTCACACTGGTCCTTGGCATACTTGATGAGCGAAGTGCTGCTGATGTCGCGCTTGGCACGTTCGCGGATGGTGTTGATGATTTGCAGGGCCTCGCCGTTGAAGTCGCCGCTCTCGATGAGTGCCTCGGCACGCATCAGCATGACGTCGGTATAGCGCAGTACATAGTCGTTCTGGCCGAAGGCCTGCCAGGGGTTGTCGTAGTCCTCGCCCTTGGAACGCTGCGGAATCTCCTTCATGGAGCAGTAGTAGCCGTAGGTGTTGGGCGTGCGGCTGTTGGCCTTGGTCAGCGTGAACTGAGCCTCGTACTTATAGGGATAGGTGGGCATGCCCACGGTGTGGAACAGACGGGGGTCGTATTTGTATTTGGAGTCGGCACCGTTGATGACGATGGCGTTGTGGTCTTCGTCGAAGTCGTCCATAGGCAGGCCGTTCCTGGTCTTGAAGGCATTGACCAGATTCTGTGAGGGCTTGTGAAAGTCCCAGCCGCAGGTCCAGATCTTCTCTTTCTTGCCGTTGTTGTCAAACTCGCCCCACACGCCATTCAGCATGTTCGACCAGTTAGCGCGTCCGTAGAGCGTGCCGTCGTCGGCCTTGTTGGAGTGCTGCACGGCAAAGATGCTCTCGCAGGAGTTGGCATAGTCCTGCAGGAAGATGTGGCCGTAGGTGTCCAGATAGTCATAGGGGGAGTTCTTCACCACCTCGGTGTATTCAATGACCTTCTGAATCTTCTGTAGGTCAACGTGGCCGTAGCCCGTGTTGGCCTCGTAGCCGTCGCCGTAGGCCCAGTTCAGGTAGCACTTGGCCAGATAGGCGGCTGCTGCCACCTTGTGGGCTCGGCCCGTAGTGCCTGGGTTGGCCTCGGCCAGGTTCTCGTAGGCATACTGGAAGTCGTCAATGATGATCTGCATTATCTCGTCGTGAGAGCTTTGGGGGCAGGCCTCGATGGCGGCATTGTCCATACCCTCCTTGACGAAGGGAACCTCGTACCACATCTGCTGCAGCTTGTAGTAGAAGTGGCCGCGAAGGAAGCGCGTCTCTGCCTTCAGCTGCCTGATTTGGGGCGTCTCCTCAACGTTGGCCATTGACTCTAAGGCGCGGTTGCAGCGGCTCACGGCACTGTAGAGCTGATACCACAGCTCGTCGAACTCACCGCGGTCGGGCTGCAGGGTGGAGAATATCTCCATGGGGTGATAGCCGGTGTCGTTCTCGCCAGAGCCACCCTTCAGACAGTCGTCGGCACTCATGTCGCCGTATGGCCAGAGATTGAACGGATAGGAATACCAGTCGTCGCCCAGCTTGGCGTAGGCTGCGGTGACCAGTTTCTCAGGGCTTGAGAAAGCCGTCTCATCATCGAGCGTGCCCTGCGGTTTCACGTCATCAACGCTACAGGACGTTAAAGGTAAAAGGGTAAAAAGGTAAAAGGGTAAAACCGCTTTCGCCAGAGTCCTTACCTTATTATATATGTTTGTTTTCATAACTTTTTATTTTTTTATTTTTTTTACTTTTTTACTTCTTTACCTTTTTTAGAATCCAACCTGAATACCAAATGTGAAGGATGCAGTGTGAGGATAGCTCCATGCTGTGTTTTCAGGATCAGAGCATGTCAGCGAGCTCGACTTGATGGTCCAGAGGTTGTCGCCAGAGAGATAGATGCGGGCCTTCTGCAGCAGCAGCTTGCTCACTAACTGTGCGGGCAGGTTGTAGCCCAGCTGTAGGGTGCGCAGCTTGGCGTAGGAACCGTTCTCTACGAAGTAGGAGGAGCCGCGGCCCTCGTCGGCACCGTTTGAGGTGGTCAGAGCGGGAATGTTGGAGTTGGGGTTGCCCTGTGTCCAGGCATTCAGCAGGCGCTCACCCTTGTTAGAGCCTGCATCGGTAATGCTCCAGAAGTCGGTCTGGTATTTCTGGTCGTTCCATACGTCAACGCCTGCAACGCCCTGCCAGAACATGGTGAAGTCGAAGTCCTTGTACTGCAGGTTCACGTTCAGACCCCAAGAGTAGTTGGGCACGGGATTGTAGATCCAGGTGCGGTCAGCCTCGTTGATGCGTCCGTCGCCATTAAGGTCGGCATACTTCAGACCACCCACACGGGCACCGGCCTGACCGCCCGCCAGCACTTCCTCGCGGCTCTGGTAGAGGCCTTCTACGACATAGCCGATGCGTGAGCCGTAAGCCTTCTTGTCCTGAGCCAGGTTGTGATAGTCGTTGTGCTCGTAGGAGTTCTTCGAGCTCTCGGGAAGGTAGGTCACCTTGGAGCGATAGAAGTCAACGTTGCCGTTGACGCTGTAGCGGAGTCCGTATTCGGTAGTGTGGCGATAGCCCAGTGCGAGCTCCATACCCCAGTTCTTCAGTGTGGGACCGTTAATCCATGTCTGTCCGCCAAAACCGATGGCTCCGAGGAATGCAGGCTGTACGAGCATGTCCTTGGTCTCCTTGAAGAAGACGTCGTAGGAGCCGTAGAGCTCACCTCCGAAGAGTGAGAAGTCGGTACCGAAGTTCCACTGCGACGACGACTCCCACTTCAGGTCTTCGTTGGCCGACTGTGACTTGTAGTAGCCGGAGGGCAGCGTGCCCGAACCCTGCAGGTTGATGTCGTATGCGGTAGAGTTTTCACGGCTTGAACCGTAGTCGGCCACGAAGAGTCCGTAGCGGGCTGTGTTGGAGTTCATGCCCTGGTTACCGGTGACACCATAGCTGGCACGTAGTTTCCAGTCGCTCAGCCACTGGGCATTGATATGCTTTGACAGGCGGTAGCCGAGTGAGGCGGAGGGGAAGGTACCATACTGGTTGTTCTTACCGAAACGGCTGGAACCGTCGTAACGGAGGGTGAACGAGGCCAGCAGCAGGTCGTTCCAGTTATAGTCTATCTTGCCGAAGTACGACATGAGCTTATAGCCGTCGCCAGTGCCGCGGACGGTCTGAATGCCTGTGCCTGCACTGGGCCACATGTAGTCGTAGGTCTCCAAGGGGTAGTCGTTACGGCGGGCAGCGAAGTCGATGCCGTTGTCCTGATGGGTCTCCAGACCGAGCAGCACGTTCAGGTTGTGGCCTTCGGTGACGTTGAAGTTATACTGCAGCGTGTTCGACCATGTCCACTTGGTGCTGTGGGTCTGTGCCATTTCGCTGGCAGTGATGTCGCTGGCCACCACATCCGACTTGAATGAATGGGTCAGCGCGCGGATGTAGCCGTTCGTATAGTCGATACCGAAGTTCGAGCGGAACAGCATGCCCTTGATGGGGGTGATGTCAACGTAGGTGTTGGCAAAGATGCGCCACTTCTTCAGTCGGTTGTCCTTGTTATGATAAAGTTCGCGCAACGGGTTCTGACGGTCGCTCATGCCGCCTACAGGACCGGAGAAGGTCTCGCCGTCCACTTCATAGACAGGCAGTGTGGGGGCCATCTTCAGGGCGTTCTCAAGAGGCTCTGAGTTGACGTTGCTGGAATATGAGAACGTGGCATTCTCACCCACGCTGATGATGCTGTTCAGCTTATAGCTGCTGTTGAAACGGGCCGAGAAGTTCTCGAAGTCGGTATATTTCAGCACACCCGTAGCCTTCTTGTAACCGGCCGAGAACAGCGTGGTAGCCTTGTCGGTAGCCTTCGAGAAAGAGATATCGTAGTTCTGCGTCACACCGGTGCGCCCTATCTCATCGACCCAGTCAGTGTCGCTGTAGGGCATCGTCTGCTTGGCATTCATGTAACCGTTGTAGAAACCACCTACGTTAAACGACTCCATGGCACCCGTTGCGGGATTATAGACCGTGATGGGTGTCCCGCCATCAACATTCAGTGACAGGCCGTAGTTCTGTGCATAGTCGTGCGGGTTCTTGCCGTCGTTGAGGGCTGCCTGCACCAGGGCTGTAGCATACTGCTGACTGTTCAGCAGCTTCATCTTCTGCGACTGCCACGCCACTGATACCGAGGCGTTGAACTCAATGTTAATCTTGTCGCCCTTCTTGCCTTTCTTGGTGGTGATGATAATGACACCATTGGCGGCACGTGAACCGTAGATAGAGGCGGAGGCTGCATCCTTGAGCACCTGCATGCTCTCAATGTCTGAGGGATTCAGGCTGTTCAGCGAGCCACTGTAGGGCATGCCATCTACTATATAGAGCGGTGCGGTGCTGGAACCGCCCATGCTGCCGATACCACGGATGTGGACGTCGGCCTCACCTGAGGGAGAGCCATTAGAGGTAATCGTCATGCCAGGCACCTTTCCCTGCAGCGATGCCATGGGGTCGGTGGTCGTGGCCTTGAAGTCCTTGGTCTCCACAACACCTACGGCACCTGTCAAGTCGGCCTTACGCTGAACCTGGTAACCCACTACCACCACCTCGGCCAGCTCGGTGGCGTCTTCTTTCAGCGTCACCTGCATACCGCTCTCTGCTGGCAGCTCCTGAGTGTCATAGCCTATGTAGGTGAACACCAGCGTAGCCCCTGCATTCACCTTGATGCGGAAGTTTCCGTCAATGTCAGTAATGACACCATTCGTCGTACCTTTCTCCATGACGGTAGCACCGATAACGGGTTCGCCCTCGGGGTCAACCACGTTACCCGTAATTTCTTGTTGCGCGTACATTATAGTACAGCATAGCAACGAGAGGAAACTCAGAATGAATCTCTTTAAATGTTTCATTTGCAATTTTGTTAATTGGTTAGTACTTATTTAGCTTAAATTTTGATGCAAATATAAGTCTAATAAGTATTATAAGGTAAAAAAGATGTTTCAAAGCATGCAAATATTCGTTCAATGCAACAAAAATGTTAGCAATTGAACGAATATTTGTAATGGTTGAGCGTTGAGCGTTGAGTGTTGAGGGTTGAGCGTTGAGTGTTGAGCGTTGACGTTGACGTTAGGGTTACCGTCCTCTCACGTCGCCTGGTAACATGTCGTATTCCTCTTTGAAACATTTGGTAAAATAGCTGGGGGCAGTGAACCCCACCTGATAGGCCACCTCGCTGATGCTCAAGTCGGTGGACTCCAGCAGCTGGCGGGCACGCGTCAGACGGGCCTTGCGCAACTGCTCAACGGGGGTCAGGCTGGTCAGGGCTTTCACCTTGCGGTAGAGCTGCACACGGCTCAGGCCCAGTTCAGAACCAATGTCCTCCACACTGAGATCGCTGTCGGCCATGTGTTTTTCTACCACCTGTCGGAAACGCTGTATGAACCCTGCCTCCTGTGGGGCGTTGGGTGTCGAGGGTTGAGCGTTGGGCGTTGAGGGTTGAGCGTGGAGGGTTGAGTGTTGAGGATTGAGCGTTGAGGGTTGAGCGTTGTTAGCGTTAACGTTATCGTTAGCGTTGTCCGTTGTCCACAACTCACGAAGCTGCTGGCGCTGGTGAAGCAGATTCTCGATGCGGGCCTGCAGCACGTCGGGCTGGAAAGGTTTGGTGATGTAGGCATCGGCACCGCTGCGATAGCCCTCCACCTGGTGTTTGCTTAGGGCACGTGCTGTAAGCAGAATGACGGGCACGTGGCTGGTAGCCATGTTGTCCTTGATGAGCTGACAGAACTGCAGGCCGTTCATCACGGGCATCATAACGTCAGAGATAATCAGGTCGGGCACTTGCTCGTTGGCTAGCGTCCATCCCTCTTGCCCGTCGGCAGCCTCTAACAGCTGGTAATGGTCTTGCAGTATGGTACGCAGATAAGTGCGTATGTCGGCATTATCATCGACGATGAGTAGCAGTTGGGTGTTGGGTGTTGAGAGTGGAGAGTTGAGTGTTGAGTGTTGAGCGTTGAGTGTTGAGGGTTGATTGTTGAGCGTTGATTGTTGAGCGTTAGGGTTAAGGTTAGCGTTGTCGTTAACACTAAACGTCAGCATCTTGTTGATGAGTTCTGAGAGCTGACGCGTGTTGCGGCTCACAATGTCGAACATGCTGGTGGCCTCGGGGCTGGCCTGGCGCAAGTCCTGGGTCTCGCCCAGTTGTGCCAGCGGTCCCTCAATGAGCGTCAGCGGTGTGCGTAGCTCATGGCTCACCTGTGTGTAGAAGTCGAGTTGCTCGCGCTCCATCTTGGTACGCTCGTGGGCCAGCCGGGCTTTTTGTATGAAATAGTAATAAATAAAGACGATGAAGAGCAGCAACACAATGATGAGCCCCACGAAGAGCCATGTAGCGGTGCGCTGGGTGTCAAGTTCCTGAAGGTAGGTGTCGGCCTGCTTGTGCAGTTGGTTAAGATAGGCTGTCTGTCGCATGATTTCATCGGACTGCATGAGTAGTACGTTCGCATTGTCGCGGGTCACAAGGGCTGACATCAGGTGGGTTTCCTTCTCGTAGGGCTTGCCGTCGAGAATGTCTAAGGCCAGCTGTAGCAAACGGTCACCGTGAGTAGGGTAGATGTAAGATGCATCCAGAATAGAGTCTCGCACCAGTCTGATGCCTCCGTCCTCACCGGGCAGTCCGTCAATGCCGCAGAAATGTTGAGTGTTGTTCCCGTTATCCATCATCGCCCTCCGTGCACCCATGGCCATGCGGTCGTTTTGGCCGAACACGAAGTCTATGTGGCTCAGGTCACCACGGTAGTCTGCAACAGCCTGATAGGCACTCTGCTCAGTCCAGTCGCCCTGTAGTGTGGCGACGAGCTCGATGCCCGGGTGGTTGCTCAAGGCATCGGTGAAACCCTTGTGGCGGTCAATGGCAGGCGAAGACCCCTTCAGACCCATTATCTCCATGACGCGCCCTGTGCCCTTCAGCTGAGAAGCCACAAACTCACCCATCTGTCGGCCCATCTCGTAGTTGTCGGCACTCATGAAGGCGGTGAACTTCTGTGAGTCGGTCTTTCGCTCGAAAACGATGACGGGTATGCCGCTGTCGTAGGCGCGGTCAATGGCTGGAGTAATGGTTGCAATCTGGTTAGGAGCCACGATGAGTAGGTCAATACCGCTATTGACGAGACTGTCTATTTGTTGCACCTGCCGCTCGTCGCTGTCGTAGGCAGTGGCGAAGCTCAATTCAACATTGTCGTGCAGATAGGAGCTCATGAGCAGCTCAGCATTCTGCTTCTCACGCCAGATGTCGCCAGAGCACTGTGACACTCCGATGGTGTAAGGCTTCTTCTGGCTGGTGCACCCACAGCATACAGCAAGAAGAATGGAAAGTGAAAATATCAGTTTTTGCATAATGTTTATAGTTTCGCGTTGCAAAGATACGAATAAGTGAGAACAATGCAAAACAAAATTCGAAGTTTTTGTTTTCATTGTCGAACGAAAGTATCTTCGACCAAAGGTCAAAGATACGAATAAGTGAGAAAAAAGCAAAAGAAATTTGAGTTTTTTACTTACTTATTTCGTACCTTTGCAGCCATGAAGGTATTAATAGTTAACACGAGTGAGCGGACAGGCGGTGCTGCCGTGGCGGCTAACCGACTGATGGAGGCACTCATCAACAATGGCGTGAAGGCCAAAATGCTGGTGCGCGACAAGCTGACCGACAACCCCTGCGTGGTGGAGCACCCGCAGCAGCGACGCCTCCGTTGGGCTTTCTTATGGGAGCGGCTGGGCATCTGGCTGCAGCTGGGACTGCGTCGTAGGCACCTGTTCGATATAGATACGGGCAGCTGTGGTGCCGACATCACCCAGTTGCCTGAGTTTCAGGAGGCTGACGTCATACACCTGCACTGGGTGAACCAGGGCATGCTCTCGCTGAAGCAGATTAGGAGAATCCTGGACAGCGGAAAGCCCGTGGTGTGGACCATGCACGACATCTGGCCTGCCACTGCTATCTGCCACTTGACTTTGGCCTGCCGACAGTTTGAGGTGAAATGCCAAAACTGCCCCCTTGACACTTCTCTATCCACTCTCCACTCTCCACTCTCCTCTTTACTCTCTCCACTCTCCTCTAAAATCTGGCACAAGAAACAGCAGATGTTAGAAGGTCGGGGCGTAACCTTCGTGGCATGTAGCGAATGGTTGGCAGGCGAGGCACGCAAGAGTGCCCTGCTGAAGGGACAAAGGGTGATAAGCATTCCGAACCCCATTGACACACGGGTCTATAAGCCAGGCGACCGGCAGACTGCGCGACGGGCCTTGGGACTGCCACTCGACAAGAAACTGATTCTCTTCGCATCGCAAAGAGTAACAAACGAATACAAGGGCATGCGTTATCTGATGGATGCCTGCAAGCAGCTGGACGACCCCGGGCAACTGGGCGTGATGATACTGGGTGGACATGCTGAGGAAGTGGTAGGCCAGCTCGCGTTAGAGGCTTTCCCCATTGGCTATGTGAACGATGAGCAACGCATTGTGCAGGTGTATCAGGCAGCAGATGTCTTTGTGTTGCCGTCGTTGTCGGAAAACCTGCCGAACACCATCATGGAGGCGATGGCCTGCGGTGTGCCCTGCATCGGATTCAATGTGGGTGGCATACCTGAGGAAATACAGCATAAGCGGACGGGCTATGTGGCTGCCTACCGTGACGCAGCTGACCTGGCACGCGGCCTGCGCTGGGTACTCAATGAGGCTGACCGCGAAGCTCTCCGACGAGCCTGTCTGCAACATGTGGCAGCACATTACTCAGAACAGCAAGTGGCCAAACGGTACATTGAGGCCTACGAGTCGTTTGAGAGTTAGGGTTAAGGTTAACGTTAGGGTTAATAAGAATATGAAGATAAGTATTGTTACCATCACCTATAATGCTGAGAAGGTGCTGCAGCGAACGCTCGACAGCGTTGCCAGTCAGACGTACCGGAACATAGAGCACCTCATCATTGACGGAGCATCTACCGACGGAACGCTGGAAAAGATGAAGGATTACCGATTACGGATTACGGATTATGCCGTGCGCATAGTCAGCGAACCGGACAGCGGCATCTACGATGCCATGAACAAGGGACTGCGACTGGCTACGGGCGACTACATTGTCTTCATGAATGCCGGTGACACCTTCCACGAGCCGACAACGTTGGAGCGGGTAGTGGCATCCCTGACCCCTTCGGAGAAGTTTGGTGTGGCTTATGGTGACACCGACATCGTGGACAGCGAGGGCCGCTTCCTGCGCAAACGCCATCTGAGCGTGCCCGACCATCTGACGTGGCGTTCGTTCCGGCAGGGCATGTTAGTGTGCCATCAGGCCTTCTATGCCCGTCTCGACATAGCCCGCGATATTCCTTACGACCTGCAGTACCGTCACTCAGCTGATGTCGATTGGTGCATCCGTGTGATGAAGGAGGCAGAACACCGTCACCTGTCGCTTGTGCGCGTGCCGGGCGTAGTAGCCGATTTCATGGATGGCGGAAATACCACTCAGAATCACCGTGCCTCGCTCCGTGAGCGTTTCCAGGTCATGCGTCGCCATTATGGCCTGCTCACCACCCTCGTCATGCACGCCTGGTTTGTCGTCCGGGCAGTGGGTAAAGGTAAAAGATTGAAAAAGCACTCTGGTGATTAGCATGAGGACCTGGTCCAATAGCATAGAGGACAACAGGAACTCCCTCTGCTGTCCAAAATCCAAATAATTGACCGCCCGTCTCAATATTTGTGCAATCCAATATGCATCGTGAGATGTAATCAAGTTCGCTTTTATAAATGATTGCTATCGGTGCTGGTGTATTGAAATTTGACTGACATGAGGCATTTTTGTTCCAATTAGTAAGTTCTATCTCTTTTTCTTTGAATTTCTCCTTGTCAAAGCCAAATATTTTTTTTAATTTGCATCCTCGAAATACCTTCTTGAGTGTATGGAAGGGCTTATGTCTAAATGCACGCAATGGCATGTCTAAACATACGGGTTGGTGTGTCATTGTGCTTGATTTTGTGTCCAGTTCTGCAAGACTTGATTTTGAGTTTTGTACGCTTTTGTGGTGAGTTTTGCTTGAAAACTCATCATAAAGTCACGCAAAAGTCACCATGAAGTCATGTAAAACTCTCCATGAAAGCGGGCAGAGTTGAACATCGGGCGTTTCAGAAAGGGTGACTGGGTTTATGGAAAACATGGCTTAACTCATTGATGTGGAGGTTTGCACTGATACACCATCTGAGAGTTGCTGACGGACAAATGACAGGTACAGTCTATAAGGGTGGTATCGTAATAGTGTAAAAAAAAGGTGTTTGAACAGCAGTTTAGTAAAAGGTGTTCATCGTTAACTGTCTATTTTATAGTTAATTGTAGAGAATGATGCAAGAATAGGGGGAGGCAAACTGAATAAAATGGTCATATTCTTTGAATTGGGCGCTCTACCTGAAAATCTTGAACTATCTACCATTTTCCTGCTGATTTCTCGCTATTTTTTTGTAACTTTGCAGTACATCGTTTCCGTTTTAAAATATCCTTTTTTGATGAAGAAGTATTTGATGAATGATGAAAAAAGTATTTGATGTAACGAACTGAATGCGCCTACGCCGTAAGGCGGGCAGCAAAAATAAAATAATAATAAACTAATTATATATAAGAATATGAGCAACAATGACATCTATGCATCGAATTTCGTTTTTAAGAAATTCCTTGACGGACTCCCGTTGGATTTCGGGAATCTGCACGAATGGTTAGACAAAAATTTTGTCTATCAGTTGAATGCAAACTATGAGTGGTTTGCATTATGGCGCATAGCAGCTGATATGCGTCTGATTGAGAGTGGACGGATGAAGATCTCTTTGTTTGTTGAGCAGATGAACAAGTGGTTTCCTGATGCACCGCATCCCTGCAAGGCGAGTGAGATTAACCGCTATAAGCGTGGGTATTTAGGCAATACTCCTTTTAAGGAATGGAATGAATACTGTTTCTGTGAGTCAATTGAGGACATGAAGAATTGTAAACAGTCGCGTGCGGGATTTAACAATCTTTACCGGCTTTGCAAGAAGCTCAATGACGAAATGCCGAAGGTGAAGCTCAAGAAAACCGCATGAACAGACTGCCCCGGGATGAGGCTTTCGATGGACTACGTTCCACCTTTTCCATCTTTTCCACGCGTTTTTTCCACATCTTCCACATGTTCCACAAGACTGTCATTTATTTGGCATCTTGTGGAACAAGTCTTTTTTTATTCCATAACTTTGCATCAGTGAAACAAATAAAAAGACGAAATAATATGAATAATGAAAAAGAACTCCGGCTGACCGACATTACTCGCTACGAAGATGTAGAAGAGGGGCGACTCCAGTTGATAGTTGGCGACCACAAGAAGAGCTGGCAAGCCATCTGGCTGACCGCCTTGTTCTACAGTGACAAGTCTGACCGCTGCTTGCCTCGTACTACGTTGCCCCTTTGGTACAGAAACTATCATGGTTGGGTGGATTGCCCCCGGATTAATTTGACCCGTCAGACCTTTATGTGGATAGAACCGCTCAATTGCAGCAGCTGGGTGGATATGGGTGTGAACCTCTACCTTTGCAGCAGCAATGGCTGGCCTGAGCCTCTGCCACGTCAAGAATATGTGAACCTGGTTAATGCTTTCCTTGGATATGGTATCAGCGAAATCACCGTTGATGAGCCGACGACCATTGTAAAGGACTCTCGTTTCCACCCTGACAACGTCATGGGGCTGGATAGATTCTGGGATTAATAAACAAACTAAAAAATTTAATGAATTAAAAGTTATGGGAAAGATTATTATTGAGCTTTATCAGAACAACAATGAGAAGTCTGATAACTACAAGAACTTCTATGGCCGTGCACGTAAGGCTACTCCCGTAGATGCTACTACACTCAGTGAGCATGCTGCGAGCGACTCGAACATTGAGTCGAGCGATATTGCCAACATCTACGATGCTGAGTTCAAGCAGATTCAGGAGCTTGCCTGCAATGGGCACGCCATTCAGCTCGATGGCTGGGGAACGTTCAAGCTGACGGTTTCGTCAAAGGGCGTTTCGGAAGCTGATGTGAAGGCGCGCCATCCGGAGTTCGACCCCACTAAGGAGGACATCCGCAAGTACCTCAGTGCCAAGCAGGTGAAGAAGGCGCGCCTGGTGTTTATCCCTTGTCAGGAAATCAAAGAGGCGTTGCGCAGCGTCAAGTTTGAGACTGACAAGAGTGAGTGGATCTCTGATGACAACAACAATGAAAACAATGGTTAATGACTAAAAGAACAGATGATTATGGGTATGATGAATGTTATTCCGTATCAGAACAACAATGAGAAGTCGGACTATTTCGGCTGGTGGTACTTTCGTGCCAAGTTGTTCCCAACGATTATGAACGACGAGTTGCTGAACCACATTGCAAGTGACTCACGTATTGACCGCTCGATGGTGCCTGTGGTGAACAAGGCGGTAACGAAGCAGGTGGTTGAGCTCCTGTGCAACGGTCACCAGCTGAACATTCCCCACATAGGGACGCTGAGGCTGAGTGTACGCTCCAAGGGCACAAAGACTGCCGAGGAGTACCACGCTGGACAGTGCATCACCAATGTCCGCCTGGTGCTGACCCCCTGCAAGGAGGTGAAGGAGGCGCTCAAGAAGGTGAAGTTCAGGAAGGTGTATTACACGAAGAAGGGCACCCCCGGCCCGGAACCTCCGACGCCCTAAGGCGAATGCTAAATCGAAAAAAGAGACCGCACCTTGCGCAGGGTGCGGTCTCTTTTTTCGCTCATTTATTTAACCAATATCTTTTTCCCATTGACGATATATAGTCCCTTCGTGGGGTGCTCTACGCGGCGACCGGAGAGGTCGTAATATACTCCCTCACCTTGGGGGAGGGCCAGGGTGGGGCTAATGCCAGTGGTGCTGACCGTGCCCTGCAGGCCTTCCTTCGTGTAGTAACCGCCGTTGGTGAAGGTCAGGTCGTCAGTCTGCGGGGTGCCGCTGTTGCTGAAGATGATCATGGAAGGCTTGGTGGTCAGGGAGCCGGTGTAGGTCCACTTCCATACGCCCTTGCCGTCGCGGGTGCCTACCTTGGTGCAGGCCTGGCCGGGCCATGTGCCACCAGTATAGTTAGGCGAACCGCCGTTGCCCCATGCCCAGCAGTAAATGGTGTTACCCCAGGTGAGAGGTGCCTCGAAGAAGGCGCAGGTCTCGCCTGCGGATGCCTGACAGAAGTCGGGAATGGTGAAGGGTTCTTCCACTTCCTCGGCCTTGATGGTATAGGTACGCGTGATGACCTTGCTGACGGTGCTGCCCACGAGCAGGCCGACCTTCAGCGTTGTAGTGGTTCCCTTACCTGAAATCTTGATCTTGGTGCCTGTGGCTACCTTGGTGCTGCTGGCTGTGGGGTTGCTGCCATTGGTGGTATAGACGAGCTGTGCGCCGCTCTGTGCCGATACGGCAGAGAGCATGACGTCGAAGTCAGCGTCGTAGGTGCCGCTGGGCATGTCGGCCCAAGCCATCTCCATAGTGTTTGGCAAGTAGTAGGCGTAGTGGTAGCCGGTGAGCACCTTGGTGTAACCGTTGGGCACGTAGGTGGTCAGGTCCTTGCCAACGACCACCTGCAGGGCATTGGCACCAGCACTGGTCTTGATGAGATTGGCGTAATATTTGGTGTTGCTGCGCATGTTGCTGTAAGAGCTGGTGTTGGTGATGCCAGCGGCCTTGCGCACGGCAATCATGGCGCGGATTTCGTTCTTGTATGCCTGCCAGTGTTTCATGAAGACGCAGGGCGTGCCTGGCATGGCGAGCAGGAAGGCGTTGGCAGCCAGTGTGTCTTTCTTTAACGGGTCCTGCTCAGCATTAGAACGGCGCTCCGTGTCGTGATTCTCAACGAAGGTTACAGCCCATTGACGGTAGCTGCCGCTTTCGAAGTTGCTGTTGACGAGCGGCCAGTTGCCGTCGTTCTGTTGTCCAAGAGCCGTCCAGTTTCCATTGTTGGCAGCATTGCGCACGGTGTAGCGGAACTGGAAGTCGAAGGCAGCCGAGTTCTTGCCAGTGTCGTCAATCCACTTCTTGATGGTGTTGGAGCTGTCCCAGCACTCGCCGACGGAGAACTCGGGCTTGGCATAGTTGTTGTATGTAGCTGTATAGCTGCCCGAATAGCCTTTCACCATGTCGTATCGGAAACCGGCATAGCCAAAGTAGTCAATGAGCATCTTGGTATAAGCCTTGCAGGTGTTCTGCACGTTGGTGCTGGTATGGTCAAGGTCGCGCATGCCGTCCCAGTCCTCGCCAGTGTCGTTGGCACCGAGGGTGACACCCAGACGGTCGGCCTCGGCCTTGGCCTTGCCGTTGTCATCGTTTTCGCAAACGTCAGAGGGCCCCATGGTGTAAGTCACGCCGTTATAGGTCTCTGTGGGGAAACCGAACCAGCCGTTAGTGCTCTTGCGGTGGTTGATAACCACGTCGGCAATAGTCTTCAGTCCTTTCGACTTGAAGTTCTGAATCATGGTCTTCAGTTGCTGCTCGGAGCCGAAGGAGCTGTCGTAGTGGCCGGGAAACCAGTAGCAGTCATCGTAGCCCATGGAGGTGCCGCTGCAGTTGCCGCTCTGTGGAATCCAGATGAGGTCGAAGGCGGAGGCCAGTTCGTCGGCCTGACTGGTGAGCACGAGCCAGTTGGTATCGTCGTAGGAGTCCCAGTAGAAGGCTTGTAGCATCACGCCGCCGTAGTTGGCCGGCCATCCTTGTGCTGACATCATGACGGGCACGAGGAGCGAAAGCAGGGTGGTGTAAATCTTTTTCATCATTTCCGTTGTTAGTTAGTGATAAGGAGGGTATGCCCGACAGAGCATACCCTCCAGTTTGTTGTAAGAATGGTTTTTACTTGCTGATGAAGTTGTAACCGCCAGTGATGTCGTTGAAGAGCACGGTGTAGTTGCCAGCTGCCAACGGGATGTTCGGTCCGTCCTGTGTGCCTATGCCCGACGGGAAGTCGGTAGCACCCCAGTTGACTGACCAGCCGTCGATGAGGAACTTGCCTTCCTCGTCGGCAGAGAGGCTGAGGTCGGTCATCCACATGTGGCCATCGCCCGGACAAGCTGTCATGGCTGCGTAAGACCAGCCGTTGAATGATCCTGCCATGCCTACTGCGTAAGTGGCTGGTGAGATACTTGCAGGTTCTACGGTCAGCACGTCGTTAGCATAGTCGAGCGTTACGGTGTAGTAGCCAGCCGAAGGAACATTGATGTTGCCGGAACCGCCGTCGTTCTTGACGAACGAACCGAAGGCACCGCCCTGTCCCCACTGGTCGTCCCATGAGCCGGGAGTCTTGATGAGCTTGAAGCCATTGCCAGCGAAGTAGCCCGTGTAGGACACCTTATCGTTGCCGATGAAGGCCATGGGGAAGATACCCGTTCCGATGCCACCGACGCTGTTGTTCCAAGAACCGTCAGCGATGTCGGCACCAACGAGCCACCAGATTTCCGGACCGGCAGCAATGGGCTCGATGGTGTAGCTATAGTCCATCATGTTCAGCGTGATCTTGTAGGCAGCTGCCTGGTCGTCTGCCTTCATGCAGATACTGCCGTCGTCGCTCAGCTCAGAGCGTGGAGCCAGTGTGCCAGTGTAACTGGTATTGCCGTTGCCGCCTGTGGTACCCAGCAGCTTGCTCCAGTCACCATTGCCGATGGCATCGCAAGCCTCGTCGTCGCCGATGGCAAACCAAGTGTCGGTGCGGTTACCGTCGCCGTCATAGGTTGCAGGAATGCGGATGGTGAAGACAGGATCGTCATAGACGTTAGTGGCGCTATGGCTGAACTTCTGCTCCTTGCTGGCAGCAGAGCCGGCCCAGTCAAGAGCACCGCCCACTACATAGTAGTTCTCGGAAATTTTCGGAGCAGTCAGTGTAACGTTTAGTGTCGTAGTGCCTTTGTTGGCAATTGACTGCCCGTTAATCATGGTGTAGGCTGTAATGGCCAGATTCAATACGCGCTGTGTGGGAGCCTTGCCATAGAGCGTTTCAACAATGCTTTTCAGTTGATTGGCATCAACATAACCTCTGGCATCAGCTATTATTTCAGCTCTGGCAGAGTTGTCAGCGTTGGTGATGACAGTTTGGTATTCTGTTATGCCGCTCGTGCTGCTGGTAATCGTTGGAACGAACAGCTGCACCTGGTCGGTTGTTACATTGGCATAATCAATAGCATTGGCGCTGGTGACAGCTAAGGTTACGCTCTCGCTGCCCTCGTCGCCATTAGACATCGGAGATGCCCAATCTTCGTACATATCGGTACCGCAGCTCGTCAAGAGCAGTGCGATGCCCATCGTATATAATAACTTTTTCATACGTCTTTTTGTTTTTTAATTATTTACTCAAAAAACATGTACTGACCTGTGATGTCATTGAAGATAACCTTATAGGTACCAGCTGTGCAAGGAATGTCATCTCCACCAGCTACACCAGTGCCATAGGGGAATGTGGTTGCACCCCAGTTGACATCCCAGTTACCGTTAGAGGTAAACTTCAAATTACTATCTTCAGAGAGGGTGATTTCCTTATACCAAACATGGTTCTCTGCACCGTCGAAGGTCTCTAAGGCTGTCATGGCGTCAGCAGCAGGATCCCAGCCGTTTTGAGTACCAGGCATTGCCATGCTGTCGAACTTCTTGACGGAACCAGTGTAAGCCTCAACTTCGATGGCATTTGACTTTGTGTCAACGGTAATCTTGTAGTAACCGGCAGCCTTGATACCGATGTTGTGGTTGTCACCATCAAGGTCGTCAACAATAGCTGTGGTGGTAACATTGGTATAGTTCAGCTGGTCGTCCCAAGAACCGGGAGTCAGCACCATCTTGAACTGACCGTCAGCAGGGAAGTAGCCTGTATAGGCAATCTTACCCGTACCCGTAGCCTTGTCGTACTCCTCACCCTCAATGGGCAGCAGGGGAATAAGGTCTTTGCCGATAGAAGAGTTGCCCCAAGAACCGTCAGCAATACAGTTACCGACAAGGTACCAGATGATGGGAGCAGCGTCTTTCAGCTCGACATAGTAAGGAACAACGTTCAGTTCAACGACATTTGAGAAAATGCGGCTGCCGGCAAAGTCAGAAGCTACGCGAGCATAGATTTTCTGGGATTCAGGAACAGCATTCTCAGCCCATTGACCTAAGTGCTGCAGGCCTGTTGCCAGCAGTGAGGGGTCAACGGAAGCGTTGCATGTGCTGAAGACGTTGTCGAGTTCCACGTAGTCGGCTACGGTAGCACCGGTGTCGTCAGCCTGTGCCTGTGCAACTGAAGTGTTAAAGCTGTTGGTGAGTGAGAACTGCATCTGGTATTCAGCAGCTACGGGGAATCCGCCGTAGTTAGGCTGTGACCAGGAGAAGTTCAGGCCGTTTGATGTAGCCAAGTCGATATTCGATGCTGAAAAGGCGGGTTGGTTCAGTTTGAACGTCGTCGGATTCAGCAGCGTCGGATTGTGCTCAAGGTCATCGCTGCAGGCGGTGAACAGGCATACGCCACAAAGGAGCATCAATGTTGACTTTATAATCTTTTTCATAATTCGATTAATCTTTAATTTTTAATCTTTAATGTTTCATCTTAGTACCCGGGGTTCTGTTCATTGTTGTAAGTAGGCAACTGAGAAGCCGGAATAGCATAGATGTTACGGAACTGGTCGAAATTACGGCCAGCGTATGAGCCGCCCTTCCACTGCCATGTGTAACCTGTGTTCCCGCCGAACTTGCCAAAGCGGATGAGGTCAACACGACGGCGACCTTCAAAGTAGAACTCGCGAGCCCACTCATCGAGAATGTCGTTCAGAGAATAGCCTGTGCGCTGTGAGGCGTGAGCACGTCCACGAATAGCGTTGATGGCAGCTACGCCTTCAGCTGTAGTGGAGCCACCATTCTGGCGGGCCGTTGCTTCAGCGTATGTCAAATAAGCCTCGGCAGCACGGAACAGGAAGAAGTCAGCATCGGGGAATGTTGCATCGTGTCCGCTGGTGCCGTCGCTCTTGTAGTTGATGAACTTAGCTACGGCATAGCCGTTCTTGAAGGTAGCGCGGTCCAGATTGTTGATTTCGCGATCGATGCCGTCGAAGATGGCACGGTCGTCACCGGCTGCTACAACCATGTCGTAGGCAGCCACCTGCGGAGCATCGAGGTTGGGGAAGAACTTCTGGACAAGCTGTGGACGAGTGCGGTTACCGCCCCATGCCTGACCGGAAACGCCGTTGATGCCTTCAGCATCATTGGGGTTAGCGTGCATGTCATTGTCGAAGCAACCGGCAATCATGAACAGTGATGTTCCCCAGCTGGTGGTCTTCAGACCGTCTTGCAGGATGGGGAATACAGCCTCGTAAGCAGCATCGCTCTCACCATTGTCACCCATGAAGAGCATCTGGTAAGCGCTCCAGCCATTCTGACTGGTGGTGTTCAGACGGTAGTCGGAATCCATCACTTTCTTGGCATATTCGGCAGCCTTGGTCCATTCGGCCTTGCCGGTATAGACCTCAGCATTCAGATAGATACGGGCGAGGAGCATCCAGGCAGCGGCCTTGTCAACACGACCGTACATGGGGTCTGAAGACTTCTTAGCCTTGGCGGCAGAGAGGTTCGGCTCAACATTGGTAGTGAGCTCTTCGATGAGCCAGTTGTAAATCTGTTCGCGTGAGTAGATTTCCGGGTTGCCCAAAGTCTCGCTGAAGGGAACGCGTCCGAAAGCATCCATCAGCAGGTAGTAGTGCAGACAGCGCAGGAAGCGGATTTCAGCAGTCATCGTAGCGTCGTGGTCAGCAGCAATGGCCAGATACTGATTACAGTATGTGATGCTAGTGGTCAGGCGTGCAAAGTAACCTGCAAGCATCGGGTGTGACTCGTCGTAGGTGTTGAAGCATGACTGCTCGATACCATCGTCACCCCAGCCGTTGATAGCTTCATCGGTAGGAAGCTCATTAGAGTTCCACATCTGGCGGATGTAACCAGAGGTACCGCCGTCGATACCGTCGATATCGCAGTCGCCGTTGGCACCGCCATTACCGGCCATGGCAATAGTGCCGTAGCACTTGTTGAACAGACCTTCAGGACTAACCTCTGTTGACATGTTGGGGTCCAGAGGGGTTACGTCGAGGTCCTTGGTGCACGAGGTCATGCCTAATACCAGAGCCAGGCCTGCTACGGGTAATATATTCTTGATAAGTTGTTTCATTGTCTTATTCTCCTTTACTGATTAAAGATTTACATTAAGACCGAGGATGAACGACATAGGACGCGGATACATGTTAGCGTCGAAACCGCTGGACATCTCCGGGTCAAGTCCGTCATACTTTGTAAGCGTAAACACGTTCGTCACCGTGCCATAGATACGACCGTTCATGCCGTGCCAGTTGTTACCGGCAAAGAGGCGGTTGAAGCTGTAACCCAGTGTGATGTTGTCGCACTTCAGGAACGATGCATTGTGTACATAAAAGTCAGAGAGCTGTGAGGTAATCTGATAAGTCTGCCAGTTACGATTGATAGCCTCGTGGGTATAGTTGTTCATGTAGAGCAGTGAGCTCTTCCATACCTCAGTAGGATTCACGTTGGCCATACCCTGCTCATTATTATTATAGACATAGTTGCCAATGCTTGCACGGAGAGAGAAACCGAGGTCCCAGTTCTTGTACTCCAGGCGAGAAGCCAGACCCATGGTGATGGGGGCTGCCGGGCTCTTGTAGAAATATTTGTCGGCCTGGGTAATGATGCCGTCGCCATTGCGGTCAACAACAGCATTCTCGATGGGCTTGCCGTTCTGGTCGTATGCCTGCTGGAATACGAGGAACGAGTTGATGGGGTAGCCTACCTGCTGATATTGGAGGTAACGGTCTGTACCAATCTGAATACCTGTATTAGGAACAGGAGAACCGTCAGAAGAAACACCATTCAAATCAACAATCTCGTTGTGGTTGTAGGTGAAGTTGTAGTCGATGGTCCAGTACCAGTTGTTTGACTGAATGGCCTTCCAACTAATGGTAGCCTCAACACCCGTGTTCATCAGTGAACCGATGTTCTGCCAAGCCTGGTTGCGGTAAGCAGAGAGAGCCTTGGTCGGAGCATAGTTCAACAGGTCGGTGGTCAGACGGTAGTACCAGTCAACGGTACCGGTCAGTCTCTGGTTATTGATACCCCAGTCGAGACCAATGTTATAGGTGTTAGTGGTTTCCCACTTCAGGTTCGGAGTATAGTTGTCGGGACGATAGAGCGTGCCGTCACCAACCAAGGGATAGTAGCTGTCAGTGCCCGTATTGCGAGAGTAGGTTGCAATCCAACCGTAGTCTGCAACGGCACCTGCCTGCTGACCAGTCATACCGAAACTGAGACGCAGTTTCAGGTCAGTGAGCCACTTGATGTCGCGGAGTTTGTTTTCGTCGTTTATCTTCCAAGCAAAAGCGAATGAGGGGAACAAAGCCCAGTGGTCCTGGAAACGAGACGAACCGTCGTCGCGGACAGTTGCTGTCAGGTAGTAGCGGTCCATCAGGCTCCAGTTGGCACGTCCGAAGAACGAAACCAGATAGCTGTCGGTCTGGAAGTGATAAGGAGTATGAGGACGCTCCTCACCAGCATGCTCTGGATTCGTTGAGGGATAGTAGCTGACATAGTCTTTCTTCTGGTCGCGCCAGAAGTGCTGCCACTCGTAACCAGCCATCAGGTCGAAGTGATTCTTTGCCTTGTCCTCGAAGTCATGATAGTACTGAGCGTATGCAGAGAGCTGCAGGTTACGTTTCAGAATTTTATCCTGACCAGTGCTGCCATAGTAGAATGAGTACCATGTCTCATTGTTAGTATATTGTTTACCTTCAGAGATGTCAGCACCTAAGGTGACATGCAGGCGGAGGTCTTCAAATCCGTGAACCTTGTAGTCGATGTCGGCACTGCCCACAAAAGACTTACTCTTGGCATACTCGTCGCGACCGTACAGCAGTGCAAGCGGGTTGGTAATACTCGCTGTGCTGTTGTAGGTGTAAGGCCATGTGGGGTCGCCGTTGTAGTCAGCTGGTGTGAACCACTGGAAGTAGCCTCCGAAGTTGTTCAGAGTCTGCTGTAAGTTCCCGCCGAGCTGGTCCTTATGGTATTGGGATGTAAATCCATGAGGATCCTGTGTGGGGTCGAAATACACAGCATTACCTACGGCACCGCCGTCAGCATATTGTGTTTTAGCATACATGCCCTTCGCGTTCAGGTTCAGCGTCAGGTGATCATTGAAGAATGAGGGGTTCAGATTCAATGCGGCAGTAATACGCTTGAAGTCTGACGTCTTCAGGATACCCTGCTGGTCCGTAAAGCCTACCGAGAGGCGATAGGGCAGGTTCTTGAAAGCACCTGAGATGGTCAGGTTGTGGTCGTGGCTGATAGCTGTGCGATAGATTTCCTTTTGCCAGTCGGTATTAGCAGTTCCTAATGCGCTGTAGGGGATGCTGCCCTCACCATACATATTCTTAATAAAGGCACGATACTCGTCACCGCTCATCACGTCAAGCGTCTTCTTCTTCATGCTCAGCGTCACAGAACCATTGTAAGAAACCGAAGGAGTCATGCCACGACGCCCCTTCTTGGTGGTGATGATGATGACACCGTTAGAACCACGGCTACCGTAGATGGCCGTTGCAGAAGCGTCCTTCAGTACGTTGAACGACTCGATATCCTGCGGGTTCACCATTGAGAGGATGTTCGACAGACCCTTCACACCTTCGTTATCCATGGCCAGACCGTCGATAACGATAAGCGGGTCGTTAGAGGCGTTCAGTGACGAACCACCACGCACACGGATTTGCGCACCGGAACCAGGTGCACCATCGTTAGAGATGATGTTCACACCAGCTACCTTACCGGCAATCATGTCCTGCGGGTTAACCACGAGACCCTTGTTCTTGCTGTCGGGCTTCAAGGCAGAAACGGAACCGGTCAGGTCGCTCTTCTTGACCTGTCCGTAACCGATGACCACCACTTCGTTAAGCGTGTTCGACTCGTCCTGCAGTGTTACCACCACCTCGGGAGCAGCTGCAACTGTTGCAGTCTCGTAGCCGATGTAAGAAACCTGGATGCTGGCACCTTGATTACACTGCAAGGTGAAGTTACCGTCAATGTCGGTGATGACGGCTGTCTGTGTGCCTACCACACGGACTGTCGCACCGATGATCGGTTCGTTTTCAGCATCCTGAACATAACCTTTGACAGTAATCTGCTGCGCAAAGGCTCCTACCGATAGAAACAGTCCTAACAAAAGGACGAGCATTCTAAGCGGAATTCTAATGTTTACCTGCTTCATCATTTGTTTTTTAAGTTAGTGATATTTTATAAAATTGTTTGTAGTTATAACTTGTAATTGACTTAAATCAAGTGCAAAGATAGGTTTGTTTTGCTTTCGTTGTACTTTTTTAAGGGTTAAAAGATGATATTTGCAAATGCAAACGTTTGCATTAACAAAACATTTAATAATAATAAGGTACGTGTAAAGCATTCGGAGTAAATCAATATCTTTGCATCACGAAAACTAAAAACCTCATCTTGCATGGAAGAAAAAGCGCCGTTGACAATGAAAGATATTGCGCGGGAGTTTGGTACCTCCGTCGCTACGGTGTCGCGTGCCCTGAAAGACTCGCCGCGTATCAGCGCAGAACGCCGTGCTGCCATCCAGAAGTATGCCCGTGAACATAACTTTGCTCCGAACTTAATAGCCGAGTCGCTGCGTCACAGTAAGGTGAAGGCCATGAAGGTTATTGGAGTTATTATCCCTGAGTTCACCCATTTCTATTTCTCCAGCATCCTGACTGGCATTGAGGAGGAGGCATCGGCCAGGGGCTATCGCATCATGGTGGCCCAGAGCAACGAGCAGTATGAGCGTGAGGTGAAGATCTGCCAGTCCTTCTATGAGAACAAGGTTTGCGGCATCATTGTCTCACAGGCCAAGGACACCCATCAGTATGACCACTTCCAGCGCCTTATTGATGCGGGTGTTCCTTTGGTGTTCTACGACCGTATCTGCACGGGTGTGAATGCCAGTAGGGTAGTGGTTGATGACTATATGGGTGCCTACAATGCGGTCACCCATTTGGTGGAGACGGGTTGTCGGCGCATTGCTTTCTATGGCTCGTCCATGACGATGGAGATTTCGAAGAACCGCTTTAATGGCTATAAGGACGCGCTGCTTAAGCATGGCCTTCAGCCAGATGAGAGTTTGTGGCGTATCTGTGACAACTGTGCTGACGCTGAGGCTATTACACCAGGCATACTGAAGATGGAGAACCGCCCTGACGGTTTCTTTGCAGTCAACGACGATACGGCCATCGGCATCCTCTACACCGCCAAGCGCATGGGGCTTCGGGTGCCTGACGACGTGAGCATCTGTGGCTTCACCAACGGACAGCGTGCTGTGGCGTGCGACCCTATGCTGACCACCGTTGAGCAACGTGGCATCAAGGTGGGGGAGGAGGCTGCTGATATTCTGATTAGTCAGGTGGAAGGTACTATTCCGCGTGATAAGATGGAGCGCCGCATCGTCCGCACCCGTCTGATTGTGCGGGGTACCACGCGATAGTTCCGGGCATCGGATGTACACGGAAGAATAAATGGCGTCGGATGAACACGGATGTACACGGAAGAATATATGGCATCGGATGAACACGGATGTACACGGAAGATTATATGGCATCGGATGAACACGGATTTACACGGAAAGATAAATGGCATCGGATGTACACGGAAAGATAAATGGTTTCGGATGAACACGGATGAAAACAAATATATATAAAATAGTGGGCTATGCTTATATACGAGGAATTATCGAATAAGATAGTAACGGCGTACTACAATGTGCTGCAAGTCTTAGGAAAAGGTTTGGCAGAAAAGGTGTATGAAAATGCGCTTTGTATTGAGTTGAATGAAATGAACATTCCCTATGAGCGCCAAAAGCCTTTGTCTGTAGAATATAAAGGACAGAATGTTGGCAATTATTTTGCAGACATTCTGGTTGACGATAAGATCATTATAGAGTTGAAAGCAGTATCTGATATAACTCAAGAACATATTGCCCAAACGCTGAACTACGTGAACCTGACTCATAGTAAGGTTGGCTACATACTGAATTTTGGACAACAAGAAGGCTTGGGGTTTAAACGCCTCCTCGGTCTTGCAGCAAGAGAATGATTATCCGTGTGATTCCGTGTCCATCCGATGCTAAAGATGTAATAATAATAAACAACATAAAAATATGAAACAAAAGCCTGATCTTTCCTTTTGGAAATTGTGGAATCTGAGTTTCGGATTCTTTGGTGTACAGATAGCGTACGCCTTGCAGAGTGCGAACATTTCGCGAATCTTTCAGACGCTGGGTGCCGACCCCCACGACCTGAGTTTCTTCTGGATTCTCCCACCGCTAATGGGTATCCTTGTGCAACCGATTGTCGGAACGCTGTCAGACAAGACGTGGACGCGCTTCGGCCGCCGCATTCCCTATCTGTTTGTGGGTGCGCTGGTAGCCGTACTGGTGATGTGTCTGCTGCCTAATGCCGGCTCATTTGGTATGGCGGTAGGTACGGCGCTCATCTTTGGCCTGTGTGCACTGATGTTCCTCGATACCAGTATCAACATGGCCATGCAGCCGTTCAAGATGCTGGTGGGCGACATGGTCAACGAGAAGCAGAAGGCCAAGGCTTACAGCATTCAGTCGTTCCTGTGCAACGCCGGTAGCGTGGTGGGTTACCTGTTCCCCATCTTCTTCACGTTGTTGGGCATTGCCAACGAGGCACCTAAGGGAATAGTGCCCGACTCGGTTATCTGGTCGTTCTATATTGGCGCTGCCATTCTGATACTTTGTGTCATCTACACCACCGCCAAGGTGAAGGAGTGGAATCCGCAGGAGTATGAGGAATATAATGGTGCCTCGGAGAGCTCAGAGCAGTCAGAGGGCTCTGGCAACTGGTTCGTGCTTCTGAAGAATGCCCCGTCCACCTTCTGGAAGGTAGGACTCGTGCAGTTCTTCTGCTGGTCAGCATTCCTTTATATGTGGACCTACACCACCGGTACGGTGGCAGAGACCGTCTGGAACTCTACCGACACCACCAGCAAAGCCTTCCAGGATGCCGGTAACTGGGTGGGTGTACTCTTTGCCGTTCAGGCTGTAGGTAGTGTTGTCTGGGCAGCCATTCTGCCGCAGTTCAAGAATACCAAGCTGGCTTATTCGCTGAGTCTTGTGTTGGGAGGCATCGGCTTCGCTATGGTGCCGTTCATTACCGACCAGTATGTGCTCTTCCTGCCGTTCGTGCTCATTGGCTGTGCCTGGGCTGCCATGCTGGCCATGCCGTTCACCTTTGTCACCAATGCCCTGCAGGGTTACGGTCACATGGGTGCCTATCTCGGCTTGTTCAACGGTACCATCTGTGTGCCGCAGATTGTGGCAGCACTTGTTGGTGGCCTTATCCTGCATGCCGTAGGCAGTCATCAGTACTCCATGATGATAGTGGCAGGCGTACTCTTGCTCGTCGGCTCGGCTTGTGTCTTCATTATCCGCGACAAGCAGAAGTAATCCGTACCACGTACCACGTACCTCGTACCTCGTACCACGTACCTCGTACCTCGAACTATATATAATAAGGTAAAGGATGCAAACGTTTGCATCCTTTCTTTTTTAATAAATTCAAAGTTAGGGTGTAACGGATTGAATAATTTTGTAATTTTGACGGCAGAACTAAAACTCTATTCCTATGAAGTTACAATTTAACCTTTCCTACCAGACCGTTTTTGGTGAAAACCTGGTGTTGAACATTCTCTCGAATGGTGAGAACGGTAAAGCTGATCAGCATAACATGATTACGCTCGACGGCTTGCATTGGACGCTCGACCTGAACATGCCGGTTAAGTCCGGAACGTTTATTGATTATTACTATAGTGTGGTGCGTGGCGAAGATGAAGTGCGCCACGAGTGGCTCATGGAGCCCCACCGCCTGGAGTTTGCTGCCGTAAAGGGTGCCCGCTATACGGTCTATGACCATTGGATTGATATTCCCGAGGACTCCTTTATGTACAGCTCTGCCTTCACCGACTGCGTTCGGGCTCGTGAGCGCCACTTGAGCACGCCCACCGAGTTTGCCCATACCGTACGTCTGAAGGTGCGTGCCCCGCAGTTGCGTTCCGACGAGCGCCTGGCCGTTGTGGGTGAGCCTGACTGCATAGGTGGCTGGGACCCCAAGCGTGCCGTAGAGATGAAGGAGCACGAATGTAACGAGTGGGCCATCAGCCTCGATGCCTCGCTGCTGCCCGGCCGTTTTGAGTTTAAGTTCATCGTGGTTGATAGCGAACAGGACTTCACACCCATTTGGGAAACGGGCGAGAACCGCAGCATCCAGCTGACCGAAATAGCAACGGGCGAGGTGGTGGTCTATGAACTGTCGCAGGCCTGGTTCCCCATTCACGCCTGGAAGGGTGCCGGAACCGTTATCCCCATTTTCTCTTTGCGTAGTGAAGGAAGCTTCGGCGTGGGCGACTTCGGCGACCTGAAGCTGATGATTGACTGGGCCGACAAGACCTGCCAGCGTGTGCTGCAGGTGCTGCCCATCAACGATACCAACATCACCCACACCTGGCAGGACTCCTATCCCTATAACTCCATCAGCATCTTTGCACTTCATCCGCAATACACCGACCTGCGCCAGCTGCCTGAGCTGAAAGACGAAGCGCAGAAGACTAAGTACGAGGAGCTGCGCAAGGAACTGAACGCCCTGACGCAGATTGACTATGAGCGTGTCAACGAGGCCAAGATGGCTTATCTGCATGACCTCTTCAAGCAGGAGTGGGCTTCGGTGAAGCGCAAGAAAGCCTATAAGGATTTCTATGAGAACAATAAGAAGTGGCTCGAGCCCTACGCAGAGTTCAGCTATTATCGCGACCTCTATGGTACGGCGGTCTTCTCAGAGTGGCCGAAGAAACTGCCCAAGCCCGACCAGAAGGTTGTTGACTTCTGGTGCTATGTGCAGTTCAATCTGGATGCCCAGATGCGTGGCGCCCACGAATATGCCCGTCAGCACCGTGTTATCCTGAAGGGTGACATACCCATCGGCATCTCGCGTGACGGTGTTGAGGCCTGGGTGGAGCCTAAGTACTTCAACCTGAACGGCCAGGCCGGTGCGCCGCCCGATGCTTTCTCAGTAAACGGTCAGAACTGGGGCTTCCCCACCTACAACTGGGACGCTATGCTGGAGGACGGCTGTCAGTGGTGGGTGCGCCGCTTCCGTAAGATGGCTGAGTACTTCGATGCCTACCGTATTGACCACGTGCTCGGCTTCTTCCGCATCTGGGAGATTCCTATCAACGCCGTCCACGGCCTGTTGGGCCAGTTCTCACCGGCATTAGGCATGACGCCTGCTGAGGTGGAGGCCTATGGCCTGCAGTGGCAGGAGGACCTGTTTACCACCCCGTTCATAGCCGACTGGACGCTGGAGCGTGTCTTCGGCGACCGTGCCCAGTACGTGAAGGATACTTTCCTCACCCCGAAGCACGACGACCTCTGGCAGATGAAGCCCGAGTTCGACACCCAGCGTAAGGTGGAGCAGTGGTGGAAGGCTAAGAGTGGAGAGTTGAGAGTTGAGAGTGGAGAGTCGGCTGCCGCTGAACAGGAGGCGCTCAACAACCTGCGTGACGGTCTCTACTCACTCATCAGCGACGTGCTCTTCGTGCCCGACCGTAAGGACGCAAAGAAGTTTCATCCGCGCATTGGCGTGCAGAACGACTTTATCTACGAGACCCTTTTCGACAGCGACAAGTATAACTTCAACCGCCTCTACAACGACTACTTCTACCGTCGTAACAACCAGTTCTGGTATCATGAGGCCATGAAGAAGCTGCCGCGCCTGACGCAGGCCACCCGTATGCTCGTCTGTGCCGAGGACCTCGGCATGGTGCCCGACTGCGTGCCCTGGGTCATGAACGAGCTGCGCATCCTGTCGCTCGAAATACAGACCATGCCGAAAGACCCCAGCATCCGCTTTGGCAAGCTGTCGCACAATCCCTACCGCAGCGTATGCACCTTCTCTACCCACGACATGGCCACTCTGCGCCAGTGGTGGGACGAGGACATGGAGCAGACGCAGGCCTACTACAACATTCCGTTGCGCAGAAGCGGTGCGGCACCCCATCCGCTGCCCGGCTGGCTGGCCAAGGATATAGTCAGCCGTCAGCTCACCTCGCCCTCCATGCTCTGCCTGCTCTCGCTGCAGGACTGGCTCTCCATCGACGAGAAGCTGCGTCTGCCCGACCCGAACGCAGAGCGCATCAACATTCCGGCCAATCCGCGCCACTACTGGCGCTACCGCATGCACCTCACCATCGAGCAGCTCCTACAGGCCGACGAGTTCAACGAGACCGTCAAAGAACTGATTACCCAGAGCGGAAGACGATAGTTTCCTTTAGGCCCCATAATAACCCAAAACAAAATAAAGATGATAAAGAGAATTGAATTGCTTTTATTGGCTTGGCTGCCCCTTACCCTCTTTGCCACCACCGTTTCGTCGCCTAACGGCAACATGGTGCTGACCTTCAGCGTGGAAGGCGGCCGGCCCACATACTCGCTCACCTATAAGGGACGCGAGGTGGTACGCCCCTCGCACTTAGGCTTCGAGCTGGCAAAGGACAAGCACGCCACCCTCGGCGACAGAGAGCAAGACCTCATGGACGGTTTCGTTGTTGCTGAGGAGACCACCTCGACGTTCGACGAGACGTGGCAGCCCGTATGGGGTGAGAACCGTAACATTCGTAACCACTACAACGAGCTCTGCGTCACGCTCCATAAGGAGTTCATGATGCCCCGTACCGGGCGTGGTGACCCTAACATCCACGAGCGTCCCATGGTCCATCTGCGCGTCATGGTGCTGCGCTTCCGTGTCTATGACGACGGCATCGGCTTCCGTTACGAGTTTCCGCAGCAGCCCTCGCTCAGCTATTTCCTTATTAAGGAGGAGCGCACGGAGTTTGCCATGACGGGCGACCATACCGCATGGTGGCTGCCCGGCGACTATGACACTCAGGAACAGGAGACGCAGCAGACGCGCCTCTCGGAGATTCGCACTCAGTTCAATAACGCCGTCAACTGGGGCAACTCCTCGGTGGCCGTCTTCTCGCCAACGGGTGTGCAGACCTCATTGCAGATGAAGACCGACGACGGCCTTTACATCAACATTCACGAGGCTGCCTGTCTGGACTATGCCACGATGCACCTGGAACTCGTTGACGCCAAGACCACGGCACTCACCACCGAACTCGACGGCAGCAGCAACCGCTATACGCCAAATCCTGAGCCGTCGGCTTACGGCATTCCTGAGCCCTTCACCTTTGTCAGCCATCTGACGCCCGACGCTACGGGCCTCAAGGGGGCCATGCAGACACCGTGTAACACGCCCTGGCGTACCATCATGGTCAGCGACGATGCACGCGACATGCTCTCCAGTAACCTTATTCTCAACCTCAACGAGCCCTGTGCCCTCGACGATACCTCATGGATTCACCCTGTGAAGTACTGCGGCGTGTGGTGGGAGATGATTGTGGGCAAGTCCTCATGGAACTATACCAACGACTTCCCCAGCATCAAGCTCGACCAGATAGACTGGAAAAGCGTGAAGCCCAACGGCCGTCATGCTGCCAACAACGAGAAGGTGAAGCGTTACATAGACTTTGCGGCCAAGAACGGACTCGACGAGGTGCTCGTCGAGGGCTGGAACGTTGGATGGGAAGACTGGGCCAACATGTGGAAGCGCGACGTGTTCGACTTCGTCACGCCTTATCCTGACTTCGACATCCAGATGCTCAACGACTATGCACACGCCAAGGGCGTCAAGCTGCTGATGCACCATGAGACATCATCGAGCACGCAGAACTACGAGCGTCACATCAAGGAGGCCTACGAGCTGATGAACAAGTACGGCTACGATGCCGTGAAGACGGGCTACGTGGGTGACATTATTCCCCGTGGCGACCATCACTACTCGCAGTCCATGAACAACCACTACCTCTACGTCATCAAGGAGGCTGCCAAGCACCACGTCATGGTGAACTCGCACGAGGCAACGCGACCCACCGGCCTCTGCCGCACTTATCCGAACCTCGTGGGCGGTGAGTCGGCCCGTGGCACAGAGTACGAGGCCTTCGGCGGCTCACGGCCTGACCACACCTGCATCCTGCCGTTTACGCGCTTGCAGGGCGGCCCGATGGACTATACGCCGGGCATCTTCGTCACCAAGCTGAACACCTGGAGCGACAACCCCTCGTGGGCACGCATCACCATCTGCGGCTCGCTGGCCCTTTACCTCACCATGTATTCGCCCCTGCAGATGGCGGCCGACCTGCCTGAGCACTACGAGCAGTTCGACGATGCCTTCCAGTTCATTCGCGACGTGGCATGCGACTGGGACGAGTCCATCTACCTTGAGGCAGAGCCGGCTGACTACATCACCGTAGCCCGTAAGGCCAAGGGCACCGACAACTGGTTCGTTGGTGGCAAATGCGACGAGAACGGCCACGACGCTGTGGTGAAGCTCGACTTCCTCGATAAGGGCCGTAAGTACGAGTGCACCATCTATGCTGACGCCAAGGATGCCCACTACGACACTAACCCGCAGGCCTACACCATCACCAAGAAGACGGTCAAGAAGGGTGACACGCTGAAGCTGCACGAAGCTCCCGGCGGTGGCTTCGCCGTCTCACTCATGGCGAAGTAAGGAAAAAATAAGAAAACACGCAAAAACACCTACCACCTACCTCTGACGCGCTGAAACCCCGATGCACACAGCGTTTGAGGTGTGGTAGGTGTTGCTGAAACACCTACCTAACACCTACCAGTGACCTCACTTCGTTCGGAATGAGGAATGAGGAATGAGGAATGAGGAATGAGAAATGAGGAATGAGAAATGAAAAATGAGAAATTTGAGAGTCGGCACCAGTACATTTCTCATTTCTCATTTCTAATTTCTCGAAGGTAGGTGTTAGGTAGGTCATAGGTAGGTGTTTGGACAACACCTACCGTGCCTCAAACGCTGTGTGCATCGGGGTTTCAGGCATATTGAGGTAGGTGTTGACCCAATTTCGTTCAAAACTTTTCACGACAGGGAGAAGCTTCCCGCAAACGACATGTTTGCGACATGAAAGTATGCCACTTGGAAACGTAAGTGGCATATTTAGCATAGCAAAACGGCACTTCTCCGTAACCAAAGTGGCACTTCTCCGGTAGAGAAACGGCACTTCTTTCTTCCTTGTTAACCGTAGCAAAAAGGAAGCAAAAGGTGGCAAAAAGACAGCAAAATGTAAGAAAAATGAAAATAAATTTGGGAAATTGAACGAAATAGTTTAATTTTGCATCTTTAAAAGAACTCAAAAGTGACGCTTTGCCTCAAAAGTGTCCTCAAAAAGTATTTCATTAACAACAAAAACAATAACATTTATGAAAAAACTATTGACTTTTATTGCTGTCCGCTAAAAGTTGAAAAGCCATAAATCATGTGTCCGCAGTGCCTATAAACAGTCATTGCGGACTTATTTTTGAAAAAGTAAGCCCCCTCAATCAAATAGTGTCGGCTCAGGAGGTGATGTTTCCGTCTCTTGCAACAGTTTCAGCCAGTCTTTCTCGGGTGCTTCAAAGAAAGAATACGGGTCGACATAGTACATGAGCATGATTCTGTACATGGTGGCCAAGCCTGAGAAGCTCCATGTTCTTTTGATACGCTTCTGCATGACCATAAGCAGGAGGTTTGCTATCAGGGTCACCCAAATCTGTATCTTGATGGCATTGGCACTTTCTCCATAGAAGTATCTCAGCGGGAAGTTCTGCTTCAATTGCTTGAAAAGAAGCTCGATTTCCCAGCGTTTCCGGTATATCTCCACGATATCCTCTGCCTCCATGTCCATATCATTGGTTAACAGCGACACCAGTTTTGCTCTTGTCTTCTTGATATCAACGTATGTGACGATACGGGCATGGTGTACGATGTCCTTGCCTCCCTTGACATGTTTTGTGAATGTCACCTGTTGCACCCTGTGCTCCATCTGTCCTTTCTCGGACATATACATTGTGTCGCTGTCGATTTCATAGACAAGGTTCTTCTTCATCTTCGTGACGTATGTCACTCCGCGTGCCGTGAGCTCCTCGAACTTGGCATAGTCAATGTACGCCCTGTCGATGGCCAGGATGTCTCCGGATGAGTAATTGGACGGCCTGAGCATGAAACTGTCGTTCGTGGCAGCGGAAGTGTACTTTATGTCAGAAGGGACTCCTTCATTGGCATGTATGTTGGCATGCACCTTGATTCCGCCTTTCTTCTTGCCAGTCTTGGGATGCCGTCCCACACCCTTGAAGATAAGGTTGGAGAAAAGTGAGATGGTCGTGGAATCAATAATCTGAAGCCGTGAGAGCCATTTCGGGGTCTGCCGTTTCCGGCTGTCCGAGGAAAGTTCATCCTTGTATGTGGCATACAAATCCCTATAGGCAGCCTCGAAGATACTCTCCGGCCTTCTGGCGTTTGCATCGGAAAGAGTGCTGCGACGGGGCATCATGCTAATGCCCAGATGAGAAAACTTGCGAGCTTCGGGGAACATGGAGTCCGTTATCTCGCGCAGCGAGTCGAAGCGCTTGATCACTGCATAGAGCATGATGACCAGATGTTGCCACGCATCAAAGTGCTTCACATACCTTTCACCACCGTTTTCACGGCTGAATTTGAGAATTTTTGCCTTGTTAAGCAAAAAAATCAGCTGACCATACATCGGCTGTCCGATAAAATGTGTACCTTTGTTCATGTTATTGATGTTTTGTCGCAGAAACAAAGATAACAAAAAGGTCGGAATCCAAGCGAGGATACCGACCTTAATTTTTATATAACTTGAAAAAAGTTTTAGCGGACACCAATAA
>Ga0256404_1002158_pt1 | contig 44514 bp, 49 predicted proteins | sample RumenRJG_01DNA_FD_185990 | JGI IMG/M metagenome (GOLD analysis project Ga0256404, IMG submission 185990) | Bovine rumen microbial communities from Lethbridge, Alberta, Canada - RJG_01 | ecosystem: Host-associated > Mammals > Digestive system > Stomach > Rumen | place: Canada: Alberta | collected... | reverse complement strand
TGAATTTTTCTCTGATTCAAGATTTGATGAAGCAGAAGCAAAGGGCTGGTTAAAAAGAACATAAAAATAGTGTCAAAATATTTCTTAAAATCTTGACACTAATTTTTTACTTATTTTCCAGTTTAATTGTATTAAATAAATACAGTGCTACTTTATTTTGCTGTTCTACTGTTGATTCCATAAGTTTAGCTTCTGCAAACATTACATTAAAATATTTTGCCATATTTATATTTGTAGTTCTATATTCTTCATCTATGCTTTTTAGCATATTATCAAATTTCTCATAATTTTCTTTTGTATTAAATTTTAGTCCAAACCATTTGTCTTTTTCTCTTATTACTACTCTCTAAAAGTCTAGACTCAAAAAAATCGAACTTATGAATAATTTCAAAAGTTCGACTTCATATCTATGGTGCAGATGGCCGGAATCGAACCGGCACGGTTTATTCAACCGCAGGATTTTAAGTCCTGTGCGTCTGCCAGTTCCGCCACATCTGCATATTTTAATTTTTTTGCAAATTTGCTACACATACTGACACTGTAACTCAGACTTCGTCTTCGAACAGTCTCAGCAAGTTCCGCCACATCTGCATATACATATTGGTAACTGACAAAACATATTATAATACTTAAATCCCCACTTTGTCAATAGTTAAATAAAATTTTTTTCATTTATCAGTCATATTTTCCATCTTTTCAGCATTTTCTTTTTGTTTATCAGGTGTAATCCATTCAAAAAAAGATGAAATAAACTCACCATATTTTGTAGCATCTTCCTTTTCTTTTATTTGTTTTTCTTTATTATCTTTTCCATCATTCATAAAATCACCTCATTTTTTATTTATCGACATCTTTTAACATGATCTTTCATTCAAAAAAAGATGCACATACTATTTTTTTATAGTTTGTGCATTTTTATTAATTTTATTATTTTAATATAAAATTATTTATCACTTCAGCAACACCATCATTATCATTATCTTTTGCTACAAAATCAGCAGTATTTTTTATATATTCGGCAGAGTTTTCCATCATTACGCCAAGTCCTGCATTTTCAATCATTTTTTTGTCATTTACATTATCACCTATTGCAATCACTTCACTTTTATCTATTTGTAATTTTTCAATCAAATTTTCTATTGCCTGCCATTTATCAACATTTATATTTGTTATTTCCGTGTAATAATATTCTACTAAAACTTTATCTGTTCCGTCTTTTATAACTTTTCTCGACATATGTTCTATATCTAATACATCAATATCTTTTACTGTTCTTAGCTTTCTAATAATACTTTCAAATATAACTCTATCTGTATCACATACTGTAATTTTTAAATAATCACTCTCTTCTCTTTGCTCTATATATTTTTCAATATTATCAATAATAGTAATATTAGTCTTTTGGTTTTCAGGTTTATTTGCATTTTCTTGATTAAAAAATAAAACATGATAATTTAGATTTTTTGTTAGAATTGTATCTTTTGTATAAACTGTATAAAAGATACTATTTTCTTCACATATTTTCACAATTTGTAACACTTTTGATTTTTCCATAAATCTATCGTATATTATTTCGTCATTTTGTAAATCATAAGTTATAGCACCATTTCCACATATCATGTAATTATTACAACCAATTTCGTTTGCTAAATTTTTTACAGACATAATTGGTCTTCCAGATGCTAAAACAATTTCTGTACCTTTTTCAATTGCCTTTTGAATTGTTTCTTTATTATTTTTTGAAACTTCTCCATAAGAGTTAAGAAGTGTTCCATCTAAATCTATAGCAACTAACTTATACATAACTATCATTTCCTTTTTATTTTAATACTTATAGTATTCTACCATTTATATTTCTTATATACAAGACTTTTTTCGTCATTTTTTACCAGTTTAATTTTATTTTTTTTGAACAAGATAATACTGAAAAACATTTACTGTTTTTTATATATTCACATTCTAGGAGGTGAAAAGAGATGGCAAATACAAGTTCAAATCGTAAAGTAGTTCCTGAAGCTATGGATGCTTTAAATAAATTCAAATATGAAGTTGCTTCAGAAGTTGGTGTTACTTTAAAAGATGGATACAACGGAGATATATCTGCAAGAGATGCTGGTAAAATCGGTGGACAAATGGTTAAGAAATTAATCGAAACAGCTGAAAGACAAATGGCTGGTAAATAGTTAATTTATATTTTTATATAAAACAGGGATTTCTTTTTTGCCTTTCTACATAGAGTGGCAGGAATTAAGTTCCTGTTTTTATTTTTTATATAAATGAATATTTTTATTGTTTATTATGTATAAATAAGTTTAGAAATACTTTATAAAAAGTATACAACACACTTATAATTTTGAACTATGATAAATTTTACCAGTTTAATTTTATATTTTTTGCACATTCTAATAATGAAAATAAATTTTTCAATTTTTAAGTATTCTTAGGAGGTGAATTTAAAATGTCAAACTCAAATTCAAATCAAAAAGTAGTTCCAGAAGCTAGAGAAGCTTTAAATAGATTCAAACACGAAGTAGCTTCAGAAGTTGGTGTAAATTTAAAAGACGGATACAACGGAAATATTTCTGCAAGAGACGCTGGTAGAATAGGTGGAAATATGGTTAGAAAATTAATACAACAAGCTGAAAACAATATGAAATAAGATATTTATCATTTTACCGCATACTGACGCTGTAATCGGCATAGCATCAACAGCCTCAGTAGCTGAAAATAACATGAAATAAGTAAAGAGCCTTTGCAAAAGGCTCTTTCACATTATGCTTCTGGTTCTACTAAACCAAAATTTTTACTATCTTTTAAACGATAAATTACATTAACTTTTTGAGTATCAATATTTATAAATGCCATAAAATTATTTTTTGGTCTATCTTGTAATTCTAGTTTTGCATCCTCCGGTGCCATTGGTTTTATATCATAATAAAGTGTTTTTATAATTTCATTTTCAACTTCGTGTTCTTCACTTCCTGAGTGGATATCTTCTTTCATACGAATTGAATCAGCCATATTTTGTTTTTCTTTTTTAGTTTTCATTTTACGAATTTGACCTTCTAATATATCAATATCCTTATCTATTGATGCATATAAATCTCTATGTGCTGTTACTGCTCTAAATATTCCTGCATCAGAATTAACATGTAGTTCTGCTACTTGTTCTTTTCCTTCTGTTTTTATTGTTGCAGTCGTGTCAAACTCCTCTCCAAAATATTTTACTAATCTTTCTAATTTTCTTTCGATATAATCTTTAATAGATTCTGTTGCTTCAAAATCTTTTCCTGTAATTTTTATGTTCATAAAAATCGCTCCTTTCTAAATTTAGTTCTTTTGTTTCTTTCTGCAAACATATTATACATTGTTTATTATAATTTTTCAAATATTTTCTAAAAATTCTTAATTTTTTATTAATTTTTTATCAATTTACAGAATTTTTATCAAAAACTTTACAAACTTTTCCTCATACCTATTGCCAAAATTGCTTTTTTATGGTAAAATTCTATTTGCTATAATAATTTTAGAGAACTTAAAGGGAGGTGCAAAATATGCCAAATATTAAATCAGCTATAAAAAGAGTAAGTGTTATTGAGAAGAAAACTATGCAAAATAATATGGTAAAATCAGCTTATAAAACAGCTGTTAAGAAATTTGAACAAGCTGTAGAAGCAGGAAACAAAGATGAAGCTACTAAATTATTTTCAGCAGCTACTAAAAAAGTAGATCAAGCTTGCACAAAAGGTGTTATTGTAAAAAACACTGCAGCTAGAAAAAAATCTAACATGGCTAAAAAATTAAATGCTATGAAATAAAAATATAAAAAATTGTGCACAGTTTTTTATAAAGAGCGTGATTATCTCACGCTCATTTTTTATTCTTCTATATTCTTACTTGTTTCATATATACTATCTGCACACATGTCTATGCCATCAGGCCATGCTATTGTTCCAAATTCAATTTTTACATATTCTCTCCATTTCTGACATATGCCATAAATTACCTTTGATTTTATGTCTTGTTTTATGTTAATATTGTTTTAGAACAAAATTTAATATCGGAGGTTATTTTTCATGGTTGTTATAAACAATTTATTAGACAAAGTAAAAAATTTAGATGAAAACATAAAGAAAATAATGTACATAGGTTTTAAAGCATCTTTCGTTTTATGCATAATTGCTACTTTTACTCTTTTTACATATGAAACTATATATAGTCTTCCAAATTTATTTTATGCGGGTATTTTACTACTACAAGCAAGTTTAATGTTTAGCTGTACTTTCCTTATTTGCGCTATTGGATTTGATACAATAAAAAATCAACTTACTTAAGGATGCCAAGGAGCTGAATTTTTGGACACGAATTTGAATTTGGGGACATGAATTTGGGGAGACACACCAAAATAATAATTTAATTTTAAATTATTATTTTGGTGTGTGTCCCCAAATTCATGTCCCCAAATTCACACAAATTCATTATTTATTTAATTCTTCTAAGAACATTTTATTTAACATTTGTGGATTTGCTTTTCCTTTTGTTTCCTTCATTGCTTGACCAACTAAGTAGCCAAGTGCTCTATCCTTTCCTGCTTTAAAGTCTGCAATTGATTGAGGATTTGTCTCTAAAATTTTTGCAACTACCTCTTTTATTGCTCCTTCATCTGAAATTTGTATCCAGCCTTTTTCTTTAATTATTTCTTCTGGATCTTTTGGATTTTCAAATAACTCTTCTAGTACTTTTTTACCTATTGCAGAGCTTATTGTTCCTTTATCTATAAGCATTATCATTTTTGCAAGTTCTTCTGCTGTAAATGGAATCTTATCAGCCTCTTCTTCCCTTTCGTTAAGTATTCTAGATACATCTGATAGTAGCCAGTTTGCTACAGCTTTTGCATTTTTACAAATCTTCTCTGTATCTTCAAACATATTTGATAGATATTTTGAATTTGTAAGTAATCTTGCATCTTTTTCTGATAAACCAAATTCTTCTTTGTATCTTGCTTTTCTCTTTTCAGGTAATTCTGGTAAATTTTTTCTAATATTTTCTACATATTCATCAGAAAGTCTTATTGCTACTAAATCTGGTTCTGGGAAATAACGATAATCTTGTGCATCTTCTTTATTTCTCATTGAGAATGTTTTTCCAGATACATCATCCCAGCGAAGTGTTTCTTGTTCTATCGTTCCACCATTTTCAAGCACTTCTATCTGTCTTTGAGATTCATATTCTATTGCTCTTGTTATACTTCTAAACGAACTCATATTTTTCATTTCTGTTCTTGTTCCAAAAGGCTCACCTTTCTTATGTACAGAAACGTTTACATCTGCTCTAAATGACCCCTCTTCCATCTTACAGTCAGATACTTCTATATATTCAAAAATTGATTTTAATTTTTTTAGGTAATTATCAGCTTCTTTTGCTGATCTTAAATCTGGCTCTGATACTGTTTCTATTAGTGGAACCCCTGCTCTATTTAAATCTACTAAGCTTCCTCCTCCAAATTCATTATGATTTAGTTTTCCTGCATCATCTTCAATATGAATTCTTAAGATTCTTACCTTTTTTAAGTTTCCATTATCATCTTCAATTTCTACATATCCATTATTGCAAAGTGGTTTATCGAATTGTGATATCTGATATGCTCTTGGTGTATCTGGATAAAAATAATTTTTTCTATCATTTTTACTATCTTTTGAAATTGAACAATTTGTTGCTAGACCTGCTTTTACTGCATATTCTACGACTTTTTCATTTAAAACAGGTAATGCTCCTGGCATTGCCATACATACAGGACATACATGTGTATTTGGCTCTGCTCCAAATTCTGTAGGACAAGAGCAAAATATTTTTGTTTTTGTTGAAAGTTCTGCATGAACTTCAAGTCCTATTACTATTTCATAATCGTCTTTCATTTTTCCTCCTCGTTAACAAATAATTTTGATATTTTATACTATTTTTTAAATTCTGGCTTATATTTTTCTCTAAATTTAATAGCTTGTTCATAGTTATATGCTGCATTTAATATTTTTTCTTCGTTAAATCTTTGACCAATAAGTTGCATTCCAATTGGCATACCTTCACTATTTACACCACATGGAATTGAAATTCCAGGAAGTCCTGCTATATTTACAGAAACTGTACAAATATCTGCTAAATACATCTCTAGTGGATTATTTGACCTTGTTCCAATTTCAAATGCAACAGTTGGTGCAGTTGGTGTAAGCAATACATCATATTTTTCGAATGCTTTATCAAACTCTTTTATAACTAAACTTCTAACCTTTTGTGCTTTTTTGTAATATGCATCATAATATCCTGATGATAATACGTATGTTCCTAAAATTATTCTTCTCTTTACTTCATCTCCAAAGCCTTCTGTTCTTGAGTTTTTATATAATTCTTTTAAATCAGAATAGTTTTTAGTTCTATATCCATAACGAATTCCATCAAATCTTCCTAAGTTTGAGCTTGCTTCTGCACATGCAATAATATAATATGTAGCTAAAGCATAATCTGCAATATCTAATGAAAACTCTTCTACTTCTGCTCCAAGTTCTTTATATTTTTCTATTGCTTTTTCTAAACTTGCCTTTACTTCTTCATTTATTCCTTCTCCAAAATATTCCTTTGGAATTCCTATTTTTAAACCTTTTATATTTTTTTTCAGATTTTTAGTATAATCAACTTTTTCTTTTATTTCTGATGTTGAATCTTTTTCATCATGTCCTGCAATTAGGTTAAGTAACATAGCTGCATCTTCTACATCTTTTGTAATTGGACCTATTTGGTCTAAAGATGATGCAAATGCAACTAACCCATAGCGAGATACTAGTCCATAAGTTGGCTTTAATCCAACAACACCACAAAAAGCTGCTGGCTGACGAACAGATCCACCTGTATCTGATCCTAGTGCCCAAGGTACCATGCCTGCTACTACTGCAGCTGCACTTCCACCAGATGAACCTCCTGGAACTGTTTTTAGATTCCATGGATTTTTTGTTGTTTTAAATGCTGAATATTCAGTAGATGCTCCCATTGCAAATTCGTCCATATTTAATTTCCCTAAATTTATCAAGTTTTCATTATTTAATTTATCTATTACGGTAGCATTATATGGAGATATAAAATTTTCTAATATTTTTGAGCTACAAGTTGTTCTAACACCTTTTACATTAATGTTATCTTTTATTCCTATTGGAATACCTGCATATTCTCCTTTTACTTCTCCTGCTTTTATTTTATCTTCTACTTCTTTTGCTTCATTTAATGCTTCATCACATAAAGTTGTAACAAAAGCATCCACATCTTTTTCTTTTTCATTTATTCTATCAACATATGCTTTTGTAATCTCTGTTACTGTTAGTTCTTTATTTGCTAATTTTTCTTTTAATTCATGAACGGTTAATTCTGTAATATCCATTTTATTCTCTTCCTCTCACAAAGTATAAATTTTTTTAATATCTTTTAAACAAATCAAAAGTAGTATATCACTAGGCGAACAAATGAGAAAACATGAGTCGTACTAAGTTGTACGTCGCAATGTTTTCGAGTGAAGTTCAACATGGCAAGATGGTACTTATAATTTGTTTATTGAATAACTTTTGGAATCTTAAACATATTCCTATCTTTTTCTGGTGCATTTTGCATTAATGCTTCATTATCTTCAAAATTTACAACTTCATCTTTTCTAAAAACATTTGCATTTTTGTTTACACCTGCTGTAACATCTAAATCTTCTACTGGAGCATTATTTATTATATTTGCAAAATTTAGAATATCTTGTAGGTTTAATATATACTTGTCAATCTCCTCTTCTTTTATGTTCAAATCTGCTAAATTTGCAATGTGCATTATTTCCTCTCTTGACACTTTCATTTTTATTCATCTCCTAATTTTTCATTATAAGTCTTGCTTTTTTCTGTTACTAATTATACTCAACTAAGCCTTATTTTGTCAATAGAAAAGTACATTATATTTATCATGCCATCACTTTCAATTTTTCCATTTACAAAAATCCAATTATTTTGTTTTAGTCTACTATAGCAAAAGTCTGCCATTTCATTATAAGCTTTAGCTTTTACTTTTTGTTTATCTAAAAGTTCTATTTCAAATAATGCAACAGATATATTTTTAGAATTTATTATAAATCTAAAATCTATATCTGTAATTATTTTCCCTATTAAAAATACTTCGTTCATAACTTTTCCTTTAAATTATAATATTTTTATAGCAGTAGAAAACTCTACTGCTATAAACCACAAATTGCATATATTCAAAAAGTTCTACTAATACACAACCTGCTGATACATGTTTACCTAAATTAGAAAGGGATAGATTCCTTTAATATCTAATACTCATTGTATATATTCCGTAAAATATATAATCTAGAAAAATATTAGAGCACGACACGAAAGCCATTGTTGTTGTTGGCATTGTCACTATTGTTGTTACGGTTAGCTGCTGGATTGTTTGAACCTGTATTGTTGTAGTTACCGACCTCTATTGACAACATACTGGTTGCTGTTGTTCTTGCAATTTAATCTATCCCTATAATTCATTCTACAATAAAAAGTTTCTCTTCCAATTTTTTAACATTTGCTATTTTTACATAGCCTAGATGTCCTGCTAAATATTTATGTGCCTCTTTAGATGTTATATCTTCTATAGCTATTCTATATTTTAACTCTTTTACTTTTTTCTTTAGCTTTCTTTTCCCGTCTATCTCTTATTTTTAGTCTATATTCATTTATTTTATATCCACAAAAATTTACTCCTTGTGATGATTTAAATATTTGTGTTTTTTTATTTAGTTCTAAATCCAGATTTTCTTTTAGAAATTTTCTAATTTCTTTTAATATGTAGATTGCTTCATCTTTTGTTTTTGCTAAGATAATGCTATCATCCATAAATCGAAAATAATATTTACAATGTAATTTATGTTTTACAAATTGATCTACTTTATTTAAATATATATTTGCAAAACATTGACTTGTATAATTTCCAATTGGAAGTCCTTTTTGTTCTCCATTTGAAAATAGTATTTCTCTTGTTAACCATAAAAGTTTTTCATCTTTTATTTTTCTTTTTAATATTTCAAATAAAATATTCTTATCTATATTTTGAAAATATTTTTTAATATCCATCTTTATAATATAATAATTATTCCAAATTATATTACAATGTTTCATTGCATTTTGAACATCTAAGCATGCTTTATGCATTCCCTTATTCTTTATACAAGCATAAGATGTATTAATAAAACCTTTTACAAAATATTCTTGCATAAATTCATCAACATACCATCTATGAACTATTCTATCTATATATTTTGATTTTTCTATTATTCTTTCTTTCGGTTTTGTTATAATAAATGAAGTATATCCACTATGCCTATATGTACATAATTTTAGTTCATTATATAGCCACATTATATATTCTTCTTGTTTTAAGTTAAATAAAATTATATCTTTTCTGTAGCCTTTTCCTTTTCTGCTTAAAATATGTGCTTTCATTAATTTTTCATAAGTTAGCTTTTTATCAAACTGATTTCTTATTGTTCTTGGCATAATGTTTTATTAGTCCTCCTAATATTTTTCCTATTTCATATAACATTTCCATTGATACTTTATATTTCTTTTCATCTATCCATTTATTTTTTACCATTATTCTAAGCATTACTCTTTGCATGTTAGCTTCAGCATCTATCAAATTTAAGTAATATAATCTTTTTGGAATTTCTATTTTATTTATATACAATATATTTTCTAACATTTTATACATAATGCATTTAAATTCGTTTCCAATATTAAATTTTTCTGTTCTAGGAATCTTTAATATTACTTGCAACATATATTCAATGTATTTTTCATATTTAGGAATTAATAATAACTCATTTTCAGTTTTCATTTTTTAATTTTCCCTTTTCTTCTTGCATCTTCTTTAAATTATCAAAAATACTTATATTATCAAACTCTTTGTGTTTTTTATAATAATCGCAATTTTCACAATCTAAAGCCAAATTTGTATAGTCTACATTTTTCCCATTATGCCTATAACTTTCTACATATTTCTTATTACCCTCTAAAAGCACTTCTTTTGAATAATTGTAAATTATAAAGCTATAATCCATTCTTTCTAACCTATCTATATATTCATATATGGAATTTATTGGTACTCCAACTTTACATATTCTATTAGTTATACATGTTGTTTTTAATTTAAAGTTTTTAGATAGCCAAATCTCATCTTCACCTATCGATGCAAAAAAAGCTCCACATTTTACTAAAACAATTGCATTTTTGTTCTCTTCTCTTAATTTTAACATTTTTACAAGTTCTAAAAATTTCATTTTTTATCCTACCTTTCCTTTTATGTTGACTATGCCCTTATTTTTTTCAAAAAATAAGGACTAGTCCGGTAGGACTAGTCCGGTAGGACTCACGATATGTTCATACTTACGTATGAACACATCACGAGCCTACCTACTCTACTATTTTAAATTACCACTCCATTTGGGTGTTTATTCTTTTTACTCTTGTTCATAGTTTGTACTATGGGCTCTAGCAATTATAACCTTTCAAAATCATCGCTATCAGGACTCAGGGCTACTTATAAAGCACGACACGAAAACCATGGTAGTAGCCGGCATTATCACTACTGTAGGAACGGTAAGCTGCTGGATAATCTGAACCTGCACAGCTGTAGTTACCGACCTCTAACGACAACATACTGACCGCTGTCGCTCTTGCAATTTTCTGTTGTATATTCCCATAAATTTCCACCCATGTCAAATATATTATTTACTCCATATGAAGTTAATTTACCTGTTGTGGTTTTATTTTCTTTCCATTCATTGGTATTTACACTTTCCTTGTAATTTCCTTTTCCTGTTGAATTAGTTGCATAGCTAGAATCTGTTTTTGATATCCAAGCAAGAGTAGTATCCCAACATTCTCCACTAATTAAATAAGATGTAACATTTGAACCTGTTACCATATTTGATGCTGCTTTTATTGCATTTGCTCTTGTTATATAACTCCATGGATTTGCATCTTTTACACTTCTTGCTTTATTGTTTGTAAAATCTGTAATTGTAGTTGATGATGTTGGAACAATTTCGTGTTCATTACTATCTAAAGGACAGCCTGCTTCATATTTTGCAATATAAAATCCTCCGTAAGTTCCGCACACTGTTTCTAATAGCTGCTACACTTGCATCTTCTGCATTTACACCTGTTGTAGTTTCTGTTGGTTCACCTGATGGATGTAATGTATAATTATATTGATTATATTTATAATTTGGATCTGAGCTATCATTGCTAGCTGGCAGAGTTTTTTGAAATCTTACGACTCCTTCTGGTAAAGGATCTGCTGTTGAACATGGTACCCATACAAATTGGTTTCCTAAATCATCCTGGATTGTATATCCATGATTCCAGTCCTCGCTTCCCACATGATTAAATCCTGTTGGAACATATGGGTCGTTATAACTTTCACCTGCATAGCCACTTTTTCCTTGTTGTGGGCTATTTTCTGAGCCTCCTTGTCCACCTGGATTACTTGTTCCATCTATCTTTTCATTCATTTCTGCATATAGGTTATCTAAGTTTGTTTGTTCCTCTTCTGCTGCTCTTTGGAAATTACTTCTTGCATCTCTTGCTTTTGTTATTATTCCATTATTTCCTAGCACTAAATTTATACTTACTCCTGCTAGAATAATTAAAACAATTATAGTAACAACTAATGCTATAAGAGTTATTGCCTTTTCATTATTTTTAATATTATTTCTAGCAAGGTTTTTATTTGTTTTTTCTTTCAAATTTTATCTCCTCCTCTTATGTATTTTTATTTATTTTTAGCTACTCTTTTATTTGTTTTTAGTTTTATTTTTTAACTTTTTGTCACATAAACACATACATTAAATTACAGGCAATTCTTCTCTTTTCTGCCATAAGAAATAATATTAATTTTTCAATGTACATGTTTTTGCTTTTCTAAAAAGATAAATTTACATTATTATATTATCAAATACTTTTATATTTTTCAAGAGTTTTTAATTTTAATAAAAAAATTTAAATCTAATAAGCATATCCTTTGAACATTTTTTCCCCTATTTGTATTGTAAAAATTTTGCTATTATGATATTATTTTTTTATAATTTGATGGAGGTTTTGTTATGGAATATAGAAAATTTAATAATACTATTGTTGCAAGAATTGATAAAGGAGAAGAAATTTTAGAAAAAATTAAAGAAATTGCTTTAAAAGAAAATATAAAACTTGCAAATGTTAATGCACTTGGTGCTGTAAATGATTTTACTGTTGGTGTTTACAAAGTAGATGAAAAGAAGTATTATTCAAATAATTTCTCAGGTAGTTTTGAAATTGTTTCTTTAACTGGAACCATTAATACTATGAATGATGAGTTTTATACACATATACATTTTAGTGCTGGAAATGATAAAGGCGAAGTTTTTGGTGGACATCTAAACAAAGCAATTGTAAGTGCTACTTGTGAAATGGTTATTAACATTATTGATGGAAGAGTTGATAGATATTTTGATGAAGAAATTGGGCTTAATTTATTTAAATTTTAAAAGGAAAATACTAGCTATTTAAAGCTAGTATTTCTTCATCTTTTTTTAAATCTTCTCCTAGAAACTTAAAACTAGATTTATCTTTCTGCATTGCAATTAATCCTATTTCTTTATCGTTTTTTAACCTACTACTTGCATATTTTATAATTATTGGTTTATTTTCAACTGCAAGTTTTACTACTTCTTTATCATCTCTCATTTTAGGAATTGAATAATATAAAATTTGTCCTGTTATTTTTAATCCACTAATTAGAAGCTCTCTATCTTTAAGTAAATCACCTTTTGCATAACAATATGTCCATCCAAGTTTGCTTACAGATTCATATACTATTTCTCTATCTTCTTTTAATCTATCTGAGACAAATTCTAGTGCTTCTGGATTATTTTTTACAGCCTCATAAGCTATTTCTCTATCATCTTTCATAGTATCATCTGCAAAATCTAACAATTTTCCATTTTCTTTAACAGTTTTTAAAACATATTCTCTATTGCTTGCATTTTTCCTCATATTTATATTTTCAATTGGTTCTGGCATGTTGTTTTCCTCCTCCTAAACTTCCCAAAAGGGACAGATACCCCATTGGGACCAGATACCCCAAAAGGAAACGTCCCTAATGGGAATCTTTTATTTTCTTTGCAAGTTCTTCATTTATCCCTTTTACTTTTGTTAGTTCTTCTATGCTTGCATTTTTTATCTTTTCTACACTACCAAATGTTTTTAAAAGTAGCTTTTTCTTAGCTGGTCCTATTCCTTCTATTTCATCTAATTCTGAATGTGTTATCTCTTTATTTCTTAATTTTTTGTGATATCCAATTGCAGTATCATGAACTGTATCTTGGAATAATGTAATCAAGTTCATTAGGTCTTGTGAAATTTTCATTTCTTTTCTATTTTCATTAATTAAAGCTCTTGTTTGATGCTTATCATTTTTTACCATTCCAAATACTACAATTTGATTTAATTTTTCCACATATTGTGCTTTTTCTGTTGATATTTCTTCTTTTACATCATTTATTGCCTCTTTTATTGCTCTTATTTGTGTTATTCCACCATCTGCAAAAATGGCATCTGGTAGTTTTCCAAATGGTCCTTTTTCATCATCATTAATAGAATGTTTTAACCTTCTTGTAACAACTTCCTTCATACATGCTGGGTCATCTTGAGAATATACTGTTTTTATTTTAAATGTTCTTGATAAGTTTTTCTTTATAACCCCATCTTGCATTACACACATTCCTGCAACCATGTTTGTTCCAGATAAGTTTGATATATCAAATGTTTCAATTTTTCTTGGAAGTTTATCTAATTTTAAAACTTCTTTTAGCTCAGATAAAGCATTGTATTTTTCCTTATTTTTATTATCTAATGTAATTTTCGCATTTCTTTCAGCCATTTCAACAAGTCTTAATTTCTCTCCTTTTTGAGGAGTTTTTAGTTCAACTTTTCTTTTGGCTGTTTCTGTAAGCCATTTTTCAATTATTTCTTTATCTTCTATTTCTTCTCTAAGCATTATTTTGTTTGGAAGTATTTCTCTTCCAACATAATATTGTTTAACGAATTCTGATATAATTTGTGCTTCTGTTTCATCTTGCATGTTTTGAAAAAAGTAATGTTCTCGTCCTATCATCTTACTTTTTCTAACAAAAAATATTTCTATACATACTTCAAACTCATTTTTTGCAAATCCAATTACATCTATGTCATTTTCATTTATATTTGAAACTTTCTGCTTTTCTGAAACTCTATCTATTGCAAGTATTTTATCTCTTATATATGCTGCTTTTTCAAAATTCATTTTATTTGATTCTTCTTGCATATCCTGTTTTAGCTGTTTTACTATTTTTTCTGTTTTTCCTTCAAGTAGCATTATAATTTCGTCTATTTGTTTTCTATATTCTTCTTTTGAAACATACCCTTGGCATGGTGCTAAACATTTTTTTATATGGTAATTTAAACATGGTCTATCTTGATATTTAAATTTTTTACATTGTCTTATCTTAAATTTTTCTTTTATAAAATCTACCATTTCTTTTGCTGAACTAGATGATGCATAAGGTCCAAAATATTTTGCTCCATCATTTAAGATTCTTCTTGTAATATAAATGTTTGGATAATCATCTTGCATATTTATTTTTATGTATGGATATGTTTTATCATCTTTTAAAAGCACATTAAATTTAGGACGATTTTTCTTAATTAAATTGCACTCTAAAATAAGGGCTTCTTGTTCATTATCAACCACTATGTATTCAAAATGGTCAATTAAAGAAACCATATTTTGTATTCTTTTTGTTTTTTTATTTTTTCTAAAATATTGTGTTACTCTGTTTTTTAAAGAAATTGCTTTACCTACATATATAATCCTGTCATCTTTATCATGCATTATATATACACCTGGTTTTTTTGGCAATTTCTTTAGTTCCTTTTCTATATCAAACATTTTTTATTACTCCCTAGCTTATTATAGCATTAAAAAAAGATTTGGACAAGCCAAACCTTTTTTATTTTATGATTAATGAAAAGTTATAGACAACAGAACCGTCCCCATGTCCCAGAACCGTCCCCTTGTCCCATCAAATATTATTTCCATAGTAGCTATCTATTAAAATTTGTTTTAGTTCTTCTACAAGTGGAAGCCTTGGATTAGCAGTTGTACATTGGTCTTCAAATGCTCTATCAGCCAAAGCATCTATTTTTGAAAGCCATTCATTTTCATCTACCCCTTGTTCTTTAAAACAAAGTGGTATTTGCAAGTCTCTATTTAACTTTTTAATCTCTTCTATTAATGAATATACTCCCTCTTCATTTGTATATGCTGGGAAATACATTCTTCTTGATATATCTGCATATTTTTTATCTGCTATAAAATATTCATATTTAGGAAAAGACACAAATTTTGTAGGTCTAGTAGAATTATATTTTATTACATAAGGAAGAAGTATTGCATTTATTCTTCCATGTGCTAAATGAAATTCTGCTCCTATTTTATGTGCAAGTGAATGACATATTCCTAAAAATGCGTTTGTAAAAGCCATTCCTGCTATTGTACTTGCATTATGCATTTTTTCTCTTGCCTCTTTGTTATCTCCATTATAATATGCTTCTCTTAAATTTTTAAATACAAGTTCTGCCGCTTTTTCTGCTAAAGCATCTGTATAGTCTGATGCCATATTTGAAACATAAGCCTCCAAAGCATGTGTTAAAACATCCATTCCTGTATCTGCTGTAACAGTTTTTGGAAGACTCATTACTAAATCTGGATCTATAATTGCAACATCAGGTGTTAGTTCATAATCTGCAAGTGGGTATTTTTTGTTTTGCTTTTTATCTGTAATTACTGCAAATGATGTTACTTCAGACCCTGTTCCAGATGTTGTTGGTATTGCTACCATTTTAGCCTTTGTTCCAAGCGTTGGAAATTTATAAGTACGTTTTCTTATATCCATAAATTTTAGTTTTAAGCCTTCTATATCTGCATCTGGATGTTCATAAAATAGCCACATTCCTTTTGCTGCATCTATTGGGCTTCCCCCACCTAATGCAATTATTACATCAGGCTTAAACTCATTCATCATTGCAACACCTTTTTGTATTGTTTCAAATGATGGATCTGATTCAACTTCTGAAAAAATTTCTGAATGTACATATTTTTCTCTTTTTCTTAAGTGATATAATAGTTTATCTACATAGCCTAAGTTAACCATAGCTTCATCTGTTACTATAAAAGCTCTTGTTATATTTGGCATTTTCTCTAAATATGCAATTGACCCTGCTTCAAAATATATTTTATTTGGAATTTTAAACCATTGCATGTTTACTCTCCTTTTTGCTACTCTTTTTATATTTATTAGGTTCACTGAGCTTACATTGGCTGTTGTTGAGTTACCCCCAAATGTGCCACACCCTAGTGTAAGAGATGGCATATTTGTATTATAAATATCACCAATAGCCCCATGTGTTGATGGAGAGTTTACAATTATTCTTCCTACTTTAACTTTTTCAGAAAATTTTTGAATTACGTCATTATTTTCAGAATGTATAACAGCTGAATGACCTAATCCCCCAAATTCAATTAATTTTTCTGCAAGTTCTATTCCTTCATCAGAACTATCTACCACATAATATGTAAGTACTGGACTTAGCTTTTCTTTTGAAAATGGATATTCTATTCCAACACCATTTTCATGTAATACTAATACTTTTGTATCCTCTGGCACATCTATACCTGCACCTTTTGCAATTTTATATGGACTTTTCCCAACTATATCAGCATTTAGTGCACATCCAGCTTCCTCTATAAACATTGAATTTCTTAGTTTTGTAGTTTGCTCATCTGTTAAAAAGTAGCATCCCGCTTCTTTCATCAATTTTTCAAACTCATCATGAATTTCTCTATCTACAATAACAGATTGTTCTGATGCACAAATCATTCCATTGTCAAAAGATTTTGATAAAACTAAATCATTTACAGAAGTTTTTAGTTTTGCTGATTTTTCTATATAACAAGGAACATTTCCAGGGCCAACACCTAGTGCCGGTTTACCACATGAATATGCAGCTTTAACCATACCTGTTCCTCCTGTTGCTAAAATCATATTTACATCAGGATGATTCATTAAAGCAGTTGTTGCAAGTATTGATGGCTCTTCTATCCATAAAATACAATTTTCTGGAGCTCCTGCCTTAACTGCAGCGTCTCTTAAAATTCTTGCAGCCTCACTGCTACTTTTTTGTGCAGAAGGATGAAATCCAAAAATTATAACATTTCTTGTTTTAGCAGAAATTATAGACTTAAACATAGTTGTAGATGTTGGATTTGTGACTGGTGTAACACCTGCTATAATTCCAATTGGCTCTGCAATTTCTTCATAACCCTCTTCTTCATTTTCACTAATTGTACCAACTGTTTTTTCATTTTTAATACTATGGTATATGTATTCAGTTGCAAACATATTCTTTGTAATTTTGTCTTCGTAAATGCCTCTACCTGTTTCTTCTACTGCAAGTTTTGCAAGTTCCATATGGTGTTCCAAACCTGCCATAGACATTGCCTTTACAATATTATCAACTTGCTCTTGGTTTAAGTTCATATATTCTTTTGATGCAACTTTTGCCTTCTCCACAAGTTCATCTATCATTTTATTTATTCTTATTTTATCCTCTTCAGTATATTCTGCCATTTTCTTTTCCTTTCTTTGGTTCCCATTGGGGACGTTGCTTTGCATATCTCATCCGTAACTCGCTAGTGCTCGAACGGCTGAGAAATCCTTTTTGGGCATTTGTCCCTTTTGGGGCATCTGTCCCTTTTGGGGCATTTTACTATTTATATTATATATAAACATAAAGAAAAGTCAACATTTTTTTGTCGACCTTTTCTTTCAATTTTTTTATTTTTGTTCTAAATTAAGATATTGCAAGTCCTACAGAAAGACCTACAAACACTGCAGCTAAAGCAACCATAGTCCAAACAAATATTGATGCTAGACTAACTTTTTTCTTTTCTTTTTTATTTTCTTCCATATGTATTTCCCCCTATTTTTTTACATTTGTATTTCTATTATTATTCTAAATTAAAATAAATTTAAAGTCAATATATATCGAAAAAAATTTTTTCACTTTTTTCCTTTATTTTTACGGATTTTTGTAGTATAATATTTGCAAAATTACCCAAAAGGGACAGATGCCCCAAAAGGATTTCTCAGCCGTTCGAGCACTAGCGAGTTACGGATGAGATATGCAAAGCAACGTCCCCAATGGGAACCAATTGGAAAGAAAGGTTGATGAAAATGGCTTATAATTACAAAGAAATAGAAGAAAAATGGCAAAAATATTGGGATGAAAATAAAACTTTTAAAACCGATGGATACGATTTTAGTAAACCTAAGTATTATGCTCTTGATATGTTTCCATACCCATCTGGTGTTGGTTTACATGCAGGACATCCAGAAGGCTATACTGCAACAGATGTTGTATGTCGTATGAAAAGAATGCAAGGATATAATGTTTTACATCCAATGGGATATGATTCTTTTGGACTTCCTGCAGAACAGTACGCAATTCAAACTGGAAATCATCCTGCAATTTTTACAGAGAAAAATATAAAAACTTTTGAAATGCAATTAAAAATGCTAGGTTTTTCTTATGATTGGGATAGAAAAGTTTCAACTTCTGACCCTTCGTATTATAAATGGACTCAGTGGATATTCAAAAAGCTTTTTGAGGATGGTTATGCAAAATACATAGATATGCCTGTTAACTGGTGTGAAGAGCTTGGAACAGTTTTGTCTAACGATGAAGTTATTGACGGTAAATCTGAAAGAGGTGGCTATCCTGTAATTAGAAAAAATATGAAGCAATGGGTTATTGATATTCCAAAATATGCTGAAAAATTGCTTGATGGCTTAAATGATATTGATTGGCCTGAATCTACTAAAGAAATTCAAAGAAACTGGATTGGCAAATCAACTGGTGTTGAAGTTCAGTTTAAAATTAAAGATGGCGGAGAGTTTTCAATTTATACTACTTGTATTGAAACAATTTATGGTATTACATTTATGACCTTAGCTCCTGAACATCCTCTTGTAGATACACTAAAGCCTAGAATTAAAAATTGGGACGAAGTTGTTAAGTATCGCGAAGAAACTGCAAAAAAATCTGATATAGATAGAACAGAACTTAATAAAGATAAAAATGGTGTTAAACTTGAAGGTATTTATGCTATTAACCCTGTAAACAACAAGGAAGTTCCTGTATTTTTAGGAGATTTCGTTTTAGCAAATTATGGCACAGGTGCTGTTATGGCTGTTCCAAGTCATGACCAAAGAGACTTTGAGTTTGCTTTAAAATATAATATTCCTATGGTTCAAGTTATAGATGGTAAAGATGTAAGCCATGCTGCTTTTGAAAAACAAGATTATTTAGAAAAAGGCTGCAAGCTAATTAATAGCGAAGAATTTAGTGGTCTTACAGTTGAGGAAGCAAAAGATGCTATTACAGAAAAACTTGTTTCTATGGGAGTTGGAGCTAAAAAAACTAATTATCGTTTAAGAGAGTGGATATTTGCACGTCAAAGATATTGGGGTGAACCAGTGCCAGTAGTTCATTTAGAGAATGGAGAAAGTGTAGCTATACCAGATGAAGATCTTCCTTTAGTTCTTCCAGTACTTGAAGATTATAAATCAAAAAATGGCAAGGCTCCACTTGAAAATGCTCCTGAATGGGTTAATGTTACAATTAATGGAATTAAAGGAAAAAGAGAAACATCTACAATGCCTGGTTCTGCTGGTTCTAGCTGGTATTTCTTAAGATATATAGATCCTCATAACGATAAGGAATTTGCAGACCGCAAACTTTTAGATCACTGGATGCCAGTTGACCTATATGTTGGTGGCCCTGAACATGCAGTAGGACATTTGTTATACTCTCGTATGTGGAACAGATATTTATATGATAAAGGCTTAGTTCCAACTGCTGAACCATTTGCAAAACTTGTTCATCAGGGTATGATTTTAGGTTCAAACGGTATTAAAATGGGTAAACGTTTCCCTGAATATGTTGTTAATCCATCTGATATTGTTCGTGATTATGGTGCAGATACATTAAGATTATATGAAATGTTTATGGGGCCACTAGAAGCCGATAAACCATGGAGCAATGAAGGTGTAACAGGAGCTAAAAAGTTCTTAGAGAGAGTTTACAGGCTTTACATGGAAGAAGATAAAATTAAAGATGTACCAAATGAAAACTTAGAAAAAATTTATAATAAAACAGTTAAAAAGGTAACTTCTGATTATGAATCTTTAAACTTAAATACTGCAATTTCTCAAATGATGATCTTTATAAATGCAGTTAATAAAGAAAAAGTTTTCCCTAAAGTTTATGCAGAAGGATTTATTAAATTATTAAATCCTCTATGCCCTCACATTACAGAAGAAATTTGGAATACAAAATTAGGACATAATAATACAATTTCTTACGAACCATGGCCTACTTTTGATGAATCAAAAACAATTGATGATGAGATTGAACTTCCTGTTCAATTTAATGGAAAACTAAAAGCAACTGTTATGGTTCCAATGGATGCTTCTGAGGAAATTGCAAAAGAAGTTGTCCACAAATCAGATATAGTATGTGGATTATTAGAAGGCAAAACTATTGTAAAAGAAATCTATGTTAAAAATAAGATTTATAATATTGTTGTAAGATAGAAATAACCCCGGATGGCTGATGAAACCATTCGGGGATTTTTGAGAGTTCAAAACTATCTGCATTTTTTATTCAAATTTTAAAATAGGATATCCATTATTTATTTTTTTTTCATCCATTTTAAATTTATCTCCCAACATTGCAACGAATCCTGAACTTTTCATCTCTTCTGTTGTTAAGCCAGTTGCATTCTTATCTTCCCACGTCATATCATTAAATATGTCTTTATCATAATAACAGTTTTTAATGTAATCTACTTTATCTCTACTATTATAAGAAATTACATCACAATTTTTCGGCAAAGTTCCACAAACATAACAATTCTCTAATACTGCAGAATCAATGAAATCCCATACTACACCGTGCGGAAATACTACTATTTGGATGAGAACAAACTCCACTAAAATAACAATCGCTAATCCTCGCATCTTTCTTCAGCTCCCCACATATTCCAGCAAATCTTGTCCCAGAATAAGTAGATGAAAAATCCCCTTTACTAGCACATTGTTCCACTATTCCATTTTCATCTAATGATCCAATAATACCTCCTGCAGTAATATTCCCTCTTATGAGATTGATCAATCCATAATTTACACATTGTCTAATCGACATTTTAGAATCTAACTTACGAGAATCTCCACAAATTCCTCCTACATACGTTGTTCCACTTTTTATATTTATGAAATTTTTACATTCTACTATTTCTCCATTATTATCTCCAATTATTCCTCCTGTTGCAGCTGACGAACCTAAATTTTCATTCATTATAGACATTTCTCCTCTTGTAATACAACTGCTTATTGTTCCGCCATTACCTCCCGATATTCCACCTATCCAAGCAGGACTACTACTGCTTTGCGAATCAAAATCAATTAAAGCCGTACAATTATGAATACTTCCTTCGTTATATCCAGAAAAAAGCCCTATATGGCAATTTCCAAACTGTCCAGATATGCTACCTTTTATATTTAGATTTTGAATTGTTCCCTCATTATAACCAAATAACCCACTATATCTTTTTCTTATATTACTAATTTTCAAATTGTCTATTGTATGATTATTTCCCTCAAATACACCTCTAAATGTATTTCTAGGTTCAATTCTTCCACCTGGAGTTCCAATTACAATCCATTCATCGTTTTCCATATCTATGTCTTTATCTAAATAAACTATATAATTTTCAAAAGTTTCTCCATCGTTTACTCTATTTGCAAAATCAAGTAACTCACCATAATTCGATATATGTAATTCTAATGGTTCAACTTTTGAAACTTTTCCACCATCTACATTATAATTATGCTCTGTATCTTTAAATAATACATTTAAGGTATCATCTTCATCATTTGTTACATCTGTTTTATTGTTTCCAACAGATGCATCTAGCTCTTCTTGCAAATCATCCTTATCAACATTATCTCCAAGTTTTTTTACGGCAGCTGATATATAAGCAAGTTCTACTTGCTCTTTTTCTTGCGATATTACTGTATCTTCTTTTGCATCTTTTGTTTTTGTAATTATTCCGTTATTTCCAAGCACTAAGCTTATACTTATTCCTGCTAGAATTATTAGAACAATTATTGTAACAACTAAAGCGATTAATGTAATACCTTTATTATTTTTTCCATTTTGTTTTTTTAAAACTTCCATCTTTAGAGTCCTCCTATATTTTTATCTATATTTTATAAGTTCTTGACTTTTAAAATTTAGCTGTGTAAATTCATTCCTTCCATTAAAATTTACACTATTATTATTTTAATCTATTTTATCATTTTTGTTTTTTTAATGCACCCAAAATTTTCGTACATTCAAATAAGATTTTATAAATTTTATTATTTTATTCCTCTATTATTTTCTCAATTGCCTCTTTTCTCATATCTTTTATTAAATTACAGCTATTATTAAGTTTTGCTTGTTCTTCTTCATCTAAATCAAGTTCGACTAGCTCTCTTACACCATTTTCATTTATAATTGCAGGTACTCCAATAAATACATCATCTTGTCCATATCTGCCATCTTCTAAATAAGTAGAAACTGTTAAAATTGAGTTTTCATCGTCTAATATTGCACGTATTATTCGGTTTAAGGCCATTCCTATTCCATAATAAGTTGCTTTTTTCTTGTCTATTATTTCATAAGCAGCATTTACAACACTTTTATGAATTTGCTCTAAGTCTTCCATTGGATGTTTATTATCTTGCATAACATCACATACTCTTTTACAACCTAAATAGCAATGTTGCCAAGGTACAAATGATGAATCTCCATGCTCTCCCATAATATATGCATGAACATTTTTTGACGATACTTTAAAATAATCACCAATCATATATCTTAATCTTGCTGTATCTAAAACTGTTCCTGTTCCTATAACTTTAGATTTTGGAAGTCCTGATGCTTTATATACAACATATGCCATTAAATCTACTGGATTAGTTGCTATAATTATAATTCCATGAAATCCACTTTTCATTATTTCGTTAGTTATTTCCTTTACAATTTTAGTATTTATTTCTGCAAGTTCAAGTCTTGTCTGCCCAGGTTTTTGCGCTACTCCTGCTGCAATAACTACAATTTCTGCATCTTTGCATTCATCATAATCTCCTGCTCTTACTACCATTTTTTGTGGTGCAAAAGGAAGTCCATGTGACATATCCATTGCTTCTCCTATTGCCTTATCTTTGTTTATATCTATTAAAACAAGTTCCTCTATTCCACCTCTATTAAGCATTGCATATGCCATGCTCATTCCTACAAAACCTGTACCTACTAACACAATTTTTCCATTTTTCATAATTTAATTTCTCCTTCCATTTTTTTAATTATTATACCACTATTTTATCTAAAAAAACTACAATTTTAAATTTTTTCAGATTGAAAAATAATTGAGTAAATTTCAAGGCAAACAAATGAGAAAATCCGAGTCGTACATATTGTACGTCGCAGGATTTTCGAATGCAGTTTAACACAGAAATTTGCCAAGTATTTTTTAATCTTTGTAACCTAATTGTAACATAAACTTAATACATTTGTTATTCCAAAAACTTGGAGTTTGAACTATAATTAATAGCATAGTAAAAAAAACGAAGGAGAAAAAGTACCAAAATGAACATAGAAAATGAACTAAAAAAAGATGGAATAGAAGTTATAAGACCTTTAGATGGTTTATCTGTCACATTAATTGCAAAATACGTCGCAGAGAAATTTGTGTCTTTTTTTCCGTTTTGCAGAGTAAATCATCATGATTTATTTGCAAAAATAACAAGAATAAATATGTATATTGCTAATATTCCAGAAGGTATGGCTGAAGCTAATTATTTTTATAAAAACTCAAGCATTTACTTTAAAGAAGGGCTTTCTATAGAAGAAATGAAAGAACTTTGTGTGCACGAGTTTCTTCATCATTTTCAAGAAATAAAGGATCAAAAAGGAAATCTATATCGTCTCGGCTTATGTGACTATACAGGTGTTAGAGTTCATGGAGAAGCGCTAAATGAAGCTGCAGTTCAGCTTATTTCTTCAAGAATATTAAAAAAAGATAAAGAAACAGTAAAATATTATGGAATTGAATTTTCAACAACAACTCCAAATTACTATCCTCTTATTTGTAATTTAATAAATCAAATGGCTTATGTTGTTGGTGATGTTGTTCTTTATGATAGCACTCTATATAGCAATGATAGATTTAAAAGAGCTTTTATTAACTCAACTTCTGAAACATGCTTTAATAAAGTTGAAAAAAATTTTGATAAAATAATTGAATCTGAAGAAAAAATTATTCTTGAAAGTCAAAAAGCACAAGAAAATGACTTAAATGATAAAGAAATTGCAAAAATTTCTAGTAAAATTGGAATCTATAAAAAAATAATTCAAGATACATTTATAGATACCCAAAACGAAATCTTTACATCATATTTTAATAAAAGGTTAGATAATTTATATTCTTCGCAAGATATTGAAGACTTTAGAAGAAAATTATATACATATAAAGATTTATTAGGAACAACTGAAAATTATTCTTACTTTAATAATTATTATATTAGTCTAATGGAAAAGTTAGATGAAGTATATGAAAAAATTATGGAAGGAGTTTCTCTTGTTCCATACAAAAGAAGTTTCTGGCAAATTCTATTTAATAAAATACAAAAATTATTTGGATTATCAATAGAAGAACAAAGTGTCAAATCATTTTAGATTTATGATTTGACACTTTTTATTTTGGTTAATTTTTAATATTTGTTTTTAATTTTCTAAACTTTTATTATTTAGATTTAACTTACTTATTCAAATATTTTTCAATTGCATTTGCCGCTTCTCTACCATTTTTTGCAGCCCATGCAACGGTTTTTTTGGTTTCTATTATATCTCCACCTGCAAAGATTTTATCAATCGATGTTTGGTAATTTTCATTTACTTTTATATATCCATTTTTGGTTAACTCTAAATTTAATCTATCAATCATTTCTTTTTCTGGCACAGATCCTATTGCCATTATTACGAAATCTACATCTATAAAATAATTACTATTTTCAATATCTACAGGTGATAATCTATCTTCATTTTCTTTTTTTACAAGTTTTGTTTTTACACATTCGATTTTTTCAACTGTGTTTTCATTTTGCTTTGACAGTATCTTTAATATATTATTTTGAAATAAAAACTCTATTCCCTCTTCTTTGGCTTTTTTTATTTCTTTCTTCTCTGCTGGCATTTGCTCCTCTGCTCTTCTATAAATAACATATACTCTTTTTGCACCTTTTCTTTTTGCAGTTCTTGCAGTATCCATTGCAACATTTCCACCGCCAATTACTGCAACAATTTTACCATTATAATTTGGATGATTTTTGTTTTCAAGTATAAAATTTCCTCCATATACGCCTATTAAATTTTCTCCTGGGATGTTCATTTTTCCTGGAATATTAGCTCCTACTGCTAAAAATATTGCATCATAATTTTCTTTAAGCTTAGTTAGGCTTAAATTCTTTCCTAGCTCTTTCCCATACTCTACATTAACTCCTAACCATGTTAATTGGATTAATGTTTTATCTAATATATCCTTTTCTAATCTAAACTCTGGTATTCCATGTGACAAAATACCTCCAAGTTCTCTATGCTTTTCATATATTGTGACATTTGCACCTTTTCTTAGTAAAAAGAAACTCGCGTTTAGTCCAGCAGGTCCTCCTCCAATAATAGCAACTCTCTTTCCTTGCAAGCTATCATCTTTTTTTATATCTTTGTAATATTCATTTTTAATAGCTTGATCAAATACAAAGCTTTCCAAATATCCTATTTGTACAGGCTCTGCTTTTATTCCTCTTATGCAACTTCCCATACATTGCTTTTCATGTGGGCAAATTCTTCCACAAACACTTCCAAGTATTGTTGTATCTAGTAAAACATTATATGCCTCTTTTATTTTATTTTCTTTTACAAGTTTTATAAATGTTGGTATATCATTAGATAATGGACATCCTTTGCTTTTACAAGGCTTTGCAGTGCAATTTAAACAGTATTCTGCTTTTAATTTTATTTGTTCATCCATAGATTTTGGCTCCTATAAATTTAGTATTTTATTTATTGTTTTCATACATAAAATAATGTAAAAGTGCGACTGTTTCACTTGTTGTAATAAACTCATTTTTATCAAGCATTTCCTTTGCTTCAGCAAGTGGTATTTTAACAATTTCAATGTCCTCAGTTGCATCTAAATGTCTATGTGTTTTCACCAAATCTTTTGCTAAAAATATAAAAGTTCTTTCATCTGAATAACCTACTGTTGGGTACAAAACTCTCATTTGTTTTATAGAGTTTGCCCTATATCCAACTTCTTCTTCAAGCTCTCTTATTGCACCTTCTTCTGGTTTTTCTCCTTCTTCAATCATTCCTGCTGGAAATGCTAAAATAGTCTTTCCTACTGGTGTTCTTGGTTCTCTTATCATAATTAATTCGTTGTTTTCAGTAATTGGCATAATTATTGCAGCATCTCCTGCAAGAACATGCTCTCTATACAACTTCTCATCTTTCCTTGGATTGTAATAGTGCAACTCCTCTACTACTATTCTTTTTCCACTATATACTGTTTTTTCGTCTAATAGTTCATAATCTATATCCTCATAATAATTACTCATTTTTTATTCTTCCTTTCAATCTTCCATTTTTATTTTTTTTAATAGCTCTCTAAATCTTTCAATTATTTTTTATTAAAAATAGCTTTGTAAATTTTCAATTATTTTTTCAAATTATTTCTTGACATTTTTCTCTAACCTGCTTTAAATCATTCCAAAAATCAATTTTTTTACTTTCATCTCTAAGGAGTGCTGCAGGATGCCATGTTGGCATATATAATATTCCTTTATGCTCTATCCACTTTCCTCTTGATGCTGTTATAGAATAATCAGTTCCTAAAATGTTTTTTAATGCTATACTCCCAAGAAGCACAATTATTTTAGGTTTTATTAATACAACTTGATTTCTTAAATAATTTAAACAAGCATCTGCTTCGTTTTGCTCAGGATTTCTATTTTGAGGTGGCCTACATTTTACAATATTTGCTATGTATATATCTTCTCTTTTAATTCCAAGTCCTATTAATGCTTTATCCATAAGTTGTCCCGCTTTTCCTACAAAAGGCTCTCCTTCTCTATCTTCATCTGCTCCTGGTCCTTCACCTATAAACATAACTTTAGCTTCTTTATTTCCTGTTCCAAATACAATATTGCTTCTGTTTTTACATAGTTTACATTTTTTACAATCTATAATTGATTTTTCTAATTCTTCCCAATTATCGTACATCCTTTAACACCTCCTTCTTCCCATCCATGTCCACCAATTAATTAACACAATTTTCTATCAATTCTATTTTTATTTCGTTATTTGTATCTATTTTTGCTTTAGTTCCAATTGGAATTACAGTTTGTTTATACACATGTCCAAAATTATTTGATTTTATAATCGGAAAATTATATTCATCACCTAATACATCTAATACTATTTTTTCAAGTGATATCTTGCTTTCATGTTCGTAATTTCCAAGCCATAAACCTTTTATTTTATCAAATACACCATTTTGTTTCATAAAATATAAAGAACTGCTAACAACAGTTGGATCACTTTCAAATCCAAGTTCTTCAATAAATAATATTTTATTTTCAAAATTAATATTATATTTTCCTGCTACCATACCTTTTGTTAAAAATAAATTTCCTCCAATAAGCTCTCCTTCTGCTATTCCGTCTTTTATTGTTATGTATTCATCTTTTCCATTAGGTCTTCCAAATTCCAAACTGCCATTTACAAATCTGTTTATTACTTCATTATAACTAAAACTTTCCTCGTCTTTAACAATTGTTCTAAAATTCATAGCAGAAAAAGTAACAAGATTTGATTTTTCTGAAATCATATTTATTATTGATGTAATATCACTATATCCACAAATAATTTTAGGATTTTGTTTAATTAGCTCATAGTCTAAATATTCAAAGCATGAGTTGCTATTTGCTCCACCTGATGCACACCAAATCATCTTAACATCTTTATCTTTAAACATATCATTTATATCTTCTGCTTTTTCTTTAGCGGTGCTACTGTATCCATTAGTATTTGAAAAAAGATTTTTGGAAAACTTAACTTTAAAACCTCTTTGTTCCATTATTTGTTTTGCTTTTTCTATATCTTCTTTTCTTTCATCTATTATTGGGTTTGATGGTGCAACAACCCCAATCACATCACCTTTTTGTAATCTTCTTGGATTAATCATTAAATCACTCCTCTTTATTTTGGGTTACATTAGGGACGTTTAATTTTGTAACCTTTGTCCTTTATAATATAATTAATGGTAATTTGTATTAAAGGTTACAAAATTAAACGTCCCTAATGTAACCTAGGCTTCCCTTTTCCAATAGAATAAATACTGCTGCGCAATTCCAGCTAAATTGCCAAATTTTTCACTTGCAATTTTAAATATTTCTTCTTTTTTTATCTTTTTTTCGTCCTCATTATGAATATATAATTCATTCATTACACGTCTTACCCATACATCTATTGGAAATGCCTCCCATCTTTTTAAAGATGAAAATAGCAAAATACAGTCTGCCACCTTTGGTCCAACTCCCGGAAGAGTAAGTAAAGTATTTCTTACTTTTTCAAAATCTTTTTCTTTTAATAGTTTTTCTAAATCTACTTGCTTTTCTTTTATTATTTGGGTTGTTTCATAGACCCTGACATCTCTAAAGCCTAGCCCAAGTTTTCTAAAGTCCTCCACACTTGCTCTTGACAGTTCAGCTACAGTTGGAAATGTGTAAAAACTTTGCCCTTCAAATATAATTTCTTTTCCATATTTTTTTGACATTCTTTCTATTATTCCTTTTATTCTTGGAATATTGTTGTTTGCTGAAATTATAAAAGAAATAATAGTTTCCCATAAATCTTGGTTTAAAATTCTTATTCCTTTTCCATATTCAATACTCTTTTTCATGTTGTCATCTATTTTAGATAATTCAAACTTTATTGTATCATAATCTCTATTTAAGTCAAAGTAATATGTAATTAATTTTTCTATGTCATCTTCTCCAACAGATTTAAAGTTTATTTCATCTTTATTTTTACTAACTTTAATTACATTATTTTTTACAACTCCTATGTAGCTTTCATCTTTCTGTTTATTCCACCTAAAACATTGCCCACAATCAAATATATCCTTAAGTTCAAATGTGTTACATTTTATTGTACAAAACTGCTCCTTCATTTAACCACCTTAAATCTTATTTTACTATATTGAACTTTAAAAAGCAAGGATTTTCCTTGCTTTTTATGACACATGTGAAGACACCTTGAGGACGTTTCTTTTTCCCGTCCCCATGTCCGGAAAAAAGAAACGTCCTCAAGGTGTCACCCAATGTGTCATAAGTTTTCTAGAATCTCTTCCTTTTTCTGATTTGGAATATAGCGATAATTGTTACATCCATATTCTTTAAAATTGCATATTCCTTGAAATTCACAAAAGTCACATGGCTTTCTTGCATTCTTTTTTTGATAATAAGGCTCAATTGAAATTTTCCCTTTTAACATTTCCTCTGCTATTTGTTTTATTATTTTAGTTGTTTGTTTTCTTAAAAGTTCGAATTGCTCTTTTGTAACTCCATTTGTTTTTGATTTACTTAAATTTCCATCCTTATCTATGTAAGCAGGTACTACATTAGATGCACCTTTTTCCAATGTTTTATCCATCATCTTTACAACATTGACATCTGCTAAAATTAATCCATTCATTTTAAATTTTTTCTTCATTTCTTCTTCAATTTCTTCTTTATCTATTTTTCTATCTGTTTTTAAAATAGGATCAATTAAATTATAGTAAAGAACTCCTGCAGGAAGAACTTCCTCAATATTACATGCAGCATCTAAGTATGTTAAAAGTTGAATTTGAATACCAGCCATAAATTGATTTAAATCAATGTTTTTTACAGATGATTTATAATCTATTATTCTTATATATTTTCCGTCTTTAGTTTCTGCCATATCTATTCTATCTATTTTACCTGTTATCTCAACCTTTTTTCCATTTTCCAAATTAATAATTATTGGCTCATACTCTTTTCCTCTTTTAAACTCTAGCTCAGTTGCAAATACTTCAAAGTCACTATTTTTAAGCCCTTCAATCAAATATTTCATAGATTTCATTACTACTCTCTTTAATTTATTTGTAAGTACTTTAAATTTATTGCTACTTGTAAATATGTAATATTTTGAAAGATTTAATTTCTCTTCAATTATTTCTGAAATTATTTGATTTATTTGATCATCTTCTATTTCTTTAATATTAACTCCCCTTTGTCTTGTTTTGCTAAAAAACTCATCTATTACCTCATGCATAAAACTTCCAGTATCTATTGTTTGAATTTTATATTCATCTTGCGGTTTTAATTTTAATCCATATTTTAGATAATAAGAAAATGGACATGACTCATATTGTTCTAATTTTGAAATACTTGTTACAAGCGTGTTTCCATATAGCTTTTGAATATTTTCTTTTGTAATAATCTCTGGTTCATTTTTAAAATATAGTGCTTTTTTCACACTTTCTAATTTATGATTCCATTTTTTATTATTCTCAAAATATCCTTCAACTGTATTCCAAACTTCTGAAACATCTTCTCCATCTTGTTTTTTTCTTAAATTTTCTATTAATCCTTCAAATGCATTATTTTCATTTATTAGAACATCTTTTATTTCTTGATCAGCAATATCACTTTTTTCGTTCAAGTTTGGAAATATCTTTTTAATTTTTGTTATATATGTTGATGGTCTTAAAGCTGACCCATCTAAATTTGAAGATGGATATGAAAAAAATATTTTTTCTTCTGCTGTAGTTAATGCCTTATATATATTTAAATTATCTTCATATAAATTTTCTAGCGTACCTTTAGCTAGCTCTATACCTTTATCTTTTAGTGTTTTTCTATCTGAATCATTTAAAAATCCTTCATTTTTTTGAATAGTTGGAAATACTCCATCATTTACTCCTATAATAAATGTTGCTTTAACTTTGTGAGTTCTTGTTCTATCAAGAGTTCCAACCATTACCTGGTCTTGAGTTTGTGGAATTTTTCCAAGTGGTGCATCTGAAAGTCCTATCTTTAAAAGTTCTCTATATTTTTCAAATGTGATGTTATCTTGTTTAAATAGCTCCCCTATTTCATTAAGTAAATTTATTACAATATTCCAAACTGCTTCTTGTTCTTTTGCAAGTTCTACTTTTCCTTGTTTTTCTAGCTCTTTTTCTGTTTTTTCTATTTTTTCTTTTATATCATTTTCTTCTAAAAAATTATATAAAGCTTCATTCATTTGCGATACACTTTTCATGCCAGATAAACTTTGTTTTAGTAATACAAGTGGATTAATTATCTGCTGCTTTATCTCAAACATTCTTGCAGCCTTTTGTTTTGTTTTTTCATCTTCTTGTTCTCCAAAGTTCCATTCTTTTTTATACCATTTTGAACCTTTTATTCTCCATTTTCTGCAATAATTTTCAAACTCATAGATTTCTTCTTCTGTTAAATCCATAAATCCCGTTTTTATATAATCTATAACAGCTTCATATGACCAATTTCGTGCATATATTTCAAGAAGACTTAGAATATATTTTGCAAATTCATTTTGGCTTAATGTTTTTTTCTCATCTAAAAAAACAGGTATATCATAAGTTTTAAATATTGCTTTACATAAGCTACCATATTTTTCTATTTCTTTTGTCATAACTATTATATCTTTAAATCTATAATTTTCATTTTTGACAAGATTTACGATATTTCTTGCAACATATTCTATTTCTGAATATGGATTTTTTGCTAAAAATATAGATATATTATCTACCTTATTTTTGTAACTATTATATGGTATTTTCTGTAAATTGTTTTCTAAATATTTTAATTCCTCTGTTTTAAAACGATATGTATCTTCTAAAAATACTGTCTTTTCGCACTCAATTTTATTGTTTCTTGCAATAAATAATAATTTGTCAGCTGTTTGTTTGTTAGAGAAAAATATATCATTTTCCATTGTTGTTTGCATATCTAAATTATCTGTTGTTATTGTAATACTTATCTCTTCTGCTTTTTTTAGTAGCTCTTCAATTACTCTATATTCTTGTTTTGTAAAGCCTGAAAATTCATCTATGTAGATAATTGAATCATTAAACATTTCTGTTTTTTCTAATTGTTTTGCAAGTATTTCAAGCCTATCATTTTCTTCTATGTATTTCCCTTTTAAACTTTTTTGATGCTTTTCAAAAATTGTAATTATGTCTTTTAATTTTTCCTGCAAATATCTACTTTCAACTTTATCTTTACTTTGTTTTAGCATTTCTAAAGTAACAGCATGTTTTTTAAGCTCTGTTAATTGTGTTTTTACAAGCTCTATGTTTTGACTTGATTTTCCTAAAAAAGTTAAATTTTTCTTTTCTTTGTCTAAAATATCATAAATAAGCATTGCCTGACCTGCTTTAGATAAAGACTTATTTGTTACCTCTCCGAACTTCTTGCATTACACGATGACTCATACGAGCAAATGTTAATACCTCAGCATTTATGCTACTTCCTACCTCTAATTTTTCTAAAAGTTTTTTTTCTGCTGTAAATGAAAATTGTTCTGGTGTAATCATATATATTTTTTTATTTAGCTTTATTTTTTCTTTTATTTCTTCAAAGCAGAAATTACTTTTCCCTGTTCCTGCTCTTCCACAAATTAATCTTAAACTCATCTTTTTCTCCCTAATTTTGATGAATAAATTTTATCATAATACTTTCTTTTTTTCAAATGAGAATTCGGAGCCATCCCAATTTCTTAAATGAGAATTCGGAACCGTCCAATTTCTTATTTTCTAAATCCTTCTCCCCATGTTTCTCTTGCATTTGTTATTATTATAAATGCATTTTCATCTATATTTGTTGCTAACTGTTTTATTTTTGAAACTTCATTTCTTGATGCAACACATAATAACATCATTTTATCTTCTTTTTTGTACATTCCTTTTGCATAAATTGCTGTACTTCCACGTTCTATTGTTTTTTCAACCTTTTTTGCTATTTGTTCATATTTATCTGAAATTATAAGAATGATTTTTGTAAAGTTTACTCCTTCAAATACTAAATCTATCATTTTTCCCATTAAAAAAATTGCAATTGCAGAATATAGTCCTATTTCTATATTTCTTAAAAAGAAAACATTTAATGCTACAATTACTGTATCTATTCCAATAATCAGTGTACTTGTTTGATAATATGGTTTAAATGAACGAATTATATAAGCAAGCAGGTCTGAGCCTCCTGTAGATGCCATCGCTTTCAAATTTATTGCACTGCCTATTCCTACCACTATTCCTCCATAAACACTTGCCAAAAATTGATTATGTGTTAGTGGTGGTGCTTTTTCTAATAAATCTATAAATACAGAAAGAAGGAGTGTTCCTATTATTGTTTTACTAAAAAAAATTTTTCCAAGTCTTAAGTAGCCTATTATAAATAAAGGTATATTAAGTACCAATATAGTTATTCCTATTGGTAAATTTAAAATAAAATATGCTATTGTAGCAATTCCTGAAAATCCTCCTGTTGATAGTTTATTTGGAAGCAAAAATAGTGAGGTTCCACATGCCATTATAAAACACCCCACTATTGTTAATAATATTTCATATCCATATTTTTTAAAATTAAATTTTCTTTTAACTCTAGTATACTTCATAGGAAATCACCTTTTTATTTATTATGTGATTTTCTTATTTTTTTATACTATTTTCTAATTTCTTCTAATAAATCATCATACGTCTTTTCTACTTTTAATTCAAATTTTCCATGCTTTATGTTATTATCCATTTTTATTTCAAGTTCAACATCATAATTATCTCTTAGTTTATCGATATTTTCTCTTTTATGTCCTACTATATTATTTATATCCTCTGGATTTGCTTTAATTTCTACTACTTTAACCTTAGTATTATATTTCTTTATTTTATTAACTATAGCATCATACCACATAGCACTTTCAACTAATTGTCTAAATGCAGGATGATATGGTCCTGCTACAACTTGGCTATTTTGAGACTTTGGATCAGTTATTTCATCTGTATTTTGAAGACCAATTCGTATTATATTTATGTTGTGTTTATTAAAAAGTGTTGCTACTTCTTTTGCTCTTTCCACAGCCTGCACAACAGATAAAGGTTCATATTCGCCTCTATTTAACTCTTCTTCTAATTCTGTTTGCCTTATTACTAAAACAGGATATATTCTAACTATTTTTGGTTTTAATTTTATTAAGTCTTTTGCAGTGTTTATTTCATCAAGCAAAGTACTTTCTGGAAGTCCTATCATCATTTGATGTCCTAAAGTAAAGCCATGCCATCTAATTAATCTAGATGCTCTTTTTACATCTTTAAATGTATGTCCTCTTTTTGCTCTTGCTAAAATATAATTATCTGTTGATTGTACACCAAGTTCTATAGTTTTTACATGATATTTTTTTAATCTTTTTAAAATTTGTTTATTTATATAATCTGGTCTTGTTGATATTCTTATGCTATCTACTTTTCCATCTTTTATATAATCTTGAACCGCTTCTAATAACTCATTTTGTTTTTCTTCTTCTATTCCTGTAAAACTTCCTCCAAAAAATGCGACTTCTACCTTATTTTCTTTGTTTTTGAAATTTTTTAGATATTCGTCTATTATTTGTTTTACTTCATTTGCTGTTACTTGCTTTTGTTTTCCTGTAATTTTAGTTTGATTACAAAAAACACATGCATGAGGACATCCTAAATGTGGTACAAATATTGGAATGATATACTCTTTTTTCAAATTTAAATCCTCTCCTCTGATTTAAATTATAAGCTTCGTTTTGCTTCTAATTTAAATACTATTTATTTTCTATTATTGCAATTGCTCTTTTTGCAGCTTCCATTTCAGCTGCTTTTTTTGTTCTTCCTTCTCCTGTTGCAAGATATTTATTATTGCATTTTACTTCAGCTGTAAATTTTTTATCATGGTCAGGACCCTCTTCTTTTATTATTTTATACTCTATTTTTACATCTCCATTTTTCTGAAGTATTTCTTGTAGTACAGTTTTATAATCTTTTTCTCCAACATGTCTACTTGCAATTTCTGCAGCTTCTTTTAAATTTTCTATTATAAATTTTTCTGCTTGTTCTAATCCTCCGTCAAAATAAATTGCTGCAATTACTGCTTCAACACTATCTGCCATTATAGCTGGTCTTGCTTCTTTATGACTTGTTAGCTCACTTTTCCCCAAATATAAGAAATCACTAAAATTATGCTTTTTTGCAACCTCATATAAACTTTCTTCACAAACTATTGTAGCTCTAACTTTAGTCATTTCTCCTTCAGATAATTTTGGATATGTATTATATAAATATTTACTTGATATAAATTCTAATATACTATCTCCTAAAAATTCTAATTTTTCATTGCTTTTTACATTTTTTTCGTAAGCATATGATGTATGTGTTAGCGCATTTATTAATAAATTTTTGTTTTTAAATGTATAACCAATATTTTCTTCTAAATCTTTTAATTCCATTTTTTCACCTTCTTTTTTAATTGATATTTCTTAATTAATTATTCAAAAGTTTTTAAGTATTACATAAATATTATACTATAAATCAAGAAAAATGCAAGTAAAAGTAAAAGACTTATATTTTATGTCATAAAAAATAGAATGCCCTAAAATGTTTTAAGGCACCCCTATTCTCATTCTTTCTTGTATTATATAAATGCTTATTTAGAACTAATCATTCCATTCCAAGTTACTTCCTGTTCATCTACAACAAGCTTTATAGTTATTTCTTTATCCTTAATTTTATTATATATTTCACTATCTTCTTGAAATACAACATATCCTTTCGAAATGTTTCTACTTAAATCTATTTCTTCACTAGTATCTTTTATTATTATTTTAGGTAAATCACTTTCTATAATTTCAACTCTATGAGAGTATTGATTAATTAAACAAATATTATAGCCACTCGGTCCATCATATTTCTCCGCTACTCTAATACTAGCTATTTTTATACCTTTCTCATTAATTGTTTTTTTCTTTGCCGTAGTAGGAGATATTATACTTGAATCCCTTGCCACCAATATAGTATATATATTTGATATTCCACTTACTTGTATATTTTTATTTAGCAAGCTACCTACCTTTAGACTATATATTTTATTTCTTGTAGGGTAAAACTTATTTTCAAAAACTTCAACTGCTCCATTATCAACTTTTGTTGCTCTTCTTACTAAAAATTGCTTATAAGAAATTCCATCTCTTTCAGCATCTTCTTTTGCAGCTTCACTATCATCATATATCATCTCATCAAAAATTATTGGAAATTCACTTCCTGCAGTTACTTCTTCTATTTTATCTTCTAGCTGCTGTATTGTTGTAAGCATTGAATGATCAACTTCTAGATGCTCTAACCCTCCTCTTAAATATTCTTCATAAGTCATATTTCTTTCTTGAGCTATTTCCATTATCTCATCTCTTCTTGTGCCTTTTATTCCCGCATCATGTTCTAATATTTCAACTTCTTCATCTGTTAGTTCATCTACATTTTTATATGTTAGCTTTACTACTTTGCCCTTATCTACAATATTATCTTCATCATCACGCTGTTCATAATCTGATATTTCCCATGTAACATCTAATGAAGTTTTATTTTTTGCAAGTAGCTCATCAATTAGACTTTCTCCACCTGCAAGTATAGCTTTTTCTTCGTCTGCAGCTATTGCATAATTTTCTCTTGCTTCTTTTGCTTTTGTTATTATTCCATTATCTCCTTTTTTGTTGTAAAAAAGGAGATTCAAATAGCAATGTTTCCAAAAAAAAGAAAGGTTTTACCCTTTCATTTTATAAATATATAATTACTCAACGTGATCTTTTATGTAGTCAACTACATCACCTACTGTAACTACTTTCTCTGCATCAGCATCTGGAATTTCTGTATCGAATTCTTCTTCTAATGCCATAATTAATTCTACTATATCTAGTGAATCTGCTCCTAAATCATCAATAAAAGATGATTCCATTGTAACATTTGAATCTGTTACACCTAATTGTTCTACTATTATTCCTTTTACTTTTTCAAATATTTCTTCTTGTGTCATTCTCTAATTACACCTCCTCTCAAGTGCTAAGTTGTTATTTAACAACAATTATTTTTTTCTTTTTAATTTTTACTATTTAACAATATTATAAGTTGATATAATTTGTCAAGAGTTATTTCTATAAATTTTAAAATTTTTTTACTTTTTATTTTCAAATTCCTCTATCATCTTGTCTACTGCCCTATTTTTTACGAATTGTTCTGCTTGTTTTATAGTAAATTCAAATAGTTTTTCATCGCTACTTCCATGTGCTTTTACAACTGGTTTTTTAACTCCTAAAAATAATGCTCCACCATATTCTTTATAATCCATAGATTTCCTTAAAGCATTTATAGACCCCATTGCAGGAAGTGCACCTAATATAGTAAATACATTTTTCTTTATGCTTTCTGTTAGGTTTCTTTTTACAAGTTTTCCTATTCCCTCTACAGTTTTTAAAAATACGTTCCCTGTATACCCATCTGCAACAAGTATATCTAAATCTCCGGAAAATGCATCTCTTCCTTCTACATTTCCAACAAAGTTAATGTTAAGCTCTTCTGATTTTTCTTTTAGTAATTTATAGCTTTCCTTAACTAAATCATTTCCCTTTGTTTCTTCTGTACCAATGTTTAAAAGTCCTACCGTAGGATGTTCAATTCCAAATGTATTTCTATTATATATTGTTGCCATTTGTGCAAATTGAAGAAGATTTATAGGTTTACAGTTGGTATTTGATCCACAGTCTATTAGCATTAATCTTCCTTTATATGCAGGTAAAATTCCTGCTAATGCTGGTCTGTCAATTCCTTTTATTCTTCCAACTAATAATGTAGCTCCTGTAAGTAATGCTCCTGAATTTCCTGCAGAAATAAATACATCTCCTTCATCATTTTTTAGCATATTAAATCCCACAACCATTGAAGAATCTTTTTTATGTTTTATTGCTTGTGTAGGAATATCGCACATTTCTATTGTTTCTGTTGTATGATGTATAGTTAATCTAGGAGATATTTCTGATGCATCATTTTTTCCGTAAAACTCTTTTATTTTTGCATTTATCACATCTTTATTTCCAATTAAACATACTTCTGCTTCAATCTGATTAATTGCCTTTACAGCTCCCTTTATATTCGCATCTGGGCTATTGTCTCCTCCCATTGCATCTAATAGTATTTTCATTTTTCAAGTCCATCCTTTATTAAAATATATATATTGTTTTGTTCTATTTTATAACTATTATTTTATAAAGTCAATTAAACAATAATAATTTTATAATTTATTTTGAACAAATACAATATCTTTGACTGATTAGTCTAGATTAATAATGGGGACAAAGAAAACTGCACACTATTTCTAAGTGCTTTTTTCTCCGTCCCCATTTCTTATTTTTTTGTAAATATAATTTTATTGCAAATTAAGCAAGTTCGATTGTTGCTCCAACTTCTTCAAATTTTGCTTTTAATGCTTCTGCATCTTCTTTAGAAGCTCCTTCTTTAACTGTTTTTGGTGCTCCATCAACAAGTTCTTTTGCTTCTTTTAATCCTAATCCTGTAGCATCTCTAACTACTTTAATTACTTGGATTTTGTTAGCTCCAGCATCTTTTAATACTACGTTGAAGCTTGATTTTTCTTCAGCTGCTACAGCTCCTGCTCCAGCTGCTGGTGCAGCTGCTGCTACTGCAGATACTCCATATTTTTCTTCAATTGCTTTTACTAATTCAGCAAGTTCAGCTACTTTTAAGCTGTCAATTTTTTCTAATAATTCTTCTATCATTTTTCATTTTCCTTTCTATTAGTGGTTTTAGGTTTACCACTCTATTTAATTATTTTAATTTTTTACCTAAATTTAAAACTTTATTTTAATTTTAATCAAAAGCGAGTATTGCTAGGCGAACAAATGAGAAAATTCGAGGTGTACGTGCTGTACATCGCAGAATTTTCGAATGAAGTTCAACGACGCAAGACGAAGCTTTTCATTAAAATTTAGGCTTGAGCCTCTTTTTGAATACGTACCTGATCTAAGCCAACTGCAAGTTTTGAAATGTTTCCAAGTAAAGCTCCAGCAAGCATACCAAGTAATTCTTGTCTTGATGGTAATTTTGCAAGTGTAATTATATCTTCAACTGACATTACTTTACCTTCTATTATACCACCTTTGATTTTATAAAAGTCATTATCCTTAGAGAATTTGTATATTGCTTTTAGTGGTTCAACATAGTCCTCATCTGCTATAACCATAGCTGTTGGTCCTTCTAAAACACTATCAAGCTCATTTTCTCCATTTGCATCTAATGCTCTTCTTATAATATTGTTTTTAATAACCTTGTAGTCAGATTTTGCATCTCTTAATGTATTTCTTAGAGTAGTAACCTGTTCTACTGTTATTCCTCTGTAATCTGTTAAAAGTACTAATTTAGCATCTTTAATTTTTTCAGCTAAACTTTTTACTTGTTCTTCTTTTTGTTTAATAACTGTTTCATTTGCCATTTTCTTATATTCACCTCCTGTAACTTATGTCAAAGGTATAAATTAGACTTCTGTCTTCTATTCCTCTGATTTCTAAAAATAAAAAGTTCAATTTTATAGCCCTATACAAGGCATATAAAGATTGAACTTTAACTCTCTTTATCTATGCCTCGGTAGGATTTATACTTAAAGCCACCTACTTTCTTTGGCTACTATAATTATTTTTGATCAATATACAATCCAGGTCCCATTGTAGTAGAAATTGATACACTCTTTACGTATTGTCCCTTAGCTGCTGCTGGTTTTGCTTTTATAATTGCTCCCATAATTGCATCATAGTTTTCTAATAATTTTTCTGCTCCAAATGATACCTTTCCAAAACCTAAGTGAATAATATTGGTTTTGTCTAATCTGTATTCAACTTTTCCTGATTTGATTTCATTTATGGCTTTTGTAACATCCATTGTTACTGTTCCAGATTTAGGGTTTGGCATTAATCCTTTTGGACCTAATACTTTACCTAATCTTCCTACAACACCCATCATATCTGGAGTTGCTACGATTACATCATAATCAAACCAATTTTCTTTTTCAATTTTTGGTATTAATTCTTCTGCTCCAACAAAATCTGCTCCTGCTTTTTGAGCTTCTTCAGCCTTTGGGCCCTTAGCAAATACTAATACTTTTAGTGTTTTACCAGTTCCATGAGGAAGTACTGTTGTACCTCTTACTTGTTGATCAGCATGTTTTGAATCTACACCTAATTTTACATGTAATTCAACTGTTTCATCGAATTTTGCTTTTGGCATTTTTTCGATTAAATCTAAAGCTTCTTTAACTGAGTAAAGTTTATTTTTTTCTACTAGTTTTTGAGCTTCAGCAAATCTTTTACCTTGTTTCATTTTTTCTTACCTCCTTTGGTTCTAGCGAAATTATTTTACAAATTTCTCCCATAAATTTTTAATAGGTTATAGTTGGCTATCTAATTGTAATTAGTCAGCAACCACAACGCCCATACTTCTTGCAGTACCTGCAACCATGCTCATAGCTGCTTCTAATGATGCTGCATTTAAGTCTGGCATTTTTTGTTTTGCAATTTCTTCTATTTGGGCTTTAGTAATTGTACCAACTTTATCTTTGTTTGGCTTTCCTGATCCCTTTTGAATTTTAATTGCTTTTCTAATTAATACTGCTACTGGTGGTTCTTTAGTTATGAATGTAAATGATTTATCGCTATATACTGTTATAACAACTGGAATTATCATTCCTGGTTGATTTGCAGTTCTGTCGTTAAATTCTTTTACGAATTGCATAATATTTACACCACTTGAGCCTAATGCTGGACCTACTGGTGGAGCAGGTGTTGCTTTACCAGCTTCAATTTGTAATTTTATTAAATTACTAATTTCTTTTTCTGCCATTATGTGCACCTCCTTTGGTTTTGATGTATACTTACATCTAAATAATTATAGATAATTTATTAATTTAGACGGCAGATTTCAGATGTATGAAATCAATTTAAGGATAATAGCTTTAAAGTATTACACCTACTTTTGACTTCTTACTTCTTAATTCTGTCTTCTATTAATTAACTAATTTTTGAAACTTGTGAAAAGTCAACTTCTATTGGTGTTTCTCTTCCGAACATTGAAACAAGTACTTTAACTTTCTTTTTGTCTTTATTAATTTCTTGTACTGTTCCAACAAATCCTTCAAAAGATCCACTTGTAATGGATACAGATTCACCTTGAGAAAAATCTACATTAACATTAGGTATCTCAAATCCCATCTTTCTAATCTCTTGATCAGTAAGTGGAATAGGATCTGTTCCTGAACCAACGAATCCTGTAACTCCTCTTGTGTTTCTAACTATATACCAAGTTGCTTCTGTTACAATCATTTTTACTAATACATAACCAGGGAAAACCTTTTTTAGATTTGTTTTCTTTTTACCATCTTTTATTTCAATTTGTTCTTCCATAGGAACAACTATCTCAAAGAAGTAATCTTCTAATTCTCTATTTTTTACTGTTTTCTCCAAGTCTGTTTTTACTTTATTTTCATATCCAGAATATGTATGCACTACATACCATCTTGGTTCTATTTTTTCAGTTTCTTGAGACATAATATAAGCCTCCTTTTTAATTATTCAGCTTGGTCACTACCATTTTCTGTTTCAGTTTCTTCTGAAGTTTCTGCTGGAGTAGCTTCTTCTGTTGTTTCTGTTTGCTCTGAAGTATTTTCTTCTTCTCCTTCTGCCTCTGTTTGTTCATCAACAACTACTTCATTAGAAATTTCATTTTTTGAATCAACTGCTTCTTTTATTTTATTAACTCCATATGTATTCATTTTTTCGAATACTAAGTCTAAAACAAATACTATTGCAGCAGTAATTAATACAATAGTAACAACAGCAATTGTGTTATTTAATAATTGCTTTGGTGTTGGCCAAATAACTTTTTTTAGTTCTGCTTTAAAATCTTTAAAAAAATGCTTTTTATCATTTTTGTTTTTTGCATCTTTTGGCATATTGATTTCCTCCTTATAATAAGGCTATTTTGTTTCTTTGTGTGTTGTACGTTTTTTGCAATATTTGCAATATTTAACGATTTCTAATCTGTCAGTATTTTTCTTTTTGTTTTTTTCTGTCATATAATTTCTTCTCTTGCACTCTGTGCATTCCAATGTAATTGGTTCTCTTGCTCCTTTTGCTGCCATTTTTAAAACACCCCCGTTCACTTCGTTCACTTCGGATACTGATGCTGTAATCGGCAAAGCCTCAATAGCCTCAGCAACCTCCACTTTTTTAACTGCATAATGTTTTATCTTTTTAAATTTAAACTATTTTAAAAAGCACATGCACTTTGCATATGCTTTAATATTCTACCATAATGTACGTAAAAAGTCAATAAAATTTATGTAATTTTTAACAATTTTTACTTCTTTTTTTCTTTTTTTCAACTGAAAATCCAAACTTTCCTATTTTTTTATTCAAATCGTAATATCCTCCATTCGCATATGCAATTAGATTACACTTGCTTATATCAAATGCACCTTTTTCATCAATATACTTTTCATCAGCATCAATTGATAAAATTTGTGCTATAAACATGTGATGACTACCAAGTTCTCTTATTTCTTTTACTTTACATTCTATTGCAACTGGACTTTCTTTAATAATTGGACATTTAACATGTTTTGCTTTTTCTTTTGTAAGATTCATTTCTTTAAATTTATCATATTTTGCTCCTGACTTTACTCCACACCAGTCTGTTGCAAAAGCCAGTTTTTCGTTTGTAAGATTAATTACAAATTCCCCTGAGTCTTTAATTAAATTATATGAGTATCTTTCCGGCCTAACTGATATATAACACATTGCAGGATTTGTATTTATTATTCCAGTCCATGCAACTGTCATGATATTTGACTTTTTCATATTCCCTGATGTAACCATTACAGCAGGTATTGGATATATAAACGTTCCAGGTTTCCATTCTTTTCTTGACATATTTTTCTCTCCTCGTTTCACAATATATATTATCATAATTTTAAATAAAATAAACCCAATTTTACATCACTTGGGTTTATTTTATCAAGTATAAGTATATTTACTTTTTACTTTTAAACATTTAATTTTATATTACTTTAAACTTAAGTTATGATTTCTTTATATAAGCTTTACCACCATACAAAGCTAAAAGATTTTTAATTTTTTCATTTTCATTTAATATCGCAATATCCATAGGAGTTACAACTTTAAAGTTTTTATCATACCAAGAACCACTTCTAATTTTTGCATTTGGATTAGCATTATTCTCAAGCAGTAATTTGACCATTTTTTCATCTGAATGAAATACTGCAATATGAATTGCCATTCTACCCTGTTTATCATAGAAGTCAGGAAATAAGTTGTATTTTCTTGAAAATTCTAAATATAACTTAGCAACTTCATATCTTCCATCTAAAACAGCTCTATTTAAGCCTCCTAATTCTTCTGTTAACTCGTTTTTTGTATAAGAACCGGATTCTAATATTAAATTTATAAACTCAACGTTTTCAGTAAAAAATGCAAGTTCCAGGTCTGTAATTACATGTTTACATTTATCTTTTGAAAATTTAGTAATTTTAGCACCTTTTTTGATTAGATACTTTGCTATTTCAAGATTATTATATTCACATGCCATATTTAATGCAGTATTTCCACAATACTCAAAGTTTATATTAAGCCCTTTATTAATAAGCCATTCTGCAGTTTCAATTGTAACATTTCTGTATATGATCAAACATTGAAGTGAGTTTCCTTCAGATATATAATAATCATTAATATCCATTCCTGCATCCAAACAAGCTTCACATAGGTCGAATTCTTCTGCTTTACACGCATTTAAGAAAAAATTAAATCTTTCATCTTTATCATTTAGTGTCCGTAAAAAATTTACTACATTTTCATATCTTATAGTTCTTTCTTTCATATAAAATCCTCCTTAAAAAATTTTTTATAGGTGTTTTTACATATATATAAATTGTATTCATAATAACATCTTTATTTAAATTTTTCAAGAAATTTATGGAATTTTGGTTAAAAATATATGATTATT
>Ga0256404_1002156_pt1 | contig 44545 bp, 35 predicted proteins | sample RumenRJG_01DNA_FD_185990 | JGI IMG/M metagenome (GOLD analysis project Ga0256404, IMG submission 185990) | Bovine rumen microbial communities from Lethbridge, Alberta, Canada - RJG_01 | ecosystem: Host-associated > Mammals > Digestive system > Stomach > Rumen | place: Canada: Alberta | collected... | reverse complement strand
GTAAGTATTATTGTATACAATCCTTGGCATAAAGGAACGCTTTGATTGTAGAATGCCATTGGGCATAATCAACAAAGCGGCCACTGCTTTCTCTTTTTTGCTATTATAAAACGCCCAATAGTCATGTGCAATATGGCAAAATAGAGAAGCAAAATACTAAATTAGGTGTAATTATTGTCTATATTCTACAATAATAATTGTATACAAGTATGCAATAATTGGAATTTAGTTGATTTAGCGCTTTAAATGAGCAAAATGACGAAAAAAGAAAAAAGGTGTCTGCCGCCCGAAAAAAGGGAGACAGACACCCGGGATCATCAATATTACAGAAGAGCAACGCCCGCTTCTTCACACGCCTGTACGACTTCGTCAGGCCATATGGAACTGTGAACTTCGCCGATGTGGGCTTTCCTGAGGAAGAACATGCAGATTCGGGACTGACCGATACCTCCGCCGATCGTAAGAGGAAGTCTGTCCTCCAGGACCGCTTTCTGGAAGGGGAGCCCGGCGCGCTCAGGACAGCCTGCCTTATCCAGCTGGCTTCGCAGTGACTCTGCGTTGACGCGGATTCCCATGGAGGAGAGCTCCAGCGCGATATCCAGGATAGGATAGTAGACCAGAATGTCGGCATTGAGCTGCCAGTCGTCATAGTCGGGGGCGCGTCCGTCGTGGGGCGCTCCGTCTGCGAGCTTGTCGCCGATCTGCATCAGGCACACTGCGCCTTTCTCGCGGCAGATCAGGTATTCGCGCTCTTTACGGGTCTTGTCGGGATAGAGGGCTTCCAGCTCGGAGCTGGTGATGAAGAAGATATCGTGGGGAAGGATCTCCTCGATATAGTCGTAGCGGATCGCCATGTATTTCTCAGTCTTGCGGAGGACTCTGTAGACGTTCTGCACAACTGTCTTAAGGGTCTCGATCGTGCGGTCCTCTCTGGTGATGATCTTTTCCCAGTCCCACTGATCCACATAGATGGAGTGGATGTTGTCGGTGTCCTCGTCGCGGCGGATGGCTACCATGTCGGTGTAGAGCCCCTCTCCGACGCTGAAACCGTACTTGCCCAGGGCATAGCGCTTCCATTTAGCCAGGGAGTGAACGACCTCCGCCATCTGTCCGGATTCCTTGATGTCAAAAGATACCGGGCGCTCCACTCCGTTGAGGTTGTCGTTAAGTCCCGAGTCGGGGCGGACAAAGAGAGGTGCGGAGACTCGGCGCAGATTCAGCCGCTCGGCAAGGAGATTCTGGAAGAAGTCCTTGACAGTCTTGATGGCGATCTGGGTCTCGTGGAGATCCAGAGATGACCGGTAGTCCTCGGGGATGATTAATTTTTCCATAGCAGCCTTTCCGCTGACCGGCCGGGAGGCGCGGTCCGCATTTAATGATCATGATATATAAATTAACTTTGAATATTTAATCGCAAATCTGAAAAAATTGCAATAACGAATAAAGAAAGGAATGCTATACTGCATAGTATGGGCAAAGAGATAAGAATATCGGTCCGGGATCTGGTGGAATTCGTGCTGCGCGCGGGAGATCTGGACGAGCGGTCGGCCGGCGCTCCCGAGGATGTAATGCTCGAAGGAGCGCGGATGCACAGGAAGCTGCAGAGAGAAGCGGGACCCGATTACATGGCGGAAGTGCCGCTCTCCGTTTATTATCCTCTTCCTGACTGCGGGGAAGACGGAGACGCTTTTGTGCTTGTGGAAGGCAGGGCGGACGGCGTTTTCCTCGGCTGTGATCCGGAGAATCCCATTTTCGGAGAAGCCTGGACCATTGATGAGATCAAAACGACATACAGAAAGCTCAGCAAAATGAAAGGGCCTGAACCGGTGCACCTGGCTCAGGCCAAGTGTTATGCATATATATATTGTGTTCAGAATCAGCTGGACACAGTACGGGTCAGGATGACTTACTGCAGCCTCGTGACGCAGGAGATCCGGCGGTTTACACAGGAGTATACCGCGCAGCAGATCACAGAGTGGTTTGAAGGCCTGATGAAGGAGTATTCCAAATGGGCGGGCATGGAGATCCGATGGGAAAAAGTGAGGAATGAATCGCTTTCAGCGCTTGCTTTTCCTTTTCCGTACAGGGAGGGGCAAAGAGAACTCGCGGTACACGTCTATCACACGATCTGCCACGGAAGGAAACTGTTTCTGGAGGCGCCCACAGGTACGGGCAAGACGATCTCCGCGGTATTTCCGTCGTTGAAGGCGATCGGCGAGGGAAAAGCGGACAGGCTTTTTTATTTTACGGCGAAGACTGTGACCGGGCAGGTGGCCCTGGAGACTTTCTCGATCCTGCGGAGGAAGGGGCTGCGTCTCAAGAGTGTTCAGCTGACCGCGAAGGACAGGATCTGCCCCATGGAGAAACGGGCCTGCAATCCGGACGAGTGCCCGCGGGCGAAGGGACACTATGACAGGGTCAACACGGCGCTGTTCGATCTATTGACCAGGGAGGAGGACCTGCAGAGGACTACGCTGGAAAAATACGGGGAGCAGTATAATGTGTGCCCCTTTGAACTGGGGCTCGACGCCTCCCTCTTTGCGGATGCCATAGTGGGGGATTACAACTATCTGTTTGATCCGAGAGCGAAATTGAAACGCTTTTTTGCAGAGGGAAAGGGGAAGTACCGGTATCTCTTCCTGATCGACGAGGCTCACAATCTGGTGGACCGCGGGCGCGAGATGTTCAGCGCTTCGCTCTCGAAGGAGGAGATGAAGAACTTCAGGAGCGCAGTGAGAGAGGTATATCCGGCTCTGTGGAAGAAACTCGGGAAGCTGATCAGCGCTTTCAAGCCTTATAAGGAAACCTTTGAAATCGGAGCGGAATCCGGATTTATACCCGAGGCGGAGTCTGAGACACCGGCGGGAATGCAGCTTATGCAGACGCCGGGAGGCAGGGAGCGCGTGCTTCTTGTGGAGGAGATCGATGCTCTTGCCGACGCGGCTTACAAAGTGATGGAGGAGATGCAGTCTGTTCTGCAGGAGCAGCGGCGGGAAACAGGCACTGTGGACGCGGCGGCGTCTCCGATACAGGAAAATTTCATGAACGCCTATTTTGCCCTGTCCCGTTTTCTGACGGCCTATGAGGGCATGGACGGCGAGTATCAGATTTATATACAGAAATACGGCAGGGATCTCGAGGCGCGGCTCTTCTGCGTGGATCCGTCCGTCAAACTGGCTCAGTGCCTGGACAAGGGGGAGGCGGGCGTGCTGTTTTCCGCGACTTTTCTGCCGATCCGATATTACAAGAGGCTTCTGGGCGGAACTGACGAGGACTACGAGGTCTACGCCAGGTCGTCATTCGATCCCGGGCGGCTAGGGCTCTTCATAGCAGGCGACGTGACAAGCCGCTACCGGATGAGGGGCGCGGAGCAATATGGCAAAATAGCGTCCTGCATCTACAATGCCGTTTCCCAAAGGCACGGCAATTACATGATCTTTTTCCCATCCTACAGCTTCTTGGAGCAGGTGCTGGAGCAGTATGCGGCGCTGTATCCGGAGGATGAAGAGACTGCTTTCGCGGTTCAGAGACCTCAGATGACAGAGGAGGAGCGCAAAGATTTCCTTGACCGATTCGAAGAAGTAAGAGATGATAAAAGTCTGCTGGGTTTCTGCGTGCTGGGAGGAATCTTCAGCGAGGGAATCGATCTGAGGCAGGACAGGCTGATCGGGGCGGTCATTGTGGGCACCGGTTTTCCCCAGGTTTGTGCGGAGCGGGAGATCCTCAAGCGATACTTTGACGGCAGAGGAGAAAACGGCTTCGATTATGCGTACCGGTATCCGGGCATGAATAAGGTCCTTCAGGCGGCGGGAAGAGTGATCCGGACCGCTGACGATATAGGCCTTGTAGTGCTGATGGATGAGCGGTTCCGGACAAGCGCTTACAGGCGGATTTTCCCCGCGGAATGGAGCGGAAACAGAATCACGGACAGCCATGAAATTGGGGATAAAGTTTCGAGATTTTGGGATGAATGGCTATAAAATGTGGATAACTTTGTGGACAGTGTGGATTTCTTTTGAGAAAATTGCGTTTTCCTATTGCAAAATAGAGAAAAGTATGGTAATTAGAGATCCCGTTCAGGATAAGGAGGATTATTATGTGGGCAGAAGAAAGCGTAATCTATCAGATTTACCCTCTGGGCATGTGCGGAGCACCCTATGAAAACGATGGCGTTCAGACGCACAGGATCCTGGAAGTAAAGGAGTGGATCCCTCATCTGAAGAAGCTGGGAATCAGCGCAGTCTATTTTTGTCCCGTCTTTGAGTCGGATACACACGGCTATAACACCAGGGATTACAAGAAGATCGACTGCAGGCTGGGCACCAACGAGGATTTCAAGGAGGTCTGTGAAGATCTTCACGCAGCGGGGATCCGCGTAATCCTGGACGGCGTGTTCAATCATGTCGGCCGCGGCTTTGCGCAGTTTCAGGATGTTCTGCACAGGAGATGGGAATCCCCTTACAAGGACTGGTTCAATGTCAGCTTCGACGGAAATTCCCCTTACAACGACGGCCTCTGGTACGAGGGCTGGGAGGGCAATTATGACCTGGTCAAGCTCAATCTCAGAAACGAGGAAGTCATCGCGCATATTTTCGATGCGATCAGGTACTGGGTGGAATATTTTGACATAGACGGACTGCGGCTGGACGTAGCCTATTGCCTTGACAGGGACTTCATAAGAAGGCTTCGGGGCTATACAGACTCCCTGAAGGACGACTTCTATCTGATCGGCGAGATCCTCGGCGGCGACTACAAGACTGTCATGGGCGAGGGGAAACTGCACAGCGCGACTAACTACGAGTGCTATAAAGGACTCTTCTCGAGCTTCAACAGCATGAACATGTTCGAGATCAACCACTCCCTCATGCGCCAGTTCGGCTCCGATCCCTGGTGCCTGTACAGAGGATATCATCTGCTGTCCTTCGTGGACAACCACGACGTGACCAGGGTGGCAAGCGTTCTCACTAACAAGAAGCACCTGCCTCTGATCTACGCTCTGGCTTTCGGTATGCCGGGCATTCCCAGCGTCTACTACGGAAGCGAGTGGGGTGTTCTTGGCGAGAAGAGACAGGGGGATCCCGCGCTGAGACCCCGCATCGAGAAGCCCGAGTGGAATGAGCTGACTGAGTGGATCAGCAAACTGGCAGCTGCCAAAAAATCATCGGAAGCTCTCTGCTACGGTGACTTCCGCAGCGTTGTCCTCACCAATAAGCAATGCATTTTCGAGAGAAAGGCAGCGGGTGAGAGAGTCCTGGTGGCTATCAATGCGGATGAAAACGAGTATGTCGCGCATTTTGACGCGGGATGCGGAATGGCTGTGGACCTGATCACCGGAAAGAAGCATGACTTTGGCGGCGGCAGCAGGCTTCCTGCTTACAGCGCGGCTTTCTGGAAGATGGAGAAGTGACGCGGAACCCGAATTCGGGTATTATGCGGTCAGCAAAATATGATATAATGTCTGTAATTTTACTAAGTTAAGGCGATAAGAGCCAGAAAGAGGTCTGAAATGACTATGGTATTGGTTGCGGGGTTAGTGCCCTGCGTTGTTCTGCTCTGGTATATCAATAAAAAGGATTCGATCGAGAAGGAACCCACGGGACTGCTGGTAAAACTGATCTTTCTGGGATGCCTGTCCACGATACCGGCTATGGTGCTGGAACTGGTGGGAACGAATATCCTGACGTCGATCGGAATGGATGAGACGAGTTATCTCTACATATTTATCGAGAATTTCTTCATCGTAGCGCTGGCGGAGGAAGGGTGCAAGAAACTGATGCTGCGCCTGGGAAGCTGGAAGAATCCTGCCTTCAACTACGTGTTTGACGGCGTTGTGTACGGCGTCTGCGTGGCGCTTGGCTTTGCCGGCCTGGAGAACGTTCTTTATATCTCCGGTTTCGGAATGGAGGTCGCGGTGGTCAGAGGACTTGCTGCCGTGCCTCTCCACGCGATCTGCGGCGTTTTCATGGGCCATTTCTATGGATTGGAGAAGAAGTATACGGCAACCGGGATGACAGGTCTGGCTAAGAACGTGAAGACCCTGAGCATAGTGATCCCTGTCCTGATCCACGGCTTCTATGATTTCGCGGCCTCGATCGGAAGTGACACGTTTGCGTACATCTGGCTGGGATTTGTCGTTCTCATGGACATCGTCGCGATCAAAGCGATCAGACAGTATTCCGGCATGGATACCTCGATCTGACGGGTGAGAAACCATTCTGAATAAAACGAAAAAAACTGTTGACACGCGGTGGACGCTGAGGTATATTAATTCATGTCCACCGCGCGAAACGGTTATAAATGCGATAGTAGTACAGTTGGTAGTACGCCACCTTGCCAAGGTGGAGGTCGCGAGTTCGAGCCTCGTCTATCGCTCTCGGCAACGCGGGTTGCCAAACAGTTTTATAAATGCGATAGTAGTACAGTTGGTAGTACGCCACCTTGCCAAGGTGGAGGTCGCGAGTTCGAGCCTCGTCTATCGCTCTCAGGGAACCGAAGTTATCGGTTCCCTTTCTTTATTGCGCTAAAATGCAAACAGCGCTTGTAAAAAAATTGTCAATATCATACAATGTTCAAGGCAAGTAAATGGGCTAAATGCCCCACATTGACTCTCATAGAGGGAGAGCAATGATGAAAGGAGAACTAATGAAAAAAAGATTACTGGCAGGGATCCTTGCTGTAAGCATGGCTGGAGCGCTCCTCGCAGGCTGCGGCAAAGGAACAGCACAGAACACAGGCGCTGCTGGAACACAGGCAGCAGCCGGAACGGAACAGGCTTCCACAGAGAGAGCAAAGGCCAACGAGATCGTGATCGGTATCGCACAGGATCTTGACCAGAGCCTTGACCCTCACTACGCGGTGGCGGCAGGAACCAAGGAAGTAATGTTCAATGTCTTTGAGGGACTTGTGAAGTATGATTCCAAGGGAGATACTGTCCCCGCAGTGGCATCGGACGTTCAGATTTCCGATGACGGTCTTGTGTATACTTTTACACTTCGCGACGGCGTGAAGTTCCACAACGGTGATACAGTGGATCTTGACGACGTGATCTATTCTATTCAGCGCTGCAAGGATGACCCTAAGGTCAATCCGCAGACTTCCACAGGACTTCAGTGTATCGCAAGTCTTGAGAAGGATGGGGACAACAAGCTTGTGATGACTCTCAGCGAGCCCAACACGGAGCTGATGTCTCTTCTGACACTGGCTATTCTTCCCGCTGATTATGACAAGCAGGACACTGCCCCGATCGGTACAGGCCCCTATAAATATGTTTCCCGTACGGCGCAGGAATCCGTCGAGCTGGAGAAATTCGCGGATTACTGGGGAACTCCCGGCAATATCGACAAGGTCACATATAAGATCAATGAGAAGACAGAAGGCCTGGTAATGGGGCTTGAGAGCGGCGCGCTGGATCTGGTCTCTCATCTGAGCAGCACGCAGGTGAAAGAGCTCAACAAGGACAATTTCAATATCGAGCAGGGCACGATGAATCTGGTTCAGGCGCTCTATCTTAACAATGAAACGGCACCTTTTGACAATGAGCTTGTACGTCAGGCTCTGTGCTATGCGATAGACAAACAGGGTATCCTGGACATGGCTTTTGACGGCTATGGCTTCCCCATCGGATCCAATGTATTCCCCGCATTTACGAAATATTTTGACGAGAGCCTGATTAACTACTACGAGCACGATGTCAATAAGGCCAAGGACCTCCTCACTCAGGCGGGCTATCCCAACGGCTTTGATATGACCATCACAGTACCTTCCAACTATCAGCCTCACTGCGACACCGCGGAAGTCATCGCGGAACAGCTCAAGGAAGTCGGCATCAACGCTAAGCTTGAGCGCGTGGAGTGGGAGACCTGGAAGGCGGACACTTATGCGGGAAGAAACTTCCAGTCCACAGTGATCGGCCTCACAGCTGATCCGCTGACAGCCAGAAGCCTTCTGGAGAGATTCACTACAGGCCAGCGTGTAGCAGATGCGGAAGGCAACCGCGGAAACAACTTCATCAACTACAACAACGCAGACTATGACGCTCTCTTCGAACAGGCTGTAAAGACCTATGACGATGCGGAGCAGGTCAAAATATACAAAGAGATGGAAAAGAACCTTACCGAGCACGCCGCCAGCGTTTACATCCAGGATATGGCGGATATGGTCGCGGTTCGCAAAGGTCTGACCGGCCTCACATTCTATCCTCTGTATGTGCTGGATGTTTCCACGCTGAAGTGGGAATGATGACGGAAAACGGAATCTGACTGAGCGATCATGTGCGCAGCAATAGGGCGTTCTTATTGCTGCGCATTTTATTTGACCGGCCAGGGCGACCTGAACCGGCACCCAATCGGACTGATCCGATAGAAGGAGATACTTGCTTTGAAGTATGCAGCCCGCCGAATTCTGGCACTATTTATCACAATGATCCTGGTATCATTTCTGACTTTCGCGGCTTTCCATATCATTTCAGGAGACCCTGCGCGGGCGATCCTGGGAATGAACGCCACAGAGACACAGCTTGAGCTGCTGCGGCATGAACTGGGGCTGGATAAGCCGTTCATTGTACAATACTTCAACTGGTTGCTGGGATTTTTCTCAGGCAATCTGGGGATTTCCTACAGTTACCGTCAGCCGGTGGCAGCCCTGATCATACCTAAGCTCAAGGTGACCCTTGTAACGGTCCTGATCAGCTTTGTGATCATTGTCATCTGTTCGCTTCCTCTGGGTCTTCGCGCGGCGCAGAAATCCGGCAGCCGCTTAGAATGGCTCCGGACGACGATCAATCAGCTCTGTATGGCAGTACCCGCATTCTTTCTGAGTATTCTGGTCTCTTATGTGTTTGGAATTGTGCTGAAGTTCTTTACTCCTGGGGATTTTCCGAGAATGGAACATAATCTGCTGGGAGCGCTGTGCTATCTCTTTTTTGCCGCAGTGTGCATTGCGATTCCGAGGATCGCGATGGCGGTGCGAATGCTCAAGAGTACTCTCGTTGAGGAGATGGAGAAAGACTATGTGCGAACAGCGATCTCAAGAGGTAATGACAGGACGGAAGTCCTGAAAAAACATGTCCTGAAGAACTCCCTTGTTCCCACGATCACATTCCTGGGCCAGACCATGGCGGAGATCGTCGGCGGCAGTATTGTTGTAGAGCAGGTATTTGGAATTCCCGGCATGGGAAGGTTTCTTGTGGCGTCGATCTCCAACAGAGATTATCCGGTCGTAGAGGCGCTTGTCGTCATCCTCGCCTTCTGGGTCATCCTCTCGGGAACAATAGCGGATCTGATCAATCAAAAGATTGATCCGCGCCTTAAACTGGGAGGACGCGAATGATGAAGAAAAAATGGAACGGATATCTTATCGCCGGATGCATTATTACAGGCATCATTATCCTCTGGATCCTCATTGGACGCTTTTATACTCCTTATCCCCCTACCAAGATGAGTTCCGCCAAGCTGCAGGGACCGTCACCCGCGCATCTGTTCGGAACGGACAAATTCGGCCGGGATATTTTCAGCCGTGTTATGCAGGGATCGGGAACAACGCTGCTGATCGCGGCGCTCACTATTTTGATCGGATCAGGGGCCGGCATCATAATCGGCGCCATAACCGGGTATTTCGGCGGCATGGTGGATGAAGTGCTGATGCGCTTTAACGACGCGCTGACAGCATTTCCGAGCATTCTCCTTGCCCTTGTTATCATCAGTATTCTGGGACCGGGCAAATACAATGTGATCATTGCTTTGGGAATCGTGTTTATCCCCAGCTATGCCCGCATGATGCGAACGGCTTTCGCAGCGCAGAGGGACGTGAATTATATTATCAGCGCGAGGCTGATGGGAGCTTCGAGCCTGCGGATCCTTTTGATCCATATGCTGCCCAATACGCTCCATGTACTGCTCCCGGCACTGACGATCGGCTTTAACAACGCGGTCCTGGCAGAGGCGAGCATGAGCTTTCTGGGAATAGGAGTGACGCCTCCGGACGTTTCGATGGGATATATGCTCTCCGAAGCGCAGGGAATGTTCCGCTCAGCGCCCTGGTACGCGCTCAGTGTCGGCGGCGTGATCGCGCTCCTCGTGTTCGGCGTCAGCCTGATCGGAGAGGGCATGCAGAGAATGAATGAGGAGGTGGACTGATGCTGGAAGTCAGAGATCTCCATGTAAAATTTCATAACAGAGACAGGGAAGCAGTGGCAGGAGTGAGTTTCACCCTTAAGGATGGAGAGATCCTGGGCCTTGTGGGCGAGTCGGGTTCAGGAAAATCAGTCACGGCGATGAGCATTGCCGGCCTCCTTCCCCGCAAAAAGTGTGATTACAGGGGCGATGTGCTCGTGGACGGTGAAGATATGCTGCACGCGAACAGGGCGCTCCTCCGCAAAGTGCAGGGTAATAAGATCGGCGTAGTCTTCCAGGAGCCTATGAGCGCCATGGACCCTCTGATGAAGGTCGGCAAGCAGGTGGAAGAGGTTCTGGAGATTCACACAGACCTCAGTCCCGAAGAGCGAAAAAAGAGAGCGATCCAGGCTCTCGATGATGTGGAGCTTCCGGATCCCGAGGCGGTCTACAACAAGTACCCTCATGAGCTCTCCGGCGGAATGCTTCAGAGGTCCATGATCGCTGCGGCCATTGTGGCGCGCCCCAGCCTTCTTCTTTTGGATGAGCCCACAACGGCGCTGGATGTGACGATTCAGGCGCAGATCCTGGAGCTTTTGAAAAAACTGAACAAAAAGCACGGGATGTCTATGCTCTTCATCTCTCATAATCTCAATGTTGTGCGGAAACTCTGCAAGCGCGTTGCTGTCATGCAGAGAGGAGTGATCGTGGAGGAGGGCACGACTAAAAATGTCTTTTTCCATCCTCAGCACCCTTATACCCAGCATCTGATCGAGTGCATTCCCGCGAGAGTGAAAGTGATCGCGAGAAAGCATGCGGAGGAAGAAGCGGAGGAGGCCGGGCAGGCTATTATCGCAGAATCCGGGCAGACAGGAGGTGAACGCAATGGCTGACAGTATTTTGGATACGATCACAACGATGACCGGGCTTGGCGCTGATCCCGCCGCCGAAGCTGTGACTGAAGCGCAAAGGCAGCTTGTCCTCGAGGTGAATCTTGTGAGCGGCGGTTACCGCACACCGGGCCTCTTTGGCAAAGGCAAGTACCAGCAGGTCCTCTACGATGTGGATTTCAATATCCGCCACGGAGAGATCATGGGGCTTGTGGGAGAGAGCGGAACCGGTAAGTCTACATTGGCCAGAATGATCCTCGGAATGCTCGAGCCTGAGGAGGGCAGCATTGTACACTACACAAAGCGCCCGCAGATCATTTTCCAGGATCCCTACAGCTCGCTGAACCCCGCATACACCGTGGAATGGTCGCTGGAAGAGCCCCTCCGCGTATTCGGAAAGTACGACGAGGCAGAGAGAAAGCGCCGTGTCCGCGACATGCTCGCCAAAGTAGAGCTCCCTCAGGAAGTTCTTAGTGCAAAGCCTTCGGAACTGTCCGGCGGTCAGAGGCAGCGAGTCAGCATCGCGGCAGCCCTTATCAGAAGACCGCGCTTTATCATCGCGGATGAGCCGGTCTCGGCACTGGACGTGACGATCCAGGCCCAGATCCTGCAGCTTCTTCGAGACCTGCGGGAAGAGCTGGACCTGAGTTATCTGTTCATTTCACACGATCTCAACGTCGTGTATCAGCTCTGCGACAGAGTTCTTGTCATGAAAAAGGGAAGAATTGTGGAACAGGGAACAGTGGATGAAGTTTACGATCATCCAAAGGAAGAATATACGAAGCAGCTGCTGGCGGCAGCGCAGTAAAATCGCAGAGGGACAAGATTTCTTCGCGCCGGCATATACCCTGTCTTTCACTCCGGTTTCAAGGACGGGGAAGGAAAATACTGCATAAAAAGAGATGACCCGTTAGAGTCATCTCCTTTTTTTATCGGAACTTCCCCGTCCTTGAAAAGTCGTTACAGACAGGATATATGCCGGCGCGAGAAAACTATTCCCGCCCGTGAAATGCCGCCTCAGGCAGCATTTGCTTACTCAGCTTCCTGCATCATGTCCCGAAGATCTGTGAGGAGAACAGGGGTGTAACCAATACGTTCCACACTGACGCAGGCGCTGCGGCTGCTGACGGACCGGTAGGTAGGATTGCTGTGTACATGACCGTAGAGATTGGCGTAGGGCATGCTGCGAGTGATATAAAGAGGTGTATGGGAGAGGATAAAAAATTCTTTTAATATGACCGGAAGATCATAACACTCCTCAAAGCCCAGATCCCGCCACTGCTGCGGAGACAGATAAGAGTCGTGGTTGCCCATCACAAGAAACTTGCGTCCCTTCAGACGGGAGAGAAGTTCCCTGCATCGCTCCTGCCCGCCGGAGCAGAAATCGCCGAGGTGATACACAAGGTCATGATCGCCCACGACCGAGTTCCAGCGCCTGATCATTTCCAGATCCATCGTGTCGGTATCAGGAAACGGCCGTTCTTCATAAAGTCTTATATTCTCATCACCGAAGTGGGTGTCAGCGATCAGGAAGATCCTGCTTTCTGTTTTATCTCTGCTCATATCGAAACCTCCATCCCAATGTCTCTCCGCACGAGGCAACACATACTTTCAAGATGTGCGGAAAGCAGATTTCTTTTCTCTAATGTAGAATACCTTCGAAGCTCCTGTCAAATTTATATTTTCTTTAGAAAAAACCAAGTAATAATTGACACAAAGTTTAGTAATAGTATAATTGTAAATCAAACCGAAAAGTTTAGCATTAGAATATTTTCAGTTTATTATTGGAATTGTATCCCACATTAATAAATGTGGGATAAAAGCGGCCGGAAGGACCGGAGAGGAAGGCGTAAGAATGGATACTGACAGCATCAACATTGATATCGGCAGAAGGATCAGGAACCATCGCAACCGGAACGGACTGACTCAGCAGGAGCTGGCGGACCGGACGGAACTCACTAAGGGATTTATATCCCAACTTGAGAGGGGGCAGGTATCCGCTTCAGTGGTGACACTGATGGACCTGATCGAATGTCTGGGAACGACACCCGCGGAATTTTTCAAGGATGAAGAAGAGCAGGTCGTTTTTACGGAAAAGGAATATTTTGAAAAGCTGGACGAGCAGGGCAACAGCAGACAGTGGATCGTGCCCACGGCGCAGAGGTTTCAGATGGAACCGCTGTTGGTGGTGATTCAGCCGCATTCTTCTCTTGAGGAGGACAAACCGCACAACGGCGAGGAGTTCGGCTATCTGATGAGCGGAAGACTCAATCTGTGGCTCGGCGACAAGGTGTATCACATCAAATCCGGCGAGAGCTTCTATTATCAGGCGTCTCAGAAGCACCGGATCGAGAATCCGGGCAGCAGGCCGGCCAAGTACCTGTGGATCAGTACGCCGCCGGAATTTTAATTAAACAGCACCCCGGTGCTGATAATTATAATTTAGAGCAAACATAAACCAACACATATGGAGAACAAGGGAATGGAGAACAACACAAACATTATTGAACTGCGCGGGATCACCAAGGTCTACGAGGACGGTTATACGGCAGTGGACAACTTCAACCTGGAAGTAAAGAGAGGAGAATTTGTTACGCTTCTTGGACCTTCCGGCTGCGGCAAGACGACGACTCTGCGCATGATCGCGGGATTTCTGATGCCTTCATCGGGTGAGATACTGCTGAACGGGGAATCGATTCAGGATCTTCCTCCGTATAAAAGGCCGGTCAACACGGTCTTCCAGAGATACGCCCTGTTTCCCCATATGAATATTTACAATAACATCGCTTTCGGACTTAAGCAGAAGAAGACTCCTAAGGACGTGATCGAGCGCAAGGTGAGAAGAGTCCTGGATCTGGTGGATCTGGAAGGATTTGAGGAGAGAAGCGTCAGCACGCTTTCCGGCGGTCAGCAGCAGCGTATCGCTATCGCCCGCGCGCTGGTAAATGAGCCCGAGATCCTGCTTCTCGACGAGCCTCTGGGCGCGCTGGACCTCAAGATGCGCAAGGAGATGCAGATTGAGCTCAAGGATATGCATGATAAGCTGGGCATTACCTTCATCTACGTCACTCATGACCAGGAAGAAGCGCTGACGATGTCTGATAAGATCGTCGTCATGAATGAAGGCAGGATCCAGCAGATCGGTACGCCTGAGGATATCTACAACGAGCCGAAGAACGCATTTGTCGCCGACTTCATCGGAGAAAGCAATATTTTCAACGGAATGATGACAGGTAAGCTTCGCGCGAGATTCTGCGGCGGTGAGTTCGATTGCGTAGATGATTATGAAGAGGGAACTCACATCACAGCGGTCGTAAGGCCTGAGGACGTGGAACTGACAAAGCCCGAGCTCGGCGTGATCCAGGGCGTCGTGGACTCCGTGATCTTCAAAGGAATGCACTATGAGATCGCCGTGCTCTCCGGCAAGAATGAGATCGTGAGCCAGACTGTTCACTCCGCGAAGGTGGGAGACCATGTCGGAATCCGCGTTGAGCCCGATAATATCCACATCATGCTCGCAGAGGACCACACAAACTTCTTCTTCGCCGATATCAATAAAGACTTTAAGCTCGAGTACAACGGACATCTTCTGGATACCAGCGTGACCAAGATTATCAAGGGCAGTTCCAGAAGAGAGGACGGAACTCTTCAGGATGCCAGCGGAGAGGCTATCGACCCCAAACGCGTGCGCATCCAGGTGGCGATCGGCCCCAGCGATATCCAGATGACGGACGATCAGGACGCGGGACTTGTCAAGGGTACGATCAGCAACCTCATCTACAAGGGCGACCACTACAGTTACGTCATCCACACGGAACTCGAGCAGGATTTCGTTGTCAACGACGAGTATCTGTGGAACCTTGGGGACAGCGTCAGTCTCCTGATGCCTATTGACAAGATGACATTCACGATCAGGAAGAAGTAAAGCCGGGGAGGAATAACATTGAGATTTTCAAGAAAGAATCTGGGAATTCCATATGCTGTCTTTTTGCTGCTTTTCGTAGTGGCGCCTCTGATCGTTATTGTGATCTACGCCTTTACGAACGGACAGGGACAGTTCACACTGGAGAATCTGACGGGATTTTTTACAGATCCCAATACTATGGGCACACTGTTTTACAGTCTTGCGATCGCATTTGTTACGACAGTTGTGTGCCTTCTGCTGGCTTATCCCATTGCGTATATCCTTGCGATGAGCGAGCTTAAGACGAAGTCCGTGATCATCATGGTCTTCGTGCTGCCTATGTGGATCAACTTTTCACTGCGCATTACCGCACTCAAGGAAGTGCTGACACTGATCGAAGGGAACCTGGCGAGGTATCCTTTCACGAACGCGGTAGTCGGTATCACATATGACTTTCTGCCCTTTATGATCCTTCCGATCTACACCACGCTTTCCAAGCTGGACGGCGCGCTGCGCGAAGCGGCTATGGATCTGGGCGCGGACGATCTGCACACATTCCTGCAGGTGACGCTGCCCCTGTCGGTCCCCGGTATTGTCAGCGGCGTGTCCATGGTATTTCTGCCGGCCATGACCAACTATGTCGTCTTGGATATGCTGTACAACAGCACTTACATCATGGGCAGCCTTATCGGAAGCTATTTCTCAGCTTACAACTGGCACGGAGGTTCCATGATCGCGCTGATTCTTTTGGCGATCATCTGTCTCTTCACCCTGCTCACTACGGAGCCCGGTGAGGAAAATGAGAGAGGAGGCGCGCTGCTGTAATGGTCAAAATATTGAAACGTGCTTATCTTATTATCATGCTGCTGTTCATCTATCTCCCAATCCTGATCCTGGCTGTGTACAGTTTTACAAGCGCCACTCAGATCGGCGCGATCAGGGGCTTCTCCCTGCAGAACTATGTGACGCTGTTCACAACGCCTGAACTGACGGACATGATCCGGGGGACCCTTCTTCTGGCTCTGGGATCCGCTTTTCTCGCGACGATTCTGGGAACACTGGGAGCGATCGGAGCATTTTATTCAGGAAAGAAAGCCTCCACACTGATCACATCCCTCAACCAGGTACCTGTGGTCAACGCGGATGTCGTGACGGGCTTCTCGATCTGCATCCTGCTGGTAGTTGTCTTTCACATCAGCAAGGACACATTTATCCCGCTGGTAGCAGGTCATGTGACGCTGTGCGCACCGTTTGTGTTCTTATCCGTCATGCCCAAGATCAAGCAGATGGATTCGAGTATCTACGAGGCAGCGCTGGATCTGGGCGCGACGCCGCTCACGGCTCTGTTCGAGATCGTGATCCCGCAGATCGTACCGGGCATTGTATCCGGTTTCGCGCTGGCGATCACACTGTCACTGGATGACTATTTTATCTCCACTTATACAAAGCCCGCGATGTTTGACACGATCAGTACTTATGTAGTCAACGCGACCAAGGGATCCCAGACTACGATCAAGACCGCCCTCTGGGCGCTCTCAACGGTGATCTTTGCAGTTGTAGTGCTGATCGTCATAGGAATGAACGTCAGAGCTCTGCAGAAGGAAGGAGGAAGACATGCAAAAGAATAACGGAAACAGCAGGCTTTCCACCGGAAGAGTATTCAGATCCATTACCTCTGCAGCGGCCGCGGCAGCTGTCGCTGTGACAACCATCGCCGGAGTATTCCCGGCAATGCCTGCAGATGCGCAGGCGGCAGGCAGGGACGAGGCAGAAGTTGTACTCAGAGTATGCAACTGGGAAGAGTACATAGACCTTGGCGACTGGGATGAAGAAGAGACAATTGAGCTGGAATCCGGCGATATCATCGGCGAAAACTCCATGGTCGAGGACTTTGAGGAGTGGTACGAAGAGAACTACGGTGTGAAGGTGAAGGTGGAGTACTCCACTTTCGGAACCAATGAAGACCTCTACAATATGCTCACTCTGGGCGATGAGTTCGACCTTGTCTGCCCCTCGGAATACATGATCATGAAGCTGATGAGAGAAGGGCAGACAGTGCCGCTCTCCGAGGAATTCTTTGATCCCGAAGTGGAAAACAACTACTATATAAAAGGCGTATCACCCTATATCAGGAAGATCTTCGACGATCATGAGATCGGCGGCGAGCCCTGGAGCCGCTATGCGGCCGGGTACATGTGGGGCGTTACGGGAATCGTGTATAATCCGGAGGTCGTGGACAGAGAGGAAGCTTCGACCTGGAAGATCCTCAGCAATCCTAAATACAGCCGCCAGGTTACCATCAAGGACAACGTAAGAGATTCTTATTTTGCCGCTGTCGGAGCGATCAAGGCGGATCTTCTGACATCTCCGGAATTCACTTCCGATCCGGATTACGCGAAGAAACTTGAAGTGGAGATGAACGACACTTCTCCTGAGATGATTGCCAAGGTCCAGGATTATTTGCAGATGTGCAAGGACAATGTCTACTCCTTTGAGACGGACTCCGGCAAATCGGATATGATCACCGGCAAAGTGGTGGCCAACTATCAGTGGTCCGGAGACGGCGTCTATTCGCTTGATCAGGCCGCGGAGGACGATTTCGACCTCGCGTTCGCGGTTCCCGTGGAGAGCACGAATATCTATTTTGACGGATGGGTGATGCTCAAAAACGGGATCAGGGACAGCGAAGAGAAACAGAAGGCGGCGGAAGCCTTTATCAATTTCTGCTCAAGACCCGACAACGTTGTCCGCAACATGTATTACATCGGCTATACGTCCGTCATTTCGGGAGGCGGCGACCCCACGATCTTCGAGTACGCGGATTACAACTACAGCGCGGAAGACGACGCCGAAGAGACGCAGGAGTATGACCTCGGGTACTTTTTTGACGAAGAAGGAGCCGAGGGAGAATATGTGATCGAGGCGCCTGTGGAGATGCTGGAGAGACAGCTCTATGCGGCTTATCCCCCGGATGATGTTATGCGCAGATCTTCGATCATGACATGCTTTGACGAGCAGCAGACCGCAGCGATCAACCAGATGTGGATCAACGTGCGCTGCTACAACCTGAAGAATATGCCTGTCTGGGGATGGCTTTTTGTGGCCGCGGCAGCAGCCGGCCTGGTGTATCTGATCGCCGTGCGCGTTAAAGCAATCAGAAAGAAGAAAAATAAATGATCTTGGCGAAAGTCTGAGTATATACACGGGTCAAAACAGACAGACCGGTACCGGGAAAACCGAACCGTTCTGTCTGTTTTTATATGGATTTGATCAGTATTTTGACATCTTCGCGCGCTATTGACTTTCTCGGGGAAGTGCTTTAACTTTAAGTATCAGAGTTTTACCGGCGGGGAGCAGGATAATGATCCCCGGCGGATTTTATAAGGAGGTAAAGATGCCGCAGATAGTAGAAGTAAAACATCTGAGCAAGACCTTCACGACTAAGGAAGGGCAGGTGGATGCGCTCAGAGACATCAATCTGTCTATTGAAAAAGGTGATATTTACGGAATTATCGGCATGTCCGGCGCGGGAAAGAGCACGCTGGTCCGATGCCTGAATTTCCTGGAGGTCCCCACAAGCGGGCAGGTCATCGTCGAGGGACAGGACCTGGGCGGACTTACGGACAAAGAGCTGAGGGCGCTGCGCAGCAGCATAGGAATGATCTTCCAGAGCTTCAACCTGCTGATGCAGAAGTCCGTGATCGACAATGTGTGCTTTCCTCTGCAGATCCAGGGGATCAAAAAGAAGGACGCTGTTGGAAAGGCCAGAGAACTGCTCAAGACAGTCGGCCTTGAAGATAAAGAGAAGGCCTATCCCGCACAGCTCTCGGGAGGTCAGAGGCAGAGAGTGGCGATCGCAAGGGCATTGGCATGCGATCCCAAGATCCTTCTGTGCGACGAGGCGACCAGCGCGCTGGATCCGCAGACAACAGCCTCCATACTTGACCTGCTCAAAAAGATCAACGCGGAGACAGGGATCACGATCATTATCATCACGCATCAGATGTCCGTAGTGCGGGAGATCTGCAACAACGTGGCGATCATTGAGAAGGGAAGCCTTGTGGAGAACGGCCTCGTGGAGGAAATCTTTACCCATCCCAAGTCCAGGGCGGCGAAGCAGCTCATCATCGAGGGAAAGGATCCCGACGAGTGGACAATGGAGGAAAACACAGCCGGAACGGTCCCGCTGCTTCACGAGGACCGCAGGATCCGTATAGTATTCGGAACGCAGTCATCCTTTGAGCCGGTCATTGCCAATATGGTGCTGACCATGGGAACGCCTGTCAATATTCTGAGGGCGGATACTAAGGATGTTCACGGCGTGGCGAGAGGAGAGATGATCCTCGGCCTTCCCGCCGATAAAGAACTTCAGGAGCGCATGATCAGCTATCTGATCGAGCGAGGCCTGGATGTAGAGGAGGTGACCGGATATGCTCAGTCCTGAGACATGGGCGATGATCGGCAGAGAGACGATCAATACGCTTTATATGGCCGGATTTTCGACATTGTTCGGATATTTGCTGGGACTGCCCTGGGGCATCGTCCTGGCAGTGACAGATGCGGAGGGCATAAGACCCAATAAAGTGGTCTACAGGGTGCTCGACATCATTACAAATATCATGAGAAGTATTCCTTTCCTGATCCTTCTGATCCTGATCATACCGCTGACCAGGCTGATCGTGGGAAAGAGTTACGGCTCCACCGCGACCATAGTGCCGCTGGTTGTGTCAGCAGCTCCCTTTATCGCGAGAATGGTTGAATCCTCCCTCAAGGAAGTGGACCATGGCGTGATCGAGGCGGCTCAGGCGATGGGCGCCGACACAATGACGATCATAACCAAGGTGCTTCTGGTGGAAGCAAGGATCTCTCTGATCGTCGGCGTGACGATCTCCTTTGCGACGATCCTCGGCTATTCGGCCATGGCGGGAACCGTCGGCGGAGGCGGACTCGGAGATGTTGCTATTCAGTATGGATATTACCGCTATCAGTTTGATATAATGATAGTGACGGTCATTCTGCTTGTGGCGATCGTTCAGGTTTTCCAATTTGCGGGCATGAGACTTGCATCCCGACTGGACAGAAGGAAGGCTTGAGGGCTATTATAGTAGTAATGAAATCGGAAGAGCGTATTATGCTCGGGAGAGGAGATCAAGATGAAAAAGAGATTTGTATCAGTACTCACGGCAGCTGTTCTGTCAGCAGTGCTCCTTGCGGGCTGCGGCGGATCAAGCGCTTCCACATCCGCATCAGGCGACCAGGCGGCGTCTGCCGGGGGCAGCGAAGAGAGCAAGACGATCACCGTCGCAGCCAGCCCCACGCCTCATTCGGAGATCCTTGAGGCTGCCAAGCCCCTCCTCGCTGAGAAAGGGTACGAGCTTGATATAAAGGTATTTGAAGATTATGTACAGCCCAACGAGGTGGTCAACAGCGGCGAGATCGACTGCAACTACTTCCAGCATGTACCTTATCTTGAGAGCTTCAATGAAGAGAAGGGAACAGACCTTGTGGTAGCGGGCAAGATCCACTACGAGCCGCTGGGAATCTATCCCGGAACGAAGAAGACTCTTGAAGAGATCGGAGACGGCGATGTGATCGCGATACCGAATGATACAACAAATGAAGCAAGAGCTCTTCTCTTACTGCAGTTCAATGGTATAATTAAACTTAAGGACGGAGCCGGGATCACGGCGACCAAGCAGGATATCGCCGAGAATCCCCACAACGTGGAGATCAAGGAGCTGGAAGCGGCCCAGATCCCTCACGTCAAGGATGAAGTCGCATATTCCGTTATGAACGGCAACTACGCGCTTCAGGCCGGCCTTATCGCCGCGAAGGACGCACTTTCCTACGAGCTTCCTGATTCTGAAGCTGCAGCGACATATGTAAATGTCATCGCAGTGAAGGCAGGAAATGAGGAGAACGAGGGGATCAAGGCTCTCGTAGAGGTCCTGAAGTCTGACGAAATCAAGACGTTTATCGCTGATAATTATGATGGCGCTGTGGTCGCCTTTGAGGAATGATCTGCAGATCGCAAGGGTTAGCACCGAGGAGGTAATATGACAATCGAGAAGAAGAAAGAAGGAAATCGGCTGGTTCTGGCAGTCTCAGGCCGCCTGGACACAATGACGGCACCGGAACTGGAAAACGTCATTAAGGAGAACTTGGACGGCGTGGAGGAACTGGTCCTTGATTTTGAGAACCTGGAATATATCTCCTCTGCAGGTCTGCGCGTAGTCCTCGGAACAAGGAAGGCTATGGGAGATAACGGGAAGTTCTCAGTTCGCAACCTCTGCAGCGATGTAAGGGAGATCTTTGATATTACGGGATTTTCGGATATCATCACGATCGAATAAGGATCAGACGGAGTAATGTAACGGGCCGCCGCATCGTAAACCGGTGCGGCGGCCTTTTTGCGCCTCAATCCGGGCGGTCAGGAAACTTTATTTGCGGATATCGGAAACTACAGTATAATAATGATGTGTAATTATGCCCGGACAGCAGAGCCGAAAAAAATCAGAACTGACAGGGATGGTGCAAAATATGGAAAACAATGAACTTTTCAGAAAAAAAGCGGTAGAGAGAATTACTTCTCCCGAAAAACTCAACGACTATATTCATGTGACGAGCCCTTCGATCTGGATGGCACTCGGAGCGATCATCCTGATCCTGGTCGGGGCGCTCGTTTGGGCGACTTTCGGCAACATCTACACGACCGTAAACGGAGCGGGTGTCGTAAAAGACAGGAACCTGGTGATCTTCATCAAGGTGTCCGACCGTCCTTCAGTGAAGGAAGGAATGGAGATCACGGTCAACGGCCACAAGACAGTGGTCAGGGAGATCTCCCCGGAGCCTGTGCAGATCAGCGAAGAGGTGGGCGAGTATGTCCTTAGCAGCACAGGGCTTCAGTCCGGCGAGTGGACCTATATGGTCGAAGCGGATATAGACCTCGAGGACGGCATATACGAGGCCAGCATAACGGTGGAGTCCGTTCATCCGATCAAGTTTGTGACTAACTGAGGAAAACAGCAGAGGCTTTACATATGAATGCTACGAAAAAAAGAGTAAAAGAACCGGTGAAGAGAGGAGTGGCGCAAGTTCCTGTCATCATGCAGATGGAGGCGCTGGAATGCGGAGCCGCATGTCTTACAATGGTTCTTGCCTATTATGAGAAGTGGATACCCCTCGAGAAGGTCCGCGTGGACTGCGGCGTTTCCAGAGACGGCTCTAACGCGGGAAATGTGCTCAAGGCGGCGCGTCACTATGGCCTTGTGGCGGACGGATACAAACTGGAGCCGCAGATGCTGATCGACAACGCTGTTTTTCCCTGTATCATCCACTGGAATTTCAACCACTTTGTGGTCCTGGACGGCTTTACCAGGAACAAGGCGGTACTGAACGATCCGGCGAGAGGACGGGTGGAAGTGTCAATGGAAGAGTTCGACGAGTCCTTTACCGGGATCTGCCTTATGTTTTCGCCGGGAGAGGACTTCGAGCCGTCAGGGAAGCCCAAGAGCGTGCTGTCTTTTGCAAGTAAACGGCTCAAGGGCGCCGGACCGGCGATCGCTTTCGTCGTGCTGACTACGATCATCTCGTCCCTTTGCGGAATCATTTCACCCGGTTTCACCCAGGTGTTCATGGACAGGCTTCTGACAGGAAAGAATCCGGACTGGGCAGTTCCTTTCCTGGTGCTCCTGTCGGTATTTACGGCGCTGCAGATCGCGGTCTCCTGGATCAATATCGTCTACTCATTGAGGATCAACGGAAAACTTGCCATTGTCAGCAGCTCCTCCTTTATGTGGAAGATCCTGCGGCTGCCGATGGAATTCTTCTCCCAGAGAATGGCCGGCGATATTCAGTCCAGACAAAACTCCAACACAGAGGTCGCGTCTAACCTTGTCAATACTTTCGCGCCTCTGGCTCTCAATACGGGCATGATGTTCTTTTATCTTGTGATCATGATCAGAATGAGTCTGCCGATGACGATCCTCGGTATATTCTCTGTTCTGCTCAACGGCCTGTTTTCCAGATATATATCGGAGAAGAGGATCAATATCGCGAGAGTACAGGTCAGAGACAGCGGTAAGCTGACGGGCACTACGATCGCCGGGATCGAGATGATCGAATCCATTAAGGCGAGCGGCTCAGAGACCGGATTTTTCGAGAGATGGGCGGGCTACCAGGCCAGTGTCAATGCCCAGGATGTAAGGTTCTCCAGGACAGACGAGTATCTGGGGCTCCTTCCTCTGATCGTATCGGAGGTCACGGACTGTCTCGTACTGTTTATGGGCATCAACCTCGCAATGAGGGGAGAGTTCACACCCGGTATGATCACTCAGTTCGCAGTTTACATGAAGCAGTTCCTCGCACCGGCCACCCAGCTGATCACGACAGGCCAGACTGTCCAGGAGATCAGAACGGAGATGGAGAGGATCGAGGACGTAATGGAATACCGGACGGATGAGCTCGCGGACAATGAAGTGAGCGCTGATACGCCGAATGTTTCTTTCGCCAAGCTTTCAGGACTCGTCGAGATGAAGGACGTGACCTTCGGATACGCCCCTTTGGGCAAGCCCCTGATCCAGGATTTTTGCATGAAACTGGAGCCGGGAAAGAGCATTGCCTTTGTCGGTGCTTCCGGCAGCGGCAAATCTACTTTGGCCAAGCTCCTTTCCGGGCTGTATAAACCATGGGACGGAGAGATCCTTTTTGACGGAAAACCGATCAGAGAGATCGATAAAGCCGTTTTCAGGGGATCGCTGGCAGTTGTGGATCAGGATATCACGCTGTTTGAGGATACCATAGCCAACAATATCAAGATGTGGGACACCACGATCGAGAACTATGAAATGATACTTGCGGCCCGGGACGCGCAGATCCACGACAAGATCATGCAGCGCGCGGGAGGTTATGAATACAGGATCAGGGAGAACGGCACTGATTTCTCGGGAGGAGAGCGGCAAAGACTTGAGATCGCCAGAGTGCTGGCGCAGGATCCCACTATAGTGATCATGGACGAGGCTACCTCCGCGCTGGACGCGAAGACAGAATATAATGTCGTGAAGTCGATCAGAGACAGAGGAGTTACCTGCATTGTGATCGCGCACAGACTCTCCACGATCAGAGACTGCGATGAGATCATTGTAATGGATCACGGTGTAGTGGCGGAGCGGGGAACTCACGAAGAGCTCTACGCGCTCGGAGGAATGTATACGCAGCTGGTGAGCAGCAATTAAGTCGGCGAGGAGAATAACAGTATGGGTTGGTTTGACGAACAGATCCGTATGAGAAAACTGAATGATGAAGTGCTGCTGGAGGAATCCTTTCTGGATATGGCGGGTTCCGTCATGGGACGGGAGCTGCAGGCTTCGTTGGAGAACAACCGGATCAGGACTAAGAACGCTATAGACGCTGTTCTTCAGAGTATGGGTGTCCGCAGCAGGGATATCCCTGACGATATCACGGAACTAAACGATCAGCTCGATTATCTGCTGGAGCCCCACGGCATCATGCGCAGGACTGTCTATCTTCCGCCCGGATGGTACAAGGATGCAGCCGGTTCGATGCTCATGATCTATAAGGAAGGCGGTATTCCTGTGGCAGTGGTGCCGGGAAAGATCAGCGGCTATGAGTTTACAGATCCTGTCACGCTCAAGAGATGCAGGATCAATGACACCACCCAGAAATTGTTTGAGGATACGGGGCTTTGCTTCTACAAACCGTTTCCCCAGAAAAAACTCGGCATCAAGGATCTTTTGATCTATATGGCTCTTTCGAGATCTGTTGCGGACCATACGATGATCCTGGCAGCCAGCGCGATCCTGACGGGCATAGGGGCTATTACGCCTATGCTGACCAAACTGGCATACGGCAGAGTCCTTAAGAGCGGGCAGATAAATATGCTCATTGCCCTGACAGTCTTTATGATCAGCGTCTCGATCGGACATCTTATGTTCGGGACAGTCAGCAATATGATCACGCAGGCTGTTCAGACCAAACAGTCCGTCGCGATCGAAGCGGCGGTGATGATGAGGATCCTCTCGCTTCCCGCTTCCTTTTTCCGCAAATACAGCGCAGGTGAACTGTATTCGAGAGTTCAGTCGATCTCAGAACTGTGCAAACAGCTTGCGTCGGCGATCCTTTCAACGGGAGTGACATCACTGTTCTCATTGGTCTACATTGTGCAGATCTTCCACTATACGCCGGCTCTCGTGGCGCCGGCTCTGGCTGTCACAGTGACCACGCTGGTATTCTCGGTGGTATCTACGCTTCTCAATACTGCGATCTCCAGAGAATCCATGAAACTGGCCGCTCAGGAAAACGGTATGAACTACGCCATGATCACGGGAATTCAGAAGATCAAGCTTGCAGGAGCGGAGAAAAGGGCATTTGCGCGCTGGGCAAAGCTGTACTCGAAAGAGGCGGAGTATATGTATAATCCGCCCATGATCATCAAAATGAATTCGGTGATCAGCGCGGCGATCAGCCTGATCGGAACAGTTGTCATGTACAGCGCGGCGATCAGCAGCGGCGTCACGTATGACAATTACATCGCTTTTACAGCATCCTACGGATATATTTCCGCCGCGTTTATGGAAATCTCTTCCATTGCTCTCATTATCGCGGGAATCCGTCCCACCATTGAGATGGTGATGCCCATACTGGATCAGGAGCCGGAAGTAACGGGCGGCAGGCAGATCGTGACGAGGCTTGGCGGCAATATTGAACTGAACCATGTGAGTTTCCGCTATTCAGATACAATGCCGGACGTCCTGGACGACATGAGTATCCGGATCAAATCCGGAGAATATGTGGCGATCGTCGGCGAGACGGGCTGCGGCAAATCTACTCTGGTGAGGATCCTCCTTGGATTTGAAAAGCCCAGAGTGGGCGCTGTCTTCTATGACGGCAAGGACATCAACAGCCTTGATCTGAGATCGCTGCGAAGACATATCGGCGTGGTGATGCAGAACGGGAAGCTCCTGATGGGCAGCATTTTTGAGAATATCACTATTTCGGCTCCCTGGCTTGGGCTGGACGCTGCCTGGGAGGCGGCGGAAGCGGCCGGAATCGCGCAGGACATCCGGGAGATGCCTATGGGCATGCAGACTATGATCTCCGAAGGCCAGGGCGGTATCTCGGGCGGACAGAAGCAGAGACTCCTGATCGCCAGAGCCATTGCGCCGAGGCCCAATGTCCTTATATTTGATGAGGCGACTTCCGCGCTCGACAATCTGACACAGAAGAAGGTCACAGAAGCGCTGGACTCCTACAAATGCACGAGACTGGTCATCGCCCACAGGCTTTCGACGATCCAGGCCTGCGACAGGATCCTTGTCCTTCGCAATGGCAAAATAGCGGAAGACGGCACATATGACGAACTGATCGCGGAGAACGGCTTCTTCGCGGAGCTGGTTGAGAGGCAGAGGCTTGATACAGGTATCGACAGGCCGGTATCTGAGGAAGGCTATATGCCTGAGGATGGCTATATGCCCGAGAGCGGCGGGCCGGCGCCGGAGGTCACTTATGATTTACCAGCAGATCAGTAAGGGCGGTATCGACGCGGGAGTGATGAAGAGGATCGCGATCATAGCGATGTTCATCGACCACATGACCCTATGTTTCCTGGAGGTGGCAAGAGATTCGCAGGGGCACATGATCATGAATACCTTTGCGGCCGGGAAAACGCTGGATTCTATCGGAAGAGGAATCGGGAGGCTGGCTTTCCCGGTATTCTGTTTTCTCATTGTGGAGGGGTTTCTGTATACCAAAAACAGGTGGAAATACCTGCTTCGCCTGCTGGTGTTCGCGGCGGTCTCCCAGGTGCCGTTCTGCCTTTTGGTGTTTCCCCGTTCCCAGAGGCGCCACGCCGACACTATTTTTACTCTGGCAGCGGGATATATCCTGATCTGGATCGTGGAGACGCTGGCGGGTTACTTCAAGGTAAACGATTTTTTGCCCGCCCGGCGGAGCAGGTATATAGAAGCAGATGAAGGATACGAGGGAGATAAGAGAGCGGTGCTCACTCTGCCGGCCCGATTGGACAGAAAATGGGTCAGGGCGGTGCTGTTTCTGATCCCGTCTATGGCAGCAGGCTTCGGGATCTGCTGGCTGGCGAAGTGGTTTGGGTTTGACTATTCCTACGGAGGCGTTATCTGCATCCTGCTGCTGTATCTTCTTTACAGATACCGGGAGTACTCGATCGGAGCGGCCTGGGCGTGGCTTACGAACTACAACCACAATGAACTGCTGGCCATAACGGGATTTTGGCTGATCTGGTGTTATAATGGAAAGAGAGGAAAACAGAACAAATATTTCTTCTATCTGTTTTATCCGGGTCACCTGATACTCCTGTATCTGATCCGGAAAGCGATCTTCGGCGCCTGACAGGCAGTGCCGGGTATCATAAATGACTTCAAATGTGAGCGCAGTGAAAGAAAGGGAGGACCGGTTATGGAATTAATGTTTTTGGGCGCTGATCACGAGGTGACGGGGAGCTGTCACTATTTGCAGGTCGGCAAGAAGAAATTCCTGGTCGACTGCGGCATGGAACAGGGGATCGACCGGTTTGAAAACGCGGATATGCCGGTCCCCGCGACGGAAATTGACTTTGTTTTCCTGACCCACGCGCACATAGACCACTCCGGAATGCTTCCGAAGCTGTATCACGACGGATTCCGGGGGCAGATCATCTCGACGAGAGCGACAGCCAGTCTTTGCAATATCATGCTCAAGGACTCAGCGCACATCCAGGAAATGGAGGCGCAGTGGCGCAACAAGAAGGCAAAGAGAAAAATTGACGGAGAGGGATATGAGCCGATCTATACGATGGAGGATGCCGTTGAGACGACCAAGCTTTTCGTGCAGTATCCTTACGACAAGATCTTTACGGTGTGCGACGGGATCCGCTTCCGCTTCACTGATGTAGGCCATCTTCTCGGATCGGCCAGCATCGAGCTGTGGCTTACGGAGGGAAATACGGAGAAGAAGATCGTTTTTTCCGGGGATATCGGGAATAAGATGCAGCCGCTCTTAAAAGATCCCGAATACACACAGGAAGCCGACTATGTGGTCATGGAATCCACCTATGGGGACAGGATCCACGAGAAAGATGACACAGATGTGGTACAGGATCTGGCGGATATCATCTCCGAGACATTCCACAGGGGCGGAAATGTCGTGATCCCCGCCTTTGCGATCGGCAGGACCCAGGTCATGCTCTACTACATCCGCCACATCAAAGAGAAAAATATGGTGCCGGATTTCCCGAATTTCCCGGTCTATGTGGACAGCCCGCTCGCAGTGGAGGCGACACAGATCTTTTACGAGTGCGGACAGGAGTGCTATGATGATGAAGCACTGGATCTTCTGGCAAAAGAGATCAACCCGATCGGCTTTCCGAACCTGCACCTGTCTATCACTACCGAGGATTCCAAGGCGATCAACTTTATTGAAGAGCCCAAGGTGATCATCAGCGCCTCGGGCATGTGCGACGCGGGACGGATCAAGCACCACCTCAAATACAATCTGTGGAGAGAGGATTCCACGATCCTCATGGTAGGGTACCAGTCGGAGGGATCGCCGGGAAGAAGGATCCAGGACGGCGCGAAAGAGATCAAGATCTTCGGAGAAGATGTGGCGGTAAGGGCCAAGATTGAAACCCTTCCGGGACTTTCCGGACACGCCGACAGACTCGGGCTCTTAGAGTGGATCGAGGCCTTTAAGTACAAGCCCCGCCAGGTCTTTGTCGTACACGGAGAGGACCAGGTGGCCGAGATGTTCAGCAAGACATTGTCAGAGGAGTGCGGGATCAGATCGACAGCTCCCTACAGCGGAACAAGGTACGATCTTGCGGCCGGCAAATTCATCCTGATCACATCGGGAGTCCCGATCAGCAAGGCAACAGCAGGCAGAATGGTGAGCAGTTCCTTCACAAAACTCAAATTCACAGCCCGCAGAGTCCTCGAATTTGTCAGTAACTGCCAGGGCCTTCCCAACAAGGATCTGGAGCGCTTCTCGCTGGAGCTTGACGCTTTGATAGAAAAGTACAGAGTGGATCGTAAATAATAACAGATTAAAGGACAGGAGAAAGAATTTATGAATTTAATCGCGGCAGTGGATAAGAACTGGGCCATAGGGAACAAGGGACAGCTTCTGGTCCGGATCCCGGGTGACCACAGGATGTTCAGACAGGAGACCCTTGACAAGGTCATTGTGTACGGAAGAAAGACTCTTGAGACTTTTCCCATGGCGCAGCCTTTGGACCGCAGGATTAACATTGTGCTGTCCGCGAACCCTGCCTACAAGGTCAAAAACGCGACAGTTGTGCACAGTATAGAAGAACTGCTGAGGGAACTGCGCTCCTATCCTTCTGAGGATATCTATATCATAGGCGGAGAGAGCATCTACAAACAGATGCTCCCCTTCTGTGACACGGCGCATATCACTAAGATCGACTACGGCTATGAGGCGGACGCCTATTTTCCCAACCTGGACGAGGATCCGGACTGGGAGGTGACGGCAGACAGTGATGAGCAGACATATTTTGACATCGCTTACTCTTTCGTGCGCTACGAGAGGAAAAAGTAAGAGAAGCATATCGGCAGAGCGGCGGTGATCGCTGCTTACCCATTACGGAAAGGACGGAGTGAGTTTATGTGGAAAATCTCAAAGAGAGCAGTGCGCGCTGTTCTTCCGGTCATATTTGTGATCTGCTCTCTGTTTCTGTCCGGCTGCGGACATAGGCTGGTCATGACAAGGGGATTCGGGAAGGACGAGTTGTTCAGGGTCGGAAATACCCGATGCCTGATCTCAGAATACAATGTCTTTCTCCTCAATCTTCAGAAGCACTGCGAGAGGACCTTCGGACACGGAGTCTGGGAGGGGTCTGAAGGCGGTGAACTCAGGGAGTCCATTGAGCAGAGAGCGCTCTCGGAGGCCTCCCGCCTCAAGGTTATGCTGCTCTTGGCTGTGCAGGACAACATCATGCTTACAGATTCCGAAGAAAGCCTCGCCGATGAGGCGGAGACCGAGTACTATGAGGGGCTGTCCGCGGAGGAAAGAGATTATCTGGGGATTGAAGAGGATACGCTGCGCAAGCTCTTTGAACAGTACGCGCTGGCTCAGAAAGTGTATAAGAGCGTGGGCACCTCCTTCGAGGAGAGATATGACAGTTTCTGCACGACGCTGGATTACGACCTGAATGAGAAACTCTGGGATACGGTTGAGCTGGCGGATATCCCCGAACTGACCGAGACACCGGGCTTTTCAGAGATTTACGCCAAGTATTTCGGGAACTCCTACCTGGGACAGGAAAGCAGAGAGGAAGAAGAGATCAAACAGTAAATGCAATATTAAAGAGGAATTGTTAGCACTCATGTTTAATGAGTGCTAATTTCTGTTGACATTTAACTTCGGGAAGACTAAACTCTCTGTTAGACAGGCAGAACAGCCCATTACACAGCTAATCATTGTAAGATCATATAGACAGTAAAGGAGATAGAAGACATGGCAGAAAAAGGATCTTTATCCATTAACAGCGAGAATATGTTTCCCATTATCAAGAAGTGGCTGTACAGCGACCACGATATTTTCTACAGAGAGCTGATCTCCAACGGATGCGACGCGATCACCAAACTTAAAAAGCTTGACGTCGTTGGCGATTACACGCTCCCCGAGGACTACAAGGCGAGGATCGATATCGTTGTCAGCCCCGCGGACAGGACGATCGCTGTATCCGACAACGGCATCGGCATGACAGCAGACGAGGTCAGGGAGTACATCAATAACATCGCCTTTTCCGGCGCGGAAGCTTTTCTGGCAAAATATAAAGACAAGACCAACGACGACCAGATCATCGGTCACTTCGGACTGGGCTTCTACAGCGCCTTTATGGTGGCCGACCTGGTGACCATCGACACCCTTTCCTATCAGGAAGGCGCGGAGCCGGTTCACTGGGAGTGTGACGGCGGCAGCACCTATTCCATGGACAAGGGCAGCAGGCAGTCTTTTGGCACGACCGTAACACTGCACCTCACCGAGGACTGCGTCGAATTTGCCAACTACTATAAGGCTCAGGAAGTGATCGAGAAGTACTGCTCTTTCATGCCCACAGAGATCTATCTCTCTGAGAAAGACACAAGCGCGACCGAGACGATCAAAGAATCCGAGAGAAGACCCGACGACGTAGTGATCGAGGTCATCGAGCCCGAGAAGAAAGAGGACGGCAAGGAGCCGGAGGAAAAGAAGCTCAAGATCCGCAGGCGCCCGATCCTTCTCAATGACACACACCCGCTCTGGGGCAAGAATCCCAGCGAGTGCACCGAGGAGGAGTACAAGGAGTTCTACAGAAATGTCTTCAGGGATTACAAGGAGCCCCTGTTCTGGATCCACCTGAACATGGATTACCCTTACAACCTCAAGGGTATTCTGTACTTCCCGAAACTCAATCTCGAGTACGAGTCCGCCGAAGGCGTGATCAAACTCTACAACAATCAGGTATTCATTGCTGACAATATCAAAGAAGTCATTCCGGAGTACCTGATGCTGCTCAAGGGCGTCATCGACTGCCCTGACCTTCCTCTGAACGTCTCCAGAAGCGCGCTTCAGAACGACGGTTTCGCCAGGAAGATCAGCGATTACATCACCAAGAAGGTCGCGGACAAGCTCTCCGGCATGTGCAAGACCGACAAGGAAAACTACGACAAGTACTGGGACGACATCAGCCCCTTCATCAAGTACGGCTGCCTCAAGGACGACAAGTTCTGCACAAGAATGACAGATTACATTCTGTTCAAAGACCTGGACGGCAAGTACCTGACCACTCCCGAGGCTCTCAATGTCAACAGGATCGATCCCGAGGCAGACGAGGAGGAGAAGAAGGCCGCAGAGACCGCAACAGATGAGAACGGTGAGAAGATCGAAGCGGAAGTCGTAGACGAGAACGGTGAAGCTGATGAAAATAAGGAAGAAGTCGTGGACCACACGATCTACTACGTGACAGATCCCCAGCAGCAGAGCCAGTACATCCGCATGTTCCGCGACAACAAGATGCAGGCCTTTATCCTCGAGCACACCATCGACCAGCCCTTCATCCAGCAGCTGGAGGCTAAGAACGAAGGACTTCACTTCGCGAGGATCGACGCGGACATCCAGGAGGCCCTCAAGTCCCGCACAGGCAAGAAAGCCGCCGAGACACTCAAAGAAGAGTCTGAGAAAATCGAGAAGATGATCCGCAAGGCTGTAAAGAACGACAAGCTCAGCGTCAAACTCGAGAACCTTCGCGACAAGAAAACAGCTTCCATGCTGACCGTTGACGAGCAGAGCCGCAGAATGGCAGACATGATGAAGATGTACGCCGCCTCCGGCATGCCCATGGGACTGGACAGTTTTGCCAAGGAAGGCCAGACTCTCATTCTCAACGCCAAGCATCCTCTGGTCAAGTACGTCATGGAACACGAAGAGGACAAGAACACTAAGATGATCTGCCAGCAGCTCTATGATCTGGCACAGATCCAGAACGCGCCCCTTTCAGCAGAGGATATGGCGAGCTTTATCATCAGATCCAATGAGATCATGCTGATGCTGACGAAGCAGGGAGAAGAAGAATAATCACGGGTGCGTATACACTTTCATGCACTTCGGTTTCACGGATGGGAAAGAGTCATTTGATGAGCCGGAGCATATACCCCGTCAGCACTCCGATTTCACGGATGGGGAAGACTAATGTAATTATAAGAGATGGCACGAGGGTGCCATCTCTTTTTGTCTATGGTTCTTCCCCATCCGTGAAAAGTCGTTTATGACGGGGTATATGCTTCGGCTCGCCAGTGAAATTCCCTGCCCTTATTATACCCTCTAAGGGCTCGGATACAGCAATCGAGGTCATGCTTCTTCATGGCTGACCAAACTGAGCCCTTAGAGGTATTTCTATGGGCTCGGATACAGCAATCGTAGTCTTGCTTCTTGATGGATGCCCAAACAGAGCCCTTAGAGGTGGCTCCAAGGGCTTGGTTACAGCAATCATGGTCATGCTTCTTGATGGCTGACCAAACCGAGCCCCTAGAGGTATTTCCAAGGGCTCGGATACAGCAATCGTGGTCAGGCTTGTTCATGGCTGATCAAAGCGAGCCCTTAGAGGTATTTCTAAGGGCTCTATTACAGCAACTGACAGACAGGTTTTGCATCCACTTCTGCCCGGACTATGTCTAAATGTCTGGCTGCAGTGAATCCCATCGGCTTACACACAGCGGATATCCCTAGATTACCTGAGCCGGCATCTTTCCGCCGGGTACAGACCCAGCCACCGCGAAGTGGCTTGGTCTTGACATACGGCATCTGCGCGATACAATAGCTCGCTCCGACGGGAAGATGTGCCTGGACCTGATATCCCTGAGTTCCCGTCGCCGGGAAAGGCACATCGCGCAGATGCCGTATGTCAAGACTGGCGGACGGAAGAAATCATTATATATTTAGGTACTGAAGCTTAATCTAACAATATTCTCGTCCTTATATGAACGATATTTCATAGAATACTTGAGAAAAAAACAAATCTCAAAGAAATTCATGGACGAACTTTTATGAAATTGATGCTTCTGTGCCGAATAACAAGAAAGAAGCTTCCTGGTAGATATGATCAAATTCACCAGAACTGTTTTTGCAGGGACGAGAATATTAAAATAAATGCTTCTGTGCCGAAACAGACACATGAGAACCGGATACGATCATCAAATCCTTTCGATAGCCTTTAAACCAGCGTGAACGAAAGGGTACTCCCTCCCGAGAATATACTGTTCAAAGGAATTCCATGCTATAATGCTTGTATATTGGGAAATTATGTGGTTCGGAGCGCAGGGATATGGGATATCGAGAATTGTACACAGCCGCCAATATGGCTGACGAGGAATATAATATTTCGGACAAAGGACTGAGCATCACACCGGATAAGATAAAGTTTACGGTGGTGCCCGGTACAGTCGCGGAAGGGCAGTTTGTGGTGGCCGGAGCGCCTGGAACCGAGGTGACGGGATTCCTGACATCAGATAATTTCCGCATGCAGCTAAGAAGGGACAGTTTCGCGGAGAATCCGGACAGGATCAGCTGGCGGTTTGACGCCGGGAACCTGAGAGACGGTGATATATGCGAGGGGACGATCGGAGTCGTTTCCAACTGCGGCGAGTACAAGATCCCCTTCAGGGCTGAGTTAGTAACACCGCAGACAGCGGGAAGAGAGCTGCAGGAGATCCCGAACCGGAACGCGGCGGCAGAGAGGTTTCTCTCTCTGGCGGATGAGGATTGGGGAAGCGCTGTCAGACTTTTTTACAGAAAGGATTTCGCGCAGTCTCTGGTCACGGAAGAGGAACGGATGCTATACAGAGGACTCTCGCAGTATCCCGGCAATGAGCAGAATGTAGAGGAGTTTCTGATCGCCACCTGCGGGAAGGAACCTGTTGAGTTTCTCACAGATATAAAAGAGATCAGGACGGAGATCCTGGAGATCGGCAGCTCAGGCAGGGAACCCGCGAATGCGGAGTACCGGATCGCGATCCGCAGGCGCGGATGGGGCTATACGAGGTTGAGAGTAAACATGTCAGGCTCTTTCCTGACACCTGCCGTGACAGTCCTGGAGGGAGGAGACTTTATAGGAGATACCTGTGTTTTTACCTATAGGGTGGAAAAGCACAGACTTCACGCAGGACGCAATTTCGGGAGGATCATTCTGAGGTCGCCCTATCAGGAGATCGGGATTCCGGTGGAGATCATTTACAGAAGAAGGAGTGATGCCAGGGCAAGGCAGGACAGGGAGAGCAGAAGAGCTCTCATAGAAATGATGCGCCACTATGAGAGGCTGCATACCGGCTGGGCAAGACAGGCCCAGGGACTCGGGAGCGGGATCGATGACGGTGAGTGGCTAAGGCAGGCGGACGAACTGGTCAAAAGACTGTCGTTTCTGAGAAGAAACAGCATTCTGCCCAGACTCTACGCCGCGCAGATCCTGCTGATGGAGAACAGGATCCACCAGGCTGTCACGGAACTGGAAAGTGTCAGGAGAAAGCTTGCCGGCGTTGCGCCGGGAGAAGTACTGGAAATGGGGTACAGCCAGTACAAGGGGGAGTCGGATATCGAGTACTGCTACAGGCAGTTTCTTACCGCGCTGGCTTATAATGACGCGGATCTGATCACGCCCAAAGTGGGCAGGATCCTCAGGGAGCGCTACAGAAGGAATCCTTCGGACTGGAGGATCTCCTGGATGATGATGCAGCTTCTTCCCGAATACGCGCCGGGCCTTCCCGCCCGCTGGAACTTCTTGAAAAAGCAGTATACGAACGGCAGCAGAAGTCCCATCCTGTATCTGGAAGCATGGGACATGATCCATGCGGATCCTGCTTATCTGAGCCTTCAGGAAGACCGCAGGACCGGAAGATACGGGGGAGACGCCTTTGAGAGGCAGGTGCTCCTCTATGCGATCAAAAAGGAACTGCTTGATCCGGAGACTATGGAGAGCGTACTGGAAAGGACCGACCGCAGAAGAGAGTTCTCGCGGTCTCTTTACCGTATCCTCACAACTGCCTACGGACAAGAGAGAATGCGGGCCATGCAGCCCCGGATCCTCAAGAGTATCTGCGCGCTGCTGATCAGGGGGAATAAAACGGGACCGGAATATTTTGTCTGGTATTCCAGGGCTGTGGACAAAGACCTGTCCCTGATGAGGCTTTCCGAGTGCTTCCTGCAGTCGATGCCTGAGGACTACGAGGGCGTCATTCCGGACAGCGTGATGAGACACACCTTCAGAGGGAGCATGCTCTCAAACGGGAGCAGAACCTATTTTTACAGATACCTGTACCAAAACAGAGAGCGCTATCCGGATGTTTTTGAGCAGTGCGCGGATGACATCCGAGGCTTTTTGGAGGTACAGATCTCAGAGCACCGCATGTCGGACAATCTCGCTGCGCTCTATACAGCCGCCCTTAAGGACGCGCAGATCAGGCCTGAGAATGCGGGGGATCTGACCAAACTCTCTTATCTGTCACATTTGCGGACGACGCATCTGTATATGAAGAGAGCCGTGACGATCTATGAGCAGAGCAGCAAGGAACGGAGTTATCCTATTGAGAACGGGAATTGCGTGCTCCCGATCTACGGGGAAAACAACAGGATCTTTCTCGAAGACGCGCAGCACAACCGCTACACGGCCAGTGTGCCCTATACCTGTGACAGGATGATGGATCCCGTCCAGATACCTGATCAGGTATCGGTACAGGAGATGACAGATCTTCCGTTCGCACTGGAGATCTCGGGCGCGGCCGGAGAATCCTTTGAAGTCACAGACGAGACGCTACAGTACTGTGAGATTTTGGTGAGATCCGCGGGGATCGCGCCCTCTTACAGGATCAGGCTCAAACTAAGACTCATGGATTATTATGAGCGGACCGGAGATCAGGAGAAGCTGCGCGGCATGGCGGGAACTCTGGAGCCCGGCGAACTGGGCGCGGAGGACCACGTCAGGACGATCGGACTTATGGCGAGATGCGGAATGTACGATGAAGCCGCGGACTGGCTCGCTGTGAGCGGGGCGGATCACTGTCCGGCGGAGCTTTTGTCGGCTGTTGCGCTGGGAGCGGCCGCAAGCGCTGAGACAGATGAAAGCAGGATGGAACAGGCGGGAAGGATTGCCTGGGCGGCCTTCGAGCGCGGAGATCACAGGAGCGATGTTTTGGCGCTCATTCTGAACAGTTATAACGGATTGACAGAAGATCTTCTGCGGGTAAGAGACGCGATCCTGGAAATTGCTGTGGCAGATGCCGATGAAGATCCGCTGGTCACTGCCGCGGAGGACAGACTTCTGTCCCAGATGATTTTCAGCGGGGAGATAGCTGCCAATCAGGAAGAACTGCTTCTGAGACAGTACAGAAGAGGGGATAAGCACAGAGCACTGGCGGCAGCCGGGATTTCCCAGTACTGCCATTATGTCTTCGCAGACTGGCACGCAATGGACGCAGGCATCATGAAACTGATTACGGAGGCGGACAGAGAGGGTCATGCGCTTCCCGCAATCTGCAGATTGGCTTACCTCAAGACCCTTGCGGACAGAACAGACAGCTTCAGTGAGGACGAGGCGGATACGGCTAAGAGATTTATGATTTCCCTTCTCAGAGAGGAGATCGTTTTTCCCTTCTACCGGCAGTTCGCCGGAGCAGGGCCGGCCCTCAGGCTCTATGACCGGGAGACAATGATTGAGTATCACAATCCGGCCGGTGTAAGGGGAGCAAGAGGCCATGTAGTCATTCACTGCGCGCTGGAAAGGGGCGGCAGGCAGGAACCTTTTATGGCAAGAGAGATGAAGGAGATGGTGCGGGGATTCTATGTGAGTTCCTTCTTCCTGTTCTATGGAGAACAGGTGCACTACTTTATTACTGACGATCCCGAGGAGAAGAATATCGTGGAGAGCGGCACCATCGGACAGGATGCGAGGATCGACCTGGCGCAGACGGACCGGTTCGCGCAGATTGACGCCATCTCCAGAGCAGATGCGCTTAAGGAACGGGAAAAGACAGTACAGCTGTTCAGCGAATACACGAAAAAGGAGTATCTGACAGCCGCGCTCTTCGGCGCGGAGGAGGAAAACGATGTTATTTACCAGACTACCTGAGAAAAAATACCTTCTGGGGATCGATATCGGGGAGACTTTCTGTCAGATTTCCTATCTGAACACGCGAAGACTCACAGCGGGGATGGACCCCCATACATTTTCTTATGTCGCGGGAGGCGAGGAGTTCGACATCCCGGCAGCGGCTTTTCAGGATTCTGAGAGCGGAAAGTGGTACTTCGGAAATGAGGCACTGAATTTGTCCGCTGAGCGCGGAAAGGAGCCGTTGACACACCTTCTCACTATGGCGGGAAAGGACGGGGAAAACGGCGGTCTGCAGATCCTGATCTCCTTTTTGGGATACTGTCTGAGTCTGCTGTCAAAAGAGGTGACCGCTGAGGAGATCGAGGCACTCACCTTTACGACCGAAGACATGGACACAACAAATGCGGAGATCCTGAGAAAAGCCGCAGAGGTGCTCTTCCCCGGTTTTGACAAAGTGGCCTATGAAGAGCATATCAAGTCTTTCTACCACTATGTTCTCATGCAGGACGAGGAGCAGCGCAGGCAGTCGGTGCTTCTGGTGGACGGCTGGTCCGACTCGGAACTGATTCTCTACACGCTTTCCTTTAACAAGAAGACCAGACCCATAGTGTGCTTTCCGCAGGAACGCCATCTGGAGATCCCGGCGGATGCGGATGCGGCTGAAAAGGACAGGCTGCTCTTCGCGGCAGTGAAGGAGCTGATGCAGGAAAAGGAATTCTCGGCGGCTTATCTCACAGGGAGAGCGCTGGGAGGCGGATGGATGAAGGATTCCCTGAACCTGATCTGCCGGGGACGGCGGGCGTTCCAGGGAGATACGCTTTACAGCAAGGGCGCGGCAGACAGCACAATGGCGGCTTGCGGACTTGCCTCCAAGGCCGATAAGTATTTCTATCTGAGCAGGGACGCGCTTCGCTGCAACATCGGCATGGAATGCCTCAAAAAGGGCAGAACGGTCTATCAGGCTCTTCTGGACGCGGGCGCCGCGTGGTACGATGCAGCCGCGCAGATCGACGTCCTTTTGGAGGACGGCGACGAGATCGTCCTTTTAGAAACATCCGTAGACCGGGGGAATGAACGGGAGATCGCTGTAAAGCTGGAGAATATGCCGCAGAGGCCAAGAGCAGCCACGAGACTCAGGATCAGACTCAGCATGACATCCGCGGACAGGATGAAGCTGGAGGCGGAGGACCTGGGGTTCGGAGAGATCTTCCCCTCTACGGGAATGAAATGGGAACAGGAGATAGCCATCTATGGGTAGGTGTATTTTGACAACGGGGCGGATCGCGGAGAAGCCCTACCGGATCAGGGTCATAGACCGGAATGTCTATACTGTAGAGGAATTGTGCTATTCCATAGCCCAGTGCGCCTCTTTCCTGGACGAAGATTTTATGGACCACGAACTTTTAGTGTGGCTCGAGGAGTCCTGCGGGCTCGCTGAACTGGCTTCCCAACTGCGATCACTGCTGAGGGGAAGGTGCGCGGTCGAGGACTTTGCTTCTGTGCTCCTTCTGTATGTGGGGTATCAGAGCACAGCCGAAATAGAGAGGATCCGGGCGTCGATCTCTTCCGGAAAAGGGATGGAGCCTTTCCACAGGAGACTGAGCGAGGCGAAGTTCGCGGCCTCCAGAGGCCATATCACCCAGGCGATCGAGCTGATGGACGGGATTGAGGCCGAGCTGCCCGAACTCGAGAGGGAAATGAGAGGAAGGATCTGGGCAGAGAAGGGGCTTCTCTACGCGCAGGGATTCCGGTACGCAGAGGCGGCGGACTGCTACGGAAAAGCCTGGAGGCTGTCCGGAAGCAGGCAGAATTGTGTCAGATACCTTGCGGCTCTGCGTTTTTCAATTCCCGAAGAGGAGTACAAGGCCTTCGTAGATGAGCATCCGGAACTGGAAGATCCGGCCCGGGAACTGGACAACACCACTGCCGCTGCACAAAAAGAGTGGAAGAACGGGACAGCCGGCAGGCAGAGCAAGCGCATGCAGGTCTATCTTCGGAACGGGCAGGCCAAGTCTTTCGATAATTATACCCGGCAGAGGATCCGTGAACTGCGGGACCGCTTCAGGGAGGACAACGCGCCCTCTTTCTAGGAAAATAAGGACCTGAGCAGGATCTTGAACAATCCTTTTATTGAAATCGGGGAAATTATTGTTATACTGTATTACGTTGTTGAATAAGGTGTGAAAACCTTATGGATTTTTGATCAGTTCTAGAAAGGAAACCAGGAATGGCCAATGACAGATATGTGAGCCCGCTCTCCGAGAGATACGCGAGCAAAGAGATGCAGTACATCTTCTCTCCGGATATGAAATTCAGGACATGGAGAAAGCTGTGGATCGCGCTTGCTGAGACAGAACAGGAGCTGGGACTGCCCATCACAGATGAGCAGATCGCCGAACTCAAAGCCCATGCGGATGATATTAACTATGAAGAAGCCAAAGCCAGAGAGAAAGTGGTCCGACATGACGTCATGAGCCATGTCTACGCATACGGACTGCAGTGCCCCAAGGCGAAGGGGATCATTCACCTCGGAGCCACCAGCTGCTACGTAGGAGACAACACGGACGTCATCATCATGAGAGAAGCGCTGAGGCTTGTGCGCCGCAAACTGATCAATGTTTTGGCGGAACTGGCCAAGTTTGCTGACGAATACAAGAGTCTTCCCACTCTGGGTTTTACGCATTTCCAGCCCGCACAGCCTACAACAGTGGGCAAAAGAGCGACCCTCTGGATGCAGGAATTCTACCTCGCCCTGGGAGAGGTGGAGCATGTATTGGGAAGCCTGAAACTCCTTGGCAGCAAGGGAACTACAGGCACTCAGGCCTCTTTCCTTGAACTTTTTGACGGGGATCTCGACAAAGTGGACCGCCTTGATCCCATGATCGCTGAGAAGATGGGATTTGGCGGCTGTGTTCCCGTATCGGGCCAGACCTATCCCAGACTTGTGGATACGATCGTCCTCAACGCGCTGGGGATCGTCGCTTCCGCGGCTATGAAACTTGGAACAGATATCCGTCTGCTTCAGCACCTCAAAGAAGTGGAGGAGCCCTTCGAGAAGAGCCAGATCGGATCAAGCGCCATGGCATACAAGAGAAATCCCATGCGCAGTGAGAGGATCTGCTCCCTTTCCAGATATGTAATGATCGACGTCTTAAACCCTGCAGTTACAGCGGGCACGCAGTGGTTTGAGAGGACGCTTGACGACTCTGCCAACAAGAGACTTTCCATTCCGGAAGGATTCCTTGCCATCGACGGCGTGCTCGATCTGTGCCTGAATGTCACCGACGGCCTCAAGGTATATCCCAAGGTCATCGAGAAGCGGCTTATGTCGGAGCTTCCCTTCATGGCGACGGAGAACATCATGATGGACGCCGTAAAGGCGGGCGGAGACAGGCAGGAGCTGCACGAGAGGATCCGCGAACTGTCCATGGAAGCCGGCAGACGCGTGAAGGAAGAGGGAAAGGACAACAACCTGCTTGAACTGATCGCGGCGGACCCGGCCTTCCATATGAGCATCGAAGAACTTCAGAAATCCATGGAGCCTTCCCGGTATATCGGCTGTGCACCTCATCAGGTGGAAAGATTTCTCAGGGATGTGATCAGGCCTGTGCTGGAAGAGAACAAAGACATTCTCGGAGAAAAGGCTGAGATCAACGTCTGATCGGGTAAGAACGGTCCCGACAATTCATTAGTTCGGCCGGAGGAAAGTGTTGTGCCGGCCAAAGGAGGAAGATATGGTTAAAGCTGTCGTAGGTGCAAACTGGGGCGACGAGGGAAAAGGCAAGATAACGGATATGCTGGCTGATTCCGCTGACGTCGTGATCCGCTTTCAGGGCGGTGCCAACGCGGGGCATACGATCGTTAATGAATACGGCAAATTCGCGCTCCACACACTGCCGTCCGGCGTTTTTCACCGGAATGTGATGAACATTATCGGAAACGGAGTCGCACTGAACGTTCCGCTCCTCTTTAAAGAGGTTCAGGGGCTCATCGAAAAGGGAGTGCCGGCGCCGCAGCTGATGATCTCGGATCGCTGCCAGATCGTGATGCCTTATCACATTCTCTTCGACCAGCTCGAAGAGGAGAGGCTTGCGGGCAAGTCTTTCGGTTCTACCAAGTCAGGCATCGCGCCTTTCTATTCCGATAAATACGCCAAGGTCGGCTTCCAGGTCAATGAACTGTTTCAGGACGAGGCGGTTCTGGCGGAGAAGATCGCGGATGTCTGTGTCAAAAAAGACATCCTTCTGGTCAATCTCTATCACGCGGATCCCATCGATCAGAAGGCGCTTCTCAAGACGCTTCTGGAGTACCGCGACATGATCGCTCCCTATGTGGGCAATGTCGCCGAGTACCTTGAGAGGGCCATCAAAGAGGAAAAGACAATCCTCCTTGAGGGCCAGCTCGGCACCATGAAGGACCCTGACCACGGTATCTATCCCATGGTCACATCTTCCAGCACTCTTGCCGCATATGGTGCGATCGGCGCGGGAATCCCGCCCTACGCAATTGAGAAGATCGTGGTTGTCAACAAGGCCTATTCCTCCGCGGTAGGAGCGGGAGAATTCACTTCCGAGATCTTCGGCAGTGAAGCTGAGGAACTCCGCAGAAGAGGCGGAGACGGCGGCGAGTACGGCGCGACCACGGGAAGACCCAGAAGAGTTGGCTGGTACGACTGCGTTGCCTCCAAATACGGATGCCGCCTGCAGGGCGCCACAGATGTGGCGTTCACAGTGCTCGATGTTCTGGGATATCTCGATGAGATCCCTGTCTGCGTCGCCTATGAGATCGACGGGGAAGAGACTGCAGAGTTTCCTGTCACGCATGTACTCAAAAAAGCGAAACCGGTGTGGAAGAAACTTCCCGGATGGAAATGCGACATCAGGGGGATCAGAAAGTACGAGGATCTTCCCGAAAACTGCAGAAACTACATCGAGTTTATAGAACAGCAGATCGGATATCCGATCACAATGGTCTCCAACGGACCCGGAAGAGAAGACATTATTTACCGCGAATCAGCGCTCAGCAAGAAGTGATATTATGAAGATCGATACAGTAATTTTTGATATTGGCGGTGTTCTGGTCGGACTTGGCAGAATACACTTTTTTGAGCAGTTCGGATATTCTCCCGAGATGTGTCAAAGGCTTCTGGACAGCACGGTCAAAAATCCGAACTGGAAAGAGTTTGATATAGGGCTTCTCAGTGATGAGGAAGTGATCGACCGCTTTGTGCAGGATACGCCGGAACTGGAACAGGAGATCCGGGCCTGCATGAAGAATATCCACGGCGTCGTATACAGACTGGAGACATCGATCCCATGGATCAGGGAGATCAGGGAGAGCGGAAGAAGAGTCCTGTATCTGTCTAACTATTCCATGAAAGTGGCCAGGGACAATGAGGATGCCATGGATTTCCTTCCGTACATGGACGGGGGACTCCTGTCCTGCGATTACCATGTGATCAAACCCGATCCGGCTTTCTATCAGATTCTGATCGACAAGTACGACCTGGATCCGTCAAAATGTGTGTTCCTGGACGATCTGGAGGACAACCTTGCCGCGGCGAGGGAATTCGGGATCCGGACAATTCAGGTCAGGGACCATGAGCAGGCGGCGTCAGACCTGAGGGCGCTATTGGAGGAGTCTTAATGAGCAGCATTTCTGAAAACGGAAACAAACCGGAAAAGGCGCCCTGGACCGCGAAGAGAGTGGCTGCCGTGATCGGCATCATTCTTTTAGTGGGACTCTACATTCTTACTTTTGTGAGCGCCCTGATCGGAACGGGAGGATCGGGCAGACTGTTCCGCTTCAGCCTGGGAATGACCATTGCGGTGCCGATCTTTTTGTGGCTCTTTTGCTGGTGCATAGGAAAATTCACTGACCGGTAAAGCAGTCACTGTTTTGGCAGAAAATTCAAACTTTCCGCTTGACAGTAAGCAGACTCAGTGATATTGTAATTTGGTACGTGAAAACACGTAATTGGTACAAGAAAGAAGAGTTACCGCTCTCACCCAACGGCGCAAGCTTTTGCGGTTAATACCAATCTTTGATGCGGCGGTCATTTCTGTGAGAAATGAACTGCGGCTTGATTCGGGATTTGTTGACAGCGGTACGGATTGTGCCGCTGTTTTCTTTTGTCTTAGGTTGTGGAGGGTACAACAATCAGAAACAATAACGACAACTTATTCATCAATGAACAGATTCGCGACAGAGAAGTTCGAGTGATCGGCGCCGACGGCGAGATGCTCGGCATCATGTCTGCGCTCGAAGCGAGAAAACTGGCTGAAGAGGCTGATCTTGATCTGGTCAAGATCTCTCCCGGTGCCAAGCCTCCGGTGTGCAAGATCATCGACTACGGCAAGTACAAGTACGAGAAGACCAGGAAAGAGAAGGATGCCAAGAAGAAGCAGCACACGGTTGAGATCAAGGAGATCCGCATGTCTCCCAATATCGATAGCAACGATCTTCAGACCAAGATCAACGCGGCGAGAAAGTTCCTCACTAAGGGCGACCGCGTGAAGGTGACGCTTCGTTTCCGCGGACGTGAAATGGCCCATATGCAGCAGAGCGCGCATATCCTCACGGATTTCGCTGATGCGCTTAAGGACTGCGCCACGGTGGACAAGACCCCGAAGGTAGAGGGAAGAAGCCTTACTATGTTTCTTGCCGGCAAGAAGCAGTGATCCTCAGGGCCGGAACAGTTCCGGAACCGCAAGATGACTGCGCTGACCGCAGCCGGTTTGAATAGAGTTCTGTCAGGGGGTTTATGACAGAAACAGAACCGCAATCAATAGTGAAAGACTTTGGACTTTCACTCAGAAGTCTGTGTCCGTAACGCCGCAGACACTTTCCGGACATGCCGAAACAGCGTGATTCGGATGTGGACGAAGTTCCACGTTTGGCAAAGGAGGTAAATAGAATGCCCAAGATGAAAACTAAGAGAGCTGCTGCAAAGCGCTTCAAACTGACAGGCTCCGGCAAACTTATGAGATTTAAAGCCAATAAGCGCCACATCCTG
>Ga0256404_1002154_pt1 | contig 44559 bp, 33 predicted proteins | sample RumenRJG_01DNA_FD_185990 | JGI IMG/M metagenome (GOLD analysis project Ga0256404, IMG submission 185990) | Bovine rumen microbial communities from Lethbridge, Alberta, Canada - RJG_01 | ecosystem: Host-associated > Mammals > Digestive system > Stomach > Rumen | place: Canada: Alberta | collected... | reverse complement strand
ATTCCTTTCGGTCCGTGGAACTTGTGCGCCGACATGCTGAGCATATCTATATTCATCTTCTTGACGTCGATTTTTACGCTTCCTGCGGCTTGTACGGCGTCGGTATGGAAAAGTATACCTTCTTCCCTGCAAAACGCCCCTATCTCTTCGATAGGCTGTATAGCGCCCATTTCGTTGTTGGCAAACATTACCGACACGAGTATCGTGTCGTCTCTTACCGCTTTCTTGATATCGTCAAGGCTTACTCTCCCGTCGCTTCCGACTTTGACGTAGGTTATTTCGTAACCTTCTTTTTGAAGTTTACGACAGGTTTCCATAACGGCGGGGTGTTCGATAACGGTGGTGACGATATGTTTACCCTGCTTTCCGTAAGTGTGAGCGGTTCCCGTCAAAGCCCAATTGTCGCTTTCGCTGCCGCCCGACGTGAAGAAAATCTCGTCCCTGCGAGCGTTAATACAATCGGCTATCGTCTGTCTTGCTTTATCCACCGCGGCGAGAGCTTCTCTGCCGAAAGCGTGAAGGGAAGACGCATTTCCGTAAATCTCCGAAAAATACGGCTTCATCGCCTCGAATACTTCCGCGTCCAAAGCGGTCGTAGCCGAATTATCCAAATATACGCGCATTTTTACGCACCTCTTTTTATAATCAATTAAACGACTGTTTAATTGTCTTTCCGAATATAATTATAATTATATCGAACGAAAAAATCAACTAAATTGCCATACTATTTTTAATAAACGTCCTAAGTTCTTCCACCGACTTATATCCGCTGAAAGCGTCCTTTTTCACGCCGTCGACGAAAGTGACGACGTAAGGAATAAACTGTATGCCCATCTCTTCCGAAAGAGCCGGGGCTTCGTCTACGTTTATTTTGAGTATTTCCACTCCCGCGCCGTTGAGTTCTTCTTCGAGTTCCTGCAAATTAGGCGCGAGCATTTTGCAAGGTCCGCACCAATCGGCGTAGAAATCCACGACGAATTTACCGGATTCGATTGTTTTTTTGAATTCTTCTTCTTTTATTTTTCTCATATATACCTCCGCTATTTGTTATTGACGAAAAAACTCCGTTAAATCCGAAATTTTGACGTCGGTTACGGTTTTTTCAAACATATCTTTGACGGAAACCACGCCTTTTTGCAGTTCGTCTTCGCCGAGCACGCAGACGTATTTATATTTCATTTTGTCGGCGTATTTCATCTGCGCTTTGAGGCTCTTGCCCATAATGTCGCAGTCCGCGCTTATATCGGCGTGACGGAGAGTATCGGTTATTTTCAAGGCTTCGCCGTAAGCGGTTTCGCCGAGCGGCGCGATATAGACCAAGGATTTTTCTTCGTCTCCGACGAAACAGCCGCCGTTTTCCATTACCATAAGAATACGCTCTATCCCCATTCCGAAACCTACCGCCGGCACCTCCTTGCCGCCTAATTCCTTGACGAGATTATTGTATCTTCCGCCGCCGCAGACCGTACCCTGACTGCCTATCGACGTGCTTACGAATTCGAATACCGTCCTCGTATAGTAATCGAGCCCTCTCACTATCTGCGGATTGACTTTGAAGTCTATTCCGAGCGCGGTAAGAATTTCCTGCAACTTGACGTGATGTGCCTTGCAATCGTCGCAAAGATAATCGAGTACGACGGGGGCGTCTTTCGCTATCTCCTTACATTCGTCCACCTTGCAGTCGAGAATACGCAAAGGATTTTTTTCGAGCCGTTCGAGACAGGTAGGACAAAGTTTGTCTTTATATCCCGCGAAATAGGCTCTTAACGCTTTGGAATACTCCGCTCTGCACTTAGGACAACCGATGGAATTTATGTTAAGGACGAGGTTTTTTATCCCGAACGAATCGAAAATCGCCTTCGCGAGAGAAATCACTTCGGCGTCGGCGTACGGGGTGTCGCTGCCGTAAAGTTCCGTTCCGAACTGATGGTGTTCCCTAAGTCTCCCCGACTGCGGTTTTTCGTACCTGAACACGGGGGTGATATAGTACATCTTCGTAGGTTGCGGATTGTTGTCGAGAGCGTTTTCTATAAAACATCTCGCCACTCCCGCCGTGCCTTCGGGTTTAAGCGTCATACTTCTGTCGCCCTTGTCGTTAAAAGTGTACATCTCCTTGTTGACTATGTCGGTAGTGTCGCCCACGCCCCTCAAAAACAATTCGGTATGCTCGAAAACGGGGGTTCTTATTTCGTGAAAACCGTAATTCCCCGCTATTTTTCTCACCGTGTTTTCAACGTAGTGCCATTTGTAACTTTCCGACGGTAAAACGTCTTTCGTTCCTTTGGGTATGTTAATCATTCCGTTCCTCTGTAATTTATAAAATATACTTTTTGAGATTAAGGGTACGCAAAGCCTTTTCGAGATGTTTCTGAACGTACTCTCTGTTTACTAACAATTCGATATCGGTATCGGTGCTGCCGTCGGCGTTGAAACTCACGTCTTCGAGCAACATTTCCATAACGGTGTGCAACCTTCTCGCTCCGATATTTTCGTTGTTTTCGTTTTCAAGATAAGCTATATGCGCCATTTCCTTAATCGCGTCGTCGGTGAATTTTAGGTTTACTTTATCCACTTTGAGCATTTCGGCGTACTGCATGACGAGCGCGTTGTCCGGTTCTCTCAAAATCTTTTCGAAGTCCTCTTCGGTGAGACTTTGCAAGTCCACAAGCACGGGAAAACGCCCTTGAAGTTCCGGAATAAGGTCGCTTACTTTCGATATATGGAACGCGCCTGCGGCGATAAAAAGGATATAATCGGTCTTTATATTGCCGTATTTCGTGTTCACGGTGCAACCTTCCACTATGGGAAGAATATCTCTCTGAACACCTTCGCGGCTCACGTCGTGACCGCCGCCCTTGTTTCCGTCGGAAGCTATTTTATCCATTTCGTCGATAAAAATTATTCCGTCCTGCTCCGCTCTCGTCAACGCTTCGCTCTGAATAGCGTCGTCGTCGATAAGTTTGTTTGCTTCTTCGTTCACGAAAATGTTAAAGGCTTCTTTGACGGTAATTTTGCGTTTTTTCCTGCGTTTAGGAATAATACCGCCGAGAATTTCGCCGAAGTTGTTGTCGTTGCCGCCCATTCCGATAGGTCCTAACTGAAGGCTCTTCGGGGCTTCTTCCACCTCTATTTCCACGGGAATTTTGTCGAGCTGACCTTTTCTTAACTCTTCGAAAAGTTCCTGTTTTATTATTTCCTCCGGCTTATCTGGGTTGGCTTTTTTCTTTATGGGTAAAATCGCGTTTACTATCTTATTTTCGGCGATTTCTCTCGCTTTGGGTTCCACCACCGCGAATTTTTCTTCCTTTACGAGTCGCATGGACACTTCAACCAAGTCGCGAACCATACTTTCCACGTCGCGGCCGACGTATCCTACCTCGGTAAACTTAGTGGCTTCCACCTTTACGAAAGGAGCTTTGACGAGTTTTGCAAGTCTTCTCGCTATCTCGGTCTTCCCTACCCCCGTGGGTCCTTTCATTATGATATTTTTCGGGGTGATTTCGTCGCGCATTTCCTGCGGCAACATTCTTCTTCTGTAACGGTTACGCAAAGATATCGCGACCGCTTTTTTCGCTTCGTCCTGACCTATGATGTATCTGTCGAGTTCGGTGACTATTTGTCTCGGAGTAAGTTCCATAAAAAATACCTCCTTTACACGGTTTCCACAACTATATTGTGGTTGGTGAAAATACAGATATCGGCAGCTATTTTCATAGCCTTACGGACTATTTCTTCCGCCGACATATCGGTGTTTTCGAGTAAGGCTCTCGCCGCGCTCAAAGCGTAGTTTCCGCCGCTTCCTATCGCGCAGACTCCTTCCTCCGGGTCTATCACGTTGCCGTCGCCGCTTATTACGTACAAATCGTTTTTATCGGCGACTATGAGCATGGCTTCGAGATTGCGCATAGTGCCTTTACGCCAGTTTTCGGCGAGTTCTACCGCGCTTCTCATAAGATTGCCCGAATATTTTTGTAACATTTCTTCAAACTTTTCGCTCAAAGTAAAGGCGTCGCTTACGCTCCCGGCAAAACCGACCACTACTTTGTCGTCATAAATTCTTTTGACTTTTTTGGCGTTGCCTTTCATAACTATGCTCTGTCCCATAGTTACCTGTCCGTCGCCGGCTATGGCTGTCACGCCGTTACGCTTTACCGCGCATATCGTTGTCGCTTTCATTTCCATAGTAAAAATCTCCTATATATAGTTTTTCGCAAAGTCGGAAAATGCTTTTTCCGCTCTCAAAGAGTAAGCCTCTTTTCTCTTCTGTTTGTCTCTTATCTTTTCTTCGAGTTCCGGCGTCAGCGGAAACCCGACGTGCATCGGTTGAAAATCCTTGTTTTCGGTGATTACGTACTTCATCAGTCCGCCGATTAAGGTCTCTTCGGGCGGATCTGTTATCTCCTTGCCGACAAGTCTTCTGTACATATTGATACCGGCGATAAGTCCGCTCATCGCGCTCTCCGCGTATCCTTCCACGCCGCTTAACTGCCCCGCGACGAATACGGTAGGTTTGTTTTTCAGTTCGAACCCGTGACCTAACGCTTTCGGCGCGTCCAGAAACGTGTTCCTGTGCATGACTCCGTAGCGTACGAATTCGGCGTTCCTTAACGCGGGAATCATCGAAAAAACTCTTTGCTGTTCCCCGAATTTAAGGTTAGTCTGAAATCCGACGAGATTATACAGTCTGCCCTCCGCGTCCTCCTTCCTTAACTGTACCGCGGCGAAAGGTCTTCTTCCCGTCGCGGGGTCGGTAAGTCCTACCGGACGAAGCGGACCGAACCGTAACGTATCCGCTCCTTTACCAGCCATTACTTCCACCGGCATACAAGCGTTAAAGACGTCCTTTTTTTCAAAGTCCCTTAATATAACTTTATCAGCGTTTACGAGATTGTCAACGAAATCGTAATACTCTTCTCTGTTCATAGGGCAATTGAGATAATCTTCTCCGCCCTTGCCGTAACGTCCCGCAAAAAAAGATTTTTCTCTGTCAATGCTTTCTCCCGTGACTATCGGCGCCACCGCGTCGAAAAAATTGAGGTATCCGCCACCTGTGACGGAAGCCAAAGCCTTACTTATTCCGTCGCTGCTGAGCGGACCCGTCGCTATTATCGTATAATCGGTAATCTCCGTGCGTTCTTCTCTTATTACGTTGATATTGTCATATTTATTGAGTTCGTCTTCTATGTATCGAGAAAACTTTTCTCTGTCCACGGCGAGAGCTCCGCCCGCGGGAACGGAAGTGTTTTCGGCGGCTCTTATTATAAGGCTGTCGAGAAGTTTCATTTCCCGTTTCAACGCCCCTTGAGCTGTGTTGACGTCGGCGCTTTTAAGCGAATTACTGCACACGAGTTCGGCAAAATCGCCCGTTTTGTGAGCGGGCGTGGTCTTGACGGGACGCATTTCGTACAAGTCTACGGTTACGCCCCTTTTCGCCAACTGATAGCAAGCCTCGACTCCCGCGAGTCCGCCGCCTATTACGGTGACTTTATTCATCCTTTTTCTCTTCCTGACGTTCGGGTACGACGGTCTTGTTACATTCCTTGTTCGTGCAGACGTATTTGGTCTTGCCGTCTTTTATTATCATTCTCATGACGTGTCTGCAATCGGGGCAGAATATCGGAGCAGGCAGTTCCCAACTCATAAAATCACATTCGGGATAATTGCCGCAACCGTAGAATATCTTGCCGTTTTTCGTATGTTTTTTTACTATATCTCCGCCGCAACGGGGACATTTGCCGACCGGTTCGACGAAGTTTTTTATATTCTTGCAACGAGGATAATTCGGACACGCCAAAAACTTGCCGTACTTGCCGTTCCTCACCACCATATTCGCTCCGCATTTATCGCAGATTACGTCGGTGACCTCTTCTTCCAGCTTGACTTTCTTTTCGCCCGCGTAGGCTTTAATAAGGCTCTTCTCGAAGGGCGGATAGAAGTCGGCTATTACCTTTTGCCACTCGGTGCCGTTGACTATCGTGTCGAGGTCGTTTTCCATCGATGCGGTGAACTTAATATCAACTATGTCGGCGAAGTTCTTTTCCATAAACTCCACTACGGTTTCTCCTAATTGCGTGGGGACGAGCTGTTTTCCGTCTTTCGAGGTATACTCTCTCTTCGCAAGGATACTTACTACCGACGCGTAGGTAGCCGGACGACCGATACCGTTTTCTTCCATTGCTTTGATGAAAGTGGAATCGGTATAGCGAGGGGGAGCTTTCGTGAACTTCTGTTCGCTCTTTATTTCTTTAAGATTAAGGTTTTCGCCCTCGGTGAGATTAGGCAACTTGTCGCTGCCCTCTTCGTCTTCTTCCTTATCGTTTTCGTAGGCTATGGTATAACCTTTGAAAATCACGGTTTTTCCGGTAATCTTAAACCCGTAGCCGCCCTCTTCGGTTTCGCCCGTTATATGAACGTTGAGGGTGTTGTAGACCGCTTCGGACATCTGACTTGCCAAAAATCTGTCGTAAATGAGTTTGTAAAGCCTGTACTGATTGCGGCTAAGCATAGTTTTCAGACTTTCGGGAGTACGAGCGAGGGTAATAGGTCTTATCGCTTCGTGAGCGTCCTGCACGTTCGCGCTCTTCGTGGTATAAATATTCGGCTTTTTCGGAGCGTAGTCCGCGCCGTAATGCTCTTTTATAAAATTCAACGCCGCGCTTTGGGCTTCGGGAGACACTCTTACCGAGTCGGTACGGATATAAGTAACGAGAGCTGTATGCCCTTCTCCTTCCAACTCGATACCTTCGTACAGCTGCTGCGCTATTTTCATAACTTCGGGAGCGGTAATCGAAAGTCTGCTCGCCCCGTCCTGCTGCAACGTGCTGGTAGTGAAAGGCGCGTTCGGTTTTGACCTGCTTACGCCCCTTTTTACGGCGTCGACTTTATATAAAGCCTTCTTTAACGCTTCGGTAATCTTGTTCGCCTCGTCGCCGTTCTTAACCTTTATTTTCTTGCCGTCGAAGTCGGCGAGAGCGGCTTTCATCGCGGTCACTTTACCTTGTTTTTGCAGATACGCAAATATATTCCAATACTCTTCGGGCTTGAAAGCTCTTATTTCTCTTTCTCTGTCCACTATCATTTTTAACGCCGCGCTCTGAACGCGTCCGCCCGAAAGACCTTGCTTTATCTTCTTGTTGAGGATAGGGCTTATTTTATAACCCACGAGTCTGTCGAGAACTCTTCTCGCCTGTTGCGCGTTGACGAGGTTCATATTTATTTCTCTCGGGGTCTTTAACGCCGCGTTGACCGCACGGGAACTTATTTCGTTAAACTCGATTCTGTTGTCGCCGTGCGGAAGTTCCAATACGTTGCTTAAATGCCAGCTTATCGCTTCCCCTTCTCTATCCGGGTCGGTCGCGAGATAAACGGCGTCGCTGTCTTTTACCGCCTGTTTAAGTCTTTTTATCAAATCCTTTTTTTCTTTAACAAGTACGTATTCGGGTTTGAAATCGTGTTCTATATCTATACCGAGGCTCTTTTCGGGCAGGTCGCAGACGTGTCCACCGCTCGCAAGCACCCTGAAATCTCCCCCGAGATATTTTTGGATTGTTTTCGCCTTAGTAGGCGATTCTACGATTACTAATTTCATTATACACTCCAATAGTTATGTTTCGTTTTATTTATAAGTCCCGCGGTTTCCATTCTCGTAAGTAAAGAATTTAACTGCGATATACTCAAATCCACTACGTCCAGAATTTCCTCGACGTGCATTTCTCCGTTCTCTTTAAGAGCGGTAAGTATGGCGTCCTCGTTGAAGTCGAGCTGTATCAACGACGGCTTTACTATTTCCTGTTTCGTAAGCCCCAACTCGTCGTAAATGTCGTTTACGTCGGTGACCGCTCTCGACTGACACTCTCGTATGCTCTTATTTACTCCGCTCGAAGCCGCGCTGTATATACTGCCCGGCACGCAGAATACGTCCTTGCCTTGCGCTATCGCGCTGTTAATGGTAAGCATCGTCCCGCTCTTTATTCCCGCTTCGGTGACGAGAACGCTCCGCGACAAACCGCTTATTATTCTGTTCCTTGCGGGGAAGTTGAAGCTGTTGGCGGGAGTGCCAGGTTCGTACTCGCTTACGGCGAGGCCGAAACTTATTATATCACGGTAAAGAGACAAATTTTCGGGTGGATATACTATATCCACTCCGCTGCCCAGTACCGCCACCGTTTTTCCTCCCGCTTTCAATGCCGCTTTATGGGCGCAGGAATCTATTCCGCGAGCCATTCCGCTCACTATCGTAAACCTGTCGCTTAAAGAAGAAACGAACTCTTCCGTCGCTCTCAAACCGTATCTCGTGGGAAAACGAGTGCCGATTACCGCAAACGACGGAGTGTTAAGTAAACTTACGTCGCCTATGCAATAAAGAGCGAGGGGCATATCCTGATACGGAAGAAGACTCTTCGGATATTCCTCGTCAAAAACGGTCACGAACTCGACGCCTTTTTCTTCCAACTCTTTTTCCGTTTTTTCAAAGTCGGTGTTTTCGAGCGCCGCTTTAATTTCTATATACTCGTTAGCTGAAACGTTCCTTAACGATGCGAGAAAATCTCCGAAATCGGAAAAGTCCGCGTAGGAAGCTATTTTTCTCCCCTTGACGCAACCTATTCCCTGCACTTTGGTCAGAGCGTAAATAATTCTTTGTTTCGTAGTCAGTTTCAAAATACCGTAAGCTCCTTCTTATCGACGGTCTTATACTGTATCGCTTCGGCAAGGTCGTCGCTTGCTATATTCTCTCTGCCGGCAAGGTCGGCTATCGTTCTTGCGGTCTTTAATATTCTCGTAGTGGCTCTTGGGCTGAGGTTATTCTTAACGAAAACCTTTCCGAGCATATTTTCGCTATCGCCGTCCAACGCGCAAAAACGCTTTATAAGGGAATTGTTCATTTGCGAATTAGTCCTTATTCCGTATTCGGCGAAACGTTTTCGCTGTATTTCTCTCGCTCTTTCCACTCTTTCCCTTACCGTCGCGCTCGACTCGGGTACTCTGCGTGAACGGAATTCGCCGTACTCTATATTATCTACCGTCACGTAGATGTCTATTCTGTCGAGAAGCGGTCCGCTTATTTTGGAAACGTAATTCAGTATCTCTCTCGGCGTGCAAGTACATTTCTTTACCGAGCTGCCGTAATATCCGCACGGACACGGGTTCATACTGGCAATCAGCATAAAGTCGGCGGGATATTCCGCCGTCCTGTTTACCCTCGACACGGTAATTACTCCGTCTTCCAAAGGTTGACGGAGAGCTTCAAGCGTTTTTCTCGGATATTCCGGCATTTCGTCAAGGAACAACACTCCGTTGTGCGCAAGGCTCACTTCTCCGGGTTTAGCGTTGTTTCCGCCGCCGGTTATGCTCGGCAAACTCGCCGTATGATGGGGAGAACGGAACGGTCTGTGACGGACTATTCCCTCTTCTTCGTTTATAAGTCCGCTTACCGAATGAATTTTCGTCACTTCTATGGCTTCGTCGAAAGTCATCGCGGGCATTATTCCCGTCACGCATTTCGCGAGCATGGTTTTGCCCGTGCCGGGAGAACCGCACATAAGCATATTATGCGCTCCGCTTACCGCTATCTCCAAGGCTCTTTTTGCCATAGTTTGTCCTTTTATGTCCGCCATATCCACTTCGCAGACGTAATCGGAATATTGGTCGAAAACCGCTTTCTCTATGGGATTTACGTTAAGACCTATAAGAATATTTACCGCTTCGGAAAGACTTCTTACGGCGTATACTTCCGCCCCGTCCACGAAAGAGGCTTCTTTTGCGTTGCCGTACGGCACGATGAACTTTTTGTATCCCAACTGCAACGCCGATATGAGTATGGGCATTACGCCGTTTATTTTACGCAAAGCTCCGTCGAGACCGAGTTCGCCTAAAAATACGTAATCGCCGCAGTTTTTGTAAGGAACGCTTCCCGTACTCGTAAGGTACCCTATCGCTATGGCAAGGTCCAACGACGAGCCGTCTTTTTTTACGTCGGCGGGAGCAAGATTTATTACGGTGTGGAAAGAACCGAATTCGAAACCGCTGTTTTTTATTGCGGAACGCACCCTTTCTTTCGCTTCCTTGACGGCGCCCGCGGCAAGTCCGACCATATCGAAAGACGGCAGACCTTTCTGCGCGCATACTTCGACTTCCACGGGAAAACCGCTTATCCCGTCCAAAGCAAAACTTTTTACCGTAGTGAACACTTTTTATCTCCCTCTTTTCTTAAAAACTATTATTACGACGGCTATCCCCGCGGCGGCTACGACTACTCCCCCTATCACCGTGCCTAAAAATGCGGCAAGGCTTAATCTGTGACCGAATACCGTCACGCCTTTACTTGCGGAAACGTTGGTCGTCGGCGTGGACGCGCCGCTTATTACCAAACTGTAATTTCCGCTTTCCGTAAGGGTAAACTCTATCTTGTTGTTGATGAGTTTTATCTCAACTTTTTCTCCCGTGTCGGCGTTAAACAAAGCGTAATTCCTTTCGTAAAACCCTACGGGCATATTCATGCTTATTTTCAGTCCGTTCGATAAACTTTTTTGCAGTTCTCCGTTATAAAAGACGTTAAGAGCAAAGTTTTCGCAAAAACCTTTGTCGAAACCGCTGTTTTTAAGAAAATCGTCGGAGTTGCCGACGGAGGCGAAAGTAAGTTTTATTTCGTCTCCCTTTTTGTACCCGTCGAAATCGCCGCCGTTTACCGTATACGTCAAAGCTCCCGACAAATAAGTCGGAGCCTTTTCGATAACGTAAGAAAAACTACCCTTTCCGCTCATAAGTTCGTCTATTTCCTTAAAACAGCTGTCGAAATCTTCGCTCGTGGTAAGGTCGGAAGAGACGAGGACGTTGAGCTTTGCGAAAGCCGCGTTTATTTTTTCGACGGCGTTTTCGGTATATTCGGAAAAATCGGCGTTGCGGTAAGACGCCGAATAGAATTTCAGTTTGTCGGAAAAGTTTTTATCGTTGAAATAATTGAAAGCGACATGCTGAAAAGATACGTTGCCCACTTTGTCGGTTGCGTTTATCACTACCGACGGCACGCCGTAGCAATCGAAATAAAGTTCGTACACTCCTGCCGAAGATTCGGCGAAAACTTCGCCGCCCGCCGCGGAAATCTCTTTTATTCCGCTCTGCGTATCTCTCGCTTCAACCCTTAATTTTACGGGTTTTTCCTGCGTTAGGTCGTAGATAGCGGTAGCGTTAATTATGCTCGGAGCGTCGTTGTCGAAAGCGTCCGCCGCAATTTTTACAGAAGTTTCTTCCGATATGTTGCCGCAGGCGTCCGAGCTGTAAGCTCTTATTTTGTATTCCGCCGCTCTGTCGAGCGTAAACGCGCCGTTATATTCGCTCTTTGCGTCGTTGACGAAATAAAACCTGTTCTTTATTCCGCTTTCGGTATCGAAACCGTAGTTTATTTCCACTTCGTACCCGCTCGTATATCCGTTGGTTTTCGTCAAGTCGGATATAGGCGTGACGGTGATTTCGGGTTTTGCGGGAGCGGTTCCGTCGAATTTATCGAAAACGTATTCTTCCACTACGCTGTTTTTCGCGTTGTCGAAAACGTAAAGGTAAACGATGGTTTTATCTGTAATGCTCAAAGTTACCGCGTCGGAGTCGGTGACTTTTATTAAATTACCCGTATCTGTCGACAACGAGTAATAAATATCTCCCCTTCCGCTGTGAAGGTCGGATACTTCGTTAAGGTTTATGTTTACGTTATATACGGAACCGGGTTTATAATATCTGTCCATTCCAATATGCGTCGGAACTACCGGGGCTACGTTGTCGCTCTTAACCGTTTTCGACACCGAGCCTGACAATGCTCCGCCCTCGTCGTAAGCGTAAAGAGTAGCCGTCACCACTCCCGACTGACGGACTTTATACAAAACTTTTCCGTCGGAAGGCGCGGCGGTCTTTATCCCTTCGGTAATAACGCCGTCTACGTCTACGTCGATTTTATAGTAGGAAGCCGAGCCTAAATAGAAGGTTATTTCAACGTCTTTTGAGTAAGTTCCCGAATAATCGCCCCTGTTATACTTTACTTCGCCGTCGGTAAAATACGCATCGGTTACGGCGGTTACGGTAGGTTCCGGCAAATCGGCGGCGAAACCGACGTCTGCGGAAAGGTTAAGTCCGGCGACGAAAACCGCTGCTACGAGAAAGCAAAATATATTAAAAATTAAAACACTTCTTTTTATATTTAATTTATCCATATATAGTCCCCGGAAAAATTCACAAGTATTATACCATACATTTTTTTGAGAATCACGGTTTTGTAAATTTTTCCTATCGTTATTATTTAATAATAAAAAGATTAAAATTCCCTTAAACCGTTTTCGGGCGTCACACCCTGCGGTAAACAACTTCATAGAATGTACTATACGCCGTATTTTTATCTTTCGGCGAAAACACAATATGGAGGTATTATGAAAAAAATCATCACGGCGGTGTTGATAATCTCGTTACTTACGTTAAGTATAATCGCTTTCACCGCCTGCACAAAGACGGACGACGACGTAATAAGGCTTAACGAGGTCACACATTCGGTATTCTACGCCCCCTTATACGTAGCCCTGAACAAAGGTTATTTCGAAGAGTACGGAATTAAAATCGAGCTTACCAACGGCGGCGGCGCCGACAAGAGTATGACGGCGGTAATAAGCGGTCAGGCTGACGTGGGACTCATGGGTCCGGAGGCAGCCGTATACGTAAAGACCGGCGGCAGCAACAACTATCCCGTAGTATTCGGGCAGCTCACTAAATGCGACGGGGCTTTCCTTATAGGCAGAAAAGCCGAACCCGATTTCAAATGGAGCGACCTTAAAGGAAAAGAAATAATAGGCGGCAGAAAAGGCGGTATGCCGGCAATGAGTCTCGAACACGCTCTTAACAAAAACAATCTCGTCGTAGGAGAAGACCTTAATCTTAATTACGACGTACAGTTCGACCTTATCACCGCGGCGTTCGAAGGCGGCACCGGCGACTACTGCACTATGTTCGAACCGAACGCAAGTCAATACGAAGCTCTCGGCAAAGGCTATATCGTGGCGAGCGTAGGCAAAGAAGCGGGAGATATCCCCTACACCTGCTTTATGGCGACTAAGGAATATATCGCCGCCAACCCCGAAAAAATAACGGGATTTATGAAAGCCGTAATAAAGGGTATCGACTTCGTCATTAACGGTAATCCCGACGAAATAGCGGAAGCGTTGAAACCGAGTTTTCCGACGACCGACGACGCTCTTCTTAAAAAATCCGTCGAAAGCTACAAGGCGATAAACGCGTATATGACCGACCCCGTAATGACAAAAGAATCTTTCGAACACATGCTCGATATTCTCGAAGAAAGCGGCAGTATAACGCAGAGAATAGCTTTCTCCGACATAATCGACAATTCGATAGCGGAAAAAATACTTGCGGAAAAATAACTAACGTAACTTTTACAAAAGGAGTCAAGATGATACTGCAAATAGAAAATTTATCCTTCACTTATCACAGTAAGGATACGGAAACGAAAGCGGTAGACGATATGAACTTCTCGGTAAACGAGGGAGAATTCTTGGGAATAGTAGGTCCGTCCGGTTGCGGCAAGACCACTATCCTCAACCTCCTCGCAGGAATAGAAACCCCTTCGTCGGGACGAATACTTCTGCGGGGAGAACCCCTTTCGTCGAAGGGAAACGAAATAGCGTTGATGCCGCAACGAGACCAACTCTTCGAATGGAGAACGATAGAAAAAAACGTTTTTCTCGGTTTGGAAATTCTGAAAAAGAATACCCCCGAAAACAAGGCTTACGGCAGAGAACTGCTTGAAAAATACGGACTGAAAGACTTTCTTAAAAAGCACCCGTCGGAATTGTCGGGCGGTATGCGGCAGAGGGTTGCTCTGATAAGGACTCTCGTCACCGCCCCGTCGGTACTCTTACTCGACGAGCCTTTCTCGGCTCTCGACTTTCAGACGAGACTTAACGTTTGCGACGACGTTCACTCAATTATAAAACAGGAAAAAAAGACCGCCTTGCTCGTGTCGCACGACATCAACGAAAGTATCTCGCTGTGCGACAGAATAATCGTCCTTTCGGCTCGTCCGGCAAAAATCAAAGCCGACGTCAAGGTGGATTTGGATAAATCGCTCACCCCTCTGCAACGCAGAGAGAGTCCGCGTTTTTCTAAATATTTCGAGGAAATATGGCGTCTGTTGGAGGTACGAAAATGACGGAAGAACACAAAAAATACATTAAAAAAAGAAAGGTAAGAAAATGCGTGATAGTGGGACTTCAAGCGGGGATTTTGCTGCTCTTTATAGGAGCGTGGGAACTTGTCGCATACCTTAAAATAGTAGACCCTTTTATTATCAGTTCTCCTTCGAGAATAGTAAAGATAATAGGAGAACTTTACCGCGGAAGCAATCTGTTCCCGCACATCTTCGCTACGCTGTACGAAACGGTGTTAGGGTTCTTGTTATCCACGGTTATGGGTACCGTAATCGCGATTATACTGTGGTGGAGTCCCGTTATAAAAGACGTGGCGGAACCCTATCTTATCACTCTTAACGCCCTGCCTAAAATCGCTCTCGGACCTATTATAATAATATGGGTGGGCGCGGGCAAAGCATCGATTGTGACGATGGCTGTTCTTATCTGCATAGTGATTACGATAATAAGCGTTCTTACCGGGTTTTTATCGGTGGACAAAGAAAAAATTATGCTCTTAAAATCAATGAAAGCGACCAAAATGCAGATATTCGCAAAACTCGTTTTCCCGGCGAATTTGCCCACTATTATATCGGTGCTGAAAATTAACGTAGGGCTTAGCTGGGTAGGCACTATTATGGGCGAATACCTCGTGTCGAGAGAAGGAATAGGATATCTTATCGTATACGGCAGTCAGGTATTTCAGTTGGATTTGGTAATGGCAAGCACGGTAATCCTTTGTTTGCTCGCCGCCCTTATGTACGGCGGCGTGGCTCTGCTCGAAAAATTCATCGCAAAAAAATTCTGACTTTTCGGCGGTCTTACGGCCGTCGAAAATACATATTCATAATACTATGAAATACAAACGTTTATCGACTGCGGCTGTTTTTTTAGGCGCGTTTATCGGAGCTGGCTTCGCTTCGGGCAGAGAAATTGCTCTGTATTTTGCCGACTGTTCTCCTCTCGTTCCCTTCCTCGGCGGATTACTTTTAGCGGTTTTTTGCTATTTTTTTCTTTTGATAGGAAGTTATACTCACGGCAACCCTAAACTTTTGTGGGGAAAAGCGAGTAAATTTGCCGACGCGGTAATAAAGATAAGCAATCTGGTCACGCTGTGTTCGATGATAGCGGCAAGCGAAATTACCGTTTTTACTTTATTTTCCTTTCACGGCGGCGGAGTAATTACCGGGATACTTGCCCTTATAACCGTCGTAGCCGGCGTGGAAAAAATAAAACTAAGCAACTTTATTATAGTACCCGTAATAATTCTTCTTATCGCTACGCTGTTTTTCAAAAACGGCGAACTCTTTTTCGTCGGCAAAGTAACCGTTCTGCCCGCTTTTTCTTACTGCACGATGAACATAATAGGCGGCGGATATCTCGTATCGACGATGAGTAAAGGTTTTTCTAAAAAAGACTGCGTAATAACCGCTTCTTACAGCGGAATTTTTATAATTATTCTTATTATGGCGGTGTTCTTCACGATAAGAAACACGCAAAATTCCGACATGCCACTTATTGAAGCGGCGAAATTGAGTAACCTTGCTCTTATCGGCAACGTCGTTATGTATCTTGCGGTTTTTACGACGATAACGAGCTGTTTATCGATAGTGTCGGAAAACAAGCCTTACGCCGTCGCTATCGTCACTTCCCTTTCTTTCGTCGTATCCGTATTGGGATTCCGAACGATCGTGGATAAATTCTATCCCGTGCTGAGTATCCTCGGCGCGATGGTTTCCACGGGATACGTTTTTCTTTTCGTCATGAAAAAGCGACGTAAAATTTCTTTTACGCCGCCCGAAAAAACAGTTTTCCGTAAAACTTTAACGCTGTAAAATCAGTCTTCCTTAATCTTGACGTTGTTGTACCCGACCATACCGATAAGGGTGGATTTAAGCGAATCCGGGTTAGCGACGGTGTACGGCAATCGATAGCCTTCTTTCTTCACCTGTCCGTCTTCATAGGTATCCACCTGAATGATAACGTTACTTCCCGCACCCTTATTCCGTTCGAGCAAAGCTCTCACTTTTTCAAAAAGGTTTATATCGTTCTCTATGCGGATACAGAGCGTTCTGTTATCGACGAAGCTCTCTTTCTCTTGCAACGCCCATTGCGATACCGACTGAACTTCGATTTTCGGAATTCCGTCGGCTCCGATATTTATCTTGCCTTTTATTCTCACGAGAGCGTCGTCTACCAAAAGGGGTTTGTACTGTTCGAGCGCGCGGGCGTAAAATACGATTTCCGTACTGCCCGCCATATCCTCTATCGTGGCGTATCCCCACTTCTTGCCGGTCTTTTGCGAAGTTTTTATCGTTACTCCCGAAAGCAAGCCTCCGAAATACACTCTGTCGCCGTTGTTTACCTGATACACGTCGGGCTTTTCCTCTCCGCCCTCTTCGTCGTTGACGTCCTCCTCGACGTCTTCCGTCTTAACGGGGAGCATTTTCGAGGTGTCGAAATTAAACTCTTTGAATTCCTCTTCGTAGCCGTCGAGCGGGTGACCCGAAAGGTATCTGCCGAGAACTTCTTTCTCGTCCATAAGTTTTACTCGCCTGTTTTCTTTGACTTCGGTGTACTTATAGTCGTCTTCCAACATAAAATCGAAGAACATTTGTCCGCCGTCTAAAAGCTCTTTCGACTTAATCTCTCTCGCAAGGATATTTTCATAGTTTGCCATAAGAGTGCTTCTGTTATGTCCGAAGCAATCGAAAGCTCCGCCTTTAATAAGGCACTCTATCATTCTTCTGTTAAGAGCGTCCATAGGCACTCTTCTCGCAAAGTCGGAAAAACTCGTAAACTTGCCGCCCTGCTTTCTTTCCTTGACCACGCCGTCGATAGCTCCTTTACCGACGTTCTTTATACAGACCAAACCGTAACGGATACCGCCGTTTTCGGGTAGGAACAGCCCTTCCGACTCGTTAATGTCGGGGGGCAGAAGTTTTATTCCCATATCCTTGATGAGTTTAAGGTATTTAGTGGTGTCGTCGGGGCTTCCCAAACGGTTATTCAACACTGCGGAAAGGTACTCGACGGGATAATAATGCTTATAGAAAGCGGTCTGGTAAGTAAGGACGGCGTACGCCGCGGCGTGCGACTTATTGAACGCGTAGTTACCGAAGGCTTCGAGTTCGTCCCACAGTTTTAACGCGAACCCTTCGTCTATGCCTTTCGCTATACAACCGCCTACGAACTTCGCTCTATGCTTCGGTATTTCTTCCACTTTCTTTTTCGATATGAACTTACGGAAGTTGTCGGCTTCGTTAAGGGTGTATCCCGCAAGGTGCTGCGTAATTCTCATCGCCTGCTCCTGATACACGATTATGCCGTAAGTGCTTTTCAATATAGGCTCTAAAAGCGGGTGACGATAGTCTATCTCCGACTGGTGCTGTTTGTTATATACGTACGCGGGGACGTACGCCATAGGACCGGGACGGTACAGCGACACTCCTGCTATGATTTCTTCGAGAAGAGTAGGTTTTAACTGCTTCATAAACCCTTTCATTCCGCCGCTTTCGAGCTGGAACACGGTGTCGGTCTCGCCGCTGCCTATCATCTGATAGACTTCCTTGTCTTCGTACCCTAATTTGTCGAAACTTACCTTAACCCCTTCGTACTTCTCGACGAAGTCCTGCGCCATTTTTATATCCGTAAGAGTTTTGAGTGCCAAAAAGTCCATTTTCAGTAACCCTAACTCCTCACATTCCGTCATATCGAACTGAGTGGTTATATCTTCGCCGTTCCTTGACAAAGGCACTTTCTCGCTGACGGGATACGGACAAATAATTACGCCCGCGGCGTGCTTGCCTCTGTCCTTAGGCAGGTCTTCCAGCTGAATGGCTATGTCGAAAATTTCTTTATAGGTGTCGTTAGCGTACATTTCGATAAGTTCCGGCACGGCGTGAACGTCGTTCGGGTCAAGCAGGTTCGGGATATGAACTTTCTTATCGTTGTCGGTGATGTTTTTTACGAGTGCGTTACTTTCGGCAAAAGGTATTTTGAAGACGCGGCACACGTTTTTAATCGCGTTCTTTTTCTTCATTTTACCGAAGGTTATTATCTGCGTAACGTGGTCGTAACCGTATTTTTCGCGGACGTACTCTATTACTTCTTCTCTTCTGTCCGAACAGAAGTCTACGTCGAAGTCGGGCATACTCTGACGGGAAGAGTTTAAGAAACGCTCGAATATAAGGTCGTACTTCAACGGGTCTACGTTGGTTATTCTTACGGCGTAAGCAATTATACTCCCTACGCCGCTACCACGCCCCGCGCCTACAGGAATACCGTGGCTTTTTGCGTAGTTGATAAAATCCCAAACTATGAGATAGTACGACGCGAAACCCATCGATATGATGGTCTGTAATTCGTCTTCGGCTCTCTTTTTAATGTCGGGCGTTATTTCGCCGTAACGGTCTACAAGTCCTTTATACGCCATATTGCGGAGATATTCCGCGTCCGCTCCGCCGACTACGAAAAGAACGTTTTTACAATACAGACTGTTCGTTATATTCCCCGAATGGTAAACCGCGTCGAAATTAGTAGCTCTTAATGCAGCGTTAACGTCGTGTATCCATAAAGATAATCTTCCTTCGACGTCCAAGAACATATACGTTATTACCACGTCGGAAAATTCGTTCGTAAACGCCACCGGGAACACGAAAGTGCCGTTGTCCGTAAGGAAACAGCCGTTTTCCCAAGCCGAGCTGCAATTTTCGGGATTTTTTCTGTACTCCGAGTAAATATCAACGAGTTTTTTTGCGTAGTTTTCGAATTCGTCTGCCGAATTAAAGCCGAAAAGGTGCGCCGCAACGGTAAGTAAATCGGCGCGGTGAGAACTTACTTCGGGGCTGAAAGTCATTGCGTACGGATAATTCAAGCCTATCACCGCAGTGCTTTCGATATCTGCGGGTTTGTATTTCGTAAATTCCGAAAGGGCGTGATTGTAGAGTTCTTTTGCGATTTTATCGAAGGTTTTGTAATCTTCGACGGCTTCCCCTTCGACCGCGGGATAAAACTCTTTTCCGTCGGTCGGTATTGCGAAGTTACTTAAAAATTTCGAGAACTGACTGCCGACGTTGCTGAAAGAAGCCACTACCGCGTCCAACGCTTTCAAAGCCGTATGTTTGGAGAGCTTGCTTACGTCGCCGAAATCTCCCGCCGCCATATAGAACGGGTTGCAATCGTCGTATTTTACGCTTACCGTAGTTCCGTTATACGCCGAAACCCGTCTTTCGTGCAACTTGGAACACCACCCGGCGTCTTCGGCGTAGCCTTCCTGCGGTTGGTAATACGGTATCGTATACTGATGGAACGGTATAACGAGGTTTATTTTATCGGCGACTTCGAGAGTGTTGTCGAGCGATTCTTCTTCACCGATAACCGCCAACATTTCGTCGTAGGTCTTGTAGTAGAATTCGTCGTTCGGGAAACGAAAACGGTTGGGGTCGTCGTAGTCTTTCGCCGTCTGAATACACAAAAGAATGTCGTGCGCTTTCGCGTCGGACTTATAAAGGTAGTGTAAGTCGTTAGTGGCGACGGTTTTTGCCCCTATCTCTTTCGCAATTTTTCTGAGTAGCGGCAGGGCGTGCAATTCTTCTTTAAGAAAATGGTTTTGGATTTCTATGTAATAATCGCCCTCGGCAAAAAGTTCCTGCGTTTTTTTCGCGTACGCCAACGCTTCTCCGTACGGGTCGTCGAGCGTCATATCGTTAAGCCGTCTGCTCACTCCCCCGGCGACGCAACCGCTGAGGCAGATAAGGTCGGAGGAATATTGTTTAAGAACCTCATAGTCTATTCTCGGTCTGTCGTAAAACCCGTCGACGTAGCCGACGCTCGAAAGTTTCATAAGATTGTGGAAACCGTGTAAATTCTTTGCGAGCAAAATAAGGTGATAACGGGCGTTATGCTCTTTGTTTTTTGCGTTCAAATCGTCCGCAACGTAGAATTCGCAACCTACAATCGGTTTTATTTTGTGTTTTTCGCAGGCTTTATAGAACTTAATCGCGCCGTACATATTGCCGTGGTCGGTAATGGCAACGGCTCTCGCTCCCTGCGCTTTCGCTTCCTGAACGAGTTTTTCCACTCTCGTACAACCGTCGAGAAGACTGTATTCGGTATGATTGTGCAAATGTACGAATTCTTTCATTTGTGTTTCCTTTATCCGTTATTCTTATTGTATTTTCGTCGCTATCGACGCTAATTTTCTCATTCTGTGATTTATGCAACTCTTGCTTATCGGCGGCTCAAACAACGCCCCCAACGCTTCCAACCCGACGTCCGGGTAGGCTAATCTCATTCTGCACGTTTCCGCAAGGGCGGGCGGCAAAGAGTCTATGCCTATTTTTCCGTCGATATACTTTATATCGTTTATTTGTTTCTCGCTCGCGTTGACCGACTTATCGATGTTCGCCAAGTCGAAGTTGTTCGCGCGATTTATATTGTTTTTCATCTGCCGTTCGAGGACGATTTCCTGCAAGGACATTACGCCGAGATTACTCCCCGTCGCGGTAAGAACCTTTGCTATCTCTTCGGCGTTTTTTACGTAAATCACGCTTCCCCTTTTGCGGGTAAAAACGCTGTTTTCGTCCAAAAACGCGGCTTTTATTATGAGCTTTTTTATCGGCTCCATAACTATATCGGAATTTAGTTTATATTCCAAAGAGTATCCGCAACGGGATTTACCGCCCGTCCATTCGTTGATTTGGTCGGGAACGCCCAAGTATCCGCAGGATAAAAACAAACCCGCAAGGTAGGCTTTCTTGCAACATTTTCTGCCTACGAGCGTACGTGGTAACGTGCTTACGAGTTCGCAGCGGGAACGGACTATTTCGCATTTTTCGAGTATTCCGACAGCCGTTTCCGCAGGGATTGCGAGGACGTAAGTCGTACCCTTTTTTATCGCCATATCGATATAGGTTTCTTCGACGAAAAATTTTTCTCCGAAAGTTTTTTCTATGACGGAAGAGATTTTTTCGACGAATTCTTTATCGTCGTGACGAAAGGTAAGAGCAAAACCTTTGAAAGTAAAACCGAGTTCTCCCGCCCCCCTTATCGCTCCCGATAAAAAGGCGTAGGAACAGCACCCGCCGATTTCTTCCGCGAGAAGTTCCCGTTTTACTTCATCGATTATCCTCTTGCTCACCTAATACTTTTATCTCCCTGATAAGTTTTATCCCGAACGTTTCGTATACCTTTCTTTCGGCAAGTTTGACGAGATACAGATATTCTTCGGGTGTTCCGCCCCCGCGGTTTACGATAAAGTTGGCGTGGACGTCGGATATTTCCATTCCGCCGTAGCGGTATCCTTTAAGTCCCGCCTGCTCTATATACCACCCGGCGGACTCGTTGCCGTACTTCTTGAACACGCACCCGAGCGACGGATATTTAGGTTGCGTCGACAGTCTGTCTTCTCTCGCCTTTTCGGTAAGGGCGGCGATAGTCTCGTATCTTCCTTTCGTAAGTCCGAACCACGCCCGGTAGATGAAATCTTTATGTTTTCGCAAGTTGCAATATCTGTACCCGAAAGCTATTTCTTCCGCGGGTATAAATTCCGTTTTTCCTTTGTCGAGATCTACCGTCTCCGCTCCGATAAAGAGGTCGGATATGCTTTCGCCGAAACTCCCCGCGTTTCCCATCACGGCTCCGCCGACCGTACCGGGTATCCCCGAAAGTCTTTCCATACCGCTCAGCCCGTAAGTTCTCGCGGTCTTAGCCACGTTACTTAATTTTTCTCCCGCGAAGGCTTTAATAACGCTCCCTTCCACGGTAAGTCCGCGCATATTTTCGGAAGTTATTACTATATCCTTAACGCCGTGACTAAGAACGAGAGTATTCGTAAGTCCGCCTATTATCCGTATCTTTTCGTCGGGATAATCCTCTTTCAGCCGCAATACGTCGCTTAAAACGTATGGCGCGAACAGTCTTTCGAGTATTCCGCCGCATCTTAACGAGGATATAAGCGACGATTCCGCCGCAATAAATCGAGTCTTCATATTATACCTTCTTTATAGATTTTAGTCAACTATGCCGACTATCCGTATTCTATAAACAAGGCGTCCGATTTATGCTTTCGGCGGATAAAACTTTCTGTCGATTTTTGTTATTACCGATTATCCCTAATACTTTTTTACTCTTCCCGCAATCCGTAATTGTCTATTACCCAGGCTACGCCGTCGGAATTGTTGTCGGGGGCTACCGCTTTGACAAAACTTTTTACGTAGTCAGACGCGTTGCTTACCGCGACGCCGAGTCCTGCGTACGTAAGCATCGTAAGATCGTTTTCCGAGTCGCCGACGCAGATAATTTCTTCTCTCTTAATTCCGTGCCGCTTCGCTATGCTCTCCACCGCTTTGGCTTTGCTGATATCTTTCGGAATTATCTCGATAATGAACGGTTTGGAAGTGTTGATGAGAAAATCGTCGCCGAACTTTTCTATCAATTCTTTTTCAAACGCGGGGACTTTTTCGGGCTCTGCCATTATGAGAATTTTCGGCGGTTCGAGCCTTTCTTTTTCTACCGCTTCGCTTAACGGTATTCCGGTCTCTCTGTAACGAGCGGAAGAAAGTTTTCCGTAAAGGACGGTATGCGGTTCGGCTTTTCTCGTCCAGAATTCGTCTCCCGAATAAGTCTGACAATAGAAGCCTCTGCTTTCGATATACCTTATTATCTTTACCGCTTTACTATTGTCGATTACCGTCTTGAATATGACTTCCCCCGTAGATAAGTCGGTGACGACGGCTCCCTGATAAGTGGCTGTTTCGGTATCCAAACCAAGTTCTTTGCATACCGGAATTGCCCCGGGCGTCATTCTTCCCGTAACTATACAAAATCTGCCGCCCGCTTCCTTATATCGCCTTACGGCGTCCTTTGTCCTTTCGGTAAGTTCAGCTCCCGACGTAATGAGAGTGTCGTCGAGGTCGCTGCAAATAAGTTTATATCTTAACATTCTTTTCTCCTTCGTAATACTTTTTTATTTGTTCGGCGTCTTTTTTCGAGATGCCTTTTACGGCGGCGAGTTCTTCCTCCGTAGCCGCCGCGACGGCTTCGATTTTCTTGAACGCGCCGAGTAAGATTTTGGCTTTTTCTTTGCCTATTCCGGGGATTTTCGTAAGCTCGGTCTCCGTCATCTGTTTCTGTCTTAAATTCCTGTGATGCGTAATGGCGAAACGGTGCGCTTCGTCTCTTATCCTTATTATAAGTTTTAACGCAAGGCTGTTCCGTGAAAGAATTACGCTGTCCTCTCTCCCCGGCAAAAAGACTTCTTCTTCTCTTTTCGCAAGGCTTATAAAGTTCACGTCAACACCCGCGTCTTCCGCCGCTTTAAGGGCGTAGGTAAGCTGCCCTTTGCCGCCGTCTATTACTATAAGATCGGGTTTCGCGTTAAAGGATAAATCTTCCGACTTGCCGATTTTTGCAAGTCTTCTTGACAGGGCTTCGTACATCGACGCGAAATCGTTATTTCCCTGAACCGTTCTTATCTTGAAATGACGGTAGTTTTTCGACGATTTTTCTCCGTCGATAAAGACTACCATACTCGCTACCTTGTTGGTGCCGCTTATGTGCGAAATGTCGTAACACTCCATTCTTCTCGGAAGGCACGGCAAACTCAACGACTCCATAAGTTGCGCGACCGCTCCTTTCGTCATCTCCTGATACTTGTTGAAATGTTCGAGTTGTCGCGACAGATACTCGGCGCAGTTCGTTTCGCCCATCTCGACGAGCTGTCTTCTTATACCGCCCGTAGGCGTGGTGATATTTATTTTTTTGCCCGCTTTTTCGCTAAGATAATCGGCTAATTCCGCCTTGAATTCCAACTCTTCCCCTACGATAATCTCGCTGCACAAAACGGGATTTTTTTCGTAATATTGCATAATGAAAGAAGCAAGACAGTTGCTTTTTTCCACTTCGTAATAGGGATAATTGTCGCCGCCCAAAAACTTGCCGCCCCTTACGGCAAAACAGTTGACTACGGAGTACATACCGTTCGTTGCAAACGTGAACACGTCGATATTTACGTCCTGTTTGAACGGAATAGTTTGTTTTCTGACGAGTTTTTCAAGTATCTCGGATACGTTTCTGTAATGCAAAGCGAGTTCGAATTCTTCCATCTCGGCAAACTTCGTCATCTTGTTTGCGATAAGTTCCGACACGAACGCGTCGTCGCCGTTAAGGAATTTTATTACGTCTTTTACTACCTTTCCGTACTCTTCGGGAGTGACTTTGCCCACGCACGGCGCAAGACATTTTTTCAAATGGTAATTAAGACATTCCTTCTTCGGCATATTGCGGCAGGTCCTTAACGGAAAAACCGCTTCGATAACTTCCATTATATCTCGTACCGAGATACCGAGCATATACGGTCCGAAATATTTTGCCCCGTCGCTCCTTAACTTATAGCAGACTTCTATTCTCGGATATTTTTCCTTGACGTTTATCCTTATATAAGGATAGGTCTTGTCGTCTTTAAGGAGAATATTGTACGGCGGATTATATTCCTTGATTAAGTTGTTTTCCAAAATCAACGCTTCGTACTCGTTGGGCGTGATTATATAGCGGAAATCCTTAATCTTGTCGACGAGCGCCATCGTCTTATCGTTCTTGACGCTCTTATGAAAATACTGTCTTACCCTGTTTTTCAGAATTTTGGCTTTGCCGACGTAGAGTACGTTGTCGTACTCGTCAAGCATTATATATACGCCGCTTTTTTCGGGCAGCGTGGCAAGTTTGTCGCTGATTACGCTCATATTACAATGATACCATTATTACTCGTTATTTTCAACTCTTACGAAAACGAACTCGAAGCCTTTCTTTACGCCGCCGAGGAAATATTCGCAGACGCATTAAAAAAGGAAAGCACGAGCTTCCCTTCTTTTATAACCTGTCCGAATACGGCAATCTTATAAAGTCACCGGTCCGAAAATAGTATGTTCGGTCTTCCACTGTTCGTAACGAAGCGGAGCCAGTACCAAACCGTAGATACCTATCGTAATCACCGTAAAGAAGCCCCATACTATTATTTTCTTTAACAATTCTCCCGCTTTTCCCGTGAATTGAAGGGGCATACCGACTATTTGCGTATTCCTGCACTTATATCTTTCCCAGATGCACAAAGAATTCGGAAGTCCTACGAAAGGTATTATTGCCAACAACGCAAGCCCCAAACGAAGGAAAAAAAACTTCCCCGCCGTGCCTGAAAAACTCGATCTTAAACTTCTTCTTCTGCGCGTAGCCTGTAATTGTTGCTGTTCCACTTTATTACCTCCGTGTCAATAGATATATTTTAGCATTATTTTATTATATCGTCAATATTTATTACTTAAATTAGGAGCGGGCAGACTGTCCGTTATTTACACGCTTCCTTAAAATCCGCATCTTGCTCTTATCGACAGTATATCGTTCTGAACGTGGAACTTGACGCAGAGTTCTTCGAAGCCGAAAGCGTACTTTCTGTGAAGTCCTCTCATTATTTCCGCCAGTATGTCGTAGTAGAAATCGTCCACGCCGAAAGAGTTTATTATATGGTCGTAGGAGTAAGCGTTTTGTCTGTTCTGTTCCACTATGCAGTCGAGGAGCAAAGCGTGTCTGTCCTCGGTATAAATCTGCATAAGCGCGATGGCTTCGGAGAAGTTATAACTTCTGTTTTGCATAAGTTCTATAAGAACGCCTATCATAAGGTCTCTTCTTTCCTTATAAGAAACGCCGAGCGCGCGGGCGGCTTTCTTATACTTAGCTCCGCTACGCTGACACAAGTCCGCAAGGACGTACACTATCGTAGATTCGCTTACGTTGCCGACGAGATATTTTTCTTTGCATTCTTTCAATACGGAAGAAAAACTTTCTTTGCCCGAATTTACCGACTTAAATCCCTTGCCCGAACCTGCGGAAAGCCACTTCAAAAACTCCTGTTCGGTCATTTCGCCGCCGTTTTCGGCTATTATTACCGCGGTGCCGCCGTGCGTTCCTTCGGAAAGGTATCCGTAGCTGCAATAGGGATAATCGGCGGGAGCCGTGGGAGCAAGGCTGTGGACGTACGCTACCGCTCCGCTTAAATTTTCGCTTTTTATTTTTTGCGAAACGTAATCGCCCCTTAACGGATTACCGCTTCTGCCGTAACCGTCATAGCTTGCCGCATATCTTTCGGTAACCGCCGCTATATACTTGTCCGCGTCGCTTTTCGCGTTGGTTTTTAAAATAAAATGAGCGGTGGCGTCCAGTACGCAATAGGCTACAAGCACTACGTTTTCGTTGGCTTCGTCTTGCAGAACGTCGATAAAAATTCTTTTATTCCTCTTTCCTTCGAACGCGTCTACGCCGTTGACCGAGCCGATCGCTACTTTAGTGATTAAACCTTTGCCCTTCACAAGAATGTTGTTTTCCATACTCTCTCCTTAGGATAATTTACTCTGTTATTATTAACGTAAACGTTATCTTTACGTTGGTTCCGTTCATACTGAAACTATCGTCCGCTGCCACTTTGACGTAATAAGTACCCGCTGTCGAAGGTTTCTCGGTAAGTTTGGTTCCGTCGCTCATATCGGCGGCGGTATAGTACGAGAACTCGTCTTCGCCTATCTCTCTCGACTGTTTGTCGGAAGTATTGACGACGTACATCGATACTCCGCGCGCGAGGTAGTCGGCAAGGGATACGGTAAGCGTATTCGTATTCTTATCCCAATTCCCCGTGCAAGCGTACTCGTCTATCGCTCTCGTAAGAACTTTATATTTACCGCTCGTAAAGTCGATGGTGTAGTGGTCTTCGCCGTGCTTCAACGTACCTACCGCTACGTCGTACAATCCCGTGGAATAATCGTAATTTTTGAGTTCCGGACTGCCTTCGAGCAATTCGAGAATACCGTTAAGGGTGAGCGTTTCGCCCGCGGACAAGCGATAGGATACGTATTCGGGGTTGATACCGTTATATTCGCCCACGTTTATGCCTTTGCGTTTTTTGCTTACGTTTGCGCTTACGCTCGTGGATTGCAGATATTCGTTGCATTTTTTCGTAATCGCGGCGAATATGCCGTCCAACAAATCCACGTCGGTGAAACTGCCGGCTACGAATATACCGATACGGAAGAAGTTCTTGTTCGGGCTGAGCATTTCTATGGAAGTTATGCCGTTTTTGCCGACGTAAGAACCTACTATCTCGTCGAGATGTTCGTACAGATACAAAATGACTTTCGGCAAATTGTTTTCGCCGCTGACGGTATAATCGAGCGTGTATGCGTCTTCTGTGTAGGACACTACCTTAACTTCGATTACCTTGGGTATAACGGTATATTTTTGCAAGCAATAGTTTTCCTGACGGTAATACGTATTGCCGAGGACTTCCATTACGATAAATCTATCGAACCCTTTTTTGAGCGGTTCTACGGGATAAACGCTTTGGAGATACTTTCTGTTGACGTATTTTTTGACTCCGCCGACGCAGATAAGCGACATAAATTCGCCGCGGGTTACGTCACCGTTATCGATAAGGTACTGTTCGAAATCTTCTTCGTTTATGAAGAACTCGCTGCTTACGTACCACATAATAATATCGGACGACGCGGGCAAATCGAATTCGGGTATTCTCTGCAACGGGGTCGCGCTCGCCGCTTTCGTGTTGCCGTAGAAGAATATCGTGTTCTGATACTTGAATTCTATCGCCTGTTTATTGTAAACGATAATCTGATAAGTGGTGGTCTTATCTCTGAATTTAAGGGTAATATCCTGCGACACGTTGTCTACGCTCTCGCTTATGTTGCTGTTAAATCCGCTGCAAGTTACGTTATCGTCGTCCATATCGAGATACTTATAGAAGTTCCATTTCGTTCCGTCGCCGTCGGTGACTTCGTACACGCATCTTACGATACCGCCGTTTTTGGTAAGTTCGCTTCCGGCAATGAAGTTGGTCACGGGAGTTTTTTCCACCGCTATCGCGGTAAACGCCGCGTTAAGCACCTGTACGCAGACTTCCGCCGCAAAGGTCTTATACTTGACGGTAACCGCTCTGTAACCCTTTGTCAAATCGGCTTTGTCGTAACCTATTACCATATCGGAAGTTATTTTAACGTAGCCTACCGTGCCGTCTTCGTAATTAACGGTAAGGTACTTATCGTCTATATAACCTTTCGACGAGTCGTATTTGTTGAGGAAAAGTTCCCACCCGTGAGCGGTGATTTCGAGGACGTTAAGTTTTTTCCCTAAATTATTCCACGTTCCGAGCGAATCGTCTTCGTACGCCACGGATACGATATTTATCGTCTTTTCAAGCACTTCTATCGGGAATTCGGTATAAACGTGGGCGTAAGCCGCGTTTGCTCCGTCGGTAATTTCCGTAGTGTGGTAAATGCGGACTATCTTCTTGCCCACTCTTCTGAACTGCGTGAGTTCCAAGCCGTCTTCGTCGTAAATTTCGTACCACCAACCCGCCTTGTTTTTGCCGCCGGCAAAATCGGTAAGACCGCTTATTTCCGCGCTCGCGCCCGCATTGTAGCTAAGGCTGAATTTATATCCCGAAAAATCGGGTTCTTTATCGGTATTGTAATACAAATCTTTACCCGTCTTAACCACGCTGACGGCGGTTTCCATACGGGCTTCGACGTTAATCTTAAAGGTAGTGGCGTCCACTTTGCCGAGATACCTTACCTTGACGGGAATATCTTTGCCGATATTGTCCGTAGTGGAGTCGTAAATCATTTCTTTGGCGACGGGCATAGGCTGGCTCGTCGTACCGTTTTTAGCGTAAGTGACTATCATATTTACGCCCGTCAAATCCCAATCTTCGCATTGAACGTAGTTACGCTTGTAATAATCGGTGCTTAACACTACCTTGATTGCGCTAATCGCGTTATCCGGGTCAATTATGTAATAATCGAGAGCCGTAGCTGCTTGCGCTCCGTCCGCGTCTATGTAGGTAAGCGTGGCTTCGTAATGAACGCCGGCGGCGATTTCTTCCAACGAAAGAAAGTTTTTATCGGCGGAATTATAGGAAAGAACTATTCTCTGACCGCTCGCGTTGCCGACTAAATCGTTAAGTAAAACGCCCGACTGACCTATTATTTCCACTCTGCCGTTTTCGTAATAAACTCTGAGTACGCCTCCGGACAAATCTACGTTCACCGTGTCGGACGCTTGCGCTTTCAGGAAAGTATCCACGGGCAAGGTGTCGAAAGCTATCGAAGTGATGGGCATGGGAACGACTTTACAAATCATCGTCGCGCTCGTGACGTCCGTACCCGGTATACGGAAATAAATCTCTTTTCTGTCGACGACGGTATCGCAAGTCAAAGTGCAGTCTTCGCCGAGCATATCCATGGTTACGCCGGTAGGTTCGCTTACGTCGCCGTTGTTGTAGGTAATCGTATATTGCAAAGTCGATATGGGAATTACGTCGCCCTTTCTGAACGACTTACCGTTGATATTATCGGTTGCCGTAAGTATGTTAAGCCGAACGGGATAACGCTGAATTACGGTGACTATCATATTAACGTTGTTTTCTTTCACTCCGCCGTATATTACGAGAAGTTTATGCTTGCCGGCGGCGGTTATATCGAGCTGATTACGTCTTACGCCCGCCCCTATCGTAGCGAGATAGTAGACGCATTCGCTTACTTTTATTTTTCCGCCGTCGTTATACGTTGCGGTAAGGGATACGGTGTAGTTAAGTCCCGCTTCGAGAGAAACGTATCTGTTCTGCTGGACGTAAACGCTCTTGCCCGTTTCGTCGACCACGGTAGCCACTACCGACACGGCGTCGCCGTAAGGATGAGTAAGACCGTATTTAAGTTCGTACCTGCCTGCGGTTATTCCCGTCACGTTGTCGACGGTGGTAAATTCCAAATCGTCTATTTCCGAACGTAACAGGTCGTCGTCGGAATTGATTACCTTGACGAGGGCGTCGTCCATCGAATAGACTTGCGATTCTCCGTTGTCGTAATACACTCTGACTTTACCCGACGAGAGGTCGAGCTTGTCGCCCTGAATAATGGAATTTACGTCGCTGCCGTACTTCGCGGTCACGGGGAAACGGTCTATTTCCATACTCTTATAACTTCTGTCCTTAACGTTGATGTTGAACGCCGCGACGGGAGCCGTCTGCATCTTTACTTTGCCGTCGCCGACGGAAAGAATTATTCCGCTGCCGCCGTCGTTAAAAACGTTACGCGCGCCCGTTTTGCCGATGACTTCGTTTTCTTTCAAAATCTGTCCGACTTTCACTTCGGGCGAAGTGACTTCGTATTCAACCACGGTGCTTACTTCTATCGTTTTATCCTTAATTTCGGTGACTTTGCCGTAAGTTTTGCTACGAACGTTTTCCAAAGGCTGATTGCTTGCGATTTCCTTATCGGGATAAACGTAATCGCCCGTGGACACGAGAGCCGCTCCGCCGTAAGTATAAGAAATAGTCTTCGGATAGTCGGCGGGGATATACGCTATCCTTGCCAAAACGGTGCGGACTTCGGAATCGTCGATATAGACTTTTACGTTGTTTTTCTCTTCTTCTATCTCTTTGGACGGCATAAGTCCGTTGTCGTAAGTAAGACGGAGACGAAGTCCGGTAAGGTCTATCCTGTCGCCGTAACCTTTGAAAACGGCGTTTTGATTAGGCAAATGCAAAACGTCGAGTTTTATTACCGTCTTCGCGTCGAAATTAACGGTAAAGAAAAGTTTGAACCCGTAATACGAAATGTAAATCCTTTGCTCGCCTACGCGTTGATTATCGTACGCTTCGAGCATTTTTTCGGTAACTTTGACGGTGACTACCTTGCCCCCCTCGTAACGAACGTTTATCGTAGCTCCGTCGGCGGATACGTTTTCTCCTACGACGTACTGCGTGCGGATAGGCGCGGAAGCCAATTCCACCGAGCTGAAAGTAAGGTCGTAAACGTTGACCTTAAACGAAGTGGTCTTGCCGCCGTAGTTTACGGTAACGACCTTTCCTATTTCCGGTACGTTCATATCGTAATCCGAACACATTTCGGCGGTGAGGTCGATTTCTTCGGTCTTCAAGTCGGAATATCTTACAAAAAGTTTCGTCCCTTCGAGATTGAGCGAATCGCCCGCTATATATTCGTCGGCGTGGAAAAAGTTCGTGACGGCGATTTCCGTAACGTAAGGTTTTCTATACTCGATTTCCGCCGAACAAGCGACGGCGGACACGGCTATCAAAAGTATGAGGATTACAAATAAAACTTTTTTCTTCATTTCCCTTCCGAAGGACAAGCCTTTTATAATATATATTTATTATACAGCTATATATTTATTTTGACAAGTGGTAAATTAACGCAAAAAACGGTCGTTTTTTCGCACTTTGTATGAATACAAAAAAAGACGGTAAAAAAACCGCCTTCTAACTTTCCTATTTAATCTGCCAGTCGATGGGTTTTTCGCCCATCCTTTCGAGAATTTCGTTCACCTTGGCAAAATGTCCGCACCCGAAAAATCCGTAATACGCACTTAACGGCGACGGATGCGCCGCTTCCAGAATGATATGGTTTCTGTTCGTTATAAGTTTCGCTTTCTTCCTTGCGGGAGCCCCCCACAAGAGGAAAATAATAGGCTTTTTACGCTCGTTAAGTTTTTTCAGAACGGCGTCGGTGAACCTTTCCCAGCCGTACCCTTCGTGCGACATAGGCTTTCCGCGGCGTACGGTCAAAATCGTGTTCATAAGAAGCACGCCTTGCTTTGCCCACGGCATTAGGTATCCGCTTTCGCCCATTTGGATACCTAATTCATTAGTTATTTCCCGATAGATATTTTTTAAGGAAGGCGGCAGACGGACGCCTGGTTTTACCGAAAAGCACATTCCGTGCGCTTGCGACGGTTGATGATACGGGTCTTGTCCGAGTATCACCACCTTGACGTCGTTATACGGCGTAGCCTTGAACGCGTTGAAAATATCGTACATGGACGGATAAACGGTTTCCGCCGAATATTCGTGTTTTAAGAAACCTCTCAAAACCTGATAATATTCGGAATTGAATTCCTCTTTCAACACTTCGTCCCAATCGTTGCCTATACGTACCACCGAGCCACCTCAAAATTTGATGGTATTATTTTAGCATAATATCTATATTATTTCAACCGTCGATTGCTCGAAATTTTCGGTTATGATAAACATAAAAGGCACAGGCACATGGCGAGCGTGGTTCTGTCGCAACAGCCGTTTCCGTCGCAGCAGGATTCGTTGTTCCCATTGTTTAACAGCAAAAATAACAACATCGGAAGAGTTATATCCATTCGTTCCCCCATAATCTAACGTTAATCTACAATATGCGACTCTTTTCGCATTCGTGCATAATTTACCATATTTTCGAGGGGGGTCGCCACAATCCGCATAAAACTTAAATTTCGACGAAAGCACTTAAATTATAGCGTCGTTACGAAGGAGCTTATAAATGAAAATAGAAAAAATATTGGAAAACTACATTGCCGTCGAAAAAGAGACCGACTGTCTTGCCGATTTTTTCTCGGCGTTTTCCGACAAAACGCGACTGAAAATAATCTGTCTTCTGTCTATGGACGATATGTGCGTCAACGATATAAGTTTCGTCACCGGGCTAAATCAAAGCGCGGTAAGTCACCAGTTGCGGACGCTGAAAGACGGCGGCGCGATAAACTGCTACAAAGACGGCAAAAAGACTTATTATTACCTGAAAAACAAACATATCGAGAGCTTACTCTATCAGGCGGTGGTCGCAAGCGAAGAAAGCGTTTAATTAAAAATTTCTTATCTCTTTATCTTCTTTACAACGAATTTAGTCAGATAAATATACCCTTGCTCGACCAAAATATCGTAGACGATGAACGCGAGAGAGAAAATTACGTTGAATATAGCGTAAGACGCGGCGTAAGGCAACGCGGCGATTTTCGGGAGATTTGACAAGTCTACCGTAAAAAGCGAAGTAAGTTTATACAAAATGAAAAACACGAGTCCGGAATAAAGGAATTTTATCGCGTACCCTAACCATCTGTTAAAATTTTTGTTATGCCAGAACACGGCGAACACGACGTAAAAACCGCTCGCCATGGCAAAAGGAATAATTTTTAGATTTGCTATAAAAAAGCCGACGACGGAGACCGCCACCGACGCAAGGACGCCTTCTCTGTAATAGTTCTGCGTAAGAGGCAACATTATTCCAACCGAACTAAGAACGTAAAAAGAAAGGCTCATATTCGATACGAAATACGCCAGCGTGACAAAAATCAGCGATATTGCCGAGCCTACGCCCGCAAACGCTATTCTTCTGCCTATATCGCGAGGGTTTTTCATATCGGACAGATTAACAGCAGGAAATCAAATCTCCGCCCATACATTCGCAACAACAGTCGGCGCATAAAAGAGCGCTGCATACGTCGCACACGTCGCACCCTCTCGAATTGCGGGTGGAGTTCATATCGACGTAAGTCCTTTCCTCTTTATTGTTCTCGTTGTAGAACGAATTGTCCTGAGTGGTGGAGTTCGCCTTAATGTGCGTAGCCATTGCCTTTTTCGCCTCTTTGAACTGTTCGTTATCGGGTTCCATCTGACAGGCTATTTCGAGCTGCTTATAAGCGTCGCCCACCCAGTTTTTGCGGAAAAACACGGCGGATTGCAAGTAATGCCATTTTGCCGTTCTGCGGATACAATTATCCAAAATATTCTGCGCTTCTTCGAGATTGCCCGCCTTTATAGCGGTATCAACCGCGCTAAGGTCGTCGCCCGTGTATTTTATTTCGTATCTCGAAGCGATAATATCGTTGGCGTCGTTGTAGGCGTCCTCTATTTCCTGCATTTTTACGCAAGCTTCCGCTCCCGCTTCTCCGGGTTCGAAACGTTGATCCGCGTACTTGTTCCTTAAATTTTTATACGCGGCGTATAACTCGTCCTGATTACAGTCTTCGCTTACGCCTAATATTTCAAACGGGTTTCTTTTCGCCATTTTTCTCCTCTCCTTTTAAGGACGAACTCGGTCCTGTCCTTTAGTCCTCTGTATATTATATTGCTGAGCGGTCCTTCGCTGACTTCGATTTTCATAGCGTTATAACAATCGGTCGCTACGGCTATATCTTCGTAGAGAAGTTCTCTCGCCCTACGTTCCGCCTCATTATAAAAATTATCGTCCGTTTCTTTAATTTCTCTTAAAAACGGATTAAAACACTTGTCCTTAAAATCTTTTTTTATATCGTCGTACGCGTCGATAACGTATATCCAACGCCCGATATAGAAAAGAAACTTTCTTAAATTCTTGTCGCATTTATCGGTAAGGGCGTCGCCGCATGCCGAAAGTATATATCCGAAACAGTCTGCAAGAGTCGATATATCGGAATTTTTCTTCTCTTCTTCCCTTAATCTGTCGTATCCGCGTCTTACCGCTTCGTCGAAACTTTTCATTCTCTTCGCGGCTTTTTTATACGAAGGACGCATTATACTCCTTACCGAACGATGTTTGTTTTCGTCGATGACGTCGTCGGTAAGTTTATAATACCCTAAAATAACGTTTATATCCGCGATACGGTCGAGAATATCGTTACGTTTTACGTAGGATAGTTTTTTCCCGACGGGGTGGACGAAACATCTCCCTTCGCAAAAAACGGGGTCGCGGTTTTCGTAATTGTGTCCGAGCAGAGCGAGCAGAACTATATCGTAGTTTAGCGTAAGGCGGTTGAGCTGACCGTTACGTTTGCCTATCGCCTTGCACAGTCCGCAATAGTAGGCTCTGTACACGTTATAGTCCTTTATGAGTATATTCGGCTTATCTATTACGACGTAACCGAACATTATCTTTCCACCAAACCGACTTTGCGGTACACTTTCGACAGAGTTCTGCGGGCGATTTTTTCCGCGGCTTCGGCGCCGTTCTTGTAGACCGACGCGAGATAATCCTTTTCTTTTATAAGAGCGTTGTATCTTTCCTGAATGGGACGTAAACGTTCAATAACCGCGTCGGCTACTTCCGACTTTAATTCGGCGTATCCTTTGCCGGCGAAATCGTTTACTATCGACTCGACGCTCTTATCGGTAACGCCCGAAAGAATGGTAAGAAGATTGCTTACGCCGGGTTTGTCGTCCGACATAATAATTCTTCCGTCGCTGTCCGTTACCGCGCGTTTGAACTTACGGGCGATGACGTCGGGCGGATCTATTAGGCTTATAAAACCGTTTACGTCGGGGTCGGATTTACTCATCTTCTGCACGGGATCCTGCAAGGAATAAATTTTAGCGCCCTGCTTTCCGATAAACGGTTCGGGCAAAGTAAACGTGGGGCTGTAAAGATTATTAAACCTTTCCGCTATATCTCTCGTAAGTTCGAGATGCTGTTTTTGGTCTATCCCCACGGGGACGAAGTCTGTCTGATACAAAAGAATATCGCTCGCCATAAGGACGGGATAGTCCATAAGTCCTACGTTCACGTTATCGGCGTGTTTTGCGCACTTATCCTTGAACTGCGTCATGCGGTTGGCTTCGCCGATATAGGTAAAGCAATTCAGTATCCAGGTAAGTTCCGTATGAGCGGAAACGTGAGACTGAAAATACAGTATGCTCTTTTCGGGGTCTAATCCGCAGGCAAGGTACTGCGCGAAAAAGCTCGTCGCTCTCTGCCTGTACTCCGCGGGATTTTGTCTTACCGTAAGGGCGTGCAAATCGGCTATCGCAAATATGGTAAGATAGTCGTCCGGCATTTTAAGCCAGTTGTTTATAGCTCCGAGAAAGTTACCCAAAGTGATACAACCGGTAGGCTGAACCGCGCTATAAACTACTTTTTTGTCACCTAACATTTTTTATTCTCCTATGGCGAGAAGAACGTCGTCTATTTCTTCCACGTCTATTATTTCTCTGTGCAAAACGGGCTTCGTCAAGAGGCTCCTAATTGCTTCCGGTTCGGTTTCGCCCGAAAACGCGGCGAGCTTTTTCGCCGCCTTGAACGGATCGTCCTCTTCGTTATGCGAAACGGCTTCGTAGACCGTCTGCGGGAATTTGAACGGACTTGCCGTACTTACTATAATGCTGCTCGTAGTGTTGTCGCCGACCTCGTTCATATACTTAAACAGCGCGCTCACCGCCACCGCCGTGTGGGGGTCGAGGACGTAACCGTACTCGTCGAAAAAGTTATCGATTACTTCTTTCGTCTCTTCTTCCGTAGAGTAGTACGCCAAAAACTCGGGGAGTTTGTCGTAGAGCATATCTTCGTCTATGCTGTACGTTCCGCCGTCGGCGAGCCTTTCCATAAGGGGTCTTACGAATTCGGGATTTCTGTCCCCTATCTCGTAGAGAAGTCTTTCGAGATTGCTGCTGACGAGAATATCCATAGACGGACTAATCGTCTTGAAGAACTCTCTGTTGCTGTCGTAAATACCGTCCGAGAAGAATTCCGTAAGCACGTTGTTATCGTTGCTCGCGACGATAAGTTGCTTTATCGGCAAGCCCATTTTTTTAGCGTAGTAAGCCGCAAGCACGTTGCCGAAATTGCCGCAAGGAACGACGTAGTTTATGTGTTCGCGGTCGTCTATCATTTCGTTGGACAGTAAGTCGACGTAGGACGAAACGTAATAGACTATCTGCGGCAGGAGTCTGCCGAAGTTGATGGAATTAGCCGAACTTAAATCGTAACCCTTTTCGGCAAGGGTACTTTTAATGGTTTCGCTTGCGAAAACCCTCTTAACAGCCGTTTGCGCGTCGTCGAAATTGCCTCTTATTCCGTAGACGTGAACGTTCTTACCCTCGGTGGTGGTCATCTGCAATCTCTGCATATCGGACACGCCGTCGGCAGGATACAGCACCGCTATCTCGGTGCCATCCACGTCCTTGAACCCTTCGAGAGCCGCTTTGCCGGTGTCGCCGCTCGTAGCCACGAGAATGAGAGTCTTGTTGTTCTCCCCTTCTTTTTTCTTCGCCGCCGTGAGAAGATACGGGAGCATAGTCAACGCCACGTCCTTAAACGCGAGGGTCGGTCCGTGCCACAATTCCAACATATACGTTCCTTCGTCTATCTTTACTACGGGCGCGGGATCGGAATCTTCAAAACGGGAATACGCCTTTTCCGTATAGGTAAGCAACTCTTCGTAAGAAAACTCGGTAAGGTACAAACTCATTATGTACGCGGCTCTTTCCGCGTAGGATAATTCCGCCATATCGAGCAAATCTTCGGGAGTTATTTTAGGAAAGGACGACGGAACATAAAGTCCGCCGTCCTTAGCAATTCCGTTAATAATCGCTCTTGCGCCGCTGACGGGACCTTCGCCCCGAGTGCTGTAAAAATCCATCGTGCCTCCGATTATTTTACGTACTTGGCGATGAATTCCGGCAATTCTTCCTTATCGCAAGATACCGTAAGAACAAAGTCTACGTTCTTGGCAAGACCGTCGAGAACCATAAAGAATTCGGCTACTTCCGCGCTGTTAAGGTCTTTCCCGATTACCTTGTAGAAACCGTCTATAAAGACGTATTCTATATCGTAGTTGCCGCTCAAAAGCCCCTTTACGAAACCTACGAGAGCGTCTTTGGACGCAATTCCGGTTTCGGTAAGGTCGATAAAACGAATTTGAGGTTTTATTTCCATTCTGTAACGGGTAGTAGTCGCCATAAATACGACTTCGCCTTTGGTCGATGCGAGAACTTCGTCCGCTAAATCGAGCATCTTTTTGGTCTTTCCGCTACCCTTTGAACCGTAAATAATTTTTATCATTATAATCTCCTTAAATGAAAGATAATATTTGTTTATTCAATTGTATCACACTAAAATATTTTTCACAATAGCTAAAAGGTCAATTCTTGGATAAAAATTTCAGCTTATGATAATAATCTATATCTATCGCTTTGACAAACTCTTTAAGCTCGTAATTGCTCATAGCCGTGGTTCTGCCCTTCTCGTATTCTTTGTCTACGAGAAGCTTGACTTCGGCTACGATATCGTCGGTCTTTTCCACCTTCATTCCTTCGGGAAGATTGAAATACGTATTGAACCAGTACGCTATTCCGGCAAGTCCGCTGTAATGGTCGACAGCGACGGCGGCTTTTCTGTTAAGAATGGTTTCCGTATCGAAAATATTATAGATTTCTTCGTCTTTAAGAAGTCCGTCGGCGTGAATACCCGCTCTCGTCGTGTTGAAATCCTTACCTACGAACGGCGTTTGCGGCGGGATACGGTATCCTAATTCCTTCTCGAAATACTTCGCTATGTCGGTAATTACCGACAGGTCCATTCCGTCGGTCGTGCCTTTTATCGACGCGTACTCCATTACCATGGCTTCGAGGGGCGTGTTGCCCGTTCTTTCCCCTATCCCCAAAAGAGAAGTGTTTATGCCGCACGCTCCGTACAGCCACGCGGTGGTGGAATTGACGACCGCTTTATAAAAATCGTTGTGTCCGTGCCATTCTATAAGCTCCGACGGGATTTCGGCGTAGTGTTTAAGACCGTAAATTATGCCCTGAACGCTTCTCGGCAAGGAAGTACCGGGGTAAGTAACTCCGTACCCTAACGTGTCGCAACAGCGGATTTTTATCGGAATTCCCGATTCGTCCATAAGGGATTTAAGTTCGGCTGCGAACGGTATGACGAAACCGTAATAGTCTGCCCTCGTAATGTCTTCGAAGTGACATCTCGGTCTTATTCCTTCCGACAAAGCCGCCTTTATTATCGCGAGATACTTGTCGAGCGCCTCTTTACGGGTGAGGTGCATCTTTTTGAAAATGTGGTAGTCGGAACAGGAAACGAGAATGCCCGTTTCTTTAATATTCATTTCCTTAACCAACGCAAAATCCTTTTCGTTGGCTCTTATCCAACTCGTTATTTCCGGAAAATCGTACCCTAAATTTTGACACATTTCGACGGCTTTGCGGTCCTTTTCGTTATATAAAAAGAATTCGCTCTGTCTTATTATGCCCTTTTCTCCGCCGAGTTTGTGTAAAAATTTGAATAGCTCCACTATTTGCTCCGCCGTATACGGAGAACGGGACTGTTGCCCGTCGCGGAAAGTGGTGTCCGTAATCCATATCTCTTTCGGACAGTTCATAGGAACGTGGCGGTAGTTAAACGCGATTTTCGGTATCGACGTGTAATCGAAAAAGTTTCGATATAACTGCGGCTCTTTGACGTCCTGCAACTCGTAGTTGTAGCTGTGTTCTTCTAAAATGTTGGTATACGAACTGAGATAAACTTCGTTTGTGGTAGGTTTCATTTACTGCCTCCTTTTTTGCCTTGCGGCGTGTTTTCTCCTCGTATTTTCCTTTTCCCTTATTCCTCTGTAATTTTCCTTCCGTTTTTTATAATAAAATTTGCTTTCTATTATCTTAAATTATTGTTCTTTAATCGCTGATTTTACTCAATTTCGCGTTCTGATCGGCGAGAGCCAACGCTTCTATCATCGAGAACATATCCCCGTCCAAAAACTGCGGCAAAGTGTATACCGTCATGCCTATTCTGTGGTCGGTGACTCTTCCTTGCGGATAGTTGTACGTTCTTATTCTTTCGCTTCTGTCCCCCGTACCTACCTGCGTACGACGATTAGCCGCGTATTCGGCGTCTTTCTGACTTTGATAGAAGTCGTAAAGTCTGCTCTTTAAGACTCTCATAGCCTTTTCTCTGTTCTTAATCTGACTGCGTTCGTCCTGACACGACACGACTATTCCCGTAGGAAGGTGGGTCATTCTCACCGCAGAGTCGGTTTTGTTTATGTGCTGTCCGCCCGCGCCGCCGCTTCGATAAGTGTCCACTTTAAGGTCTTTTTCGTTGATTTCGAAGTCCACTTCTTCCGCTTCGGGCAGAACCGCTACCGTAATGGTAGACGTGTGAACTCTTCCTTGCGATTCGGTCTCCGGCACTCTCTGCACTCTGTGAACGCCGCTTTCGTACTTCATCTTGCTGTACGCACCCTGTCCTTTTATCATAAAGGTACATTCTTTCAAACCGCCGAGTTCGGTCTCGTTTACGTCCATGTCTTCGACTTTCCAACGCATTCTTTCGGCAAATCTGTGGTACATTCTGAAAAGTTCCATTCCGAACAAAGCCGCTTCGTCGCCGCCCGCGCCCGCTCTGATTTCGATAATAACGTTTTTGTCGTCCATCGGGTCTTTGGGAAGAAGAAGAATTTTTATTTCTTCGATGACGGCGTTTTCTTTATCTCTCAGTTCGTAGTATTCCTTTTCCGCCATGGCAGCCATTTCTTTATCGCCGTCGTGCATCATGGCTTCGCACTCTTCCATATCCTCTTTAAGTTTAAGATACCTTTCGTACGCTTCCATAATAGGTTGCAAGGCGGCGTGTTCTTTGACGAGCTTTTTCCATTCGTCCTGTCTTGCCACTATATCGGGGCGACCGATAAGGTCGTTAAGTTCTGCAAATCTTTCTTTCATCGCCGCAAGTCTTTCAAACATATTATTCCTCCTTACTCCCGACAAAGCGAGCCACGACCGCTCTGTCTATCGGCGGATTGTTCATATCTTTGACGAAACTAACTTCATACTTACCGCCGAGAAGATTTTTTATTTCTTCCGCCTGCCCTATCCCCGCTTCGAGGATAAGAGTTCCGTTCTCGTTAAGATATTTTTCCGCAGCAGCCGCTACGTCGCGGTAAAAATCGAACCCGTCGCTTCCGCCGTCGAGAGCCAAAGTCGGTTCGTATTCTCTCACTTCCTTATCGAGTTCAGCTATCGCGCCGCTTTGAATATACGGCGGATTGCTGACTATTATATCGAATTTTCTTCCCTTAACCGGCGTAAACATACTGCCTGCAAGAGTTTCTATTTCACAATTATTGAGTTCCGCGTTCTCTTTGCACAAACTTATCGCGTCTAAAGAAACGTCGGTAGCCGTCACGGTACTTTCGGGACAATTCGTTTTTACCGCTATCGCGATGGCTCCGCTACCCGTACACAAATCGAGGACGGCGGGCTTATCGTAATTCTTCGCGGCTTTAATTGCGGCTTCCGCCACTACTTCGGTATCGAAACGGGGTATCAACGCTCTCGCGTCGGTCTTTAAGTCTATCCCGTAAAAACAAGTTTCGCCCAAAACGTACTGTAAAGGTGCTCCTTTAAGTCTGCGTTTTACGAACGCGGCGCACTGTTTTTCCTGTTCGGTCGACACTCTTCTGCCGTCGTAAAGTTCGGTTTTCGTCTTCGCGCCCACGACTTTCATAAGTATAAGTTCCGCTTCGTTTTTGTTTTTCAACGCGTCGCCGAAACCTTTGACCACTTTTTCGACGGTCGAGTAAGTCACGAAAGTTTTCGTAGGATATTCTTTATCGTTTTCCAACGCAAGGACTTCGTTGAAAGCGGCTATCGCCACTTCCACCATATCGTCGTCGGGTTGTTTCGTGGTAAGTTTTTGCAGCCACAGACCGGGTTGTTTACAAATTCTCGCAAAAAGATTATCGTACTTTGCGAAGAGTTTGAGAAGTTCATAAGATATTCCCGCTACGAGCGGTATCATTATTATACGGCTGAACACTCTTAAAAAGAAGTTCGCGACCTTGCCGGCGTCGGCGAGCATCTCCACGGGGAATATCGAAAAGAACAGTATGGAAAATACCATTACTATGAACATAAAGGTAGTGCCGCATCTGTCGTGGACGGTGGTCATCTTCTGCGCGTTCTCGACGGTAAGGGGCAAACCGTGTTCGTAACAGGATATGGTTTTGTGTTCCGCTCCGTGGTACATAAAAAGTCTTTTTATGTCTTTCATCAAGCTCATCAACGTCAGATACAGTATAAAAATGAGCATACGGACGAAGCCCGAAATAAAGTTATAAAGGACGCTCATTCCGAACGTGGACGCGTCGATTTTCGCAAGGGAAAAAATTCCCGTAGCGACGAGTTGCGGCACGAACACGAACAGTCCTAAACTGAGGGCTATCCCCAAAATCACGCCTATAGCAATGACTACGTTCATTACGTCCACTTTGAAAGTTTTGGCGAGCCATTTCTCGAACTTAGACGGTTCTTCCTTGGACATATCGCCGAAAACTTCGGTGCTGCGCATCGTAATTTTCATTCCCGTGACGAAAGACTGAAAAAAACTTATCATACCTCTTATTATCGGTACTCTGTAAATTTTGCTTTTCTCTTTCGCGGGAGTGAAGCGGGAACTTTCGATAACTATTTTTCCGTCGGGATTTCGTACGGCGGTAGCCATCGAGCCTTCTCCTCGCATCATTACGCCTTCGAGAACGGCTTGTCCGCCGATGTTGCAACAGTTTTTCTTTTTCACTCGCGACCTTCCTATATTAACAAAAAATATCCCTGCGGGATATTATTTGCTACGACAGAACCGGTGCGGATACTTCTCCGCGCCTATTCTCAATATTGATTGCCCTATTTAAGCGTGCTGTTTCCGAATTTCTTATTGAAACGTTCTACGCGTCCGCCGGTCTGCACGGTCTTTTGTTTGCCGGTGTAGAAAGGATGACATTCGGAACAGATTTCTACTTTAAGTTCGTCTACGTTCTTAGTCGTGCCCGCTTTGAACTTGGCTCCGCATGCGCAGGACACGTCAACGATTTTATAATTGGGATGTATTTTTTCTTTCATTATTCACCTCATCGATAGTCGATTATATTCAAATGTACAGTTATTATATAAAAAACAAAAACCTTTGTCAACTGTATTTGCCCATTCTTACCCGTTAATTATAAAAAAATATTATCGTTTTTTTTCGCAAATCGTGCCGAAATCGGCTTGCCGTTCATACAATGGAATTATGATTAAAGATACGTACGCACGGGCGCATTTTATCGGTATAGGAGGGGTAAGTCTCTCTTCTCTCGCCGTTTATCTCGTAAAACAAGGCGTGGAAGTTACCGGTTCCGACCGTTGTTTTTCGGATAAACTTACTTTTCTTAACGAACACGGCTGTAAAGTATGGGTGGGCAGCGACGTGACCGCAATAAAAAATCCCGACGTCGTTATTTACAGCAGCGCTATTCCCGAAAGCGACGAAGAACTTATCTTCTGCAGAAAAAACGGTTTTTTCTGTCTCGAACGAAACGCCTTCCTTAATATCCTGTGCGACGACTTCGACTACTGCGTGGCGGTGGGCGGAACACACGGAAAAACTACCGTCACGGCTATGCTGATAAAGATTTTCGCCGAGGCGAAAAAATCCTTCTTCGGACACGTCGGCGGAGAAACGGAAGAGTACGGAAACTGCTACTTTTCGGGTAACGAGTACCTGATAACCGAAGCCTGCGAATACCGCAAAAGCATGCTATGTCTCAAACCTGAAATTTCCGTCGTGCTTAACGCCGAATTCGACCACCCGGACACATACGGAAGTCTCGAAGATATCTTTTCGGCGTTCAAAGATTTTTTGCAGTCGGCAATAGACAATAAAGGTCTCGCTTTGACAAACGGCGACTGCCGGTTTTACGACTACGTTAAGTCCGTTCCTTCAGTAGTAACCTTCGGTCTTAACGAACGGAACCGTTTCCGCGCGACCGATATATACGAATACAAAAAAGGATATTTAGGTTTCTTAATTAAAGACTATGGTAACCTTATCGGAAACATTAAACTTAAAATCCCCGGCGAACATAACGTAACGGACGCCCTTGCGGCGTTTGCGACGGCGTACCTTATCGGAATCCCCTGCGGCGTAATAAATTCCGCGCTTAATTCCTTCACGGGAGCGAAAAGACGGTTTGAATTCGTCTGCAAATATTTCGGGTGCGACGTCTACACCGATTACGCTCATCACCCCCGCGAAATAGCGGCGGCGATACGGACGGCGAAGACTATATCCGACGGAAAAACGGTAGTTGTTTTTCAACCTCACACTTACAGCCGCACGGAAAAACTTTTCGACGAGTTTACCCGTTGTTTTTCCGAAGCGGATAAAGTAGTGATTTTCAAGGAATACGCCGCGAGAGAAACTCCCGACAAAGGCAAATCCGCCCTGCGACTGTACGACGCGTTGCCTGCCGAAAACAAATATTATTGCGACAATATTATATCGGCGGCAAAACTTATTTCCGAATTAGCCGCCCCGCCCGATACCGTGCTTATTCTCGGCGCGGGAGATATAATAAACCTTTGCGAAGTCATAAAAACAGAGTAATATTCGGTATTCTCAAAGGATACTGCAAAACCGCCTTAATGTTGCGGCTATGCTCAATATGATAATTCTAAAAAAGCAAGGCGGACTGCCTTGCTTCCGAGTGCCAGTCAAGAATAATACGAACCTTGGTCTTACACTGTGGTTTTGACTAATACTTCGTTCCGTCCGTCGCTAATATATTTATATTAGCTTCCGACCGCGTCTTGTCTTAGCCTAAAAACACAGCGTAATACTTGCACGCAACCTAAATGACGATATTTTCGACTATTTTCGGGAAATGCGAGTGTAGATGTACTGACAGTACTTCAAGTGAGAATTTATCGGAAAGAGCGGAAATAACGCCATTTAGGCAAGATTTGTATTGTTCT
>Ga0256404_1002153_pt1 | contig 44567 bp, 29 predicted proteins | sample RumenRJG_01DNA_FD_185990 | JGI IMG/M metagenome (GOLD analysis project Ga0256404, IMG submission 185990) | Bovine rumen microbial communities from Lethbridge, Alberta, Canada - RJG_01 | ecosystem: Host-associated > Mammals > Digestive system > Stomach > Rumen | place: Canada: Alberta | collected... | reverse complement strand
AGAACTTGAGAATGTCTTTTGGCAGGAGATAGCTTGCGAAAGTGCGGTAATCGAATGAGTTAGTTCCTTTGCCCATGGTACTCACCTGCGGATGCCAAACCATAGGTCTATCTTACCCTATTCTCCTACCCCTGCCACGGGGTTATGCAATAGCCCCAATAATTCGCAACAATTTTGTGCATAAGCGCCATAATTGGGCATTAATGAGTGCTGACTGGTTATGTTTTAGTCAAAATAAAGCAGAAGACGGAGGTGATGCGCCTTTTATTTGCAAAACAGGCACCTGATGAGCCAGGCCATGGCGGATATGTTTTGTTATTGGAGCTTAGGAGATGGTGTGCCGGATATCTGAAGGTTCGGATGGGTAGTCACAGCAGGGCACAGTGGTTATGGAGAGATCGTTGTTTTCGGTTAGTCTGTGCTGTATGTCTGGAATGCACAGTTAGCCTCTCTGTTTGTTCTGAATTGAGGCGGAAGAGATATGCACCGTTATTTCAGTGCGGCAGGGCAGCAAGTGCCTGATAAAAAAGTCCCGGCATCAGCCGGGACCTCTGGGAATCTTACAGCGTCAGGAAAAGATTAGAAGCTGTAGATGGCAGCAAAGGAGAGCAGATCCTGATGGGCATCAGAGTGCTCGCCGTCGCCGAAGTTGTCAACATACTCGATCTGGGCGGAAGCCTGGTCGGTGATGTTCCAGACAGCAATGGCGCTGACCTGGTTGACAGCATCGTTGGCGTCGCTGTTCGCATACTGGTTTTTGAAGTATCCCCAGTCAACAGTGAAGGTGAACATTCCCTTCGGGGTGGTGTAGCTTGCGAGGAGGTCAAAGCCGTCGCCCCTGAAACCCCAATCTGTATCAGCATCCTCACCGTAAAGATCACCAAACCCGTCAGGGGAGTTGAGCTTGGTGTGGTCATAGACGCCGGCAGCGTAGAAGCCAGGCTCGCCGTATGAGCCGTAGTAGAGGCCGAAGAGCGCCTCGGTCCTGTCGCCGGTCATGACAACATACTTGCCATCCTCGTCAAAGTAGTTCTTGTCATCAATAGCCTGGTCATAGTTGTAGCCTGCGGTTACGCCAAGCCCGAACGGGGAGTCATAGCTGATGCCTGCGGAGATTCCACCCTTGAGGTTGTCGCCGTGGTCACGGAAGCGGTAGGAAACAGATGCGCCGAATCCGGCAAGATCATCGATCTTGTACATGACGATGCCGTCCTGCCTGGAGCCTGACGCTACATTGTAGGTGTCAAGGCTGCCGCCGTTTCCGCCGATTCCCCAGTTGTCGAATACATCGACAGGAGCAAGGGCCCTGTAGGACGCAGGCTCCATGTGTCCTGCGAGCAGCTCGCCGTAGTCACCGAAGCGTACTCCGACGTATCCGTAACGGACGTTCATGCGGTCGTTGGCATCCACGCCGTCCTCTGCGGAGAGGTCATAGCTGATGTCGCCGTAGAACGAGAAGAAATCATTGGCCTTGGACTCGCCGTGGAGGCCGATACGGGCAGATCCGACGAAGCCGGGATGATCCTCTGCGCCATCCTTGGCTGATACTGCCTGATAGCCGTAGCCGTTGAGCACTTCGGCCTTTACACGGCCGTAAACGGAGAGGCTGGCATCGTCACTCTTGTAAATATCAGCTGCAGATGCAACGTCAGCGGTAAGGAATGCTGCACCGATAAGTGCTGCGATTTTGATCTTGTTCATAGGTTTCCCCTTCTCAACAATTAAAGGTTTACCGGTCTGGAAGCTGCCGGATTATTGTTATCGTTTCCGGGTCACAGGCCTGCATTCCCGGCTGGCTCATTCTGCCAGCTCTTTTTCTGCAGGCCTAACTGCAGATCGCCCTTTCATTATTGCAGAAAAATACCTGGAGTTAAAACATAAAACGTGATCAATATCATGTTATTTTTGATATACAGCAAAAAATTTTCCGGTTTTGCGGAATTTTTTCAAATAAACCTAATTTATTTGGCAAATTACCTGAAAATATTTATTTATTAAATCTTGCAGGCTTGTTTGGTTAATTTAATTAAGTCTGAGTGCGAGAAATTCTCCCGCTGATGCGGGATTCGTGACTGTATGAAAACTGTATAGATCTGTGGTGCAGCACATGTCTGTGCCTGATGCTTCCGTCATACGGCATTCCGCTCGGAAAAGCCCGTATTGCCGCCGCAAGTATACGCCATGCACCATAAAAGTGCCTGCTGTCATCCAATCTTCCGGAGCCGGTCCTTCTCATGGGAGCCGGAATGGCGTTCCGGTGCGGAATCCAGCAGTCCAGGGCAGTGCAGCTGCATCTGAAGCATTACTGTTAATGCGTAATCCGTGCCACTCTTCTCTAAATAGTGCATCGTGCATTGAATGCCGCGGCGGAGCCGCCTTGCTTATGAGGTGAGCTCCCGCGCGCGTTACTGGTGCCGGCAGTGGAGAGTGGCGTACCTGTACGGCCTTAGGGAAATAACCGGAGCATGAAGAGACTCCGGAAATCCTGAAATAAAAAAGTCCCGGCCGGAGCCGGGACTGACATTATGTTTTGGTTTGGTCTGAAGCGGCGCAGTGCGCCTTATTGATTAGAAGTTGTAGATTGCACCGAAGGTGAGCAGATCCTGGTGCGCATCCCTGTACGCGTCGCCTTCTCCGTCAGCGAAGTTGTCGACGTACTCAACAAGGAGCTGGGCCTGCTCGTTGATGTTCCAGGTGATGTTTCCGACAATCTGGTTCACAGCTACATCGCTGTCGCTGTTTCTCCACTGGTTCTTCATGTATCCCCAGTCAGCGGTGAAGGTGAACATCCCCTCAGGGGTGGTGTAGCTTGCAACGAGATCGAAGCCGTCGCCGCTGAAGGCGCAGTCCTTATCGCAGTACTTAACGCTGTCATCGCTCATGTGGTCGCCGGTGTTGAGTTTGGTGTGGTTGTACACGCCTGCGCCGTAGAAGCCAGGCTCACCGAACGCGCCGTAGTAGGCGCCGAGGATGGTCTCGGTCCTGTCGCCGGTGACGCTCTTGTCGATTGCCTTGTTGTACTGGTAGCCAGCGGTGAAGCCGAGCCCGATGGGGGTGTCATAGCTGAGGCCTGCGGATACGCCGTTCTTGGTGTTGTCGCCGGCATCGCGGAAGCGGTAGGAGACCGAGAAGCCGATACCCGAGCCGCCGAGATCATCAGCCTGGTACATGATGATTCCGTCCTGCCTGTTTGCGGCGCCAGTGTTATGGAGGTCAAGAGACGCGCCGTTTCCGGCAAATCCCCAGTCCTCGAATACATCGACAGGAGCAAGGGCGCGGTAGGCAGCCGGCTCCATGTGTCCGCCGAGGAGCTCGCCGTAGTCGCCGAAGCGCATGCCGACCCAGCCGTAGTAGACGTTCATGCGGTCATTTGCATCGATTCCGTCCTCTGCGGAGAGATCGTAGTAGATGTTGCCGAATGCGGTGAAGAAGTCATTTACCTTGGACTCGCCGCTCACGCCGAGACGGGCGGAGCCGATGAATCCGGGATGGTCCTCGGCGTCAGTCTTCAGGGACTGGTCGACATAGCCGTAGCCGTTCATGACCTCGGCCTTGACGCGTCCGTAAACCGAAAGGCTTGCGCCGTCGGACTTGTAAACCTCTGCCGACATTGCTCCCGCTGAGTAAACAGCAGCAGCTGCGAGCAGTGCGATTTTCAGTTTGTTCATCATTTTTCCTTTTTTCTCTGGGTTAGTACAAATTCTTTCCTCTCTGTGAAGGGGCTCTTCGCTGTCCGGGCCCCGGGAGAGGCTCAGTGGCACATCGGGCATCCGCCTGAGCTGTTGCAGTCAGAGCAGCAGGACTTCCCTTTTTTCTTCCCTCTGCGGATAGTCCAGAGGCTCAGGGAAAGTATTGCGATTAAGCCGAATCCGATTAAGAGATCTGCCATTTTCAGCCCCTTGCCGCAGCAGCGGCCTGAGTATTGATTTTTGCCTTCTTTTCCTTTCCGGTGTTCACGCCCCACGGGAGCCTGAAGCAGAGCAGCGCGACCATGGCGACGAGCACGAGAACGGCAACGAAGGTCCAGCCGGTGAAAGCTCCGGTTACGATCCAGACGGACATCTGGTATACGACCAGGGAGACGAGCCAGGCGAATACGTTCTGATAAACGAGCGCGATGATTGCCCACTTCCTGGTGTCAAGCTCCTTCCACATGGTGCTCACAGCCGCAAGGCAGGGCGAGTTGAGGAGGTTGAAGAGCAGGAAGCTGAAGGCAGCCATGCTGGTCGGGAACATCTTGGCGGCAGCGCTCCAGAGCTCTGCGTCCTCCTCGGTTGCATCAGCGGCGCCCGAGAGGATGCCGATGGTGGAGACAATGCTCTCCTTTGCCGCAAATCCGGAGATTGAGGCAGCGACGGCATCCCATCTGCCGAATCCGAGCGGTGTGAAGATCGGGGCGATGAGGCCGCCGAGCCAGGCCATGATTGACTCCTCGGTGTCGCAGAGGCCGAAGGTGCCGTCATGGAAGCCGAAGGAGGCAAGGAACCAGATGATTACGCAGGCTGCGAAGAGGATGGTTCCGACTTTCTTGAGGTAGCCCTTGATGCGGTCCCACATGTGCATGAGGATGGTGAAGAAGGTCGGTACGTGGTAGTCAGGGAGCTCCATCACAAAAGGCTCGGCAGAGCGGCCGATGATGCCGGTGTGGCGGAGGATTACAGACGATACGAGCACCGCTACGACGCCGATGAAGTACATGAACGGAGCCATCCAGACGGATCCGCCGAGGATGATTCCCGAGATAAGGGCGATAAGCGGGAGCTTCGCGGAGCAGGGAACGAAGGTCGCGGTCATGATGGTTGCGCGCCTGTCTCCGTCATCCTTGATGCTGCGGGCGGTCATGATCCCGGGTACGCCGCATCCTGAGGAGATGAGGAGCGGAATCATGCTGCGGCCGGAGAGTCCGAAGCGGCGGAAGATGCCGTCGAGCATGAAGGCGATTCTCGCCATGTAGCCGATATCCTCGAGGATGGAGAGGAGGAGGAAGAGGATCATCATCTGCGGAACGAATCCGAGAACCGCGCCGAGACCGCCGATGACGCCGTCAACAACCAGGCTGACCATGAGCTCCGATGCGCCGGCAGCGGCGAGGTGCTCCGAGGTCCAGGGCATGATCCACTCGCCGAAGAGCGTGTCGTTGGTCCAGTCAGTGAACCAGGTGCCGGGGCCGGTTACTGCAATCCAGTAGAGGACGAACATGATGGCGAAGAAGATCGGGAGGCCGAAGATCCTGTTGGTGACGACCTTGTCGATCTTGTCCGAGATGGAGACTCCCCTTGAGGCGTTCTGGTGGAATGCCTCCTTCAGCATTCTGTCGATGAAGTCAAAGCGTCCGTCCGCGATCTGGGATACAGCGTCGTCGCCGAAGAGCTTCTCGCAGGTCTCGATCTGGGGCTCTGCGGCCTTTCTCGCGTCATCGCTGGCGCCGAACCTGACGATTCGCTCGTCGCGCTCGAACACCTTGACGGCCAGGAAGCGGATGTGGTCTATGTTCTGCGGCAGGGTCTTCTCGATGTTGGCGAGGGCATTCTCGACCGAGTCGCTGAAAATCCTCTGCTTTGCAGGGAGGAGCTTGTGCTCGACTGCGTCGCGGCACTCCTCAATTGCCTTCCTGAGGCCCTCTCCGCTGATGGCGGAGACCTCAACCACAGGAACTCCGAGCTTGGCGGAGAGCTTCGGGATGTTGATGCTGTCGCCGCGCTTCTTGACGACATCGATCATGTTGATGGCGATGACTACAGGGATGCCGAGCTCGACGAGCTGGGTCGTGAGGTAGAGGTTCCTGTTGAGGTTTGTTCCGTCAACGATGTTGAGGATACAGTCAGGGTTTCCGTCAACGAGATAGTCAGCGGCAACCACCTCATCGCGGCTGAAAGGGGAGAGGGAGTAGGTTCCGGGGAGGTCGATCACCTCAACCTCGCCTTTCTGGCATCCCTTGACGTCGAAATTGACAATTCCCGACTTGCGCTCAACAGTGACTCCAGGCCAGTTGCCCACGTGCTGGTGGGCACCCGTGAGGTTGTTGAACATTGTGGTCTTGCCGCAGTTGGGGTTGCCGGCAAGGGCAATGGTTAGTTTCATATTCGCTCCAGAATTTTCTGACTGCGGCGGACAGACCGGGCAGCGTTTCAGTAACATGGATTCTGGCGTAATGTTAGCCTAACATAACAACAATTGCAAGGTAAGGCTTACAATACAAAAAATGTGATTAAAATCCGAGCAGCCAGCCGGTCATTATGGTAAAGGGATTCCGGCGCCGGAATTCAGGAAAGGAATAATGTACTGAGATCTCTGCGGAATACGGCCGCAGTGCCGGAGCGGAGGGAAATGATGCCGCCGGGCTTAATCCCGGCGGCTGCTTATTGAATTCAGTTTTTCTGTCTGACTGACGGCCTTCTGCCGTAATAGAGATCCTCGAGGATCGATTTCTCGAAATCGTTCCTCTGCTTCATGATTCTGCCTCTCCAGCCGTCCGAGCCGTTGTTCTTCGCGTAGGTGAGGCCGTTGTTGTAGATGACGAAGGGGACAAGCTCGCCGTTCTGGTCCACGACAAAGCCTGCGAGGTTCGAGACGTTGGCGATGGTTCCGGTCTTCGCGCGGACGTTCCCCTTGAGGACTCCCTGCACCACGCTGCCGCGCCCGCGGAGCGTTCCGGTGTAGGCAGATCTCGGGAGCGAGTTCACTATATGGAGCTCGGAGTCGTGATCCCTGATGTAGGTGAGGATCTTCAGCATCTGGCGCGGGGTGATGAGGTTGTAGGACGAAAGTCCGTTCCCGTCCATGAGGCGCATTCCGGTGAGCTCAATCCCGACCTTTTTCCGGAGGAAGCTCTTGATGAACGAGGTGGCGTTGTAGTAGGAGGTCGGGCCGCGCTTGGTGAACCTGGCGGCGGTCTTCGCAAGTATGTCGGCGTAGAGGTTGTCCGACACCAGGAGCATGTGGCGGATCAGGGCTGATACCGGGAGCGACTCAACTGCTCCTGCGAATGCGGTCTTCTCGTAGGAGGGATGGGTCGAGTAGTAGACCGCCTCCGAGCTGATGCCGAGGCTCTCAAGGATGCTCGCGGTGATCTCGGTTCCGTACTTCTCCGGATCGAGCACGGCGAACGACATCGGCCACTCGCCTGCCTTGTTGGCGCTGTTCTTCGCGACGCAGCCGTACATCACATACTTGTTGTCAAATGAGGGAATCACCTCGAGGAGGCAGTTTTCCTCGGCCTTCTGCTTGCTGGTGAGGACCAGGGCGTGGCTTTCGACCTTTACCCCGGGGAGCTTCGCCTTCTCCGGGACTGCAGCGATTCCGCTTCCGTTGTCGGCGAGGACGGTATTGAAGCAGTTGTGGTTCAGCACGATGGATGATGAGGGGGCGGTGAAGCAGATCGGAAGATCATCCCAGATCCAGCCGCTCGCGCGCTCGTAGCCTGAGAAGGCGCTGGTGTCGAGTATGACGGAGCCCCTGACCCTGCTTACTCCCCAGCGGCTCTTTATCGAGCGGAGGAGCCCGCGGTAGGTGTCGATGGTGAGATCAGGCGCGCCGCTGAAGCGGATGATGATGTCTCCGTTGAGCGTGTTCCCCGAGATCCTGCGCTCATCGAGCCACAGCTCGGTCTTGTAGCGGTAGTCGCCGCCCAGCACTGACGCTGCTACGAGCGCCGTGATTACCTTCTGGGTTGAGGCAGGGGGGAGGAATGAGTCAAGGTTGTAGCCGTCTGCCGGGTATCCCGGAAGCTGCCAGGCAACGCCTGCCGTAGCCCCGTCAGGGACAATGGCGGCATTGCCGGCTGCGCCTGACGCGCGGAACTTCCCCGGGGCGGTGAATGACGCCTCCTGCGCCGTGCGCTTCGGTTCCGGGCGCTTGTTCAGCAGAATGCCGGTCTCGCCGGTGAATGACTGTGTGGCCTGTTCCTGGGCTGCCTGCGTCTTCGCTGCAGCATTCCCGGTGAGAAATGCTGTGCCGAGGACGAGCAGCGCTGCCCCTGCTGCCGTTAGCTTCATGTGGATCCTCCTTCAGAATGATAGCGGAATTATAAGCCCTGGATCACATTTTTGTCTTTTGGGTGGTTAAAATTTATCCAGTGACATGCCTTGTCATCTCTGTTGCGCGCTTTGTTCATGAATAATTCAGTCCGCCATCTCAGCCTCTGTTCATTGCAAACTGCAACTGGCAGATTGATTTTCGCGGCATTATGCTGATTTTTTCGGACGTGCAGTCAAGCGCTGTCCGTTCTTATGCTAGAATTGCGCTAATCAGGGCAGCTTCGGGCTGTCTGGCGTCGTCATGGATGAAGAGCATAAATCATGATAATTCAACCGAAAGTTCGCGGGTTTATCTGCACCACTACCCACCCGCTTGGCTGCGAGGCCAATGTAAAGAATCAGATCGCTTACGCCGAGTCCAAAAAAATACAGAACGGCCCTAAGCACGTACTGGTAATCGGAGCCTCAACCGGCTACGGGCTTGCCTCCCGCATCAATGCCGCCTTCGGCGCAGGTGCCGCCACAATCGGCGTCTTCTTCGAGAAGCCGGGCACCGAGAAGAAGCCGGGCACCGCCGGATGGTATAACTCAGCCTACTTCGACAAGGCAGCGAAGGCCGCAGGCCTTTACTCCAAGAGCATCAACGGCGATGCCTTCTCCGATGAGTGCCGCCAGAAGGTCATTGACATCATCAAGAAGGATCTCGGGACCATCGACCTCGTTGTCTACTCCCTTGCGGCTCCTGTAAGGAAGATGCCGGGAACCGGCGAGGTTGTACGCTCATCCCTGAAGCCTGTCGGGAAGACCTACACCACCACCGCAGTTGACACCAACAAGGACGAGATCATCACCTCCAGCATCGAGCCTGCGACAGAAGAGGAAATCGAGAACACCGTCAAGGTCATGGGCGGACAGGACTGGGAGCTTTGGATCAGGCAGCTCGACAGCGCCGGCGTCCTTGCCCGCGGCTGCCGCACCGTTGCATACAGCTACATCGGCACTTCCCTCACCTGGCCTATCTACTGGGAAGGAACTCTCGGCTACGCCAAGAAGGATCTCGACAGGGCAGCAAAGGCCAACACCGAGGTTCTTGCGAACATCGGCGGATCCGCCAATGTCGCTGTGCTGAAGTCCGTTGTCACCCAGGCATCCTCGGCAATCCCCGTCATGCCTCTCTACATTTCCCTCGTATTCAAGAAGATGCGCGAGAAGGGCGTTCACGAGACCCCGATCATGCACATCAACCGCCTGTTCCGCGAGTTCCTCTACTCCGGCAAGCCCGTCGAGACTGACAGCGAGGGACGCATCCGCGTTGACGGCTGGGAGCTCTCTGACGACATCCAGAATGCCTGCAGGGATCTCTGGCCCAAGATCACCACTGAGAACCTCCGCGAGCTCACCGACTACGATGAGTACAAGAAGGAGTTCCTGGAGCTCTTCGGCTTCGGCATAGACGGCGTTGACTACTCGGCAGACGTAAACCCTGTAGTTGATTTCGACGTTGTCGAGATGAGATAGTCCTTAGGTCAGGACATTGAGAAAGGGAGCCTTGCGCTCCCTTTTTTTTGTCTTTATGAAGCAGTGCGGGCAGTCTTGCCCTCAGCTCTTTCTTATGCAGCCCGCACGGCTCTTGATCAGCTCATTTTTGTAAAATGGCGGGTACAGGCAGCCGGAAGCCCGCAGCTTAATCTCAGAGGCCGGCAATTCACCGGGAGCTCTTCTATGTACATCGTATACCGCAGCACTTCAGACGGCACCAGGTACGCCTCGGCTGCCGTGTCAAAGAGGAACGGCTCAAGGACATCTGTTTCGTACACCTATCTGGGGCGGGTTCTTGATGAGAAGGCCGGCATCTACCAGAGTGAGGAGCGCGGGATATTCACCTTCGATCCGAAGAGCGGGGAATTCGGCAGGGCGGATCCGTCCTTTGTCCCGCCAGAGCGCCGCCGTCGGCTCCGGGCTGAGGGCATTATGGCCGACTTCGGCGATGCCTGGCTCGTGAACGCCTTCCTGGAGAAATCCGGCTTTCTGCAGGTCCTTGACCGCACGGGATGCAGGAATACGGATACGCTCCGTGCCATGCTGCTTTTCTATGTGCTCTCCTCCACTGCCGGAACTGATCCATGCCGCTGGTACGAGGGAAGCATTGCCAGGCTCATCTATCCCTCGGCCCGGATGGCGGGCAGCGGAGCAGCTGATTTTCTGAAGTCCGCCGGCACGGAGGAAATGCGCAGGACATTCCTGGAGTCCTGGATCAGCTATGTGCCAGAGCGCTTCAGGAAGGAGCACGTTATCCTGGCAGACGGCTGCAGCCTCCCGGGGGGGATTCATGCGCCATATACCGAGCGGACCCCAAAAGGCGGCAGGACAGGCAGTGAGTTGAGGCTCTTCTATGCTTTCGGAAGGTCAACGGGACTTCCGGTCTGGTTCAGGGATTTTCCTGGCTGCACGGCTGACGCGCCGGCAATGGAGCGTGCCCTGCTTTATTGCAAGGCCAACGGAATAAGGGCCGGCTCCTGCATCATGGAGGCGCCCTGCGGCACAGGCCGCGACCTTGATCTGCTTCTTGGCTGGAGCCGTCACACGAAAAATTCTTTTATTGCAAGGCTCAGATCTGATGACAGCAGTCTGAGACTCATGATTGATGATGAGCTTTCGTCGATGTTGGACAAGAATAATCTTGTCCTGTACGGTGACAGGATGATTTTCGTGAAGAAGAGGCGGATCATGGCCGGATCCGGAAGCGGCCTGCCAGCGTGGATGTATCTCGGGCTTGACTGTGCTCTTCTTCCGGATGATCTCAGCCGCCTTCCTGGGCGGCCTCATGGTGAGAAGCCGGATTCTCTTGAAATTTTCCGGGCAATGGAGTCCGGAGCGCTCTTTGCCTTTGTCTCGGGACACGAGTATTCATGCGAAGAGGTCACAGCTCTCTACGATGAGCGCAAGGCGGCCGATCATATGATGGACTTCTCGGGAAACCTCCAGGGAATCATGCGGCACCTGGTGAAAACCCCGGAGGCACTGCACGGGCACCTGCTGCTCTCCTTTATGGCTGCCTGCGCCGCCGGAATGATAAAGACCAGGCTCAGGTCAGCGAGAATGGATTTTGTCCCGGCAATGGCCGAGCTCAGGAACCAGAAGTGCATGGTTTTCAGCGCCAGAGTCGAGACGGGGCCTCTTTGCGAGAGGGCAGGAAAGATTTACCGGGCGCTCGGCATTGACTGTCCTTCGTCAATACCGCTTGCCGGCGGCAGGCTGAGATACAGGGAAAATGAGGCTGAGAAACAGCAGCCCTCAAGGCCTTACAGCGGAAGGCCCGATGGTCAGGAAGACTGCATGGCGCCAGAAAGCGGATCTGGAAAAGAGGAAAGCAGCATTTACTGGTAAATGAAGCCTGCATAAACATGCCGTGTCCATTTGCCGGACGGTCGCTGGAAAATTAAATTTAATTTTTCTGCGAGTTCGGGGATATGACGTAGTTCCATTCGCCGTGCCAGCCGGCAGCGGTAAAATTCACGTTTTGCAATTCTTCGTCTCTTCCGTCCTTGCCGTTTTCACAGGTACTCATGTTCTGCCTGCACTTTAATTTCAATCCGGCTGGGGTGGCTGCCGGACCTACAAGATTCACAATAATCTCAACAGTCTCAGGCGGCCTGTCACGCCAGTTTTTGCTGACAAAGGCAAAGAACCTGTGTTCGATTGTGTTCCACCTGCTTGTTCCCGGGGGAAAGTGCGAAACATGTATGGTCAGGCCTGTCTCATCGGCGAAATTCTGCAGGCTTGTCTTCCAGAGGCTGTTACGGCGGCCGCTGCTTCTGCCGCAATCGGCTGTTATGTACAGCCTGTCCGCGCCGGGGTACCTTTCTGATCCCATTGTTTTCCACCACTCACGGATGCTGCTTACCGCAAACTCGGCCGTATCAGCGCCAATCCCGGCATTTGCAAAGCCTTCGCTGAAGTTCAGAGCATGGTCGCTTGCTTTGCCGGTCTGTCCTGACGGAAAGTACACATTTCCATTGTTTTTATGCCGGTCTGTGAACTCTTTCTTCTTTGCATCAACCGAGATGACAGGGTACTTTGACTGCATGAAAGACCTGGCCTTGCCGTTGATGAAGCGGAACTGGGCATCCCGGTCATCCTCTGGATCTCCGCTCCTGGCTGACTTTCTGTCCTGCCGCAGGCTGTAGCCCATTCCCTCAAGCAGGCTGCCGACAGTCACATGGCTTATGGATATGTTCTTCTCTTTCAGTGCTGCTTCAAGGTTTCTTAGGCTTTTTGTTGTCCAGCACAGCGGATCTTCCGGGCAGCAGGCAGCATGGCCATGCACCAGAAGTTCAAGCTCATCAACAACATGAGGATATTTGTCTGTGGCTGTTTTTCTGCCGCCGCCTTCGGCACGCCTCCTGGTATTCCCTGCAGTCCGGCCGCATCTGGCTTCAGGGGAGGGAGTGATTTTTTCACATTCCTTCTTCCCATCAATGATCGTGACCTGAGAGACTTTTGTCAGCTCGTGGAGCTCTTTTACGCTTCCCCGGCCGAGCATTTCTGACAATCCGCCAAGGAAAAGCCGCCTCTGTTTCTCATCAAGCTGCGGGAGCATCTTCCCGATAAAAACTTTGACAGATTCCTCAAGCATAGCCGTCTCCATGCATGACGCGATGACAGCACAATAAGTGCAGGTGAATAGATTAGAAGAACAAGCTTTTATTTTTTAATGATTTCCAAGTCAGAGCTCCTGGCTGCCCCGCTTCAAATCGTAGTTGCGATCGTAATTTACGTACCGGTAACCGCTCTCCCTCAGCCACTCAAGCAGAGTGAGATCCCGGTCAATGAAGCCGAGCTCCTTAAGGTTCAGCGACAGAGCATCCGACAGTGTCATGACATGCTCCTCCTCAGCACCGTCAGTGCCGATGCCGTGTCCGACAAGGTACTCCTCGTAATATTCCCTCACGAGGTAAATCTCATCATCGTTCTCGTACTCGGAGACCAGAAGCTCGTTGAGCCCCGTGATCTCCTGCTCTTCCTTATGCTGCATTTTCCTGAAGAACTCTGCCTCATTCTCTGAAACATAGCGGCCCTTCATCGACTCAAAGAGGGCAGAGTCCTCCCGGGACAGTCTGTGTTTTTCTCTCTTCATGAAATGCAATGTTCTGTAATGCATGATACGCGGCCGGCAGGGCTCAGCTGCACGGTAATGATTTCATGAGCCGGCCTGTCCCTTGAAAGAGAATCAGTCCGGCGTCGGAATCCGGTCAGTCCTTCCAGCAGGTTGAGCGGGAGTCGAGCTTCCAGGTGAAGCTCTTCAGCACGCCGACCTCTGGCACGTAGATCACGGTGCAGGGCGGCACGGCCTTCTCTGCCTCGTTTTCTTCGCTGTCAACGCCGCGCACAGTAAGCGTTATGACGCCGCTGCTCACAGCGACATCCCCGACGTAGCTGCTTTTGATGTCATAGGAGGTGTTCTTAATGCTCCATGAGCCGCCGTCTGCCTCGTCTGTGCAGAGCGAGAGGTAGCCGCGGTCGCTGAAGCAGGCCTCGACCTCCTTCTGCAGCTCCTTTGCGTACCTTGTGACGTCCTCCCTCGGAGAGAGAGGCAGCAATGCTACAATAAGGACGGCCATCACTGCCAGAATGACGGCAGCAGCAGTGATCTTCCAGTGGACGGTCAGCAGCCTGAGCAATCTCGATCCCAGTTCCTTCTGTGAACCCGCGCAGCCGGCTGATGATGCCTGCTGTTCCTGATCTTCCGTATTTTCATTCATGATGCTGTATGCCTCAGGATCCTGCCTTCGGGCGGCAGGCCTCCTTTTCTTTCTTTTTCTGCCGGTTCAGCGCTCTTTGTCACCGGCACTATCCCTTTCCCAGGAATAGGTTATGGACACTCCGAGCGTCTTCCCGACGACCGAGCTCCTCTCTGCCTTGACCGCGGCCTTCCGTAGAAGGTACTCGTCAGCGTCGGGCGCGTCAACGATGAACCTGACATGGAACCCGTTGAGGGCAGGGCCTCCGGGGACAATCCCGTACACCTTCTTCATGTCGAGATCAGATTTGACCTCGGTCCTGAGCCCCCTGAGACCGATGCCGAGCTTCTTGGCCGCGGCCTCGTAGGAAATCGCCATGCAGGACGCGACAGCGCCGTTCAGGTAGTCAACAGGAACCGGCACCGGAGTGTCGTCCGGGTTCTCATTCTCTCCGGAGAAATAGTCAGCATAGCCCGGGGTCTCAATCCTGTACTTCCCGTTCTCCATTACCGCGCAGCAGGAGAAATGCTCGGTCCTGAATCCGCCGGGACCGAGTGAGCATGACGCTCCCTTCCCGGGATTTCCTGTATTCTCTTCAGCCATACTGCCTCCGTTCCGGTTATTGCAGGTATTCCTGAATTATATTGGAGCGTCAGGTGTTTTATTGTGATGCAGGGCGATGATCGCTCTTTCCGCTGGCCGTGCAGCGCATTATGAATGGTGCTACAATCCTTGTGGCGGTTGTTCAGAATTCACTTTTCCCCCGCGGAGCCCGAGAGCGTTCCGTTCCGGAGGCGGCCCTCAGGGGCCGGGCAGCCATAGTTCCGGCCGCTGTCCCATGCGGCCTGAGGTCTCAGGACCCGATGTCACTTTTCCAGCCATGCTCAGCTTTGCATCCCGCAATCCGGGCTTTCATTTCAGAATGAGGATGATCCTGCGGTTTTCCGCCGGGGATCCTGTTACTCTGTGAGCAAAGCTGTTGAGCTCAGGCTGGTCTTTCAGATGGAGAGCAGAGCTATGAATACGATTGACAGGATATTTTTCGATATGGACGGCGTACTTGCTGATTTTGCCAGGGGCGTGAGGGAGCTTGCCGGTGTCCCCGGGTTCTCGGATCTCGAGAAGCATACCAAAGAGGAGGACGACGCGATGTGGGAAAAGGTCCGCGGGGTGGAGCATTTCTACCTCAGGCTTGATCCGATCGCCGGATCGCTTGAGATGCTCGGCAAGGTAAACGCGGCATATCCCGGAAAGTGCGAGATCCTGACGGGGATTCCGAAGCCCTGGCGCGGCATAGCCTCATCGGGCGAGGACAAAATCGCCTGGATGAAAAAGTTCTTCAAGGAATCAATCCCGGTCAACATCGTGCTGAGCGAGGAGAAGCCGGAATTCTGCAGGGGCGCGGGCTCCGTCCTCATCGATGACATGAGGAAGAACATCAGGGGCTGGGAGAAGGCGGGCGGCACCGGCATCAGGTTCGAGCGGGGCATGGCCGGGGATATTCTTAATATTCTGAAGATGATTGAGGAAGGAACATACCGGAGAGGGGACAAATAAAAAAAGCCGCCTTAAGGCGGCAGGTCCCCGGCAGATGCCGGGAACCTTTTGGGGGAGCTCTCAAGATCAGAACTTCATTCCCTCTTTGTAGCTGTGCTCATGAATTCCGGTAACGGCGCGGCCTGACGGGTCAGCCATGCCGGCAAAGGCCTTGTCCCAGGCAATTGCGGCAGGGGTGGAGCAGGCAACGGACTTGCCGTAGGGAACGGTCCTTGCTGCCGACTCGAGCGGGAAGAACTCCGCAAAGATCGAGCGGTAGAAATACGCCTCCTTGGTGAGCGGGGTGTTGATCGGGTAGCGGTACTTGGCATTCGCAAGCATCTGGTCGGAGACCTGGGTCTCGGCGTACTCGCGCAGGGAGTCAATCCAGCTGTAGCCGACGCCGTCGGAGAACTGCTCCTTCTGCCTCCAGCAGACATCCTTCGGGAGATAGTCCTCGAAGGCCTCTCTCAGGATGTACTTCTCAATCTTGCCGTCGGAGCACATCTTGTCCTTCGGGTTGAGGCTCATGGCAACATCGATGAACTCGCGGTCAAGGAACGGAACGCGCGGCTCGACGCCCCAGGCCATCATCGACTTGTTGGCGCGCAGGCAGTCATAGAGGTGGAGCTGCGAGAGCTTGCGGACGGTCTCCTCGTGGAACTCCTTTGCGTTCGGAGCCTTGTGGAAGTAGAGGTAGCCGCCGAAAATCTCGTCGGATCCCTCTCCGGAGAGAACCATCTTGATGCCCATTGACTTGATGTAGCGGGCCATGAGGTACATCGGGGTGGAGGCCCTGATGGTGGTTACGTCATAGGTCTCGATGTGGTAAATGACGTCCCTCAGGGCATCGATGCCTTCCTGGACGGTGAAGTTGATCTCGTGGTGGACGGTGCCGATGTAGTCAGCGACCTCCTTTGCCTTCTCGAGATCCGGAGCGCCCTTGAGGCCGATGGCGAAGGAGTGGAGCTGCGGCCACCATGCGCCGGTCTTTCCGCCTTCCTCGATTCTGCGGTCAGCGAACTTCTTGGCGACAGCGGAGATGACGGAGGAGTCAAGGCCGCCTGAAAGGAGAACCCCGTAGGGAACATCGCTCATGAGCTGGCGCTTGACTGCGTCCTCAAGGGCGGAGCGGAGCTTTGCGACGTCGCTGGTGTTGTCCTTGACGGCGTCATAGCTCTCCCAGGGCCTGTTGTAGTACTTCTTGATCTGTCCGTCCCTGCTCCAGAGGTAGGATCCTGCGGGGAACTCGGCAACCTCGGTGCAGACGGGCATAAGGGACTTCATCTCGGAGGAGACGTAGAAGTTGCCGTCCTTGTCATATCCGGTATAAAGAGGAATGATGCCGATGTGGTCGCGGGCAATGAGGTACTCGTCCTTCTCCGCGTCATAGAGGATGAAAGCGAATATGCCGTTGAGCTCGTTGAGGAAATCGATACCCTTCTCCTTGTATTTTGCAAGGATAATCTCGCAGTCGGAGCCGGTCTGGAACGTGAAGTCACAGGTCAGGGTCTTCTTGAGATCCTGGTGGTTGTAAATCTCGCCGTTCACAGCAAGAATATTGGTATGCTCGGGGTTGTAGAGCGGCTGTGCCCCGTGCATGGGGTCGACGATCGAAAGGCGCTCGTGAACCAGGATGCACTTGTCGTTGCTGTACACGCCGGTCCAGTCCGGGCCGCGGTGACGCTGCAGCTTTGACAGGTTAAGTGCTTTCCGGCGCAGTTCAGCCGCATCGGTTTTAATGTCCAGTATTCCTAGGATGGCACACATTTTTACAGATTCCTTGAAAAATATACAGATGCCCGTGCGGGGCCAGGTGTGCTGCGCCGGATAACTCCGGTACACCTGTTTTGATATAATTTTACCTTATCTGATTTTAGCATGAATATCACGCGCCTGAAACAGGGCGGAGGTGCAGGGGTATGGCAGAGGAAAAGAGAAAGTTCATGAAAAGCGACTCGAGCTATGACGAGTCGTTCCGCGCCGAATACCTCCACCCCCGCTACTGGGGGCTCTGGCTCCTCGCGCCTCTTCTCTTTATATTCGCCTGGATGCCGGTCTGCCTCCGCGACGCGATAGGGCGGCTCATCGGGAGCCTCGTGCTCAAGTTCTCGGGACGCCAGAGCGAGGTTGCCATGGTGAACCTGCGCATCATGAGGAAGGAACTGACCGATCCCGAGAGGCGGGAGATTATCAGAAAGTCAGTCCAGATCGGAATGTGCGGCCTCCTTGCCTACGGCGAGCCGTTCTTCCTCCCGAAGAGCATGCTGATGCGCCGCTGGAACCCGGTCGGGAAGGAGTACCTCGACGAGGCGGTGAAGAGCGGCAAGACCATCATCTTCATGATCCCGCATACCTGGACCATTGACTGCTGCGGGCTTTACCTCTCCGCCATCGGCCTTCCGATGACCACCATGATGCACTCGTCGCGCAATGATCTCATGGACTGGTACATGAACAGGCTGCGCCTCCGCTTCGGGGGAAAGGTCTTCGAGCGCGGCGCGTCACTCCGCCCGGTCATCAGGTCGCTCCGCGAGGGGAACCACTTCTACTATCTCCCGGACGAGGATCTCGGGAAGGACTACCCCTCGCTCTTCGTTCCGCTCTTCGGCACGAGGAAGGCGACGCTTGACATGCTGCCGAAGCTCGCGAAGGTCTCCGGTGCGGCGGTCGTCCCGATGCTCGCGACCTACAACATGAAGACCCGCCGCTACGACGTGGTGTTTGAGAGGATGTACGACAATTTCCCCTCCGGGGACAACACGGCAGACGCCGCAAGGATGAACAGGAGCATCGAGAGCCTCCTTGAGGGGAGAATAGAGCAGTACATGCTCTTCCTCCGCTTCTACCAGACGAGGCCCGAGGGTGAGAAATGGGAGCCCTACTACTGGCTGAGCCGCGAGATGTGGCGCAGGCGCGCTGCGGGCGGGAAGCCTGAGGACCCGGCCATTTCGACAATGCCTGAGGACGAGGGCGGCGGAAAGGTCAGGATCTAGCCTGAAAACAGGCTGTGCGCCATGAGCCGCGGCTGTTTCAGAATTCAGGCGTTTTGGAGTATCATAGAGCAAGTTTTTTTGGGCTGATTTGGTGAACCATGTTTGAGAAAATTGCAGCTGCTCCGGCAGACCCTATCCTCGGCCTTACCGAGGAGTTCAAGAAAGACACCAGAAGTGACAAGATCAATCTCGGTGTCGGCGTCTTCAAGACTGAGGACGGCAAGACCCCGATCCTGAACTGCGTCAAGAAGGCTGAGAAGAGGATTCTCGAGAGCGAGAATACCAAGAGCTACCTCAGCATCGCAGGCGTCCCCGGCTTTGACAGGCTTGTCCAGGACCTGATCTTCTCCTCAAAGAGCGACGTTGTCGCCTCCAGCAGGGCCCGCACCGTGCAGGCTCCCGGCGGGACCGGCGCTCTCAGGATCGGCGGAGACTTCATTCATCAGCAGAATGTCAGCTCAACCATCTGGATCAGCGATCCGACCTGGGCCAACCACATGAAGGTGTTCGGCGCCGCAGGACTCAAGATCGAGCGCTACAAGTACTACAACAAGGAGACCCACTCCTTTGACCTCCAGGCTGCCCTTGACTCCCTCAAGGCCGCAAAGCCCGGCGACACCGTGCTCTTCCACGGCTGCTGCCACAACCCTACCGGCTCTGATCCTTCAGCAGAGGAGTGGGAGACTCTCGGGAAGTTCACCGCAGAGCGCGGCCTGCTGCCTTTCTTCGACTTCGCCTATCAGGGATTCTCCAAGGGGCTCGAGGAGGATGCCGCAGGGGTAAGGACCTTCGAGAAGTACCATAAGGAGTTCATCGTAGCCAACTCCTTCTCCAAGAACTTCGGCCTCTACAACGAGAGAATCGGCGGACTTACCGTAGTATGCGCGAACAGCGGCGATGCTGACAAGGCGTTCAGCCAGATGAAGATTGCCGTAAGGGCCAACTTCTCCAATCCTCCCGCACACGGCGGAAAGATTGTCGCTGAGGTCCTTTCAGATCCCGAGCTCAAGAAGGAGTGGGAGGATGAGGTCAAGGCAATGCGCGATCGCATCCTTGACATGAGGAAGCTCTTCGTCGAGAAGCTCAAGGCAGAGGGCATTGACTGGGGATTCATCGTCAAGCAGAACGGCATGTTCTCCTTCACCGGGCTTACCCCCGAGCAGGTTGACAGGATTAAGGCTGACTGCGGCGTTTACTGCGTGAGGAACGGCAGAATCAATGTTGCCGGCATCTCCACCAAGAACGTTGACGCCCTGGTAAAGGCCATCAAGCACGTGCTTGCCTGATGCAAAAAGGCCTCCCGCCCCGTGCGGGAGGCTCCGTTTTCCGGAAGGGCTTTCCGCGCGGCCGAGAGCGTTTCCGGAAATCGGTGATGCCGATGACAGTGTTTTTTTCTATTAAGAGAGATTTTAAGAGAGACAAAAATGTATCAGACTGATGACGTGAGGGTCAAGGACATACAGCAGCTTCTTCCTCCTATTGCGGTAATGGAAAAGTATCCCACCACGGAGAATGCAAGCGAGACTGTCTACCACACCCGCACCGCTATCGAGAGAATCCTTGACTCCGAGGATGACCGCCTTCTCGTAATCGCAGGCCCCTGCTCAATCCATGATCCCAAGGCTGCAATCGAGTATGCAGGAAAGATCAAGGAGCTGCGCGACAGATACCATGACACCCTTGAGATCGTCATGCGCGTTTACTTCGAGAAGCCCCGCACCACGGTCGGCTGGAAGGGACTCATCAACGATCCGTACCTCGACAACACCTTCAACATCAATGACGGCCTCCGCATTGCGCGCAAGCTGCTCCTTGACGTGAACGAGATGGGCGTTCCTGCCGCAACCGAGTACCTCGACCTTATTACTCCGCAGTATATTTCGGACCTCATCAGCTGGGGCGCCATCGGAGCAAGGACCACCGAGTCGCAGATCCACCGCGAGCTCGCCTCGGGACTGAGCTGCCCTATCGGATTCAAGAACAGCACTGACGGCACCGTAAAGATTGCGCTTGACGCGATCAAGACTGCCTGCCACAGCCACACCTTCCTCTCCGTAACCAAGTTCGGCCATGCCGCAATCGTCACCACCAAGGGAAATGACTACTGCCACATCATCCTCCGCGGCGGCCATGAGCCCAACTACCAGAAGGAATTTGTGGACAAGGCCGCACAGGCCCTTGCGAAGGATCATCTGCCGCTCAAGGTCATGATTGACTTCAGCCACGCGAACTCCCACAAGGAGTTCAAGCGCCAGCTCGAGGTCTGCCACGATGTCGCAGGCCAGATCTCCGCAGGCTCACGCCCGATTTTCGGCGTCATGATCGAGAGCAACCTCGTCGAGGGACGCCAGGACTGCCGTGATCCGAAGACCCTGGTCTACGGACAGAGCATCACTGACGCGTGCGTCGGCTGGGATGACACCGAGAAATGCTGCGAGGAGCTCTCGCAGGCTGTAACTGCACGCAGGGCTGCAAAATAATTGAGGACGGGGGCCGCGCGTCCCCGTGTATTCCATCCATAGGAGGTTCTAATGGGACGTTATTCCCTGGACAAAGACAAGATCAAGGTTCTTCTCCTTGAGGGCGTCAACCCGAGTGCGGTTGATTCTTTTCACCGCGCCGGCTACAACCAGGTAGAGTATCTGAAGGGCGCGCTTGATCACGATGAGCTCATCGAGAAGATCAAGGATGTTCATTTCATCGGCATCCGTTCCCGCACTCATCTTACCGATGACGTGTTTGACGCCGCCAAGAAGCTCTGCGCCGTCGGCTGCTTCTGCATCGGCACCAACCAGGTGGATCTCGAGTCCGCGTCCCGCCACGGCATCCCGGTGTTCAACGCTCCGTTCTCCAACACCAGAAGCGTAACCGAGCTTGTCACCGGCGAGTACCTCATGCTGCTCCGCCGCATTCCTGAGAAGAATGCCAACTGCCACCGCGGCGTATGGCAGAAGAACGCAGCAGGCTGCTTCGAGGCAAGAGGCAAGACCCTCGGCATCGTCGGCTACGGCCACATCGGAACCCAGGTCGGCATCGTCGCCGAGGCCCTCGGTCTCAAGGTAATCTTCTTCGATACCGAGAAGAAGCTCTGTTTCGGCAACGCAAAGCAGGTTGACACCCTTGACGAGCTCCTGAAGTACTCCGATATTGTCACCATGCATGTCCCTGAGACTCCCGAGACCAAGCTCATGATCGGCGCAGCCCAGTTTGCCGAGATGAAGCAGGGCGTCATTTTCGTCAACGCATCCCGCGGATCCGTTGTCGACATCGACGCGCTCGCTGACGCGCTTGACTCCAAGCATGTCTCCGGCGCCGCTCTCGACGTCCATCCTGTCGAGCCTGCCACCGGAAACGATCCGTTCGTCTCCAGGCTGCAGAAGTATGACAACGTCATCCTCACTCCGCACATCGGCGCATCCACCCAGGAAGCGCAGAAGAACATCGGAATCGAGGTTGCGGACAAGCTGGTCAAGTACTCCGACAACGGATCTACCCTTACCGCAGTCAACTTCCCCGAGGTGTCCCTTCCGATGCAGGGCCACGTCAACCGCTACCTGCACGTCCACAAGAGCGTTCCTGGCATCCTCAACAGCATCAACAGCGTGTTCCACAGCAGGAACGTCAACGTCGTCTCCCAGTACCTCCAGACCTCTGGCACCATGGGCTACGTTGTCATCGACTGCGAGAAGACCGATGCCGCTCTTGATATTGAGCGCGAGCTCAAGGCAATCGATGGCACCATCAAGTGCCGTATCCTTCTGTAATTTATCAGAAGGCTGAGTCTCAGAGAGGGGAGGGTTCCGCAGGGGATCCTCCCTTTTTGCATTTCAGGAAGGGCAGATTCTCCGGACGGGGCATTGAGTGCTGCGGCCCGGAAAGTGCATTTGCGTGATGTGATGGGCGCGCAGTCCTGCTGACCGGCAGGGCTTCCAGGGGAAGGGCAATCGAATGAGAATGCCGACTGGCAGCTGTATTTGTCACCGGCTGCAGGGAGAGTGCTTTGGATATAAAAGGAGGAGAAAGAGGAACTCGCGAATGGTGGTCGGTGATATAGGATTCGAACCTACGACCCTCTGGTCCCAAACCAGATGCGCTACCGGCCTGCGCTAATCACCGACTCAGACGCGCTAATTATATCCTCAAAGGGGTCAATGTCAAGAAAGGGCTATAGATGAGCCGCTGGGGAGCTGATTCCTGGGCTGTACTGCAGTCATAACCTTTGGCTGTATACAGCAATAAACATCGAACGGCTTCTGCCTTACGTCTCCTCTGCTCTGGACTGAGGTGCAAGGCACTCTGATAGAATAAGTCATGTAAGTGTGAGGCGAACATAATGGCATTAAGAAGCATCGGTCTGGGGAATATCTCACTGCCTGATTTCAGGAGAGAGAATCTCGTTTTCGCTGACAAGACCCCATACATTCAGAAGCTTGAGGAGCTTGGGTCAAACGCTGTTGTGTTCCTGAGGCCGAGACGCTTCGGAAAGACGCTTTTCACAAACATTCTGCAGAGCTACTACGACAGAAGCCTTGCTGCCGAGTTTGATGCAAACTTCAGCGGCACATGGATTCATGATCACCGCACGCCTCTGGCTGGTTCCTTTTACTGTCTCTGGCTTGATTTCTCACTGGTGCCGCCGCTGCCTGAACGGCTTTCACAGGGATTTATTGGGGCAGTGATAACCGGGCTGACTGACTTCACCGTGATCTACCCGGACATGGGGCTGCCCCCGGAAAAGCTTAATCCGGATCTTTATGATTCTCCTTACGCGCTGTTCATCGCCTTTATCAATAATTTCAAGCTTCATGCCGGTCCTGACGCAAGGCTTTTTCTGATTATCGATGAATATGACCACCTTGCCAGCTATGCACTTTCATCAGCGGCATTTCGTACACAGACTTCTTCAGCAGTTCTACAGGAAAGGATAATCAAATCTTTTTACACCTGCATAAAAAGCTTTACAGGAAATTCGGCTGAGCAGCCAATAGCCGGAATCTTCATCACCGGAGTCGCGGCAGTGTCCCCGGATTCAGTTACGTCAGGCTTAAATATTGCCAGGAATATCAGTTCCGACGATCGGTTTAACGCTATGGCAGGATTCACGCACGCTGAATTATCAGAAGTCGTGGATGAGACTGTGGACTTCAGCCGTCTTCACGGAATAACCAAAGAGCAGGTTATGGAAGTCATGGAGAGGCGCTATGACGGCTACACGTTCTCCCGGTATGCGGATGAGAGAATTTTCTGCCCGGATATATGCCTCAATTTTCTCAGCGACTTAATCGATACCGGGTCGATTCCCAAAAGGCTTGCCGGCAGCAACTCCGGCCTGGATGCGGACAGGCTCGGCGGTATGCTGAACCTCTCCGTCCCCGGAGCAAGGGACAGCATCAGCCAGGCGATCTTCAGGAAAGAAAGCATTGCCGCTGACATACCAAATACCATAAACCTGAAACTGACAGGCCCCTTCAGCCAGGCTCAGACGGTATCGCTGCTTGCATACCTTGGCTTCCTGACGATTGATCCTGATGCTTCGAAAAAAAACGGTATTCTGTACTGGCGCTGCCCGAATGAGGTCTGCTACCAGTCATTCATTGCCTGCGAGGCAAAGTCCTTTGGTTTTAACCGCTCACGCGGCATAGATCTCAGAGGAGTCTCGGAGCGCGGTGACATCATGCCGCTTGTCGAGGAGGTTGCGCGGCGCATAGCAGGGCTTCCTGTCTCTGTGTTCGGAGGCTTCAACGAGCGCTGCCTGCAGATTGTCTTCTATTACACTGCCATGGACGGCTGTGATAACTCACTGCAGGCGGATCTTGAATGCGATACGGGGAGCCGCGGCAGGGCGGATCTCCTCATCAGGAACAGGAGAAGCGGAGGCAGGCAGTACCTTTTTGAGCTCAAATATCTCTCTGAGGCAAAAGGCACTGAAGCGGCAGTTGCGTCAAAGCTTGCTGAGGCAAAGGAGCAGCTCGCACGATATCGCAAGGCACCAAATTTCAAAGACATGAAAAACCTTGACTGCTGGGCCATTGTTTTTGTGAATAAGGAGCCGAAAGCTGTCGAGAAGATTCAGGATGCAGATTCAATCTGACATAACAGTGCTGTTTATACCGCAGGAAATCGATCAGCCTGCTGAATGCCGGACCGGAGCAGCATATAAAAGCAGTATCCTCTGATATGCCGTGCCGCTCTGTCTGCTATAATTTCCGGCATATTTACTTTTAGCGAAAGAGCAAATGGAACGCAAGATTCTTCTGACCGATACGGCCGATGAGCCCGGGCTCATTTACAAAATCACCGAGGTCTGTTTCCTTCACGGACTCAACATCATAAAGAACCAGGAATATGTTGCGACAGACGAGCGCCGCTTCTTCATGCGCACCTATCTGGAGGGAGACTTCAACGATCGTTTCCTGCCTGAAGTCCAGAGAAAGCTCGGCAAGGAGGCTGACGTAAGGCTGGTCAACGAGGGCAAGAAGCACCTTGTTGTGCTGGTGACCAAAGAGGCACACTGCCTCGGCGACCTGCTGATGAAGCACTACTCCGGCACCCTAAACGCGACTATTGACGCGGTAATCGGCAACTATGACGTTCTCCGCGATCTGGTCGAGCGCTTCGACGTTCCCTTCGAGCTCGTGAGCCACGAGGGCCTCTCGCGCGAGGAGCACTGCCACAAGGTCCTTGAGGCCGTGCAGAAGTACTCTCCGGACTATGTTGTCCTCGCGAAGTACATGCGCATCATAACCCCCGAGTTCCTGCAGGCCTTCAGGAACAGGGTAATCAACATCCACCACTCCTTCCTTCCCGCGTTCATCGGCGCGAAGCCCTACCAGCAGGCCTTCGACCGCGGCGTCAAGATTATCGGCGCCACCGCGCACTTCGTCACTGAGGAGCTCGACAACGGCCCGATCATCGAGCAGGATGTCATCAAGGTTGACCACAACTTCTCCGCGGAAATGATGGCAAGATCCGGCCGTGACGTGGAGAGGCTGGTCCTTGACCGCGCCCTTACCGATGTCCTGGAGGACAGGGTGTTCGTCCACGGGAACAAGACCGTGGTCTTCAAATAGCCCGTGGCCTTCAAATACATAGAACAGTGCGCCGGCAGCTTTGGCTTCCGGCGCATTTTTCATTTTGATATCTGCATAAGTTGCTGATCTTCTGAGATTTTTGAAAAATTTTCGGGAAATGTTAAAAAAATATTGCCATTCAGTAAAAAGATATATATAATGGTCTCGTTTTTTGAAGTCGGCGATTAGCGCAGCCCGGTAGCGCGCCTCGTTAGGGACGAGGAGGTCGCAGGTTCGAACCCTACATCGCCGACCATCATCGAAAAGCTTCTTTCAGCGGGCGGTGATTAGCGCAGCCTGGTAGCGCGTCTGCTTCGGGAGTAGAAGGTCGTAGGTTCAAATCCTATATCACCGACCACCAGCTGATTCACCAAGTTTCCGAAAATTCTTCCTTACAGTTTCCATCATACTTTTCCGCCACAGCCTGTTTTGTCATATAAAAGACCGGAGACACCGGAGCCTTTGCGTTTTTGTCCAGGCCGAAGAGAGCTGCCACGGAGCAGCAATTGATTATGCAGACGAAAATGGCAGTGCAGTGCGGTCCTGCCTGCAAAAAAGGCTGCCTTCCATTCTCATGGCAGCCCGGATCTCTGGATTTCCTGCCAGGCGCCGGACGGCAGCCCGTGCTCTGGTCTTGGCTCAGAGTGATTTCAGAGAAGGCCTCTGACGAACTCCTCAACCATTGCCATGTCAGCTGTGGGCTCGAACCTCGCGCGGACACTGCCTTCGCGATCGACAATGAACTTGGTGAAATTCCACTTGATTGAGGGCTTCTTGGCGTAGTCCGGATCAGCCTTGCTCAGCATCTCGTCGAGGATTGCGGTCAGTTTGTTCTCGTCAAAGCCGGCAAATCCCTTCTCGCTCTTGAGGAAAGTGTAGAGCGGAAGCTCGCCTTCTCCGTTGACGAGCGACTTTTTCATCTGCGGGAAAGTAGTATTGTAGTGAAGCTGGCAGAACTCATGGATCTCGTCATCGCTCCCCGGAGCCTGTCCGCCGAACTGGTTGCAGGGAATGTCGATGATCTCAAGGCCTTTCTCATGGTACTTCCCGTACATCTTCTCAAGAGGCTCGTACTGCGGGGTGAATCCGCAGCCTGTTGCCGTATTGACGATCATGATGACCTTTCCCCTGAGGGAAGAAAGCTGAAGCTCTGAGCCGTCACGTCTGGTGACGCTGAAATCGTATACTGATGTCATATTGCCTGTCCTTTCTGAACATATCCGCGGCAGGAGCCGCATCCCAGGGCAATTTTAGCAGGCGCTTGACCGTGATTCCGCTTCTGCTGGCATGTTTTCAGCGGATGCCCCTCGCAGCCCTGATGACTTCCCAGGCTGCGTTGCAGAGCTCGAACTTCGCGGTCTCCTCCTTCAGCATTTTCTCAGAAAGGCCCTTCGCGCGGAGCTTGTCTGGGTGATGTTTGTTGGCCTCGCGGCGGTATGCCTTCTTGACTGTCCCGTCACCGTCCGAGGCCGAGGCATGGAGTATCTCGTAGGCCCTCTTGAGGTCAAGCCTGCCGCTTGCGGCCTTCTCGATGTCGGTCTCCTCCTTCTTCCGGTAGGGGCTCCTTTTCCCGGATCCGGTTTTCTCCGAGCCTTTCTGGGACGCACCTGACCTGAGCCATCTCAGGTAGAGCTCCTCGATCCTCTCCATGCTGTCAGCGGAGAGGACGGCAATGTCCGGATCGCGCAGCCATCCTGACAGCCTGATGAAATCATTGAATGCTCTCAGGTCAGGGAATGTCCGGAGCCAGCTTTTCATGGATGGCTCGAACCTGAATTTCCAGCGGTGGAACTCGTCTATATGCGGATAGGTGTCACCCGCGATGAGGACGAATACGGCCCCTGCGGCAGCGCTCCAGCCATTCATCTCGTTCCTGCCGAGGAGCTCGGAGATCTCCTCTATGCCTGAGTCATCAATGAACGGTGAGATGTCATCTATTCCGCCTGCAAGCAGGTAGAGACGCTTCCTGGCCCTGGTCATGCCGACATAGAGAAGCCGCCTGTCCTCATCGGTGATTGTCCGGACGGACGTCCCGAGGATCCTGTTGTATATCCAGTCAGGGTGTATGAGCGGATAGCACCATTCCGAGACGTTGAGAATTACATTGTCTGCCTCGAGCCCCTTGAACTTGTGCACCGTGCTAAGGATGAGGTTGAGCTTTCTCGCGGTTTTGGCGTAGGCGGCGAGCTCCGCCGTGGTCCTTGTGAGCACCGCAATGCTCTCGTCCGGATACTGCTCGCGGAGCTTTTCCGCTATCCCCTTTACGGTCGGCACTATCTGCAGCTTGAGGAACTGCGACACGGTGCTTCCGGCCTGAAGGACGACCCTGCCGTCCCCGGCGCCGTCAGCGGCGCGCGCCTCCTTACCGAGCCCTTTCATCAGCAGGTTGCCGGCCTGCACGATTTTCTTTCCGGAGCGGTAGTTGATCGTGAGGAAGCGGACAGTGCCGCCTTCGAAGTAAGAGCTGAAGTTCCGGAAGAACTTGAGGTCTGAGCCTGCAAAGCTGTTGATCGCCTGCCAGTCGTCGCCTACGGCGAAAATTCTGGCCTGCGACACGTCCGTGATGGACTTTATCAGGTCATAGTAGGACTGCGAGAAGTCCTGGAACTCGTCGATCTCGATGAACCTGAACCTCTCGACTGACGGGAAGGAGTGGTCCTCCACCAGCTTTTCCGTCTCGGTGAAGAGCTTCTCGAAGTCATAAAGCCTGTTCCTTTCGAGCTCCTCGCAGTACCAGCGGTAAATCTGCGCTGCGATCCCGACGACGGCCCCCTCCTTGTCGCTCAGAGGCTCGTAGTCCTCAGCCATCTCGTCGAGCTCGTCAGGCATAATCCTTTTCTGACGGCAGACGGTGAAGAAGAAGGTAAGGACGTCAAAGTAGTGGTTCCTCACCTTCACCGAGCGCAGCCAGATGTCCTGATCCGAGAGCTGGGGCGGCACTTTGCCGACAGACTTCTCGATGAAGCGCAGCCATTTCTCTTCATCGAAATCCACCTTCTTCCTGCGCTCTATGATGAAGAACGGCACCTGGGGCGGAAGCCCGGGGACCTCGTTGAAAATGATGCCGAGATCCTCCTCATGCTCGTTCTTCAGCCTCGCGAGCACTGCTCCGCCGTCGGGATCCATGATGTACTCGATCCCGTGCATGAAGAGCCAGTCGAGCGCCTCCTTCGCGGCGACGTACGGCGCGCGCTCATCCTTCAGCGTCACCCTGTCGAAGTTTTTCTTCCCGCCTTCCCCGCTGTTGACGGTTTCCTCATCGCCGCCTTTGATGCCGGATGCGCTGATGAAGCCCGCGATTGTCTCGTCAGAGCTGCTTATCGCCGACTCGATGGCATGGCAGAGCGCGTCCTTGTTGAGGCCGGCGCTGTCATCGCTGCTTCCGATGGAGAACTGCCTCTTGTCAGGGCGCACGAGCGTATAGGCAAGGCGGTGGAAGGTGCTTATGACGGGAAGGACGGTGCAGGCGGTCACTACCCACCTGTTGAGCACCGACTCCCTGGAGCGCTCGTCAAGGGGGCCTGCCTCATAGATATACCCGTCCCAGGTCTCCCTCGTGACGAGGAGCCGGAACATGCGCTCCCGGAGCTCGAGCACGGCGGAACGGTTGAAGGCGAGCATCAGGATGGTTCTTGGGGGAACTCCGAGCGCCGCAATGAGGAAGAGGGCCCGGTAAACCGAGAGGGTGGTCTTCCCCGATCCTGCCCTTGCCGTGACGAGGGTGTTGCCGGTGGAGTTCGCGATTATCTCAAGCTGCTCCCCGCTTGGCTGGAGGAACTCGGGCGCAAGGTTGTCCCTGAACCACCCGCGCACGTACTCCGTGCGGATTGAGGCATATTCCTCAGCGCTTACCAGCGATTTGAGCGACTGGTAAACGGCCTCGGAGCCCAGGAAGTCAACAGAGACGGTCTCACGGAGGTTCTCGAGGGCCAGACGCCTTGCCTCCTCCGTATTCTCGCTCACTGTGCTGACTGACTGTCCCATCTCTCTCGAACGCTCCGAATGAATCCGCCTATTTTAGCGGACTCGGCGTAATTTGTGGGAAATTCACGCCATGGCGGCGGGGCAGGACACTTGATACAGCAAATAAACAAGACAACAAATAACCTTTATGACATTTTGAGATTAAAAGGCAGCGCCCGGCTGAGCCTGCAGATGGTGTCACACGGGGAAGCGCGGGGCATTGCGGCGGGCAGGGCGGATCCGAATTTTAAAAAAACAGTTGACGCGGGGCGCCGATGCTTATATCATATGCCCCGTTAACAGCAATGAGATGAATCCAGTACAGAGAACGCAGGTTCAACCGGTGCTTGTTGTGTGTCCTTAGCTCAGTTGGATAGAGCAACAGCCTTCTAAGCTGTGGGTCAGAGGTTCGATCCCTCTAGGGCATACCACGGACTTAGGCTCCTGCTTGTAATGGTGACTTTAGCTCAGTTGGTAGAGTCCCGGATTGTGATTCCGGTTGTCGTGGGTTCGAACCCCTCAAGTCACCCCAGTAAGCTGTGTTGGATTGGTTTCGTTGCTGTTTTTGTTTTTACGCGGGAGTGGCGGAATTGGTAGACGCACCAGATTTAGGTTCTGGCACCCTAGGCGTGTGAGTTCAAGTCTCATCTCCCGCACCACGGGCGGGCAAGTTTCCGGATTTTTCCAGTCTGTCTTTCTCACCCATGCTCCCTCCGGCATATCTCTGCAATCAGCTTCCTCCTGAGCCATTCCTGCCTCACAGTGCAGAGTCCCTTCATTATGCCTCACCCATCATTCTCTGCTGCGTACCTCCTTGGCTGTTAAAGCCCCTGGATCGCACTGCATAAAGGGAAGCCCGCGCCGGTTCCGGCTGGGCCGTCTCCCGGTATTTTGAAAGGCGGCTGGCTGCCTCATGCCTGAGTCAGGCTGCTGGACTCAGGTTTTTCACTTTTCCCCGGGAGAGCCCCTGAAATTTCCGGAGGAATCACTCTTTTCCGGCAGATTGCAAACAGCTGCTGTGGACATTTTCTGCTGAGCCTTTCAGGAACGTGGGAACGCGGGTTACGGGCTTTCAGGTCAGATTTGTAACCTGGAATACATGAAATTTTATCCATCATGAAATGATGCTTTTTTCCCGCTGAAAAAATTTCCTCTTTGATCGTTTTTTGACGGTTCCGTAACATTTTTCTGACTGAAAATTAACCGGAAATATCCCGCTGAATACCCCCGAAAAATATTTTTTCAGGGGCGGAACCGGCATATTCAATAGGTGGAACGATATTGAATCTTATTGTCAAGACTTCAATATATTGTAATTATTGGTATACTAATGGCCAATATGTTGTGGGGAAGACACCTGTGAAAGCACAAGTGCTTCCCGCCAGTCCGGGCGTTCGGGGTGTGAAAGAGGCTTCTGGCCGGCCTTTTTTAAAAGCGTCCACGGGTTTATAACAACCGGCCAGGATCATGTGCTTAAGGAAGGGTATAGAGATGGATCTCGCTGTGATCAAACGTGACGGAAGCCGTGAGGCGTTCAATCCCGAGAGGATTGTCTCGGCGGTAAGCCGTGCTGCTGCGGCCTCCGGTGTTGACGATGATTCGTTCTGCAAGGAGATTGCCGAAGGAGTCGGTAAGGAGCTGTCGGCAGAGAATGCCGGCGAGGTCGACATCACGGAGATCCAGCGCCTTGTGGAAGACCAGCTCATGGCCAGCAGCCACAAGGAGGTAGCTAGATCCTACATCGAGTACCGCCACGACCGCGACCGCGCTCGTGAGAGCCGCAACAATCTCTCGAAGGAGATCAAGGGCCTCATGGAGCAGAGCAACGTTGACATCCTCAACGAGAACGCCAACAAGGACTCCAAGGTCATCCCCACCCAGAGAGACCTCCTTGCGGGCATCGTCGCGCGCCATTACGCCAAGCAGTTCATGCTTCCCCGCGATGTCGTCACCTCCCATGAGCGCGGCGAGATCCATTTCCACGATCTCGACTACTCCCCGTTCTTCCCGATGTTCAACTGCATGCTCATTGATCTCCGCGGCATGCTCGAGCAGGGCTTCAAGATGGGCAACGCCGAGATCGAGTCGCCGAAGTCAATCACTACCGCGACCGCAGTGACCGCGCAGATTATTGCCCAGGTCGCAAGCCACATCTACGGCGGCACGACCATCAACCGCATCGATGAGGTGCTTGAGCCCTACGTCATGAAGAGCTACGAGAAGAACGTTGCCATCGCCAAGGACTGGAACGTTCCTGATCATGACGGCTATGCCCGTGCCCGCACCGAGAAGGAGTGCTACGACGCCTTCCAGGCCCTCGAGTATGAGATCAACACCCTCCATACCGCGAACGGCCAGACCCCGTTCGTCACCCTGGGATTCGGCCTCGGCACCTCATGGGCATCGCGCCTCATCCAGCAGTCCATCCTGAAGAACCGCATGTGCGGCCTCGGGAAGAACCACAGGACCGCGGTGTTCCCGAAGCTCGTCTTCGCAATCAAGGACGGAGTCAACCACAAGAAGGGCGATCCCAACTACGATATCAAGCAGCTCGCGCTCAAGTGCGCCTCCGAGCGCATGTACCCGGACATCCTCAACTACGAGCAGGTTGTCCGCGTCACCGGATCCTTCAAGAACCCGATGGGCTGCAGGAGCTTCCTCCCGAAGTGGCTGAACGCCGACGGGGTGGAGGAGATTGACGGCCGCAACAACCTCGGCGTCGTGAGCCTTAACCTCCCGCGCATCGCGATTGAGGCCAACCACGACGAGAAGAAGTTCTACGAGATCCTCGACAGCCGCCTCGCAATCTGCAAGAAGGCCCTGATCTGCCGCATCAAGCGCCTCGACGGCGTGCGCGCCAGGGTTGCCCCGATCCTCTACATGGCAGGCGCCTGCGGCGTAAGGCTCAAGGCTGATGATCCCGTTGCGCCCATTTTCAAGAACGGAAGGGCCTCGGTATCCCTCGGCTATATCGGCATCAACGAGTGCATGAACGCGCTCTACGGCGACACCCCGGTATTCGAGAACGAGGAGCTCAGGGAGAAGGCCATCAGGATCGTGAAGTACCTCCACGACGCCTGCGTGAAGTGGAGAGAGGAGACCGGCTACGGCTTCAGCCTCTACGGCACTCCCGCGGAGAACCTCTGCAAGCGCTTCTGCGTCCTCGACCAGCGAGAGTTCGGCATCATCAAGGGAGTCACCGACAAGGGCTACTACACCAACAGCTTCCACCTTGACGTGCAGTACAAGACCGATCCGTACTCCAAGATCGACTTCGAGTCGCCCTATCCGGAGCTTTCATCTGGCGGGTTCATCTGCTATGCCGAGTTCCCCAACATGCGCAGGAACCTTGAGGCGCTGGAGGATGTCTGGGACTACACCTATGACAAGATCCCCTACTTCGGGACCAACACCCCGATCGACCAGTGCTTCGCCTGCGGCTACAAGGGCGAGTTCGAGTGCACCTCGAAGGGCTTTGTCTGCCCGAACTGCGGCTGCCACGATCCCTCAAAGGTCTCGGTCATCAGGCGTGTCTGCGGCTATCTTGGCGCTCCTGACGCAAGGCCCTTCAACAACGGCAAGCAGGAAGAGGTGAAGCGCCGCGTCAAGCACCTCGGCTGATCCTGATTTGCTGAGCGTCATAAAGAGCCCGGCCCCCTCGGAGGCCGGGTTTTCTTTTTGTTTGTGAGTTTTCGCATCATCTCCGGCGGAGATTTGTGCAATAATCCGCCTGTTTTTTGAGCAGTCCGGCTTGACAGATTGCCGGCGGCCGCAGGGATGTCCTGTAAGCGGAGTGCTTGTTATGAGCAGTAAAGTAAAAGTTTCACTTAGCAGAAGAATAATGTGGATGCTGGCTGTCCCTCTTGCCATCATCATGCTTGTATCGCTTGTCTGTCTTTATATAAGTTCATATTCCGGCATGAAGGGCAGCGCCGGTCAGATGATGCGCAACATCGTCAACCAGAACGCTTCTTTCTTCTCGTCATGGATTGCCTCTAAGGAAAGAGTCCTCAAGACCTTTGCCGACGGCACGGCAGAGCAGCTCCGCGACCGCACGAGAAGCGCTGTGGTCAGGGAGATGGAGAACTTCATCGACATATATTTCGCTGACGAGAAGGGCGACATGTACGCAGTGCTCGGAACCCCCGAGGACTACCACAAGGAAGGCTACGATCCGAGGAAGCGCGACTGGTATATCGAGGCCCAGGCCAACAAGGGCATGATTTCCCAGACTGCGCCGTACGCTGACGTTGATACCGGCTCGATGGTCATAACTGTCATGCTCGCTAACGCCAAGGGCGTGTCGGGAGCCGATATCTCCCTCCAGTCCATCGAGGACTGCCTGAAGAACATCGTACTCCCGGAGGGAGGCTACGCGATCCTGACCTACGGCACGGAGAACCGGATCCTCGCAGGGCCTGACAAGTCATTCGTCGACAAGCCTGCCTCCGATTATGACAAGAATCTTGAGAATGCCTCGCTTGAGGCCATCGCGTCCACAGGCACGAAAAACGGCCTGACTCCGCTTGATCTCAGGCAGGGCAGCGTCTATGCGCTGGGAGAGAGCATCCAGGGCACCGACTGGAAGCTCTTCGTCTTTGTCCCTGTCTCAACGGTATATTCAAGCATGATAGGCGGCCTCATCGCCGAGGCGCTCATCATCGTCATTCTTGCTCTCATAACCCTCTATGTCATCATGAGGTTTGTCAGGAAGTTCATCACCAGACCGCTCTTTGCCTTCAGCGGGTATCTTGACAACCTTGCCAAGGGCGACATGTCTGACTGCATGGAGCTCCACACCGGCGACGAGTTCGAGACGCTTGCGGAGAGCTTCAACAGGGTCCTTGAGAGCCAGAAGAAGCAGGTAAGCTCTGTCTCCGAGTTCATTGACGAGAACACGAGCCAGACGAGGAGCAGAAACCAGGAGATCTACAGCAGCGCTGCCAGCCAGAAGGAGGCGATCGACGGAATGCTCGGCTCCATTGACGCCGTCTACTCCTCCATGAATGTCCTCTCCATTCATACGAACGACACGCTGCAGGATCTCTCCAAGATGCTTGAGGGCACCGCCAACGGCAGGGTTCTCGTTGAGAGCTCGAAGCAGTCTATCGAGACCCTCAATGAGTCAATCGACAAGTCGAACAGCTCCATCATGACCGTGTCAGGGTATGTCAACAGCATCTCGAAGCTCTCTGACACCATCAAGGAGATCGCCGAGCAGACCAACCTCCTCGCGCTCAACGCGGCCATCGAGGCAGCGAGGGCCGGCGAGCACGGAAGGGGCTTCGCGGTCGTTGCCGACGAGGTAAGGAACCTTGCCGGAAGGACCCGCGGCTCGACAGAGGAAATCCAGAAGACCATCGAGTCCCTGCTCAAGAGCATGGAGGTCACGACCGAGCTCTCGACTGTCATAAGCGACGCCTGCGCCAACTCCATCAAGTGCACCGATGACGCGATTGACTATGTGAAGAACATGTCTGACAGCATCTCCGAGACCGCGAAGAAGGCCGGCGAGGTTGCCGAGATGTCGCAGAGGCAGAAGGAGGAGCTCGAGGGCATCACCGCTTCCGCAGGCGAGGTTGTCACCGCCCAGCAGAAGCTCATTGAGACCATCAATGTCTGCATCAAGAGCTCTGACGAGATGATTGAGGCGTCGAAGGTCCTGAGCCGCCTCTCTACCGATAAGGATCACGCGGACGCCGGAGAGGCAAAGGCCTGACAGGCCAGCCCCGTGAACTGAGAATGAGATCCCCCGGAGAGAAATCCCCGGGGGATTTTTTATATCCGGCTTCTTCCGGAGGACTGAAGATTTGCCGGGTGAGCGCCGCCGGGCGTCTTTTTCGTATAATTGAGGAGGTACAGACCAGCGTCCCGGCCTCAGCCGGATGGCGTTTTTCCTGAAATTCATTGGGGAGTTCCTGCAGTGTCCCGTGGTATTTTCCTGAGAGCCGGATTCGATGCGCTCTTTGCCGTGCAGTTCATCGGGGCAATGTCAGGCAACATCCTGAAGATGGCCGTCTGCGCCATCCTGCTTTCCTCTTCATCCGGAAACGGCGCGGGGCTCGTCCCCTGGGTGAACGCACTCTTCATCCTCCCGTTTTTCCTCTTCTCAGCCCTCGCCGGGGAGCTCTGCGACCGTTTTCCCGGGAGGAAGGCGGTGAGGACCGTGAAGCTCATTGAGATACCGCTATCCCTTATGGCAGTGTGGTCCGCGATTAGCGGGAACACCGCCATGATGCTCATATCAGTGTTCCTCTACGGAACGGCGGCCACGTTCTTCAGCCCGGCGAAGTACTCGCTCATCCAGGACAACGCCGGAAAGGAAAACCTCCTCAAGGCTAACGCGGCAGTCAGCGCCTCAACCTATGTCTCAATCCTCCTCGGCCTTGTAATCGGGAGCCTTGCCTCGGATGAGACGCTGAGGCTCAGGGCCCTGCTGGTCCTTCCCGCTGTGTCTCTGATTTCAGCGGCGGCATCGTTCCTTGTGAGGAGCGGCAGCGGCACGGAGTCGGTCCGCGTTCATGCGAACTTCATCCGGACACTTTTTACCGGCCTCGCATTCGGCCGGAGGGACGGACGGATCTTCCTCGCCATACTCGGCTGCTCCTGGTTCTGGCTCGTCGCGTCGGTGCTCTCCGTCATGTTCCAGACCTCGCCTTCCCTGATTTTCTCCATGGCGCCTGAGGAGACGCCCGCGGCAATATGCATCCTTATCGTGTCTGTCGCGGCCGGAGTGGCAGCCGGATCCGTGTCAGCAGCGCTCCTCCTCAAGGGACGGATTTCCGTGAGGCTGGTGCCGGTCTCGGCCCTTGTCACCGCGGCATTCCTCCTTGACGCGGCGCTCGTGTGCATGGGAAGCCATGACGGCGCGGCCGTTTCGCTTCATGACGCGCTCAGGTCATTCACGTTCTGGCGGGTGTCGCTTGATCTCTTCGGCGCGGCGGCAGGAGGGAGCCTCTTCATGGTGCCGCTCAACACCTGCCTCCAGTCCCTTCCTCCGGAGAGCGCGCGCGCGAGGGTAATCGCCTCCGGCAATATCTGGAACGCGCTCTTCATGGTTGCTGGATCACTCCTCTGCTCCCTTTCAATGGTCCGGGAAAATCTTGGACCGGCTTTCATCACCGTGTCGCTCGTGACGTTCCTCATCGCCGTATCATCAGGATTTTTCATCCATCAGGGCCTCACGAGGAAGGCGGCGCTTTTCCTCCTCCGGACCTTCTGGGGGCTCAGCATCTCTGGCATCCCCAAAGAGCTCCTTCAAAAGGGCGGAAACCTCATCATCTCGAACCACACCTCGCTCCTTGACGGCGCCATCCTCTGGGCCGCGCTTCCGGAGAACACCTCATTCGCCATCGACCGCTCCATGACCGGGATCTGGTGGGTGAAGCCTTTCCTCGCGTTTGCCTCCTTCTATAAGCTCGAGCCCGGTGACGCCGCATCGCTGCGCTCACTTGCCGCGGCTGTCGAATCCGGAAAGAATGCTGTGATTTTCCCGGAGGGCAGGATTACGGTGACAGGCGGGCTCATGGACATCTACCCCGGTGCCGGAGCCGCCGCGGAGAGGACTGGGGCGGTGATAATCCCGCTTCACATAACAGGAGGTGAGTACTCCGCGTTCGGGCATTTCAGGAAGGCCGCCGGAAAGCAAGCCTCTGTCCTCATCTCGCTCGGGGCCGGCGCTCCCGTTAAATATCCGGAGAACGCGCCGAGGGAGGCGCGGTGCTCCTTCATCAGGGAGGCAATGCTCCGCGCGGCAGTCGAGTCTGACGCCGCGTTCCATGATTCCCTCGGGCCCCAGACGCTTGCACTCCTCATGGAGAAAAGGTTCGGTAAAAGCCATGTCATTGCGGAGCGGAACGACGGATCCTGCTGCAGCATGCTTTATTTCAGGCGCATGGCCGCGGTTGCGGCAAATTCCTTTTATGATCCTCTGATGAAGGGCGGATCGGCGGTTTCTGCAGATTCCGCCTTTATCCGGATGATCGCGATGTCAGCCTTCTTTTTCGGGGGCGGCGACATTTGGACCGGAAGTTCGGCGGGCACTGAAAATGTCTTCGCCGCTTCGTCAGGCGCTGAGCCCGGGGAAAAAATTCCGCTCATCCCAGCATCCGGCGTGGAAGCGCAGAAGGGGAAAAGCCTCAGGGGAGCGTATTTTGCCGTTCCTTACCGGAAGGGAATCGAATTCACCGCAGACGGGATGATCGGAGGCTCTCTGATACTTGATCTGGCGTCATTCCTCCATGCGGCGGCCGGGCTCACGGTGCGTGACTCAGCGGCGCTCCTCACGGAGGACGATGCGCTCTCGTCAGCCGCGCTCATCTCCTGCTTCCTCTCCGGCGCGCTGCTCCTCACGCTCCGGAAATTCTCCGCATCGAGGGCAGACGCGTTTCTTTACGAGAAGCAGGCTGATGTGATCATAGCTGAGAGCGGCATGCTGAGGGAGCTTGTCAGGAAGTCATCAGGGCTCAGGCTCGGATCGGTCAGGCTCTGCTGCGTCATGTGCGGGGAGGACGAGACTGGTGAAATCAGGGAGATCCTGGGGAGGCTCTGCCTCAGGGATCTCCTTATATTCAGGTGTGATGACGGGTTCTCGTACTCATCGCATTACCTCTTCGGCGATGACACGGTGCGCGCGGTGCCGCACGCCTTTGTGCCGAACTGACCCGGCACGGGACAGATTTCTCAGCTGAGGCTCAGGATCTGCCAGCCCCGCCTCTCCGCCTCCGCCTTCAGGTTCGGCTGCGGGTTGACGCAGCAGGGATGACTCATGAGGCAGAGCATCTCGAAGTCATTGATGCTGTCACCGTAGCCATAGCTGTCCTCGAAGGTGAAGCCGTTCTTCTCCGCGAAGGCGCGGAGCATCCTTGCCTTTCCTTCCTTGTAGCAGAGATCCGAGACAACGCGCCCCGTGATCCTCCCCTCGCCGTCATACTCGATTCCGGTGCAGACCGTGTGCTCAACGCCGATAAGCGCGGCGGCGCGCCTCACGATATGCTCGCAGGTTGAGGAGGCGATGACGACAGCCCGTCCCTCATCCCGGAACTTACGGACAAGCTCCAGGATCTCAGGGTAGAAGAGCTTTCCGAGGACATTCTCCGCGAAATCATGAAGGAGAGCGTCGCACCTGTCCTTCGGCATCATGCGGAGGGGCTCAAGGGCGTGCTCGTAGTACTTCCTTATGTCGAGCGTCCCGTCGAAGTACTCGCGCGCAAGGCGCTTCTCGTCCTTGAGGAAGCTTTCGGTGAGGAGGTTTCTCCTGATGAGGAAGCGGAAGAACTGATCATTGCTGTCACGCCTGATGAGAGTCTGATCCATGTCGAACACTGCAAGCTTTCTCATAAAGTCTCCTCAAGACCGGTGCGGAAAAGAAAATAAAAAACGGGCGGATTTGATATCCGCCCGTTATGATAGCCTAAGAATCTGCCTCAGTCAGGAACTAAGGCTTAAGCGTTGAGGGGCTTTTCCTCAGACATATTCTCCTCTGCAGGCTTCCCTTCAACAGGTGCGGCACTGTCTGCAGGAGCTCTGTTCTTGTCCGAAAGGGCATAGAGGTTAGCGAGGATGGTTCCTGAGATCGAATGCCAGACGCATGCAACCGCTGTTGCAACGGCAGCTCCCGGAAGCTGCGGGAAGAACTTTGCGGCCAGGCCGGTGCCGAGCCCGGCGTTCTGCACGCCGACCTCAATCGATATGGTGCGCTTCTTCGCGGTGTTGAACCTGAAGATGATGCCGAGGACGTAGCCGAGGCAGTAGCCGAGCGCGTTGTGGAAGAAGATGCAGCAGAATGCGAGGAGCCCCATGCTGACGAACTTGTCGCCGTGATGTGCAACGACGCCGCCGACGATGCAGGCAAGGCCGATAACCGAGACTCCGGGCATGCAGGCCTTGATGTCGGCGAAGCTCTTCCTCTTGTTCATCGTCATGTTGAGGAACGCGCCGAGTGCGACAGGGATGATGGTTACATAGAGCAGGAACATGACCATGCCCATCGGATCAACGTCAACATGCTGCCCGCTGCAGAGGTAGCCGATGAGGAGCGGGGTCATTACAGGCGCAATGAGGGTTGAAGCCGTGGTCATGCCGACGGAGAACGCGAGATCGCCGTGGCAGAGGAAGCTCATGATGTTGGATGAGACGCCGCCCGGAACGCAGCCGACCAGGATCAGTCCGACAGCGAGGTCGGAGGGCAGGTTGAAAATCCTGGTGATGATCCACGCAAGGAAGGGCATGATGGTGAACTGCCCGATAGCGCCGACGAAAATATCAAACGGGCGCTTTGCCAGGATGACGAAATCCTGCTTTCCAAGGGTAAGGCCCATGGAAAGCATAATCACGCCGAGGATTATGGTCTGAGTAGTGCCTTCGACCCATTTGAAAGCACCGGGAACGAAGAAAGTGATGACTGCCGTAAGAATTACGAATAAGGCGGTCCCTTTGGCGAGTATTCCGCTCAGCCATTTGCAGGGAGCCAGGAAACTGTTGTAGATACTCATAAAATCCTCTGATAAATACCGCCGGACTGAGCCGGTGCCGGAATTATATGATCAATTTAACACTTTTGCATGACTGCACAGGATATCTGCGCTTTTTTCGCTGTTTTTATGCGCCATTTTTGATTTATGTTTATTTTTCCTTCTCCTTTGCCGGAACTTTCCTGCTGTGACTGCTGCAACCGCCGGCTTTATCTGAAGATGCCGTGCCGCATCAATGGTCAGGCCGGCCTCCAAATTGAGAATGCCGTCAAAAAAACTCCCGCTTCCTTTGGTTTTGCGGCTGTCACGCTGTACAATCCGGTTCCGGGGACGGAAGTGCCCGGGTGCTTGTTTTTTGCGCGGTCATCCGCGGCAGCAGGAATTGAGAGAATGGCGGAAGATCTTCGCAGCGAGAGAAAGGGGCCTGTCGATTTCAGCAGGCTGAGCGACATCGTTTTCCACGGGGTGTACTGGCTCCTCGCGATTCACATAGTGCTCCTCGTCGGGCTTTTCGTCGTATGCCTGTGGAACTCCTGGCTCTCTGTCGCGGTCTACTACCTCTCCGGCATCTGGCCTTCGAGCGCGTTCATCACTTTCTCGAGCGAGATCCCGGGAGCCGTGCTTGAGCTCGGGAACGCTGCAGGTAATGTCCTCCAGATAGCGCTTGCCGTGTGGCTCTGGTCCTTCCTTTCCGCCTGGGCCTGCGCGCTGATGAACATCGTCACCGTGATATTCGATCATTTCCGCAACTGGCTGCAGGCCATCGGAAACATCGTGGTCATGGCCTTCGCCTCCTGCTTCTATATTGCCATGATGGCATCCGTCTCGAAGGCGTTCAGCTGAGAGCCTGGGTATCCAGTTTAAGCAGGCCGCGGAAAATCAGACACGCGGTTTTTCATGAATGAAAATCCGGCCGGACCGGGACCAGCTGTCCACGATCCGACCGGACCCTTTTCAGAGCGTGGCGATCCTGACTCAGTCAGTCTCAACGAGCTCGTAGCAGGGAGTGTACTCCTCGCCTCCTAGCTTCATCCTTCCCGAGGCGACAAAGCTCCTGAGGAGGTTGTCCATCTCCGCCATGATCTGCCTCTCGCCGTGGATCTTGAACGGGCCGTACTTGGCGACTTCCTCACGTCCCTGGTTCTTGACGTTGCCGGCGACGATTCCGGAGAACACCTTGCGGAGGTTCACGATGAGCTCGCTGTCATGCCCGTCCCGCTTCAGCACGATATTGTCGAGGACCTGGTGCGTTGCCTCGAGGGGCTTCTGCATCTCGGGATCGATATGCAGCGTCCAGTTGAACGAGAACGAGTCGCCGCTCGAGATCCTCTGCTGCGTGACGCGCTTCATGCCCTCGGCGCAGATGTCGGCGACGCGCTTCGGATCATTGACCACAATCTCGTAATACTGTGACGCGCGGTCGCCCACAGCGGCCCTGATGAAGCGGTCAATGGCCTCGAAGTACCCGCGGCACTCCTCCGGGCCGGTGAGGACGAGCGGCATCGGCTGCCCGGCGTTCCTCTCGTCCATCTTGAGCCCGAGGAGGAAGAAGAGCTCCTCCGCGGTGCCTGGACCTCCAGGGAAGATCACCATGGCGTGGCCGATCCTCGCGAATGCCTCGAGGCGCTTCTCCATGTCTGGGAGTATGCAGAGCTCAGTGACAAAGGGATTGGGCGGCTCGGCCGCGATGATGGACGGCTCGGTGAGGCCGATGAACCGGTAGTTCCTGTCCCTCTGCAGGAGGTGGCCGAATGTCGCTCCCTTCATGGGGCCTTCCATGGCTCCGGGCCCGCAGCCGGTGCAGATGTCAAGATGCCTGAGCCCGAGCTGCCTGCCGACCTCTTCGGTGTAGCGGTACTCGCTCTCCCCGATGGAGTGCCCGCCCCAGCAGACGACGAGGTTCGGCTCGATGCCGGTGCTGAGGACCCCCGCATTCCTGAGCGACCTGAAGATAAGGTTCGTGATGCCGGTGCTCTCATCCATTCCGGGCGCGCTGGGAGGCAGGGCAGGGAAGGAGTGCATGAAGACTATGTCCCGGAGGACGCTGAAGAGGTGATCCTGTATAGCCTGGATTATCTCGCCGTCGACAAAGGCGCTTTCCGGGGCGTTGAAAATCTCAAGCTTCACGCCGCGCTCTCGCCTGATGACATTGATGCCGAAGTTGTGGAACTGCTTCAGGAGATCCTCGGCGCTGTCGGTCACGCTTCCGCAGTTGAGGACGGCAAGGGAGCAGCGCCTGTAAAGATCATAGATTTTTCCGGAGGCCGCGCTTTTCAGCATGTCGACCTCTGCCTGCGAGAGCATGCTCATGAGGCCGGTGGGGTTGACATAGGTAATCATCTGGATTGACTCCGTGCTGCTTTTCGGGATCCCGTCGCGCTGCCGGTTCTGCAACCTGGCAGTCAGACAGGGCGCTACATTGTAGCAGAAGGAGATACCGGAAGAACGTTCACAGGTAGCATTTTCAGAAATAAAAATACACCGGTGTATGTCAGCCGGTCAGCGGAATTTTCCAGGGGATGAATGAGGCTGCTCAATGTACCTCACTGCATTTGGAGCATTGCCGCACTTTGGTGTGGTTTACACACCGGCCGTTTGCAGGCACACTACGAGGCGATGCAGGACGCAGCCGGGCTGCAATTCTGCGGGGCATCACCAAGGTTTTGCCTTTTTGCACGGGAATGGGCAATGCGCCTGATACCGGCTTTCTGCATTATTCCGGCCGTACAGCTGCGGCAGGAACAGTTAGTGAAACAAGTCTGAGGGAAAGCCGGCTGGCGGCACTCCGGTGATTCCGGTTCTTTAATGGGAATCCAGCGTGCGCGGCACGTTTTTTCCGGCTCATGTCCGGCAGATCATAAAGAACTGCCGGAAACTTACAAACAGGTACTGATTATGAGAAAAAATTTCAACCTGTGCGGTTGAACGGCGGTTGGCCGCCTAGGCAAATGCCACAGCAGAACCTCCGGAGCATTGCAGGATGCATGGTGCAAAGTTGATTTTCCGTCCATACAGGAAGCTGTTCATCTGTCCATTCCTGGTCATTGCTGTCAATGCACTGAGATTGGAACTGCCTTCCCTGTTCCAGCTCATCCCGTTATGCTTCTGCCTGCTGGCAACGATTATGTCGTTATCCTTCTCCACATCCCTGGAACCGATTTTCATACCCAGCCAGCGTCTTATTGACAGTGTTGTTATTCCTTCCTTTTTCCGCTCAAGATAGTCAATGACATCCTGTAGCTGAGCTTTGTTTTTAACCGCTGAATCAGGCAGCTCACTGAGATATTTGATGGCCTGGTCTGTCTTGCCATTCCACAGCATTCCGGACAGATTTCCATAAAGGACCTGATTGCGGATGGCTGGTTTGGATATGGCCATGGAAAGTCCCTGCTCGCAGTGCTTGATGAGATGATAAAAGTCCAAAATCAGAAGATACTTGTGTCCGCGGAAGTACTTCTCAATGCAGCTTTGTATGCACTTTGCTCCATCCGTGAAGAAGACAATGTCGTGATTGCGGATTAGATCGTTTTGAAGCAGGAACGCCATCAGCAGCATGAAAGCATGCTCAAGCCCTTGCGCAGTTGTAATGACGTAATGCCTGCTGCCAGCGACAATATGAACGTTAGTGGTCTCAACGTACTTCTTCCCGGGGGCTTTTCTGTTCAGCCGGAATCTGTTAGTTTGGCAGCAGTGCTATGGCACCACTCGGGATCGTCTTTGTTTCTCTGTTTCCCAGCTTCCGGTTTTTGCCGTTTGTCTTTCTGTTTCTTGACACCGATGTCATCAATGGCAATGCAGACACTGCTTTCTGGTGCCTCAAGCCGGATTTCTCCAGCGTCAATCTTTGCCCAGTCAGGCCGCCCTGGAATACTGTTAAGCTGGGCTATGGCTGTGCGTACCATTTGTTCCCTGTCAGGATTCTGCTGGCTGCCCATGCCATATGCCGGATCCTGCTGAACCAGTCTCACAAGATCGCCGGCCTGTTCATAGTGGTATTGGTGCAATGCTTTCTCAGCGGTTTTATCTACGATTTTTATCGCTTTTATTCCGTCTGCGTCGATTCTGTCCCACAGGGTTCTTTCCCTGATCATATCCTCTGCCGGAAGATCCCAGATGCGGTTCAGCAGGGCGTATGAGTCCCGATAGCTCATAGAGACGGCACTTTTGATAAGAATGTCTTCAACGCCAAGCGAGAGAACGTGTTCTTTTGGCTTGAATCCTCTGAACCACTCAGAATCGGATGATGCACGTATGCACCCTACTTCTGATCTGAAGAAGCTTTCCCTTTGCTTTGTTTCCCGGCCGTTTTTTTTTCATTGACTGCGTTAATGAAGCCGCTCATCATGTCATTGCCTGACTGCCTGTGGACTTTGACCATTTGTTTTTCAACGCTGTCAAAGGCCTTCACGAAGCCATTTTTCTTGGCTTCATGATCAAACTCATCTACATCTCCCAGCGGAGCTGAACAGGAAGAAGACTTCACAGGGTTGCCATTCTCGTCAAGAATCTGAGTGATTACTTTCAGTGTGAGTTTGGTCATGGCGGATTCCTCTCTTAAAGATAGATGTGACATCTAAATGAGCGGATCTATTTTAGATCCAAGAGGAATGCTAGTGTCAGCATGACTGGGGTATTGCCGTCTCAGTCGCCGTTCAACCGCACAGGTTGAAAAATTTAATTAATGCAGCAATTGTCTCCTGCCTGCTGGCTTTTGCCGGCACGGCAGCGGCAGCCGGTCAGCAGGGAGGCCAGGGGGGATGGCAGGATGAGCCGACACCTGCCGGATGGACGCTCAATCAGAAGCAGGGGCTGA
>Ga0256404_1002152_pt1 | contig 44569 bp, 63 predicted proteins | sample RumenRJG_01DNA_FD_185990 | JGI IMG/M metagenome (GOLD analysis project Ga0256404, IMG submission 185990) | Bovine rumen microbial communities from Lethbridge, Alberta, Canada - RJG_01 | ecosystem: Host-associated > Mammals > Digestive system > Stomach > Rumen | place: Canada: Alberta | collected... | reverse complement strand
TGTTCTCTTTTGGTTTTTTTTTTTTTTCTTTTTTTTTTTTTTTTTTTTTTTTTTCTTTTTTTTTTTTTTGTTTTTTTTTTTTTTTTTCTTTTTTTTTTTTTTTTTTTATAAAGTTATAAATAAAAAAAACGCGCGAATAACAGTAAACCACCCGAAAACGTTGAAATTCCAACGAAAAGTCGGAATTGGTTTACTGTTATTTTGCAAAAAAAAGTGTGAATTTTAAGGGCAAAAGTGTGCAGGAGGCCGAAAAGTGTGCAGTTTCAGACCTGCACACTTTTGGACCCTCTGCACACTTTTTGGTTTACTGTTAACGCACTTTAACAGTAAACCAGCGAATAACAGTAAACCAATTGCATACTTTTACAACATTTCCGCACCTCTTTTCACGCTAATATCAGCCGGTAATACTACTTTATAGACCTTTCTGCACGTCCGGCAATATAGCAAATGGATGTACGCTATCTGCCCTTTGAGCCTCGCCCAGTTCGATTTATTCATCAACCAAGGCGTAATCTCCCATGCAGAAACATGATTACACGGAACCGTAACATACAGCTGATCCATCGCCTGATCTGGAATATAAACAAGATCCCGGTCATAAACCGTTACCGTTGACCTCCTTCTACATCCGACACAATATGTCCCGAGTTCCCTCGGAAGCTTGACGTCGAACCTCATCGGCGGCCCTCCGATCGGAATCTCCACTGCAATCGGAACCCAGCTCTCGCAATCACATGGCGACTCCCTCCTTGCCAAACTGTAGACATCTGGATGATATGGATCGCCCGGTCCCATCATGTACGTCATTGATCACTCCTTTCCGGAAATATCACTCTCCGCAAAGCTCTTCTCGTTAAAGGTCTCCTTATTGGCCAGAGCCCTAAGGATCGCCGAATCGATCGGAGCGAAACTACGAAGAACATAATAGTTGAGTTCCTTGAACGGAGAGTTGATCCTATCGATCCTTCCCGCCGCCTGCTCCATGATTCGATAGGAGTAGTTGAGTGAATAGAACAGCATGGTATCGGTCTGCGTGCAGTTCCACCCGGCAGCTCCGGAACCGTAGTTCACCAGATAGATCCAATCTCCTTTCTTCGGAATATCATCATGACGATGACCATTGTACTGATACACCGGTATGCCTGTTCGGCCCTTGAGTGTCAGGAGTTCCTCCAGTTCGAAGTCGTAATTGTAAAATATCACGATCTTTCGATGATGGATGCAAACGTCCGTAGTCTCCTTGATCCTCGACTCATGAGAATTTACGAGCTTCCTCTGAGCAAAACAGTACTGCGAGACATTCTTCAGCGGCTCTCCGGTCCACGGGTCCTTCCGGTCCCTCCGCAGGGATCGAAGAGCCTGCTTGTCGTAGTTCACGATGATCTGATATGCCGGATTGCGCTTTGGACCCTTTGATGGTGGCCTTTTCATCGGTACCATGATCCGACGCTTGAGACCATCCAGAATATCAGTCCGTCGCCAATCGTTAACCTTTGGATACTTGGCCCATCGGTCGTATACGGCGTGGAGGTTCATGAACTGCGTTTTATTGCGGTAGAATCCATTCGCCACGAACACGGGAATAAGATCCTCATACGAATCCGCAGGAGTGGCTGATAGCAGGATCCATCGATTGCCTTTGGCTTTGGCAATATGGATGAATTCCTTGCTCCAGACCCCAGTTCCTGTCGCGTGCTGCTCATCAAATATGATCACACCGTGGAAGTCGTGGTAGAGTTTGATACGCTGCCAGCTATCCACAGTGATCGTCACACCAGATGGTTTGTTCACACCGACATGGAGGCCGAATTTGACGAGATCGTCGCCCCATTCGGCTTTGTCGCGCTTCTTTGCTTCGGTGATGATGAGCAGGTCCGGAGAGCCTTTGAGGGGCATGAGGGTCGTCCCGCTCTTGGACTTTCCGGAACGGGTCCGGCAGCACATACGTAGCCACCACATGATAGCTACAATGGACTTACCGGACCCAACTTCGCCAACCAGAATATTCCCGGACTTAAGGTGCGATAGCGCCCGTTCCTGAAATGGTTCAAGTTGTACTGCCATCATTATTCCTCATAATCCATATGCATCCCGACATATAGATACTCATCAGATCTTTTCAGATCGCACCGATATGGTTTCGGATCATCGTCGTCAACGTACTTTTCCAAAAATGTGTTCAGTCCGTCAAGATCCTTCTGAGTGAAATCGTGTTCCGGATCAAAATATATAATCCGACCTTTTATGGCAGTTTGCCATAGTGAAGTCTGATCAGCGCGTTCTGAAAAATGGTATCCGTTCACCCATCCAGTCATCCATCCTTCCAAGGCAACCGATGCGTGGACGTTGAGCGATGCATCAATAGCGATACCGACAATATTCTCTTTCTTAGATGATTTCAACATGATCTCCCTTTGAACGTAAAAATATCATTAATGAATGTAAAAATATCGTTGCTGTCAGAAACTTTGGTAGTGATAGCCATACAGCTCCTTTTCCGGATTGTCGACGACTCCGTTGAACTGGTCCTGCACGGTTGCGATTGAATATCCAACGTTCTTTTGCTTCCGAACCCATCGGATGCAGGCTTTGATCGTCGGAAAACGTTTTCCATTCTCAACGATCTCAATACCGTGCTCCAGATCGGAAATATTCAGACCTTCGGTGTCGATGTCAGTCGATTCCTCAACCTCGTCTTCATACCGATAGGTGAATCCCAAATATACCGTTGGACCAGTTCCGTTGACCGCGTTGCGAATGCGCTGAGCCACATTGGTTTTGTTCCCAGAGGTAAACCCGTTGTCAATGAGCCACTGAGCCGCATCAGCCGTGGTGTCAAAGGCTTTGCCGGTCTCGTTAATCACAGTGATATGCGGCTTTCCGGATTTGTGGTTCGGCTCCACAATATGGAACATCCGCGCAAATGAGTCATTGGACAATATCGTATCCACCGTTGAGAGCAGATCTCCCTTGACCGTTCGAGTATATTCACGCAGCCAGCAATCATAGTATTGTGCGTATTTGCGTTCTGGGACAACGCCATTATCGGTCTCCAACGAGCGAAGAGCGCTGACACTGATGCCCATACGCGTTGCAACCTGACTTTGTGTCAGACCGAGTAGTGTACGAGCGGTTCTATATTGATCGACAGTCGGCATAATTCATCCTTTCGTAAAATATCAGATCTTCTTCGGATCGGCGAGGTGGAGCAGCGTAGTCCTTTTGATCTCGACCTCGCGTTTTTCAAGGGCGATCCAATCGATCTCGCAGTCATTGAAGTCCGGAATGGCCTCTTTGATTTCGGAAAGCATTGGTTTGTATGTAAAACATCGTTCAACCATCGCATCACCGGTACTGATACGATGGCTCACGGCTTCGTCGATGATGAAGTTCTCGTGATAACCGATGACTAATACGTAAAACGTCGTTGTCGAGTTCATTATTCATCCCTTTTCAGATAAAGCAAGTCTAGATTTACGTCTTCGACTCTGGTTCGAATATACTTTCGCTCATCGCATTCTGGACAGATAGCCATGTAGCTGATCCATCCATTACTTACAATAGGCATACTCGTCATAAGTACACAGAGACAATGACAATACATAAACTTGCGTCGCGCGTACTGCCAGATCGTCGGTTTGTTATCTGGATTCATGGTCACCTCTGAATATGTTGTCCTTGAATGTCACGAAGACCCCGAGAATCGCCCCTGTGAGCCGTTTTAAGGGCCCATAGAACGCCGAACACGATAAGTAGGCACAAAAATATGCTAACACCTAGAACGGCAGGGGAAACGGGCATTATGGCATTAATGAGTTTCGTCATTGGCGTGCCTCCTTTTGGTGATTTTAGCCCGAATATGCAGTTTCGGATCTTCTCTCACAGCGGTCAGGTCCGATCCTTTCATGCAGTTCTGGCATTCGGCGTTGACATAGATGTTTCGTCCGTCACTGAACGCCTTGCTGGTGTCGATCCAAATATAAGGATCGCGTCCGGATTCACAGTGGAGACGATGCTCATCGTGGATGGCCTTCTTTACCGCTTCGAAGTCCACATCGGTGATCTCTACCATTTGTCCTGCTGAAATATGATTGCTGGTCATGTAATGTCCTTTCCGATTCTTTATCGTTTCTTCGGATCGCTCTTCTTATGAATCCATCGAATTCCTCGTATGGTCCATTCTGGAATATGGAATAGCCAGCAAAGGAACTCAAAGACAGCAAGACCGATCGCCGTTCCAAATATCAGAAGCACGGTGGTCTGGACTGTCGGGTCCCAATTGTCTGAGAACAAGCAGCACACACCGAGAACGAAAACTCCAACTGCACTGTTCATAATGGCCACGGCAAACAAGCCCATTCTTCTATTCTCCATATGGTCCCTCCTGTTGCAATGTCCAAGGTTTGCGATTATCCATGTGTTTGTATTCTTTTCGTGAAATATCGAATTGTACCATCCTGCCGCATCGGCAGCAGATGACAGCACACTCATGATGGTCGGGATCGATCTCCCACGCATCCTTGATCGTGAGCGACGCGTTTGGATGGCATCCCAAATATCGTCGAGCACGATCAAACACGTTTTCGTTGCTCATGATGAAAATCTTTCTTAAAAATAAGAGGGCATGAACGGAGCGCGATTGCTCCATCCATGCCCTCTATAGAAATTATCGATTACTCGATGCTCTTGAGATCGGCGTCGACCTTTTGGAAGGTCATCGTGTTGAGTGCCGTATCGGGCTCGTCGTTCTCATAGAACTCGTCCTCGAACGGATCCTCGCGCTTGGTCGCAATGAGCATCTGCAAATATGCGGTTTTGTGATCAGACATCGTTGCTTTGAATGGGGAGAACGACAGATTGACGTTCTCGATATCGGCCCAGTCCAGAATATCAACCGGACTGAAGTCGATTTCATCGCCATTGACCACAGCCTTCTTGTGTTCGGCCCACAGACGCTTGTTACCGTACTGGGTCTTGAAGAGGATCTTCGGATTCCTAGTATCGGAAGGATCGTCCTTGAACTTGACGTTGATCTTGAGCAGAAGCTGCGGATCGGCGTCAATCTTTTCACGCATACGGGGACGGAAACCTTCATCAGTCAGGAAATCGAATTCGTCCTGAGTGAGTTCGATGTTGAAGTTTCGGTTGCCCTCATCATTGAACTTGCCACCGACACCTGCGAAGTTCGGATAAATGAGCTTTGCTCCACGGATGCGGTACGAGACACGACCACGGGAATCCACATACTTTTCGACTGCCATTGTTCTATTCCTTTCGTTATGTTTTGTTTAAAATATCAGTCGGACATGGCCGCAATGCGCATGACGTCCATCATCGATTTGTTACGGCCATAGTTGTAACCGATGTAGAAAATGGCACCTCCGGCTACGAGCAATGTTTCCGGATGCTTCTCGATGAAGCCGAAAACATTACCAGTTGCCTTGTTGATCTCATCGTTGACGTTAATGGTCTTGTCTTCCATGGTTGTCTCCTTCTTTGATTTGCGGAATTTTGGTGAAATATGAATGTTGAAATCCATAGTCAGTCCTTGCGTTTGTGACGAGTAAGGGTGAGGTCGTAAATATCCTCGATGGGTCCTTCGAGCATAACTTGCTTTCCGCACCCGGAACAGATCAGAACCGTAATGATCCTGTGATTCTTCAGATATGTTGTATAGGGACGGACATCATAGTCGCAGTCACATCCCATGATTTCATTGACCTCTTTAGTTTCATCATCTTTCACGGCTGACCCGGCTTTCTGTTGAGAACATGTTCGATGGTGTCACGGACATTCTGGTAAGAATTCTTATTTATCGCCACGAACGCGATGACGCCGGCTGCCGGAATGATAATATCCCTAAGCCAGAGCCTCGCTTCGCGAGCAGAATCAATGGTTCGTTGTTTCATGATAACTCCTTTCATAAAAACATAAGCGCCATGTTTCCATGACGCTTATGTCGACTAGAGTCAATTGTCACTAGTCAAGTTCAAATCAGAAGCAGTAATCGGATTTGACTCGTCATCCTTTTCTTGAGCTTTCTTTGCGATGTGGTAAAGAATTCCGAAACCGGTAATTCCGACCAGTATCGTAAGGCCGCTAAAGATTAGGGTGCAGATAGTGTACTTTCCGAAGAACGTGCTAAATTTCATGATAACTCCTTTCATGCACTATGACTCTTCATTATACACTATGTTTTTGACGCGAGTTGCTTATCGTGCTGGTCGTTTCTGTCTGTATGGTTCCCCATTTTGGCAACGACGAAGTAACGATCAAGCCTTGCGTATAAATATCATTGTTGATGTCGTTGAGTTCCTTGAGGTCGTCTTGTATCTCCAGAATATGGTCTCTGATCCAGTTGAGAATATTAACGATCTTCAGTGTCACGAGTGTCAGAATCGCCAGCAGTGGCATGATCGTCATCTTGAACTTTCCGTTCATCAGTTTCCTCCTTATGGTATTTATTATACATGTCACTGACGTCCATGGTTCCAGCCTTGGTAGCCAATACGGCCTTGTCGTCCGTCTTGACTAGGACCATGACAATACGTCTATCTGCACAGCACCAGTCCACTGCATCATTGACAATCGCCTTGTCATTTAGGTCGGAGGATACTGGAATGTGATCGACATCATAGAAACATGTTCCCTTCCCCATCCTTCGTCGAATATAATTGAATAGCAGGCTAGCGCCTTCGACGATGAGGTATTCTATTGCTGATCCGATGAAGAAGGCCAGCATGATGCCAGCCATAAAATTAATGGTCATGGATACTCCTTTATGAAATATAAATGGTCTAAAACATAAGTGCCATGTTTCCATGACACTTATGTTATCGATCAGTTATTGGTCTGATCGGATTCCTTCTGGATCTTCGCGTATCGTCCGATCCGCTCGAAGATGTACTTTCTTTGCTCATCATACATCCGTTCGTTGTCCTTAATACGCTTATAAGTAATATAAGTCTTAGCGGCTAGCGCCAAGGAGCAGATGAAGCAACCGGTAGCAATGACCTTCCTCGCAGAATCGATCTTATCAACGTTATCCATGATGGACTCCTTTCATTTAATATAACTCTTCATTATAGAAAATGATTTTGTCGCGGGAGATCTTGTTCATCTTTTGCATCATAATGTGATTCATCATTAATGCAATCCGCTTTCGATCCGCAATAAATGGCGAACAAAAGGAAGATTACCATGGCTGTTATTACACCAAGTAGTTCCAAGAACCCCATCGGAGTTCTTTGGACATGGTATGCGCCGAGCACCATAGTGAGTGTACCTATGCAACCAGATATCAACGCTACGATGCGGAGAAGAACTACTTTGACTACTTTTAGGATGCTCTTCATTACGGATATTCCTTTCTAAATATCAATGGATTAAAACATAAGTGCCATGTTTCCATGACACTTATGTTGTTGATAAAAATGAATGCGCTGGGATTCGAACCCGAATCAGACGGCCCATACTGGCTGGGTCTTGACTACAATTACCTTTGTGTTATTATGTCTGACTAACGCATTACTCTTCATTATATGAAGTGTTTTTATCGCGAACGTTTTAATATGGTTCAGAACGGATGGTGTTCGACGAACCAGCTGATAATCAGCATAAGCGCGACGAACACCACGACGATTAATACGTCGGACCAACTCATGAAGTGAGTTCCTTCATAAGTTCGTTCGAAGCTGGATTCGGAGAACGATATGGACTTGATTCGTCAACAAGCCATTCATACGATCCGTATTGCTCAATCGTCTCAACGGCCTCATCGGCAAGCCGTTGGTAATATGAACGGTCTATCTCTGAATCGAGTCCACTATCGCGGATGACGGAATATTCCTTCCATCGATATCCCTTGCTTCCAGACACAGCATCATACCCGCCACGATTGTTCTCACGAACAAGCAGGCCTCCTCCGCATCCCGGCTTTACTGGTGAAAATGCAGAAACCTTTCCGACGAAGTTATAGCGATGCTCGTCCGGATCGAGTCCTTCGTTGAAGTCAAGGAAAATATTGTTCTGTGCAGATTTGGTCTCCTTTAGATCTTCCAGAAGGACTGGTTCTCCAGAAAATAGCGTCTTGAAGACGTATGGAACCTGAAACTGCAATCCGGTTGCGGTCCATTCGCCACAGTGATCACCGTATGCAGAATGGGCAATATAGGTGGACTTGTTGACGATGCACATTTTGTCATAGATCGACTCCAGCTCAAAGTTGTAGCCGTACTGCTTGCCCATGTCAGTGACGAAGTCAATAATATGCCGGTCTACATCAGCAATCTTGATCGAATCGGTCTTAATATGGACAACAGTGTATCCCATCTCTTGCACTTTGTGCTTGAGCGTGATCATGAATAATGCGCCTCGTTTGGCAACCTTATTGTCGAGATTCCTATTATTCGGATTATCCGCATCATTGAATCTCGTAGGAAATGAGGCGCTTGTCAGGCCGTAGACAGCATTGATTGCGATCTTCAGTGCTTGGGCAAGTGCCTTGGAATCCTCGCCTTTGAGAACCGGCTCAAGATCCTTAAGTCGATCCTCAGGAACGAATTCCTTGAAAATATCAATGCAGCGGTCATAATCCTTGTGCTTGATGGCAATACGGGCCTGTCGAATGGCGTCGAATCGCTTGGTATATGGTCCGAAGAGATTCATTGCTACGATCGAGCTAGGATGCATCGATGCGACATCGAGCAGACCTACATTTCCGAACATGCCGCCAAGACGATGCTCTTCTTTATTGGTCATTAATCCTCCTAAGTGCATGTTCCATTGCGAAACGTTCCAATAATGTGTTATCTCCCTTTAGGTGAAGATTATATGCATCGACGAGACGTCTGAGATCATTATCATCCGAAATATCATCGACGATGAGCCGTGAACCGCGAGGTCCGAGCATTTTGCTGTGGATCCCGAGCCCAAGAAGATATCCTTGAAGGAACAGTCTCGATTGGTATCTTCCATAAATATGCGGGGGATAGTGCCTTCGCTGTCCCTCAACAAATTTCACTGGAGTTTCAATGTTCGAACTCTTGGCCATTATTCACCTCCCACGGATGCTTAATATCCATATAGCTGTAATCGCCATTGCCGTTGTCCATGCCGTAGACGAATACATACCCACCTTCTCCCGGATACTCACCCATGTATTGAGACTTCTTGTCTTTGGGTGCGTATCTGTCGAACGTATATCCCGGGAACATCTTTGAAAGGTCTGGGAAGTTGAACGCTGATTGAGGATGACGGTTGTTCCCGAATATGATCTTGGCGGTGTGGGTGTTGGTCGTGTCGTTGACTGTCAGGCCACTGAGCATTGCCAGCATCTGTCTGGCTGTGAAATCTTCCTTTAGATGCTCGAACACTGCCCTTGTGGCCCTGACGTCGTCCTCACAATATGACTGTACCAATGCCCATTTGTCCTCTGGAACAGGCTGGTCCCATGGCATACCGAGCTCGTGATGGTCAATGCCTAGTTCGATCTCCCACTTCTTCAACGACTGCTTCTTAGCGGAGAAATCGTAAATATCAGTGTAAGATGCATTGTAGGCCTGACCGAATGTGGCTCCGGGCTTGTTTTCAATGATCCTCATCGACAAGTCATAGAGTTGTTCATTGTTATAGCCCATCACACCCCATCCCCAGAGAATATGATTGTCATACTTGCGGTTGTTGAACCCAACAAGATTCTCGTCGAGCAAAGTCAAGACATTCTGCCTCGGAGGATTGATCCATGTCTTGACAATATCGGAATCGCTTTTCATGAAACAGATCATGAACAGGTTCGGGAAGACTTCGACATCGAAGAACGTGAGAATATCAGCGTTCATCGGATCGACGCCTTTCGGTTTGTCCTCAGACTTGAACTTCATTTCGCTTACAACCGCAATGCAGTAGTTGGACCAATGCGTTGATCGAAGTGCGAAGTCAAATATAGGTTCCCTAAGATCCTCGATGTCATAAGGCTTTCCTGACTCGTACATCTCATCAGTAAGCTTCTTGATGAAATCGATGCTCGGCTTGGTTCCCGGACCACATTCCTTTCGAAGAGCCTTCTTGATAATATTTCGCAGATGCCGTTCGTCTTTGAGTTCCTTTTGATTGATCATGGACTTTTCTCCTTTCAGTGGCAATCCACTTGAAATATGGGCTATTTCAAGATCATTGCACCGTGTAAGCATACGCCGGAGTGATGAATTGCCTTTGAACACCTTGATTTCGATGTGAATATCATAGATGTTCTTGAGTTTGGATACGTCTCCATCGTAAATATAATGGAGATGTAATCCATTGCCACTTTTTGATACTTCAGCATATGTCGGGGGAAACTTGCGAGCCGCCTCAAGATTAGTCTGAAGCGACTTTTCACCATCTTCTCCTCGAAGATCGAAGTCGAGAACAATATGATGCTCTGGAACCTTGACCCAATGAAGATGTGAGGTGTCGATGTCTTTGAGCGTGGTACTGACTTGAGCCCATTTGGTCGTTGGCGCACCGGACTCATCGTCGCGGGCATATTGCGCCGGGCAATCGGCACAGAGTTCGTCGAAACGAGACTTCTGATTAGCAAGATTTAGCCACGATGGAACTTCATCGGTATCATTCGCAGACGTCTCAGCGTGTCTATCAGAAGAATCGATAAGCCGCGATGCGAATTTATCCCGTTTAAATCCATGATAGGTCACCGCCTTGCTCGCTCCGCGTTCCATGCTCTCGAAATATGAAGCGAGTTCGAACATGAACTCCGAACGTTTCATGACGTCGGTTATGTGCGCCTCTTCGCACCATTCCTTGTATGCACGCCATAGATCGGTGAGGCGCACCGGTTCCTCATTGTCCATAAGATCAATGTTGTCTTGAACGAACGTATAAATATCATTCGTTTTGGCAATCATTTCAGTTGGACGGTACTGAGAATATCGGTTCACCCCGAGTTTTCGGTAGACCTCGCGACAATGATACGCGATAGCTCCAAGCTCGAACCCGATCTGCTTCATGCAATCGAAATAGTCATCTGGATTGAGGGTGTTGCCGGTCGGATAAATATCAATGAGTCTCCTCGTGATACCCGACTTTGCGTCAGTGATCCTAACCGGCTTGTTCGTTGCCATGAATAATATCGTCTTCAATGGAACGGTGTACTGCTTGACACCTTTCTCATTGATGACGATCTTCTCATGGGCTGCAATCTGATTAAGTAGGGTGTTGTCCCACATATGACTCAGATCGCCGTCCGGCTGTATTCCGATAAGTGGCGAGTTCTTGAAAGCGGCTGTACTGAACTGATAACCCTTTCCGAGCTCCTCCGCATTGAAATATGCGATGTATCCCGGAAACAGCATTTCAATGATGTTGAGGATCGTTGACTTTCCGGTTCCGGGATCGCCATAGATGACAAACATCTTCTGGATACGCTCGACATCTTTACCATCAACGAGCGCACCGATGCCCCATTCAAGCTTTTCACGCTCTGCTGGGGCATACAGTGTGTTCATAAGACGGTCATAGGAAGAAATATCGCCTTTGGCTACGGCGTATTCCAACTTGACAGTGGCGTAGTCCTCGCGCTTCGGTTCATCGTTGGCGAATATGATCCGTTGGTTAAGGACTGCATCACTGTCCGCGAGATTCCTCAGACCGGAAATATAACGGTTCCAGCATCCATTGGACGTGTTCTGCATGAGCATCATCGTAGCCTTCTCACCAGTGGATTCCTCGTACTGGTTCTCGAAGTTGATGATGTCTCGATCGATGAGTTCGCCAAGGCGTTGAAGGTCCTGCGACCAGAGATTTGTGTCCGGGTCGAACACGGCGTAGAACGATCCACCCTTGACGAGCAGATCATGATATCCTCGCATCTTAGGATCAGCGAATACGGACTTATTGCCTTTAGTGGTCTCTTTAATACGGACCTCTACCTGATCCATCATTCGCCTCCCTTACATGTCTGGAATATGTTGTTCATTGAGCCAATATTGCATCTGCCACCACCATTCCGATGGACGAATATCCTTTGGACCGTGAACAATGAACAGCCCGCCGTTCGAACCATCTGGTTCGTATATGCGGTCCATCATGACATCGCATCGATCCTGAATATAGCATTCGGGATCGCGCTGACGAAGGAACCAATCATCCGTACAGCGCGAAATATCCATGTTGTCCATGAACATACGGAATGCCTCATTCACGGGAATGGTGGCAAGCACATCATTGACTCGGTCCGCGAGCGCAACAAGGAACTCCAGAACCGAGCACCCACGAATATCGCTGTTGAGACGGCGTCCAGTAAAGTCAGAATATATGGTTCTTAGCTGTTCGCCGTCCATGATGCGATTACGATCCATCATAATACCGGAGCGGAACGGTATGGCCGCAATCGACATGCTGAGATCAACATATTCATCGATCCCAGCACGCTTGCGAAGCCAGTAAATATACGACGGATTGAAAAACGGTGACGAATTACCGGTCATTGACCTCCTCCATTTCAGCCATTACATCGGAATTGAAACGCTTCTTAGGACGGTAGCTTTCTTCTTCCGGGATACCGAGTACTTCATGCTGGTATGAACCTTCATGACGAGTGATCTCGTAATCGGTCTCCAGAATATCATTCCTGCACCATACTACATTTGGATCGCCGCTCTTCGAGAGCTTTCCGAACCGATTAAGCACAATGGTGTTGATGATGCTATCGGGGTCCTGAACGATTTCCATGCCGCGAGCGAGCACATCATCGTCTTCCCAGTATTCGAGGCTTTCTGTATCGAAGAACCATGGGGCTTCCTCATGATCGTCTTCGGAAATATGATACATTGGTTCGTCAGTGCTGATGGACTCCTTCCACCGGCGTTCCTTGATCGTCATGATAATCGATTGCTGGAGACGTTCGTTACCATCGGCTTCGTCGTATTCGCGTTGTTCCTGATCGGTGAGCACACCATCCCATCGAGGATTGCCATCATCGATGACATAATTATCACGATCGGGTTCGTCGGAGTCGATGTCAACCGGATTGTCGTCGATCTCGTCCGGTCTATCGTCGATCCAATCCTGTTGCTCTGTGGCATGAACATCACCGTAATCACCAGCAGCTTTGACTGCTTCAAATTCACGTTTCGCAACATAGATTTGGTTATCGTAGAAATCGAGTTCCTCCTCCATACGCTCGACAGCGTCGTCGTGCGATCGTTTGGTCGCAACATACTTTTCGTGATTGTCCTTGAACTGCTGATTGAGTTCGTGCTTCTTCCGCTCAAGATCACCGATCTCGCGTTCGAGATCTTTTAACGGAATATACTGCTTGTACACGCCGAAGTAGAATATGGCAGTAGCAGTAGCGGCTCCCGCGACGAATGCACCAGCCGCAAGCCCTATGGTTCTGAAATTCATGGTATGCTCCAAATATGAACGGGACGGCCATCAATGCGACAGCCGTCCCGTAATATAGTTGTTAATTCAGATCTTGTCGTAGATGATGCCATCTACATTGAACGTGAGCAGGATTCCCATCTTGCCGTCCCATGGCTCTTCATTACTGAAGTCCCACGGATCGTCGCTGTTCACTCCATAAACGCCGAAGTCGACATAAGGGTTCTGATGATCTTCGTCGACGATCCATCCGAGGATTGCACCCTCCTTGGTGTCGGGGATGCCGAGCATCTGGTAGACATCATTGAGGAACAGATGGCCATTGGCGTACAACTGATCGTTGGCCTGATGCAGCACGGAACGAATATGCGCGATGTTCTGGTCAGGATTGTACTTGTCCCAGTAGATTGAAAACTCGTCGAAATATCGAGACAAACCGGACCGATCCACCACGTCCTTGTCATATTTACGGACAGTTGTGGTTTCACCGGTCTTCTCATCGGTGACCTCTTCATCGACGACACCTTGATAAATATCGCGTTCCTTGTCCTCACCGAATTGCTTACGGACACGGCCACGATAATCAGAGAATTCCTTGGATACGGCAGTGAACGCCGATGCGGCCGCCATGTATCGTCCGTCAAGAATATGATGTGCGGACAGCACACAAGCAATGCTCACGCCGGTCAGTGCGATCGTCGGCAAATATAGACGAGTCAGTTCAGCTCCGGTCTCGACATAGACCATGGTCTTGTCATGCTTTTGGGCCTTCTCGTCATAAACGATCTCATCATCGTTATTAGCCTGTTCAGCCTTCTTGGAAATATCGACCATCTTGTCCTGATGGTGCTCCATAACCTTGTCGACCTTGAGAGTAGAATACACAGCCATTCCAGTTGCCGCAACTCCGGCTGCAACTCCGACACCAACGAGGATTTGCGGAGAATGCTTGTCAATCTGCATCAAGGCTTTATGCCCGAAACGTACGATGGTTTCCTTTACGCTCATCTTTATTCCTTTTGTTAGAAAATATAATTGTTAGATCGTCAGTTCTCGTCCTGAGAGCAGAGACGGGCAGTGGCGACGCTGTTTCCTGTGTTAATGGTGACCTCAAATATCGTGCCATCATTCTCGAAGACCTCGACGCCATTTTCATCATCGTTGAGATGATACTTTAGCGCTTTCTTGTAGAGATCTGGGAAATATGATTTTACCCGCAATTTCCATAACAAGAGCAGACGTTCTGCTTCCTCATGGACATCGGGGGTGTAACGATATTCGAATCCAAGGTCAAGTGGACTGAATTCAGCCATGGTGTTCCTTCCTCCATTCACGAGCGGCGCGAAGAAGACGAAGTTTGACATGTACCTGTTCGTCGGACATCTTGTCCACCTTCATCTTCCATAATGGATTGGAGTACCATGTCTCTAGAATATGTCGATCGTCGGAATCACTCATCGCAGGCTCTCGGTTCTCGGCATATTGAGCATATATCCGTCACGATATCGTGCAATGGATGCTCGGGACAGATCGGTCCATCCGATATCATAATCGGTGTAACGCGGAGATATCCCGGCTGCCTTGAGTAGGTCAGCCACGCTGCATTGGCCGTAATGATCGATAGCGTCTCTCAGCGTGTCCATGACTACCTCGGCGTCCCTACGGTCGCGGAACGTAATATCATCAAAGTCGTAACTATTTTGGACTTCAACTCGCTCATGAACCTGCCCTCGCCCTCTAAACGATTGCGTCCTATTCATTGACGAATAACTCGTATATCCACGTGTCGACGTAGATTTTGAACGAACCTCGCCAAACAGCAGACGGCTGAATCCCTGAGATATGGTGTCATAGAGCATGTCCTTCGCTGCCGGAATCATAACGTCATTGACGACATATGATGCCACATCACGAAGATCTCCACCGAAAAATGTCTCGGCAACCTTTTGGACCTTGGCTTTCTTCTTCTGGACGACTTCGCCCTGCACGACTTTGTCCATCTCTGGTTTGTCAGTGCCTTGCTGATGATCTGGTTCGATCCCAAGCGCTTTCCTTGACACGTCGAAGGTTTCTTTATCGACCTCGGCCATGTGGAACTCCTTTCAGAAAAAAAATATGAGGAGCAGACCCAGTTGCGGACCTGCTCCTCATTATAGCACGTCATCAATATGACGTCACGCACCGACCTTCGGCAACAGAGCGGTCACGAGCCCGTCTGCTTCTCCCGGCTTCGTGTACAGTGAGAGCATGAGTTCGCCATGCGCTTCGCTCTGATGGAACTCATTAATTTCCTGAGGCGTTGCATGGCGGAATCGAGCAACCGTACGCTTTTGTCCGGTCTTCGGATCGATCTTGTCCTCGGTATAGCGGAAACCGTACGTCATGTCGACAAAACGCTCAAGCGCAGCGGTCTTCACCTTAATATCATCCGAAGACAACTCATCAGACAGCTTCTGGAATTCGTCGTTCTTCAGCATCTCAACAACTTCGTTACTGTCGAGATGGAACAGCAAATCTTCGCTATGCTCGACGCCGTCGATGTCCTTATACGTGATGGTCTTCTTGATCATGATTCATTCCTTTCTGGAATATGGTTGATTTTTGTTTGAAAATATAGGCCCATGTTTCCATGAGCCTATAAATTTTGGTTAATCCTCATCAGACGATTTGTCATCGTCAGATTCGGGAATATCTTTGGACGGTTCTATCAGCACCACCTCTTTGCTTTTCGAACGATTGCGAAGCGCGTTGCCGACCATTTTCTTCGTGACGGATTTGGTGACTTCGGCAAGTGCCGTTCCGGCTGCCGTTACCACCAAACCGACGGCGATCTTCTTTGGATCGACATCAGCGTTTTTCGCAAGGTTCTTAACAATGGTGTTGCCAAGAGCTTCTCCGAATGATTCCTTCATCGTAATTCCTTTCGTTGATGAAAATATCTCTTCATTATAGAGCATGTTTTCATCACGAATCAGTATCGACGAGTCGTATCTGCCACGGGGCTCGTGACGAACCGCATTACCAAACACGGAAGGTTATTATCGGTAAGTCTGGATGAGAACGATACCTCGATGCGGTTATCCACTGTCCAGCCAAGCTCCTCGCCGATCGGAGCCGGACCAAGACCGAGCTTATCGTAGAACTCGTTGAGGCTGACCCAAAGACCCGGACCGTTGATGAGCTCATAGTTGAGATCATTCACAGCCCTGCGGATTGATTCCGGATCAGAGTGGAAATATCGGTCAAGGAGGGAATCATAGCATAGAATATCGCCTACGCCTTGAATGAGAACTTGATCAGACGGCGGATTCTTGCGGATACGCTCGTCCGCGATCTGATCGTCGATTTCCTGAGCCTTCTCCTTGCCAAGATTCTCAACAATCTTGTTCCGATATTCGCTAGCGGCCTGTGTGGCCATGGTGTACGCTGAAGCGTAAGCGGCGATCTTGCCAGCTGAGATCTGGTGATGCCCAATAACGCAAGCGATGGTCGCCGAAGCCATGAGGACCGTGGAAACATAACATGGCACAACCTGCTTGACGACTTCTGCCTTTGGAGTGTCCTCGTGCTTTGTTTCGATCTCCATCATGACATCGCGAGCCTTGACTGCATCATGGGCGGCGCAGACAGCCGTGCCGACCACACCGGCGCAGGATATAACAGTGAGGATTGTTCCCGCATTATGTTTGATGAAATCCTTAACGGGTTCCATGTTCATTGGTTGCTCCTTTCAGAAAAATAAAGGCGCCACGTTTCCGCAGCGCCTTTACAGCATTGAAAATATCACTCCTCGACAGATGTGGAATCCGCATCGCCGGAAGAGTCCTCGATGGCTTTGGGTTCGGTAACATCGATCGGAGTATCGGATTCACTGGTGCACTTTACGATCGCCAGAGCTGTTACGGCTCCGACGACGATCGCGCCAACAGTGAACTCATACTTGTGATCGGCTACGAACTTCTTAGCCTTCTTGAACTGTTCTTTCATGGTAATATCCTTTCCTAGAGGTTTGACTCTTCATTATGTGCCATGTTTTTGCCGCGAAATATCTGACTGCGGAAATCTCGAATATGGCCTTCGATTCGATCGGCATCGATATCCGGTCGTCTTACCATTCCGATCCGCATTTTGCATACCTCAGTAAAACACATGTCAATCGTAGCGAAATCCATGGTGTCGGTTCGCATCCGTCGTTCTATCTCATTTGGATCGTCACCGCGCATGAGCAGTCGTGCTTTTCGGATATCATCCGGAATATCGAGATAGATACCGAAGACGTTCTCGATCTGGTCATAGATCTGTAAATATGATTCCGGATCGATGACCGCCACACTGTCCACACCTCTATAGAGGTCTTCCCATGCGAAAGCATAACTCCATACGCCATGGACTGTAGAATATGTCCGAACGCACGTCAGTTCATTGTCGAGAAATGCAGAGTTGAATTCTTCATCGGTGATAAAACGATAATCGACACCATCGATCTCGTTGTCTCTGGGCGGTCTGGTCGTGTAGGCGATGACCTGCTCGTAACCACGACGCTCCAATTCCTTGGCAAGCGTGGTTTTGCCAGACCCCTGAGGACCAATGAGAAAAATATGGACACAATCGCTCATTGGTGGCCTTCCTTTCTCATTCATTCCAGAACATACTCGGAAAGAATATCGCACGCCATCTTCCGATGAATAATTATTGATTCGTAGATGGCATAGCAGACCGGATTTGGTTCCGACCAGTATCGAATTATATCGCTCGATCCGATGGCAGAGCCGTTCTTTCCAGTATTGTGGAAAATATTGTTCAAAGATATGATCGATTCGGTACGTACATGGCGTCATGAATTTCTTCTTAGAAAGCGGAAGACAATCCAGACGAACCATAATCCTCCGGTGATCACAGTGAGGGCGAGGTCAATTAGGAAATTGAGAAATCCGTATTTCTTTTTCATGGCAATTCCTTTCGAGAAAATAAGAGCCCATGTTTCCATGAGCTCTTATGTTAATATCATTCTGGTTCAACGATCTTTGCGTGTTCGGTTACAGCCTTCACGTATTCCAAGAATAAACTGTCAGAATCAAACGTGATTCCTTTCGTCTTTATTTCATCAATCGTATCCTTTATCTTATCATTAAGAAATACGGAAATGCCGTCTTTCTTAAGGTCACAGTCAACAATCTCGCCAACCCGAATATGCTCCTTTTGGATCGAATCCGGTTTTGCGATTTGTACAGCAATGACCGTAGAAATGACACCAAGTGCCATCATTCCTCCAATGACAATACGAGGATGATCGGAATAGAATTGACGAACGCAATTCGGTTTCTTCTCTGACTCAGTCTTGTCGTTTTTCATTATGGTTCCTCCTTAAACAAATATGTTGAACCTTCACTATAGTGAATGATTCAATCGCGAGAAAATAAGAGCCCATGTTTCCATGAGCTCTTATGTTGACCAACCGTTCAAATATGAACGTCTGTCGTCAGATCTTTGGCTTCGGAACGAAACTCAGCGCCTTCGTCGTAATGACGTGGTCGGTCTCAAATGCGAACATCAGTCCGAGACAAAGCAACGTCCCTCCGACCCCGACGACCTTTGCGGCCATGGCGGTGCGATCTTCATTATACATTTTCTTCGCTTCCACCAAAGTCTTCAGGTCATCGACGGCCATTCGGGCGTGATTGTCATCGACTGCTCCGTAAATATTGGCCAACGCCGCGTCGATATTGTCGTCGAACGCCTTGTTGATGTTCCGATGTTGTGATTCGAACTTCATTGTGTTCTCCTTTTGTTCGGTCTTCACTATAAGGCATGATTTAGGCGCGAGAGAAAAATATAGCCCCATGTTTCCATGAGGCTATATGGTTTATGTAATTTACATTACTCGATTGAAGTTTGTCAGGCTCCATCGAACGTTTCGATGAAAGCGGCCTTTGCGTCATCATCAAGAATGTCCACGGCTCTAACCAATTGCTTGCCGAAACTCCTCGTGTCGTCATTGTATTGGTCGATCCTACCAATACAGTAGAATACGCCACCACACAGCAACGCCGAGGTGAATGCACAAGCTCCGATAGTCAAACCGGTTTGATGCTTGATGATGAACTTCTTGACAGCTCCCTTCTTGGGTTCGTTGTCGTTCATGATAACTCCTTTCTATAATGAATTATTACTTCATTATAGTGCATGATTTGGACGCGAAGGCAAAAATTAAGAGGCCATGATATGGTCACGACCTCTTAATTCTATAGAAAGGAAATATCACTGTTTCGGAGCGACGTACTTGTAGTACTGTTTGGTCGAAATGCCAAGAACGATTCCAAGGAACCAATCCACGGCCATCAGTACAGAAACGACTACGTCGGTATACGGAATATTCAGAGGAAATGCAATCAGCGCATACAAGAACGCGAGACCCGGAAGAATATACTGCACAACCCACTTTACAATTTTATAGGTGCTGTCCGACATGAGCAGCGGGATGATTTCTTTCTGAACAAAATTCGGATCGAAAGTGTCATCCTGAATATTCGGATCTGTGGTTTCCGGAGGATTCATATTACTAGACATTTGTTCTCTTTCCTTGCTTGACAATATCAATCGGCAATTTATTTACCTCTTCCGCTATTTTCTTGGCATAGCCGTTTCCACCCATGGCGCTGTATGGAGCGTAGAGGTAATGATTAAAGTCATCGAGGTCATCGAGACTGATATGTTTATCTTCAAGATATTGCTCGCCAACATCAACGATCTTGGCGTGAGCTAATCCACGCGTCATCTTTTCAATGAGTTCGATCCGCTTGTTTTCGGAATTGTTCTTGTTCCTGCGACTGTTGATTGCCGCAGTTACAAAAGTCCAGAGTCCGGACGATGCGAATACAGAGCATATGACTGTAACAATTGTATCGGCAAAATGGCTCATATCAATACCACCTCATCATGCGATCCTACGAATATACAGTGAGGGGTTCGCATCGACAACGGCGGTCGCCATCGCACTCGTGTTCACCACAGTGACTGTAACATCATCTTCACGGCCAATACGGACCGGTATGGTCTTAGCTACGTTCTCTAAGGAATTTTCCTTTGAGACCGTTTGGACCATGGTGCTGGCCTCGATCGGAGAACCATTAATATAAATCGAGAACCGGATCTCGTCTCCGGCTTTTGTGCCAGTGACATTCGCTCCGAATGAGATCTCGTAGATGCCGGGCTTTCTCAGCTTGACATCGGAACTCTTCTCATCATAATATTCCGCACCTCCGTATCCGTCATGACGGCATCCGGTGTGCAGAAGCGTAAGGTCAAAGGCAAGAGTCTCACCAACCGGAACAACCTGTACGATTGAATTCGACAAAACAATCATTGGAATATACCTTCTTCTCAAAAGAACAATGACCAACACCTTCCGTCGAGCATTGGTCCTCATCGCACAAATGGTAAATATGACGGCCGGTTGGGCTGGAGAGTCGGCTCAGTGCCGGACCGTCGAACCGTAGGTCTCTCCTCTCGTTCCTACGGTAATTAACCTATAACCGTCTTCTTAAAATATTGGCTGTTATTCTCGACACATACGCTGAATAATCTCTCGTACGCTATGGCCATGCCAAGGTATCCTTGTCGAGTCGGGTGACCGAGATTCATGGCTTTATACGTGTTGGATTTGAAGAAAGGATCGTCAATCGGATTTATATATGGTATCCCCATTTTCTTGGCAATGTCAATGGTTGCATCTTTATACATTTGACGATACTTTTGTTCAGATTCAGGAGGAGAGACGATTATCAAATGGCGAGCTTTTGGAGCATGGTTTTGAATCTTTCTGATGATTGACGAATAATATCCATAGAAAGTGTGATTCGGTTCTTCAAGACCAGAAACGATATCTTCCGATGATCCCAATCGTTGCTCCGGATTTAATCCATCCCAACGACCATTCAAGGCCGGGGTATCGCCGGAGTCGTTAATACCCCAGCAATAAGTATATGCATCGTACGTCTCATCACCCAGAACACTTGATAATACGGATTCATAAGCATCTTTAACCATATGCCCACCTTTAGCGAAATTCTTTACTGTAATAAAATCTCTTTTCGCTATAATAGAAGGCCAACTGTTTCTTCTACTTTCTTCATCCGAAATCCAATGCCCATCGGACGAAGCCATTCCGCCTTGCGTAAAGCTATCCCCCATGCATGCCATTGAACTGAATATTCCGAAATTTACATATGAATTCGAAGAGACACTGGTGATATTTTTCCATTCCGTCCATTGGGCGTAGGAACCTCCATGAATGTGTCTTGTATAAATTGTATCGTCGTAATAAATGACGATTTGAAGTTTCATAGCATTATTGCTATGGATATTTCCGTAGGTCAAAATATAGCAAGTGTCATTCTTCGGAAGATTTTTTAGATTCTTATTGTCATTAAATATAATGGTGTTTGCTTCAAAAGTATTAAGATCGTCATACGGAGGTTCCAAGTCGGCGTTGTATTCTATATATCCTCCGTTTACGACTGGATTGGCTACTGCTCTTTGTTCAAGACTGGATACTCTAGATAATGCTGTGGAAGCAATACTGGTGATATTTTTCCATTCCGTCCATTGGGCGTAGGAACCTCCATGAATGTGTCTTGTATAAATTGTATCGTCGTAATAAATGACGATTTGAAGTTTCATAGCATTATTGCTATGGATATTTCCGTAGGTCAAAATATAGCAAGTGTCATTCTTCGGAAGATTTTTTAGATTCTTATTGTCATTAAATATAATGGTGTTTGCTTCAAAAGTATTAAGATCGTCATACGGAGGTTCCAAGTCGGCGTTGTATTCTATATATCCTCCGTTTACGACTGGATTGGCTACTGCTCTTTGTTCAAGACTATCGAGAGATTCTCCTGTGGAATCTTTATAGCACTGCGCGATGCTATCATAAATGGCGCCTCTCACCTCTTCTCCATACCTCGCTTGAAGGATCTTATTCAAATTCTCAGGTACCGTCGCCATGATTGTTTCCTTTCTATTGATTACAGAGACCTCATAAAGTTCTCTATGATGGTGCTTCTGTACTTATGCGCCCATCGGTTCGGATGCTGTTCAGTAGGGCCTTGCTGGAACGCCTCGGTTCGTAACTGCTCGGCCCTTGGGGAAATGTCCATGTAACGCCCTCCAATGCCAAGCGGGACCTGAGGGTCGTTTACAAGATCAAGCCACGGAATACCCCACCATGTGGCGATCTGCTCAATAAGATCGTGCATTCGTTGACTGGTCCATCCGTCACAGATGATGATCCCAATCTTCGCATGCGGGATATGCTCGATGAGGTATTCCATGGAGAAGTTCCAAGCGCCCCAGATTGTCGATTTGTCCGTCGAGTTCTTGTCTCCAACTTTTCCACGATCGAACAATGGATCATCGTTGATCGAATAACACAGGGTGATATAGTCGGCGTCGGTCGGGACGTTCTTGTATATGACATCAGAGAAGCAATCTGAAGCCCTGAGCGTCGACATGGTAGCCCCGGGAATGGCGAGATTGACCGCGGTCATGCCGTTTCGATTCGCGATTATCTCGCCATACGGCATTCCACTATTGGCATATACCGACGAGAAGCTCTCGCCACAGATCACGTACTTCTTGCCATACAGAACATTTCCGTTGGCTCCGATTTGGCTCTTAAGTTGATCGATCTCATTCTCGAACCGGGCTTTGGACACGTAGTTCTCGTACACCTCGTTCTTGAACGAATTCACTGAGTTCTCGGCGTCCTTAGCCATCTCGTACGATAAATCGCTTTTCTTTTTGACCGAAGCCTGCTGATCGGTCATGGCATCAAAGACCAGACCGAACGTATACTGCGATTGATCCGGGGACTGAAGATTGATCACGACTTTCGAGCAAAGAAAGTCGGTATCGATTCCGTGTTGCGGCGACACCACCCTGACGAAATCGCCAAGATCGATGCGGTCTGTATCGACGTCGAGAAGATGAAGATCGATGGCCCCGATGGTGATCTCGGTGGCCATTTCAATTCCTTCATTGAGGTAGTTCTGGGCGAGTGTCTTCAAGGTATTGGCATCCTCGACATCATCCCAAGAAGCTGCCTTGGTGATGTGTCCGAAGAGATCGGTTCCGGTATCTGATTTCAGCCAGTCGTTTCCATTGTTCACTGAGGATATGGTGAGGCGATTGCCCTTGTCGTCTTCCTTGCCAAAGGGAACGATGGTCGTAAACACGTCAGAAGCGTCTATATATTCATCGATACTGATGATATTGCGCCCGAACTCAAGAACCTGATTGGATCTTTGGTGGTAGGAATTGAGATAATCGAGATACGACACCCCGTTGACATGCCGAATAACCAAATATCCACCATTTGGACCAACAAGATTCGACGTCAGTTCGTCAAACACGGATTGTGGGCTATCGATCTTCAGTTTTACCTTGGTATCCGGAGCCATGGTGACATTTCCAGGACGGATCATTCGATATGGGGAACAGTACGTGGCATACAGATTCATGACATCGTTAAAGTGATTACGAATCGTTATTCCAGACGAATGATCGTATGGACGAACAAGTTCGTCGTTGAGAAACGCCAGTTCACCCTCACACATGACATTCTTGTTGAGATCGATATCCTTGGTATCATCAAGAACCCGACCCTTCCAGATCGTCTCTCCGTCCTGTTCCAATCGGATGATCGATTTCAGTTTTGAATATGCGTTATAGTTCGGATTGGTAATCGGAATAGTGAATTCGAGACTACCGGCTTTATTGATCTCGGTAGTCAGCTGTGCATCCGTGACGATATATCCAAGGTTGACCATGTCTGGCGCATAAAGCAACTGATCATCAGCGTATATGGCATACATTACAGAACTCCTCCCCTCATACGCATACTGACAGTTCCATTTCCGGTGAATGTAAATATAGTATCCGAATTTTTCACCAAGAGATTTGGATTACGGTTTACCCCGTCTTTAAGATGATAGGTCTTACCATTATACGATAAATTCATTCCAGACCCATCAGTAGACTTCACAGTGATTGTCGGAGCCGACCAATCTTGAGTCTTTGGAATAGACACCGATAGCGATCCCTTGACGGTAAGCGACTTGAAATTCCTGATAACACCATTTTCGAAGTCGAACGGATCCCACAGCCAGTCCTCATTCGACCAGCTTGGTTCCATTTTGTATGGATATACGTCGTAATTGATAGTGATGGAGTTGCCATCGCCAGATTTCCATGAATCCACTTCGAATCGTCCGATGTAACGATAATATGGTTCGTCATCCAAATATGCTTCGAGCTTTCGTCCATGCAGATATGCCATGATTTCGGAATAGAGCTTAATCCAGCTCGATTTGTCCTTATACTGGACATCAGCGTAGAAATCGAATGAACCCTGACGATTATTGTATACCGGACGGCCGGAGACGGCCTCCGAAAGATCCAAAGATCCGTTCATGCCGGGAATATCGACATAATCGGTCTTGGGTTTCGGAGGCGCGAATACCGGCCGAGAAGATGGCACAAGATGCCAGTCTGTCCAGCTATTTTTCGACCCAAAGGTAACGGAATGCTCTCCATTGTAGAAAGCAAGATACATCAGATTCCTCTTTCCTTATAGGCGGCCGAACGGCCTAGTTTTTTATCCATTTTTGATGCTAGTGCACCAACCATTACTCCACTGTCCATGACCATCTTCATATTCGTCACTTGTTGGCCGAGAATATCAACCTGCTTAGTAACTTCATTGACGGCCTTAACGACATCGCTATTATCGACGCGCATCTGACGAGAGGTATCAAGACGAATAGACCGCTGTTTTTCAACTTCGAACATGGTTGACGAGGTATCCAGCACTGAATTCGGATTGAGTTTCAACGATCCGCGGACATTAGCGGCGTTCATGGCATTGAGATCGACAACTGGGGAGACGGTCGGAGTGAATGAGAAAGCGCCACCATCTCTGTTCATCGCGGAGAGCTTGTCATCGTAGGCTGAGTTCATAGAATTCACGACGCCAGTGACAGCATTGACGGCCATTGCTCGATTGTCGAGGAACCCATTAGCGATACCCTCAACACAGAATTTTGCCATCTTGGCATATTTCCATGAAGGAGACGCCACACCAGACGCTTTATTGGCAGCCTCCAACGCTGCTTTGGCGATGTTCGCAGCTGTTTCTGTTGCGAGCGACTTTTTGGAATTCATGCCGTCAACGAATCCCTGAATCATGTACGCTCCGGAATTATACGCCGACTGGTACTTTCCTCCAAGGGCGTTGGCGGCGGATTGGGCGATGCCCGATGCCGTCGTGGATGCCGACGACTTCTTAGAGTTCATACCGCTTACAACATTATCCACCATTTTGACGCCGAACTCTCTGAATTTGTTCATGGAGCCATCGAATGTCTGCTTGGCCTGATAGATCATAGCCTCGCAGAGTGAGCTCATCGCGTTCATTGCCTGAATCTGGTTGAGATTCAAACTTGAGACAATGGACTGAACAAGACTGATGGACAGCTTGGCTCCAGCACTGGAGAATTGGCTGGTCATGGCATTAATGTTTCCGACGATCGCACTCATTCCATTTGACACGGCCTTCGATGCCGCAGATATAGACGATCCAAGCTGTGAGGCGAATGTACTCATCTGCTGCGGAAGAGTGGTGGTTATCGCCTGTGTGTTGTTCAATGTGGATACGAATGCGACGATCTGATTGGCGGTTCCGGAAAGGTTCGCAGAAGCAATTCCGGCCGAGGCACTGGCAATGGAACGGAGTCCGCTGGCCACACTTGACATGTTGGTTCCGACATTGGCCCCAACGCTCGCAAAAGCATTGACACCGTTTGCCAGATTCGACAAGCCCGTACCAATTCCTGCCGGAATAGCAACGCCGTTCCACTTCTTGACCGAATCAGCCAATTGCCCGAGTGGACCAGTAACGGCATTGAGTGACCACCCGCCAATGAAGCTGAGAGAGAACGCCTTAATACCGTCAGCCAAATTGGTCAAGCCGGTTTTGATTCCAGCCGGAATGGTGACTTTATTCCATTTCTTGACTGAATCGGCAAAGTTACCGAATGGTCCAGAAATGGCGTCCAGAGACCAACCGCCGACAAAGGCCAAAGTAAATGACTTGACGCCATTGGCCAGATCTGACAACCCGGAACTGATTCCTTTCGGAATGGTAACTCCGTTCCACTTCTTGACCGAATCGGCCAATTGGCCGAGTGGACCGACCACGGCATTAAGTGACCAACCACCAGCAAAGGCAAACGTGAATGACTGAACTCCACTAGCCAACGTTTTCAGTTGATCACCAATGCCTGCCGGGAACGTAATATTAGACCACTTGGACAGTGAATCAGCGAGAACGCCCATCGGTTGGGCGATGTTGGCAATTGTGCCGCTGCCCCATCCACCTAATGTGAACTTGAAAACGCCATCTGCAATTTGACCGAGCTGGCTGGCCAAATTATCAGGAACTGATACGCCTTCCCACTTCTTGACGGAATCGGCAAGAGTACCGAGAGGTCCGGCCATCTCGGATATAGCTCCGGCACCGAATCCAGAGAATGTGTTGAGCAGCCCACCAAGAGCGGTTTCGCCCATAGCGGCGCCCATAGCGGTAAGGCCGCGACCGATCTCGTCCCAGTTGAATTCAGCGAACTTACCGAATGACGTCGCCAACTCATTAAGGCCCTGCGAGGCGAGAGCGATGGTGCCAGCACCAACAAGTCCAGCAATACCTGTCAATACTCCGGTAGCACCAGATATGACAGCTACCTCTGCCATGGCTCCACCCATGGCTACAAGGCCGCGACCGATTTCTCCCCAATCATATTTGGTGAACGAGTCGAATATCGATGCGACCTGTCCGAGCCCCTGAGCAGCGATGATAATGGTACCTGCGCCAAGAATACCGGACAAACCGGCCAGCATACCGAGAGCTCCGCTTATAGCACCGACTTCGGCAAGAGCTCCACCCATCGCGACAAGCCCACGACCGATTTCGCCCCAGTCATATTTGGCGAATTTAGCGAATGCAGAAGCGATCTTTCCGAGACCCTGAGCCGCGAGTACAATTGAACCGGCACCGATAAGACCGGAAATGCCAGCCAACATGCCCAATGCGCCAGAGATAGCGCCAACTTCTGTAAGGGCACCGCCCATGGCGGCAAGGCCACGCCCGATTTCGCCCCAGTCATATTTTGTGAATGAGTCAAAAGCGGATGCGATTGTTCCAAGACCTTGAGCCGCAATAACGATAGCGCCGGATCCGATGATTCCAGACAAACCGGCAAGCATACCAAGCGCACCAGAAATGACTCCGACTTCTGCGAGCGCGCCACCCATGGCGGTGAGTCCGCGACCGATTTCGCCCCAGTCATATTTGGCGAACGAGTCGAAAGCAGATGCGATCTTTCCAAGACCTTGCGCTGCCAGCACAATAGAGCCAGCTCCAATAAGACCAGAAATGCCAGCGAGTTTTCCAAGGGCTCCAGTAACGAGTCCGACTTCGCCTAAAGCACCGCCCATTGCGGTAAGTCCACGACCGATTTCGCCCCAGTCATATTTTGTGAACGAGTCGAAAGCGGATGCGATGTCCGCAAGGGATTTGGCCGTAATAACAATACTAGCAGCTGCCGAAAGGTTGAATCCTCCGAATCGACCGAGCAAACCGGTAACAGTGCCCATCTCAACAAGGGCTCCGCCCATAGCGGAAAGACCTTTACCGATCGATTTCCAGCTCATGCCGCCAAGCTTCTTGAGCGGTTCCGCCACCATTTTGACCGCTTGGGCCATGATGACAAGCGATGTGGCGGTCTTTACTTTTAGCTTTACACGGTTTAGAGCCTTAGATGCGACCACGAACTCGGCCATGGCTCCACCGATACCAGCGAGGCCTTTAACGACCTCATCCAAATTGAGTCGGCCGACCGTATCCATCGCCTCGGCGAGCATCTCGATGGATTTCGAGAATTCCATAAGAGCCAAACCGGTCTTGATGAGATCTTTTGTATCAACGGCCTTCATCGACTTAGAGATGGCGACAAGACTGAGGTTCAGTTCAGCCATAAGACTTCCGATGGCGGCAACGCCTCCAACGACCTCGCCACCACTCAATGCGGCAATCTTCTCCATGGAATGGACAAGCAATGCTATAGCACCTGAGATTTCAAGGAGACTCGTGACCTTGATGTTCTTAGTAAATTCGTTAAGTGAATCACTCAATCCGCTCAGAACATCTTCGAATACACCGGCGCCTTTCTTTAGAGTATCGCCTCCTTTTCCGAAAATGTTGTCAACAGCTTCTTTGATTGTGTCAAAGGCGCTTGCGATCTTCTTCGCCGCGACGAATATACCTCCGCCCGCAAGACCGGCAAAGATATCGCCAGCGGAGATGTTGTTCGAAATCCATGTCGTTACATCGCTGATGACACTCTTAACGTGTTCAAATGCTTTTCCAAGTGTATCATTAATTGTGGAGGCAACGGATTTGATCGTTGAACTTGATAAGGAGACCTTTTCGGTAAATGAATTGAAAGCACCGATGACGTCGGAAATTGTAGTCCCGACTTTCTTTGCAGCGCCGTCAAGTACACCAAATTGTTTAATCGATTTATCAAGTCCGACAAGCCAATCTCCGAATTGTGCTGCAATATCTAGAAGATTGTCCATTGGACCGCTCATGTTTGTCGATCCAAACGCAGCCGCTATGTTATCACCAACGGCCTTGACTGCCTGTGCTCCAATATCGAAGACTGCGAAAACGCCTTTGGCAATTCGGCCTATCTTATTAAGAGTTTCCTCAGAAGGAGTAAGGGTCTTGATAAAGTTATTTAGACGAGCTGTCAGAACAGTGAGGGTGGAAAGCCCATCTTCAACATTATTGGAAAATGTTTCTTTATATGCCTTACCGATCTGTTTGAAGATTTTGAGCAAGTCACCAAAAACGCCATTGATGCTTGAGAAAACGTTTTCGGTGATGCGACCTATACGATTAAGCGCTGTCTCTGAAGGAGTCAGTGTATCAGTAAAATCCTTAAACCGCTTGGTGAGAGCATAGAGCTCATCACCAGTCATCTTAGGAAATACTTCTCGATAGGCCTTACCGATTCGCTCAAATATCTTGCTTAAATCATTGAAAACGTTGTTCAGACCAGAGATTACGTTCTCTCGACCTGACATGCGGTTCATCTTGTCGGCAAAATCCTGTGCCGAAAGACTACCATTTTGAAGTTGTTCGTTGAGCTTTTTGATCTGCTCAACATTCTCACTGGTGTAACCGGCGGCCTGAAGCTCCTTCTGGGACATATTGGACATCTTATCAGTCATCTTCTTGACTGATTCAGACACGATGTCAGCCGTGACCCAGCCCTCATGCATCGACTTGGTGAACGAGCCGTTCTTCGAGATCATATCATCGATCGCCACGCCATGATCGCGGGCTGTTTGTGTCATGATCTCTTGGAATCCGGATGTATCGGCGATACCTTCGTTGATGAGTTGCTTCCAACCGCTCGACAAACCGGAACTGAGAAGTTCATTACGGGCGTTTGCAGACGTATTGACGATGTTATTGATCTGGTCGGAAATGCCAGTCCACAGATCCTTCGACTCCTCGAAGTCGCCAATAATTATTTCCCAGCTCTGGGTCCATCCAGAGCCAAGGGCTTCCTTAGTGGTATCGATCAGCTGGGTAAAGGTCTTTACCTTAGTCGCGGCGTCATTGGCCGTATTAGCCAACTTGACAATATCCTTGGCCTGTTGCTCGGTATACCCCTGTTGAATAAGATCGGCTTCGGTATAGGCACCTGAAATTTGTTTCAGGGTCTCAGTCATCACGTCGGCAGTAAGCCAGTCGCCCTTGGTAAGCGATTCACGGAATGAACCGTATTTCTTGATCATTCCATCGACATCTTTACCAAAATGCTCGGCAGTTCGCTTCAAAGCATTCTGGAAGAGTTCACCACCCATGCCGGCGTTGACCACTGAATTCCAGTCCATAAGCTGGATCTTACCAGCTGCCAGAGCCTGCGACAGCTGATACATTGCGGAAGCCGCCTGTGCCGATGTTGAACCAGAAGCGGCTGCAAGGTTTGCGATACCCTTGATCGAGTCCACCGAGGTCTGAAGGTCAACACCGGCAGCCGTAAAGGTACCGATGTTCTTGGTCATCTCAGTGAAATTATAAATGGTCTTATCCGCATAGGTATTCAGGGTATCAAGCGCGGTATTGACCTGATCGAGATTAGTGCCCTTCGACATGGTGTTCGACAGGATCGTCTGCACGGAATCCAGCTGGGTCTCGTACTCGGCGAAACCATCGCGGGCGGCCTCGGTCAGAGAGCTGGCAATGCGCTGTCCCGCGTCGATGGCCGCATTGGTCATACGGTTGAACACAGAAAATGCCACGGCGCCCATGGCATTAAAGCCCGATTGGACTCCGCGAAGGCCCGAAGTCATCGGAGCGAAATTGATGCCCTTTATGGCCTTATCGACGTTACTGATCGATTCGACCGACTTGTCCAGATTGAGCGAGGACTTGAGCTTGCTGAGAAGGTTCGAAGTTTTGTTGACACCTTGCTCGAACTGGCTGTTATCAAGGCGCATCTTTACGATGCGTTCGTCGATGCTGCTCATGAGGACGTCACCACCTTCCAAGCCTTCTCGGCTATCTCGTCAAATATGGGTCGGATTGCGGGATTGATGTAATCACGACCCTGAACATATCCTCCAGTACCGGTACCATGACCGTACTGGAGGATAACGGCGATTGGAACACCGTCATTAATATTAGAATTGGTCCAAACGATCTCGGTATAGTTACGAGTTCGCTTTATCTCGTAATCCCACGCCTCGGCCGTAGCACCAGAGTCAACCGGGGTGGCGTTTCGAAGTGCCTGAACACCATCACGACCGAACTCGTCGAGTACATTAAGGTATTCACGGCGCTTCATACGATTAAGAAACCGCTCGGTTTTCGTGAACCCGCCAGACACTTCGAATTTCACCCTCATTTTGACCTACTTGACTCGGATCGTCCGACCGGCGTAGATGACGTTCGGATTAGCGATGTTATTCCACTTCACAAGTTGCGAAACAGTCGTTCCGTACCTAGAAGCGATGCTGCTCAACGTGTCACCAGATCGGATAGTATAATGTTGTGCCGAACCACCGTTAATAATGACCATAACCTCATTGTATCGGGATCCAAGCACCACTTTACGAGTTGCTCCATCGCCATATTTTCCGGCCCATACCTCATTCGCCAACGTCCTTGCATCGGACGAAGCGATATGGTTGATGAAATTCTGCACCTCATTGTACCGCGATCCAAGCGCTTTCTTGCGAGAGTCACCATCACCGTACTTGCCTTCCATGGTCCACGTGACCAGTTGCAGCGTTGATCCCTGAGGACCGGATTGCGGTGCGGGGGCCGAAGGAGCGGTTGGCGAAGAGATCGGCTTAGACGGCTTTCCATAATACTTCTTGAAGTCATCAAGACTACCATAGAACTTATTAAGGTCGAGGAAAGCATTCCAGCCATTCAATCGTCCGGTTGAGGAATACTGACGAATAGCGCAAGGATATACGCCTTCATTCCACGGAGTGCTCTGGTATCCGGTAGGATTGTCGTTGGCATACTGCGCAACCCACAACCCGCAATTATGACGTTTAGCGATTTCGGCGACCTGACGATAACGAGAAGCCTGAACGTAGATCATCGGAAGAATTCCAGTGCGATTGATGACGTTCACAATCGCCTGCTCCAAATATCCTTCGTTTCCCCATGCGGAGTTCTGCTTTTCTTCCCAGTCCAGAGCAAGAACAGCTTTGCCAATCCAATTCTTAATAGAATCGATATAGAAGTTCGTTTCCGCAATGGCATTACCGCCGGAAATATAATGATAGATGCCAACACCCTTGTTCAACGCCATCAACTGTTCGACAGCTCGAACACAATCGGGGTTGGTGTATCCAGTCCCCTGAGTCGCCTTAACAATTGCGAAATCACAGGGGACAACAGAAAGGTCAATACCAGTCTGATGGCTGGCAATATCAATACCGTTAAGGGCCATGGTTGCTCCTTTCATCCGCTCGTACCAGTTGAGGCACGGCGCTGGGCATTAAGAGTCCGATACATCTTTGAAATTTCAGATTTCGGCATCTTCTTTTGCGAACTCTTGACACCGAATATCTCTATCAATGTCAACAGACGGCTCAAATGCCACGTCTCGCATGGATCGGCCGGAATGCCAGCTGAAAACATCCAATAATAAATAAGCTCTGAGGTGACAGTGGAACTTGAATTCCGTCCGCCGGGAATATGTCGAATCGTAGTCGCTGTCTGAGGTGTTTCAATATATGAATTTATTTCGGAAAGATGCTCGGCAACAACTAGATCGAGCTCGGCGTCACTGAGATCGTCGAGCGCCATACATGATAAATAGGACCGCGATTCTTTTATGCTTTTTGGTTTGTCATCAAGGAACGGTTTTCTCCAAATCGACTCCCATTTTGACAAAGAAAGGAGCGAATGCTCAAATCGCACGGTTCGCGGTCCTATGGTGACGAATTCGTTCTCCAACTCGTTATAGAGTTCACCTTCAACCGTCAATTCGAGCATTCGCACATCTCACTTCCGTCAGGCCTTTTGCATCATCTTGTAGACTTCACCCGGCAAAGGCAGAGCAGGCTCGGTAGATTCATTACCGTAAAGCTTCTCTTCGAGAGCCTTAAGCTTCGCCTCATCAACCTTCGTAGAATCGATAGTGATTGACGCAACGGGCTTGAGTTCCGGATGACCTTCCACAGCTACCGGATCAGTTGCGATCTCCCAACTGAAGGTCATGCCCTCAGGGGAATCATTGATGGTCTCATAGGACTTCTCCGATGGGGAGGCAGTTGCACCATATACCAAATGCAGCTTATAACCAGCATCCTGATTGACATCGTTACCGATCTTAGTACGGTACGAGAAGCCGAACTTGCTCCGAGACTGCTGACCGAAGACGACTCCGTCAGAAACCTCAGCACCGCCATCGCACGGAATGAACTCATCCGGGAAGGTATATGCCTCGATCGTCGCACCAAATGTCTCTGCCGAACGAAGCGAAGCATACTTCATGTTGTCGGCATACATATCGTTCGCCTCGGCGCCATCGGGGGACTCGGCGACGGCAGTAAGGCCGTTCCACGCCACGCCCTTACCGTATGTAAAGGTAGAGGTCATCGGATAAAGAACACCACGGTCCGTACCAACCTCATACTGACGCTTGCCAGCGTCATCCCAAGTAAGTGCTACCATTATAGCTCCTTAAAAATAGCAATTGAATACATCATGATGAAGGTTGTCACTAACGAAATGCCGATCCATTGTGCATGACTGTAGTTGGGCAACCTTCTCCGGTATCGGACTGTCGGGGTTCTTATCGATCACCGTAATCTGATACCGGATTTTGAAAATATATGGATAGTTATCCGCGAATTGTGTATCTCCGGTATCCCGTTCATACACGATACACGGATACTTCATCTGAATATTCGATGGGGGCTGAAAATATACATGACCTTTAGCATAGGATGGATCAATATCGGTCATGATCCCCACCAGAATATCATGGAGTTGCAGCCTCGTTCCCATCGTTGTATACGCCTCCAAGGGTAAGGATGAGACGGGGACGCTGGACCTCAACATTCGTGATGATCCAGCGAGTCCCCATCCACCATACGTACTTCATGTCGAAGAAATGGTCATAGGCATACGCGTCTGCGAGGATGGATATGGTGTTGTTAGCGAGAATATCCATATTGACGGAATCAGAACCCTCCAGCCGTCTGGTGTTTCGGGTCACGTCTCCGTAATATAACTTCTCCACCGGAACATCCTCGTAGACGCCGGGCGAGGTCTCAACCTGTTGTCGAGAATATCCGACTTTACCGCAGAACCTCGCCATGGTGATCTCAAGCCTCAGGTTCCAAGACCAAATCAGTCAGAATATAACTGGTTGTAGTCGTACCAGTCGAATCGGTAGAGCTCACCTTGACGGTCTGGGTCTTCGGATCGGTGATCCTGAAGACGCAGAAGGAGTCGGAATCGGTCAGGGTCTTCGGACCACCGGTTCCGCCGACAAGTTCAACCGAGAACGAGGTCGGATCATTATCACTCAACCAGTTATCGGAGAAATCGAGGGCGAGATAGTGGCCGGACTGTTCCTCGGTCTTGCTACTGAACCCAGTGTAGTTCTTGACGTATTTCAGTGTGCCGTCGATCTTCTCGTTGGCGTTAATCTTCACACCATTTTGAAGATCACTCACCAACTTCCCATAAGCGGATTTGGTTCCAGCCATGGGCTCGACCTTAATGGTCGGACCAGACGGCGTTACGCTTTTGGGTGGGTCATCACGATCGCGGACTTCGGCATGGTCAGAGCGCCGGAGAGGCGAGCTTCGATGAGATACTTGTGCTGGTTGTAATCAATATCGAAGTCGGAGAACTGCGTAAGTTCACCACCACGATCGGTGCCGATGGTGTAATCACGCAGATTCACCATGACGCCATCGACGACCTTGTTCCCTTCGCTCATGGTGAAGCCCTCAAGCACCGGAACCTCAACGATCGCAGAAGCACCCATTGCGGCAGCCAGCGAAGCATCGGTGTCATACAGACGACGACCCATCTTATCACGCTGGACCATCAGCTCACCATGCAGGCTCGGGGACACGAACAGAGTCGGCATACCAGAGCCAAGATAGCCGACCTTTGCCTTGCGAGCGCGATCAACGAATGCGGTCGGATCAGTTGCCGGATTATCTCCATCATTGTAAATAACGTACAGATCGTCATCGCCAACAATCGGACGGACGTTCTCGGTGTTGACATGATCATCAGCAGAGGCGGAACGACCATCGCCAATGAGAATATCGCGAGCCATCTCCTCGCGGATCATGACCTTCATCTCATTCCACAGGAAATTGACCACGTCAAAATCGGTGATGTCGATCTCGTCATCACGATCCAGACGCTGCTTCTTGTAGATCGTCTGAGGAGTGGTCACACGCTTGTAGACCTTAAAGACCTCATCCATCTTACGCTTGTTGTTATTGCGATCGAGCGTGAAGCCCTTTGCGCGTGCCTCGTCCTCGGTCAAATCAGCGTACGAGGTCTTGATACGGGCGAACGGGGTATGGCGAGTGCTATTAAGAACAACGTCGACCCAGTCGGTATCGCGCTTGTACAGATACGGCTCATCGCCGACCTGACGAGCATCCGGGAAAAGAACCTCAACGTTCTGGATGCCGTAAGCCTGACCAGAGTGCTGAATCCACTTTTCAGAATAATCACGGAACGAGCCGTAATCGCGAGCCTCGGTCAGGAATTCCTTCATGTCGTCATGGGACAGGACCGGAGCTTCGTTGTCGGCACCAGTCTGTTCGAAGGCGTTCATATGCATAATATCTCCTTCTTCCTCCGAATGGGAGGCGCTATTATAATCATCTCCGTCACTGTCCTCAGTGTCGGAATCGCCCTGCTCAACGGCGAGGCCGATCAGAGCATAGGCAACATTTTTCTGTTCTTCATTCAGGGTGTCAAAGACATCCTGAACGGTTTCGCCAGATGATTCGTCAGGTTCATCATCGGGTTCGTTATCGGCGTGTCCAAAGCCATCATTATCGGCGCTGATTGCAGCACCGATAAGAGCATACACCGCATTTTTCTGCTTTTCGGTGAAAGTATCCCAGACCTGCTGGACAGTCTTCCCCGACTTTTCCGCGGATGAATCGTCCCCGGCGTTCTGCATATTATCCTCACTTTCATCATCGCCATGTTCTAGTGAAATTTCCTCACCAGAATAAATGACAGCCTCGTCGTCAAGAAGATCGACCGCCCCATCCGAATGCTGAATGGTCACATTATCGATGTAGGCTCCGGGATTCGCGCCAGCGAGCACAAGGCTCACCTCACGAATATTGCCATGCATGACGTTCTTATTTCGCTCAGTCAGATGATTCGCGTAGATCGACAGCGCAGTAATATCGCCATGTTTGACGAGTTCCTTTGCGTCGCGGCCCATAGGCGTATCATTGAACGTGCCGTAGCAGTAGACGCCGTCATTACGGTTCTCCAGCACAGCATGACCGAGCACGTTGTCAATATCATTATGGTTATGCTGGTAGACCAGCGGTACCTTCTGACCGTTCTGATCGGCGAAGGCGTCTTTCAGAATGGTTCGGCCATCAGAGCAACGAATATTGTTCCGAGTGGCGTAGCCACTGAAATCATACCCCATTTTGACTGTCTCCTTCCATGGGGGAGTTCAGCATGTCCTGAGTATAGGACTGTGCTGACTCTTGGGTTGGTTCTGACTGTTCATCGCCATAAGGGCTTGGAGCCGTCACATCGGTACCCAATGGATTGATGTTGGCATTCCTCAGCTGATCGGCTTGCGGCTCGTCCGATCGTGCGAAACCAAGAATCGAACGGAACTCGTTCGACGACATGATCTCATTCGATGTGAAGGCCGCAGCGATGTTCGCCAGATCTGTGACCGGAACCAACCTGAACGGATCTCGGAAGAACTCAATGCTCTGTCCTTGACTTCTGGCGGTTTTGGTCAGAAATGTTCGCTTCAGTGCATCGCAGATTGCTGAGATCATCGGCTCCAAGGTGCGATTATGATAGTTGAGCATCTCTTCCTGAGAGGCGGTGCCGTTTACAACAGCCTCGGAAAGGCCCAACTGACCATAGAGCTGTGTCGTCAGGTTCTGGATTTGCTGAAGCATGTGATTGTCCAGACTCCGGTTGAGCTGGGTGATCTTCTCGGAACCGTCGGTATACGCGACACCGTAGGCGGAATCCTTGAGCTGATCCTCCAACTGCTGGCGGCGGAGTTCAGCTTGACGCTTCTTCTCCTCCGTACGGATCTGGTACGGGAACTGGATGATAAGATCGAGTTTTCCGGATGCCGCCTTGTCATCGATCTCGTCAAGCTGGTTAAGCTTACGAATAAGACGTTGCAAAGTGGAATTCGGTTCATTCATCACCTGATAGAGCGGGTTCTGAACTATCGCAACCTTGCTCTTCGGCATAACGATCTCTTCACGCTGACCGGAGTTGACAGCATCATTGTAGACCGAAAGCCTGACAGCCCTTGGATACCACTCGACGATTCGTCCAACACGCATGGTCTGAATATCAAACGAATTCGACATCAGTGGATCGACTGTTGTGTCAATCGGAACCATGGCGGCTGCCCCGTCATCACACATGGTCATGACGACATCCATGATAAAATCACGGCCCGACTGATCAACATTAGCCTCGATGTTCAGACACTGGTTAAGTCCATCATCGATCGTTTCCAAATATTGCTGTGTCGTCTTATCGATGCGACAGTGACGGATCTCGATTGCACTAACATCTATTGCGATGCGATTGTACAACGAAGATATGATCGACCGATCAATGCCGCGCGTAAAGACCCTAGTATCAGGTCGACGCATCGAAGAATATCCCACAGACGGCTGGAATTTAGATGACGGGTTGACAAACGCATTCCATGCGTGAGCCAACGCATCGGCAACGACATTCATTAGGCATCACCGACCAATCTGCCGAGGAATGAAACTAGACGGATATGACCGACCATTTCCTCGTGCCCTATTCATAGCGTAGGCGATTCCAGCACCAAGAATAATCCTACCGACGTTAACGAGTTGTTTAGACACCTCGTTGGCGGCGGTCTGCTTCATATTGTTTCCGAGCTTATCTATAAACCGGTTGCCTTTTTGCTTCTGAGTAGTCGTCAGATTTGAGTACTGCTGTTCGAGATTAAGTCGTTCATTGATCTTCCTCAATTCGGAATTGGACAACTTATTCGGTGACTTCTTGAGGAGATCTCTGGTTTCGGTGTAGTCCTTACTGTCTGACTTTGAGCGTCTGGTACTAATGGATCGTTTACGATCTTTTCTGACACCCCACTTCATACCTTTGACACCGAAGTGATAAAGTTCACTCATTAAAACCTCCTTCCCCTTGAATGTTAAGGCGCCATTCATATTCTTCGATGTTCTTCCGAATCGATGATTCGAGGAAGGAGTTGGTCGGCGGATCAAACTGAAGACGAACTTTCTGCTGAATATACGGTTTAACGCCATTCAGCAGCGATTCATCATCACTGAACTCAGACCATGTGTTCTCCGGGCCGGTGATTGCATAACCATCCGAAGGACCGACTCCCAACTGTCGAAGATTGAAAAACGCTGAATTGATGAAGGTCACCAGATCATCATCGAAATCGGATGAATCCGGATCGAGACCGACGGCCTTCTTGATTGTTTTGAGAATGCTATCGTTCATCACGGTCCTCCGATTCTATGAAATTCTACCATTTTGAAGTTCACCTCCATGGACAGGTATCGTTTGGTCTTCGCTCAACTATGGGTCGAGCTCTACGATCGGTTCCGAAATGCAGATCGTTATGTGTCGCCATTGAACAGCTGATGAGATTGTCCGGATCAAGCAGAAGATCGTCTCCATGCTCGATGGCGTCTGGCGTAAGCGGTTCAATGTGATGAATCATGATCTTTCCGGCGATAGGATGATCCGGGCATCCAAGATCAAACCCATTGTCTCTGGCAATCACGACATCGCGAATATGTTTCCATTCCGGAGACGTATAGAACCGCTGATTCATCCAACGTTCAGAACCGAATGTCGGACGACCGATACTACTATGGCATTGCAGATAATGAAACCGATCAAGAAAATCCGAGTACTGGATGAGTTCGTGGTACGAACGCATCACAGCCCCATCTTGCGAAGAAACTGAGCTCCTCTGACTGCATTACGCGCTTTGTTTACTGAATTGGCTGCTTTCCGCGAAAGCGTATGCACCATGGCCTTGGCTTCATTTGGATGCTGTACATAATATGAAGCAGCGACCCCAGCAGCGGTTGTCACAGCGAGTCCAACAGCTTTACCTCCAGCACGAATGCCTTTCTTAACACCACGGGAGATGCCGGTCTTCACGGGTTCGGTGCGATCGGTGTGCTTTCGCTGTCGCTCGGCAGTGCTACGGGCTTTACCCATGTCCTGCTTGGCGTATTCCTCGTCAAAGGCTTTCTTATAGGTCGGATCCTTAGAACGCTGGCGGACAACGGCATTAATGTTGCGGCGACGGACTCCTGCACCTTCACCATAATACATCTTGGCTAGTGCGGTCTCATGAGCGTCCTTCTTGGCTTGTTTCCGCGTTTTACGTTCAGCACGTCTAACGCCCCACTTCATGCCTTTAACGCCAAAGTGGTACAGTTCATCTTCCATGGTACACCTCACTCCGCTACAGTTGTATCGATGATTACCTTATTGCCAATTTCCTTCAAGGCGTTACCAACCGTTTCTTGTCCATGCCTATTCCTCAACAAATTGAATGCTTTACTCATAGCCATTCCAGCAATGCGCTGTCCTTTTGGAGAGGTAATAAACTGTACCGCTTTATAGGCTAGGTATCCTTTGGCTACCTGTTGACCAGCCTCTGTTGCCTGTGCACGAAGATGGCTCTGGCCTTTGTTCATTCGCTTATTGATTCGACGTTCTCCACGTTTCCCGTATACCTGCCTATCGGCAAATCGTTGCCATTTGTCGTAGTTGGGATTCGGCTTTTTAAGCTCGGCCCGACGAGCTCTTTGTTCCTTCATTTTAGCACGTCGAACGCCCCACTTCATACCTTTGACACCGAAGTGATACAGTTCATCATTTGATAAATCTACCATTTTGAATCTCCGATCAATCGAAAAGATCTCGATTGTTCTTGTAAGCGACGAAGGCATCCATCATTGCCGCGACGGCATCGATCTTGTCTTCGCGCTTCGCCTTGTACAGTTTCTTGTTATTGTTCGTGTCCTGAAGCACAATGCAATTGCCCATAGTGAATGACATGAGCTCTTCATCGAACAGCAATCGACGATCCTCAGCGAGCTTCTTCAACTCACCAAGAGGAACCGACTCGGTCTTGGCACCCTGAATCACCTTCTCAATACCGAACTCGCCATAGTCAACGGTGTATCGAGCTACGAAGTCCTTGGCATTGTATGGATCGTAACCCATGCACCGTACATCGTATTCGGACTCGGTTATGTATTTGTCAAGATCCTCGTATACCTGCATCATGTCGAGAACCGTTCCGTCCATGACGAATAGCGATCCCTCATTAAGGAACTCCTCGTACTTTTGACGAGTAGCCAACGGAAGATGTTGCATGGTGTATGTTGAAATATAGTTTCTTGTCTTGACTCCGAATGTCTCATCCGGCAATGGGAAGAGGAACGTGAACGAACAAAAATCGTCGCCCTGTGACAGATCGGCACCAAGCGAGCACGGCATTCCCCAGAAGTCCGTCTTCCGATGCCGATAAGGACGAGTCTCCTCGTAAGTAAAGAAGTAGGTATAGCCCTCCATTGGGATTCCAAATCGCTTTGCCAGAATATCGTTACGAGTAGCCGGAGCTTTCTCGGCACGTTCGACATCCAACTGATATGTCTCGTAAGTCACGGTCTTTCCGAGATTCGGATTGGCCTTGATCCACATGTCTGGATTTGACACTTCATGAATGTCGTCGAGACGATAGTAGAAAATCGCGACGTGAGGGTTGATGTAATCCCCTTTGAGGATGTCCATCAACTCCATTTTGATGGTATCACCGACCGAGTTTCGGACTGTACCTTCTGATGAAGTAGCCACGATGAGATAGTCGTTGAGTTTCGATGCGCCCTGCTCGATTGCTCCGATAACGTCTTCACGAATATCGCCGGACAGCCATTCATCAACGGTCGACACCTTTGGTCGAAGGCCTTGGAGCTTCATGATTGACATCGGCCTAATTTCAAGCAATGATCCGGTAAGAAAATTTTCGACACCTTTCTTTGTCGAGGCAAGCTTGGCTTGCATCGCCTTTGGTCCGTTTCCGGGAACGGATCCTTCAGAAAGGAATTTGATCAATGGTCCAGGAGATCGAATGATAGCGGTACGGAATGGTGCCATGGTTTCATCGGCCTGTTTCATGGTTGGGGCTACGACGATCTGAGACGTAGTCGATGTATCCATGATGAGGAAATATGCCTGAACGAATTCGGCGAACATGGTCTTGGCAGCGCCACGAGCAACGATCAAATATAGTTTGTTTCTCAGACGCTTGCAGATCCGTCGGGTCTCGTAATGGCCGGTTCCTCCATGCGGATTCGGAACATAAACCGATCGCTCAACGAAATAATACCAGCCAAATATCTGTTCGCCCCAAAGCTTGAAACTGTCAAGAAGATGAACTGGAGATCCATCGGTCAAGGTGAGTTCTCGTTCGCAGAACTTAACCCATCCCTCAACCTTATCGGAATCGTAGTAAATACCGGGATTGCGGATGAGATCGTCGATTCGATTCATCTCCATTTCGATCTCATGGCATACCGGAATATCTCCGTTCATGACCCTATCACGGAATTCACCGTAATACTTTGGGACAGCAGTGTTTGATAGGGTCATGGTTTGCCTCCTTTATCTGTTACACAAAGAACGGATCGGAATTCTCTTGCATGTAGCTCGTTACAGCAATCGACTTCTGATTCATCAAACTTGTAACTTCATAAATTCGATTATCATCCGACAGATCAGTCACAACGAATGCAAAGAAGTTTCCTCGAATATACCCTCCGGTCTTTATGGACAGGTGGTAATCCTTTCGTCCATCAAACAACTTCTTTTCATCAATGTAACGACGAACTGCGTATTCGATCATTTGGTAGTTCATTGTTTACTCCATAACTGTTATTGCCAACTTGTTGTAGGACCAGATTGATTCTGATAATGAGAGCCAAGACCGAATGATCCGTAGGCTCGATCAACATCATCGTGGAGATCAAAGAAACACAACTGACCGATCTTCATTCCGGGAAATATACGGATCGGATACATGTTGAGATTCTTGATCTCCAATGTGATATCACCAGAAAATCCCGGATCAATGAATCCAGCGGTGACATGGGTCATCAAACCAAGACGTCCAAGCGATGACTTTCCTTCGAATCGGGCGGCGATGTTACTTGGGATTGAGACCCGTTCGTTTGTCGATCCAAGAATGAATTCATTAGGGTGAAGAACGTATCCATCATTTGGAATCGAAAAACTAATATACTCAAGATCATGAAGTGTATGATCCATGGCATTGATCTCGGCTTGCCCTTGTCCAACGACCCTTAGTCCAATAATTCTTTCAGACAAAGTTACATCATAACTACATGGCTGAAGTTGCGATTCATCGAATGGCGTAATAGTACGCTTATCGGAACAGATTTTTCGAATATCGGAATCGTTAAGCATGGCTGTTTTGATCCTTTATCTTAAGAATTTCGTTATTCGACAACTTAGTGTTTGGATGTTGTTTGCGGTACTCCGATACGAATTTAGTTTCATTAGACTTCTTTACCATCTTCATAGTACCAAGAGATGTTGCAAACGCCGCGCCAACTGGAGCATACCTATTTGCAAGCATATGAGCGGATATTTTAGCTGTCTCCGCAATGAAGTGTTTATGGATTTCATCTTCACCAATTTGATACATCTTGTTGACATCGATTTTATCTGTATCAAAAACGATCAAAGGATTCTTTGCGAAATATCCCGAATTCTTTTTATCATTAACATCGCGAATGGCACCGTATCCGGCTTTCTTCAAAGCAGAATAGAATTCATCATTGAGTGGCTGTTGATTTGAATTATGATTGACCAGCATTGTGTTAAAAGCATCATAGGTGTTTTTACCAATCTTACCAGAGTCGATCTCTTTTCGCGCTTTAGCGAACATCCTCGATTGCTTTATCGCTCCAGCTCCCATAGGAATTTCAGGATCGTCAATTACATATCTAAACGTTTCAAGCGATTTTTTATCGTTATCAAACATATTCTTCAGAACTTTACGACCGGTTTCTGGAGACGCGATCTTAATGTCGCCAGCGGCATTCATGGCTTTATAATAAACTGGTCCGACGTCACTGAGTTGATGACCATAAAGACCCCAATAACGTTTCATATCATGACCGTTCACAGCTGCATAAAAAGCTCTATCGTTTGGTTCATGTATGTCATTGGTAAATCTTGCGATGCCGCTATCTTTCTTAAGCACTCGATCTGTGACTCGATCATAATGTTTATAAGCGACATATGCAGCAGCTGAAGCCAAAGTAATTCCTCCAGCTACCTTTAGAATCTTTTCAGTCTTGTCTCGATTATATGCTTTGATTTCAGCTTCGTCTTTTGTGAATCCTTGATCAATATACTTCTTTTCAAGATCCAACTGTCGCTTCGACTTTTTCTTCTGATTCTCCAGTTTAAGTCGAGTCTTTGCATCTTCGAATTCACGACGAGAATATTCCGCATTAGCCTTGTTTGATGAGGTGCGATTCTTTTTGGCGATCTTGCGATCCGACAGCATCTGTTCTCTCTTTTTACCAAGAGAAGTCAACGATCCGTCTTCGTTCTGATACCGTCTAACACCCCACTTCATACCTTTGACACCGAAGTGATAAAGTTCATCTTCCATTTGATACCTCACCTTCTTCCGTGTTTCCGGAATATGAACGGAATGCCTCAAGAGCATTGGCCATGAGTTCCTGAAGCTGACCAGATTTGTTCAGCGCATCCTTCTTGGCCTGAAGCATTGCCGTCTCGTACTTGATTTTCTCCATCTCAAGCTGGTTTCTCGTAGTCGCCTGCTTGAGAAAATGAACGATCACCTGAGATGATGCCGTCCCCTCCTCAAGTTGCTTCCTTGCGAGATTCACCGCAAGAGAAATCATCTGATTCTCACACTCTTCCGGATCGGAAGGAGGTGGGAAATGAGGGGATGACGTTTCATCGAGCTTCTTTCGTCGCCCCATGAAATATCGCCTCCTGTTCTGTAAAGATTGTTACTTGTTCTGATTGTTTTTGGTTCTTCGAATGAGAGTACCGAACAGTTCTTCTAATATCGAAAGGAGTTTCCTCCGGTTTCACAACCGCCATGAATGAGGAATTTTGTTCTGGAATAATTCGGCACTCCCGTTTGGAGCTCCAAAAACCAAGGTCACTGAAAATCGACTTTTCGAAAAATGTCCCGTCGGGGAAAATTTAAGG